>Ga0302325_10011799_pt1 | contig 18792 bp, 14 predicted proteins | sample Palsa_T0_2_FD_201948 | JGI IMG/M metagenome (GOLD analysis project Ga0302325, IMG submission 201948) | Peat permafrost microbial communities from Stordalen Mire near Abisko, Sweden - Palsa_T0_2 | ecosystem: Environmental > Terrestrial > Soil > Palsa > Peat permafrost | place: Sweden: Abisko...
CGAAGGCCGCTGCGAACCTCAGCAATTCGATCCCCGGAAGCCGCTCGGTTCTCACATCGGCCAGCAAGATGCGCTTTCTTTGATGTTGGCAACCCATTAAGGCTGCGGCCGGTCCGTCCCGAATCCCTGCGCGGTTGCGGGCTCGGCGGCACATGATCCTGGGCGCAGGCGGGTCCGAAGGGGATCCGCCGAAGAATCTTCCCGGCGGGCCCTCCGACGGTCTAGAATTGGCCGGAATTGAACTCCGAAGGACCCGAGATAACGTACATCTTCACGACCTTCCCGAAAACGACCGAGATGTTCCTGCAGCGGGAGATCGCGGCGCTCCGGGCGAAGGGAGTCAGGCTCCGGATCTACTCCATGTGGGGAGGCGGCGGGTCGTTCCGCGGCGTGGCGGTCGAGACGTTCAACAAGTGGAGGCTCCTCGAGCTCCTGTGGCTGATTCCCTACGAATGCTGGCGCAGGCCGGACCTCATGAAGCAGCTGCTCAGGGGCCTCGCGGCCCGCCGGGCGCCCTCCTGGATCAATTTCTGGGAGAACATGCTCGGAGCCGGTTTCGCGTGCGTCTACGCCCGGTCGTTCCGCCGGCATCCGCCGGCGCTCGTCCACGCGGCGTGGAGCGGGGGCCCCGCCACGGCGGCGTGGCTTCTCTGGCGGATGAACGGCAGCCGCTTCACGGCGGGCGCCCATGCCTACGATGTCTTCGAGCACGGGGGCGACTGGTGGCTCCGGGAAAAGCTGGAGCCGGCCCTGTTCGTCCACACGTCGACGGAGGTCGCACGAGAGGCCCTTGTCGCCCGGGGACTCCACGGGGGCAAGGTTGTCTGCATCCGCAGCGGCCTGGACCGGCTGCCTGCGCTGAAGCCGCTCCATGCCTCGCGGGCGCCCCTGCACCTGCTTTCCCTCGCGCGCCTTGTCGAGAAGAAGGGCATCGACCGCCAGCTTCGGATCTACGCCGCGCTCAAGGGCGCCGGCGTGCCGTTCAGGGCCAGGATCGTGGGCGACGGGCCCCTGCGGCCGAGGCTCGAGAAGCTGGCGGGGCACCTCGGCGTGGCGGACCTCGTCACCTTTGTGGGGCAGGTGCCCTCGCAGGAGGTATGGGGGCACCTGGACTGGTCCGATGTGCTCCTCCACACGGGCGTGGTGGCGCCGAGCGGCGACCGCGACGGGCTTCCCAATGTGATCGCCGAGGCGATGGCCGCCGGGGTGCCCGTGATCACGTCCCCGACCGCGGGAACGACCGAGGCGGTGAAGGACGGCGTCACCGGCATCGTTCTTCCCGTGGAACATCCCGACGCCTGGGTGGCTGCCCTGCGGCGGCTCTCCGCGGACGACGCCTACTGTGAGACGCTCCGGCGCAACGCCAGGATCTGGGTCGAGGCGAACTTCGACGTGCGCGCCAACACCGACAGGCTCCTCGAGCGGCTCCAGGCGGCCGCGTCCCCATGATCTTCCTCGACACGACGAGCGCGTCCTCGTGGAAGCACGCCTCCGGCCTCGCGCGGGTGAGCCGCAGGCTGAAGGAGGAGCTGGGGGAGGCGGCGACGGGATCGCGCTGGCCGGAAATCTCCACGCAGCCGGCGAGGTCCGACTGGATCCTGACGCCGGAGCTTTTTTCGGAGGCGGAGCGGCCGGGGTTCACGGCCTTCCTCGCCCGTCGTCCCTGCAGGATCGCCGCGATCTACCACGACGCCATTCCCATCAAGTTCCCGGACATCACATGGCCCCGGAGCGTGGAGCGCCATCCCTCCTACATGAAGCTGCTGGCGCGGTTCGACCGCGTCTGGGCCGTGTCGTCGGCCAGCCGCGAGGAATTGCTCGGCTTCTGGAAATGGCAGGGGATCGCGAGCCCCCCGCCCGTCGAAGTCATCGCCCTCGGGGCGGACTGGAAGGGCATACCCAGGGGGGGGGAGGGGGCCGGAGCGGCGGCGCCGGTGCCGAGGATCGTCTCCATCGGCATCCTCGAGCCGAGAAAGAACCAGTCCGTGATCCTCGACGCCTGCGCCGCCCTCCGCCTCGAGGGGATCGCGATGGAGCTTCACCTCGTCGGGCGGCTCAACCCGCATTTCGGCACGCCGATCGCGCACAAGGTAGCGGCGATGGCGTCGGAGTGGGAGCAGCTCCACTACCACTCCAGGATGGGGGACGCCCAACTGGCGGCCCTGGTCCGCTCGGCGCGCGCGACGGCGTTTGCGTCGATCGCTGAGGGCTATGGCCTTCCGCTCCTCGAGTCCCTCTGGCTCGGCACGCCCTGCGTCTGCAGCGACATCGCGCCCCTGCTCGAGAACGCTGGCGCAGGCGGCTGCTCGGTGGTCGCCGGCAACAGCCTTGCGGGCTGGGTCGACGGGCTGCGCCGGATACTCACGGACGACGGGTACCATGCGCGCCTGGCGGGGGAAGCCGCGAGCCGGCCGCTTCCCACGTGGGCCGGGACGGCGAGGGTCCTTCGCGAGGCCCTCGCCTGAGGGCGGCGCCTACAGCTTCTTGGCGGCGTAGGCCATGGCGGCCGCAATCTTCTCAAGCTGCTCATCCGTGTGCATCGCCGAGACGGCGGTGCGGATGAGGTCCTTGCCGGTCGGAACCGCGGGCGAGGTCGCCATGACGGTGAAAATGCCCTTTTCGATGAGGGCCTTCCAGAACGGGTAGACGCGCTCCTTGGAGCCGAGGACGATGGGAACGGCGGGGGTCTCGCTCTCCCAGGTGTCGAAACCCAGGCCCTTCAGCATGGCGCGGTACTTCTTCGTGTTGGACCAGAGCTTCTCGAGGTGCTGGGGCTCCGTCTGCATGATCTCGAGCGAGGCCTGGGCGCAGGCCGCCTGGCTCGGGCTGATCGCCGCGCTGAAGATCGTCTGCTTGGAATGGGTGCGCAGGAAGTCGATGACGTCCTTGGAGGCGGCGACAAAGCCGCCCGTGCTGGCGAGCGACTTGGAGAGGCTGCCGCAGATGACGTCGACGCTGTCGTTGAGGCCGAAGTGGTCGACCGTCCCTCGGCCCTGGCGGCCCAGGACCCCGAATCCGTGGGCGTCGTCGAGGACCGTGAAGCAGCCGTGCTCCTCCGCGATCTCGCTCAATTCCGGCAGGCGGGCGATGTGCCCCTCCATGGAGTACACGCCCTCGATCACCAGCATCTTTGGGGCGGCCGGGTTGGCCGTGGCGATCACTTCCCTGAGGTCGTCGGGATTGTTGTGGGAGAACCGCTCGACGGTGGCGTTGGAGAGGCGGATCCCGTCCCAGAGGCACGAATGGACGTTCTTGTCGGCAAGGATGACGTCGCCCTTCTGGGCGAACGCCGCGACGCTGGAGAGGCAGGACAGGTATCCCGCGGCGTGGATGTGGCACGCCTCGCGCCCCAGGAACGTCGCCATCTTCTGCTCCAGTTCCAGGTGGTAGGTGCGGGACCCGTTCGAGGGCCTCGCGCCCGTCGTGCTCGTTCCCCATTTGAGAAGCGCCGCGCGCCCCGCCTCGACGACCTTCGGGTGGAAGGACAGGCCCAGGTAGTCGTTGCTCGAGAGCATGATCATTTCGCGGCCATCCAGGTGGATAGTCGTGCCCTTCTGGGCATCCATGGCGTGGTAGAACGGCGCGTATCGCAGCCGCATCTTGGTCGAGTAATCTTCGCTGCAGCGGCCTAAGATGGGCTTCTTGTTCTTTAGGAATAAGGTGATCGCCATGCGCGGTCGACCCTAAGAGCGAAGCGGGCGTTTGCAAACGCAAATGGGACGGGCCTAGGCCCCCGGCAATCAACGCATTCTACTGCTTTCCTGCCTCCCGCTTGAGCGTGCCCATCCAGTCGAGAAGTTCCGCGGCGTAGCGGGCCCAGCTCTTGAACCGTCGCCCGAGAGCCGCCGCTTCCAGCGTCGCCAGATCAAACGGGGAGGCAAGGAGGGCGCCCATGGCGGCTGCGATTTCGCCGGAGCCGGCCGCGCCCAGGCTGGCGCAGCCCCCGCCCCGCGCGATCTCGCCAATGGCGCCCTCCGTCCGGCACACACAGGCCCTTCCGCGGACCAGGCTCTCGGCGACGGGCAATCCGAATCCCTCGGAAAGGGAGGGGTAGACCGTGAACGCGCATTCGCGGTAGGCCGCTTCCAGCTCCGCGTCGTCCGCGGGGCCGGCGTACCGTATGGGCCTGCCCCCTGATCGCAGCCGATCGATCCTTGAAAGCGCCTGCGCCCCGGTCTCGGCGTTTGCGAGCCCGACCAGGCGCAGCTCAAACCGGGCGCCCTGAGCCCAGAGCGTTTCGCAGGCCTCAAGGAGGGCGAGGTGGTTTTTTCGGCCCTCCAGGCTCCCGACGCAGAGGACCGTCGGGACCTCGCCGGACGGGGCCGCACGCGGAGCAGCCGGGGGGACGTCAATTCCAAGGGGGATCGCGGCCACGGGGGGCGTCGCGGAGACACCGAGCCAGGCCCAGTAGCCGAGCAGGCAGCTTCGGGAGGCCTCGGAAACGGCCGCCACGCCGTCGAATTGGAGGAGCTCCCGCAGGTACGAGGGAAAGCGCCCCACCGTGGAACGGGGGGCGAATTCCGGGAACTGGAGCGCGAGGGCATCGTGAAACAGGGCCACGCGCGGGCCGGAACTCGCGGCGAAGAGTCCCGGAAGCGCACCGGCGACCTCGGCGGAAAAGATCTCCGGCAGGATGACGCCCGAGGGCGCGCCCGACCCGTCGGGCGGCCCGGCAAGGCGGGAGGACCTGCCGGTCATGCGCCTGAGGCGGCCCCGCAGGCGCGCCGAGAGCGGCCAGCGCGAGCCGCGTCCGGGCGCCGGGGCCGCTGCCTCCAGATTGCGCTCTTCCCACGCCTCCAGCGGGCGCCACGCGTCTTCGAAAGGATCGAAGCAGACGGCGGTGGACCTTCCCGACAATTCCCGGTCGAGCGCCCGCGCGACCCGCTGGACACCCGTGCGGGCCCGGGTGTGGCTCGTATGGGAAAGGTCGAGGAAAAGGGGGCCGGCCACGGGAATCAGGATTTGGGGGCGTCGAAGTCGCGCCTCATGATCAGCACATTGCCCACCGCTCCGGCGTGGCTCCAATGGCCGGGCATCCGCCTGTCGAGGACATGCGACTCATCGACCTCAAACGGAAAAAGCACGGCGTAGAGCGGCCTCCTGGAACTGCGTATCGCCGCTTCGATTCTTCCCACGTTTCCCGAGTTGACAAAGTCCCAGCGTATGAACGTGAAGTCCGTGTAGTAGAAAATCGCGCCGCTGGCCTGCATCGTCACGCATATCGCATCCCCGGGGACGTTCTTCGCCATCCAGTCGGTGATCCGCTCATATTGGTGCTCTGTCCTTCCGATGGCGAAGGGATGCAGGTAATGGCTGAGACATCCGGAGCACGCCGCGACGAGCGCCAGCGCTGCCGCCAGCGTCAGGGGCGCCAGGTCGGCGACGGGGCGGCCGGGTCCCCGCGCGCACAGCCTGCGAAGGACGAGCAGGGACCCCACCACGATGGGCGGGACCGCCGGGAGCAGGAAGCGCAGGTACCACCATGTCTCGTGGGTGCAGAGGTAGGCGGAATAGAACGCGGCAAAGGGGAGGATCCAGGCACCGAGGAGCCAGCGGGTGTGGGCGCGCACCGAGGCCAGCCAGGGCAGGCCGGCGCACAGCGCGACGACGGGCGTGAAGAGGGCGGGAATCCAGACCGCGTAGTGCAGCAGGGTCGGGCGCACGAACCGCACGCCGAAATTCCCCGACGCATCGCCGTAGCCGGTCGCCCCGACGCTCCCATAGGCCGCGAGGCTGTGGGCCCCGAAAAACGCCGCGCCGGGAAGGCCGCCTAGCACAAAGAGCAGCCAGCGCCGGGGGGACATGCCGAGCGCGACGGCGACGGGCAAGAATGCGAGGGTGTTCGCCGGCCTCAGGAGGACGTCCACGGACATGGCGGCGCCTGCGGCCAGCGCCCAAGCGGGACGCTGGTGGCTCTTCAACGCCGCAAGCACGGCAAGTGTCGTCCAGGCGAGGGAGGGCACGTCGCTCATCGCCATGAGCGACATGAGGAGGTAGAGGGGGCTGGCGGCGACAACCGCGGCTCCAAGGACGGACCATTTGCGCCCCAGGCCGAGCATCCTGCCCAGGGCGTAGGTCGCGACGATGCCGGCGATCGCATGGATGATCGCAGCCGTGTCGCCCGCATATCGCCACCCGGCGAGGGGTCTCAGGGCGACGACGAAGAGCGAGAAACCGGCGGGGTAGGTGGGCACCATGCCATCGCCGTCCGGGGCGGGCTTGAACCCCAGGGGGACGTAGAGGAAGGGCGGCATGTCCGCCCGGGGCAGCCCCGGAATGGTCCGGGGCTGGACGTGCACGTGACCGGCCGCGAGGAGTCGCGCCTGGTTCATGTAGCCCGAGGAGTCGGAGCCGCCCGCCACTGCACCCTCGTTCCGGGCCAGCAGCACGGCGTAGAGGACCAGGGCGAAGGCCGCCATCGCTGCGGCTGCGCGGCCCCACGGCGCACGGGCCTGGGAGGTCTGGTCTTGGGGAAAATCCATACTTGCTTTGGAAGGGAGGGGAGAGTGGTTTGTCCCCTTTAGGTGTCTGGACTCAAATCATTTCTACACGAGAGGGCCAAGGCGCTGCGGTGGCTGGCGTGCGGTTTTGCGGTCGCGCTCTTCGTCTGGAGCATGGCCTTCTTTTACCTCCCTGGGCAGGGGTTCACCTACCTGATACAGTTCGGGGCGCTCGAGCACGGCCGCTACCTGCCCGAGATCAAGGCGGTCAACCATTACGAGATGCCGGAGTCGCCCGGCTATGATTCCCAATGGTATGCCCAGATTGCAGTCCATCCGCGGCTGAGCGACCCGGCGCTGAAGAAGGCGGTGGACAGCCTTCCCTACAGGGCCCGGCGGATCCTGTTCCTTTGGACGGCTTGGGCCCTCGGCGGCGGGAGACCGGCGCTCGTGATGGATATCTACGCGGTGCAGAACATCATATGCTGGCTCCTGCTCGCGGCGCTCCTTCTGCGGTGGTTTCCGCCGGCGAACTGGGGCAACTGCTTCAGATGGGCGGCGACGCTCTTCTCGTTCGGCCTCATATTCAGCGTCCGGGGGGCCCTCCTGGACGGACCGAGCCTCCTCATGGTCGCCCTCGGCATGGCGCTCATCGAGTCCGGGCGCGAGGGGCTCGGAGCCGTTGTCATGGGCGTCTCCGGCCTTGGCAAGGACACGAGCATCCTCTGCGGCGCGGCGCTGCGCCCTGCCGCGCTGAGGAACCCCGGCACCTGGGCGCCATGGCTTGCGCGGTGCGCCGTCATTGCGCTCCCCCTCGCCGCATGGATGTTCTACCTGCGGCTGCACCTGGGTCACGGGGATGACATCGGGGCCCGCAATTTCTCGGGTCCCTTCGGCGGGCTGATGAACAAGGTGCAGGACACTGTCTCGAGCCTGATCGCGGACCGCCATTATCCGTTCGGCACCGTGACGAAGTACGACGCGCTCGTCCTCGTCGGCCTCCTGGCGCAGTTCTCGTTCTTCGCCTTCCGGTTTCGTTGGCGCGATCCCTGGTGGCGCGTCGGCGCCTGCTACGCCGTCCTGATGATCTTCCTCGGCGATGCGGTGTGGGAGAATTACCCGTCGGCCGCCGCCCGCGTCCTGCTTCCCATGACGCTCGCCTTCAATGTGAGCGTGCCGCGCAAGGGCTGGTGGCCCCTCGTGCTGATCCTCGGAAACCTGGGGGTATTCGCCTCGGCTGACCTGCTGAAGCCCCCCGGCAGGGAGAGCTTTGTGGTGGAGGGGCCGAAGGAGCTCAGGGTGAACCCGAAGGACGGCAGAGCCGTCGAGGCGATCTTCGGCCCGCACAACTGGTGGAGGCCTGAAAAGTCCCGCTGGAACTACTTCCGCTGGAGCATGGGCGACAGCTCGGTGGCCCTCCATAACCCGCAGCCCTTTCCGATCGTGGCTGATGTCACCTTCAAGCTGAGGGCGGTGGACCAGCGCGCCGCAATCGTCCTTCTCGGCGGCAGGGTCGTCTGGCAGGGGATGCTCGCGCCCGCCGAAGTCCGGTCGGCGACCCTTGCCGACCTGGTGCTGCCACCGGGGGACACGGTCCTCCTCTTCCGCAGCGACCGTCCGGCCGCTTTCCCGGGCAGCAACGACCGACGCCGTCTGACCTTCATGGTGAGGGACCTTGAGATTGACCTGAAGGGGCGGCGCTGAACTCTCGCGGGATATCCGGCGCCCGGAATCGGCGACGCCCCCCGGCCGGCGATCGCCGGCGGATTTGGGCTGATTTTGCGATCCACTAGCGGATCCCGCCGGACGAATTGTCATCCCCTCTATTCCCCGAGGCCTCTCGGCTCCCTTTTTCGCGGCTGCGCAAATCGCTTGAACCCGAACGACTTTAGCATTGCCTTTGACCGCTGGGCGAGGGTCCGCCGGCGGGTTCCAGCGTGATATTTACCACATATTGGTTCCATGTGTTTGCGATCGTCGTCGTCGCAACATACTGGCTGTTGCGGCGTCAGGGGCCGCGTCTCTGGTTCCTCGGCCTGGCCTGCTTGGTTTTCCACTTCCATTTCGCGGGCCCGGCGGGGATGGCCCCGATCATCGCGCTGATGATCGCGACCTTTCTTGCGGGCCGCAACGGAACGCGCTGGGCCTGCAACGCTGCCATGGCCCTCTGCGTGGGCACCCTCTGCTTCTACAAGTACGCCCTGTTTTTCATATCCGCGGCTGTCCACCCCCTGAGCCCCGCGATCGCGGCCCAGTTCTCCCAGACGACCGTGTCGATCCTGCCCGAACTTCCCCCCCTCGGGATAAGTTTCTTCACCTTCGAGTTCGTCCACTACCTGTTCGAGGTGAGGCGGGGGGGCGAGCCCATCCGGTCGCCGCTCAAGTTCCTGCTGTTCGCAATCTTCTTCCCCTCCCTTGTTGCGGGACCCATCAAGCGATACCCGCAGTTCCTCGGCAGTCTCAACGAGGGGAGCCAGCACTTCGAGCTCGGGTTCATCGCCCGCGGCCTTATGAGGATAGCCACCGGCTTCTTCAAGAAGGTCGTGATCGCCGACAATCTCACGTTCTACGTGACGACCAACTCTCCGGACTTCGCCTCGTTCGGCCTAGGGGAGCGGTGGGCCTTCCTTGCGGCCCTCTCATTCCGGATACTGATGGACTTCTCGGGGTATTCCGACATCGCCATCGGCACCGCGCAGCTGCTCGGGGTGCGGCTGCCCGAGAACTTCAGCTGGCCCTATCTCGCCAGCAGCATAAGGGAATTCTGGCAGAGATGGCACATGTCGCTCACCAGCTGGGTCAGGGACTACATTTACATTCCCCTCGGGGGAAACCGGCACGGGGCAGCCCGGAGGGTTTTCAACGGTTTCGTCGCTTTCGCGCTGATCGGACTCTGGCACGGGCCCGCCTGGAACTTCGTCGCCTGGGGCCTCTATCATGGGGCGGGCCTTGGGGTCTGCTCGTCCTATGCCTCCATTCCGGTTGCCGGCCCGCTGCTCGCGAAGGGGCTGAAAAAGGAGCCCCTTGTCGGCTGGGCGATGACCCAGCTTTTCGTCTGGCTCGGCTGGCTGCTCTTTTTCTATCCCGTTCAAGCCGCCTGGAACATGGGTAGGCTCCTTTTCGCCCAATGATCGCACCCGAAAACGCATCCAGGCCGGCGAAGATCCTGAATCCCGTGACTCTCCTGCTGGGTCTGGCCACGGGGCTGGCGGCCCTCGCATGGGCCGGCCGGCATCTGGGCACTGTGGACTGGCATGTCGAATTCACGCGCTTCCATCCCATGATCTCCCCGGAGGCCCAATATGAGCCCACGGTGGAGGAGATGTGCGCAATCGTCCGCACGCGGTGCAGGCCGGACCAGGTGCTCGTGATCGTCGGCGGCAATTCCATCCTCCTCGGGGTCGGCCAGCCGGCGGACAAGATGTGGACCCGACGCCTGCAGGACGAGCTCGGGGACGGCTACGCGGTCGTGAACCTGGCGATGAGGGGGTCGCTCCCGAACGACGGGGGCGCCATTGTCGCCGAGACGCTCAGGAAGGAATTTCCGAGGCAGATCTACATTGCCAATCAAAGCGCCTTCCCCTCATCGGGGCCGATGGGCTCCGAGACGTACCGGTTCGTCCTCTTCGATGCCTATTACAAGGGTTATCTGCTGCCATGGAAGCCGAGGTCCGACGCCCTGGCGTCCATCCTAAAGACTGTCGACTACCACCGATATCACCAGGCGGACCTGGAAATCGGCGGCATGCTCGATAGCTGGCTCTATTTCCATAATCTGTGGAATTGGTGGTCCTACACGCACCATTTCACGTTTGCCACGCCGATGATGCCGCACGATCCCGGTGCGCACTGGCCGCGCGACCGATTCGCGGACGCTGAAAATGACTTTGACTCCACCCCGTTTGAATCCCGGTTCACCCCCCAGGTCGTGGCCGCCGACCTCGACCTGACGCGCAGGGCCACGGAGACCTTTTACACAGAGAACGCGGACAAGTCGTGGACCCGCAGCAGGCTGGCGTTCCGAAACTTCATCCTGGGGGCACGGGACGAGTTTCCCGACCCGCTGAAGCCGCGAACGCTGATCCTCATCGGTCGCAACAGCCCCTACTACACGGTGCAGCTTGAGCCCAGGATCAGGGCCCGCGACGAGCTGGCCATCCGCGACACGAGGGCCGGAATGGAGCGGCTGGGCTATGAGACGATGGACTATGGCGGGGATTTTTCGGCGGAGGACTACGGGGACCGCAGCCACCTGACGAGTTCCGGGGGTGCGAAGCTTGCCGCGGCGGTTGCCCCAAAAATCAGGGAAATTGCCGAGAAACTGCGTTATCTGCCGCAGTGACAAATGCCCGAGCTCCCCAAAGCACTCCTCAGACTGAAGACCTGGCTCGCATATCGGCTGACCGAAGCGGGCCGCCATGCTCTTTCCTTTGCCCTTGGACTGCTGATGGCGCTCGTCATTGACTACGTGCTCTATCGGATAGGATTGCCGAGCAAACCCTTCATTTACGTCGCGTTCTGACCCGCATCGAGCCCTTGAACACATTTCCCGCAGGTTTCCTCGCATGAAGCTCTGGCAGGTGCGGCGGCACTGGAACGCGCTCGCCACGCAGGACCCCTTCTGGTCCGTGCTGACCGAATCGCGCAAGCAGGGAAACCGCTGGGCCATCGACGAGTTCTACTCCACGGGCGTCGCCGAGGTGGAGAAGGACATTGAAAGGGTCCGGAGGTGCCATCCGGCGCTGGGAGCCGGCCACGCCCTTGATTTTGGCTGCGGCGCCGGGCGCCTGACACAGGCCCTTGCGCGGCATTTCCGGCGGGTCACGGGGGTGGACATCTCCGAGCGGATGGTGAGCCTTGCCCGGGAGCATTGCCGCGATGCCCGGGCGGAATTCACGCACAACATCAGGCCGGACCTCCGGGCCTTTCCCGATGCGTCGTTCGATTTCGTCTACAGCCGGATCACGCTCCAGCATATCGCCCCGCGCTACACGCGGCGCTACCTGAGGGAATTCATCCGCGTCCTCGCCCCCGATGGCGTCCTGTCGGTCCAGATCCCCAGCAGGGTGCCCTCCGGGGATCCCCCTGACCGCCTCAGGTTTTCAATCTGGCCGCCGACCCTGTGGATGCGGATCGGACGCTATGTCCGCTACCATCATCCCGGATGGTTTCCCGGCACGCCGAAGATGCAGATGTACGCCATGCCCAGGGACGAGGTCATTTCCCTGATCACCCGTGAGGGGGCCGCACTCCTGTCCGCCGAGAAAGGCGAGCACGGTGACGTCGACAATTATGTCTACATCGCGCGCAAGCCGGGCGGCTGACCCTTTGTCGCGCCTCGCACAGGTCCCGGTCCTACATACTTATTGCCCAAGCCAATGCCGGCGCTTAGCTCCCCTCTGCTGAATGAAGCATCGCGGCCTGACCCTTCCCAGTGTGCTTGCGTGCCTATTTTTCTCGGTTGCAGCGGTGCTTCCCTTCCAGCCCTGGGCGGAGACGCGGAGCAGCTCCTATTCGTTTGAGATCGAAGTCGAGTCGAATGAGCCGGGCCTCGTGCAGCTCTATTACGATGTGGGCCGGGGAGCCAACGAGGCCGACTCGGTGCTTCAGCCGATCGTCGCGGGAAAACGGGGTATCCTCCGGTTCACCCTTCCGTACGGGACCTACCGCGCCTTGAGGTTCGATCCCCTGGACAGGGATGCCCGGATGACCTTCGGCGGCGCCAGGATAGTCGACGGTTCCGGCCGGACGTTCCTTTCATTTTCCCCAGAGCAGTTCCAGGCCGTGTATGAGATCGCGTCGACGACCGTCGCCGACGGGCGGTTCCACGTTGAGATAACGCCAGGGGCGATCGATCCGCGCATGGTGATCCGCCTTGCGGCCCCGTTTACGATTCGCAAACCGCCTGTCTGGAGGGAGATCGCCGAGGTTTTCGCGGGGTCTATCGCGGTGTGCCTGCTGGCGGGGTGGGCGTGGCGCTCCAAGGGACTGAGGCTGGGCTTGAGAGCCGCATCCCTTTGGAGTGCGGCCACGGCCTCGCCGGGATGGGCGCTCGCAGCCGCGGCGCTCCTCGGAACCGTTGTCGCAAATTACCCCGTCATATTCGCGGGCAGGAGCTTTGTGTCCCCGAACTACGGCGTCGCGCTCCTCTACGGGCAGAGCCCATGGCTGCCCGGGCTCCAGAGCGGGGAGGTCGGGGATCCCCACAAGGCGGACGTGGGGGCCCTGCTGTGGCACCACCTGCCCCTGTCGATGATCGAGCGCGAGGCCGTCTTTCGCGACGGCGAGCTGCCTCTCTGGAACCGGTATGACTCGACCGGAGTGCCGCTTCTCGGGCAGGGACAATCCTGCTTCGGCGACCCCCTCCATATCCTGCCCATCCTTGCGAACGGGGCGTCGTGGGCCTGGGACATCAAGTTCCTGATCGCCAAGTGGCTTTTCGCCTGCGGCACCGGCCTCTGCGTGTGGCGTCTCTTCCGCCACTTGCCGAGCGCGATCCTGACGGCTGTGTCTGCGGCGTTCATGGGATTCTTTGTCTTCAGGCTCAACCATCCTGCGATATTCAGCTTCTGCTACTCGCCGTGGATCCTCTACTGCTGGATTCGCTGCATGGACGCCAGGTCGGCACGCCGCGTCATCGTCTGGCTGGCGGCGCTCATAGGGGCGAACTGGACGGAGATGAACAGCGGGACGGCAAAGGAGGCCTATGTGCTCCTTATCACGATTAATTTCTCGGGCCTGTGCCTGCTGCTCGCGAGCGATCGCGGGCTGGCGGAGAAATCGAGGCTGTTCGGCGCGCTGCTGATCACCGGCGTCGTCTTCGCGCTCGTCGGCTCCCCCGTCTGGTACACGTTTCTCCAGGCGCTCAAAGTGTCCTACACGAGCTACAACATCCCGCTCGCGTTCCAGATTGAGCCGGGAATGCTCATAGGACTCTTTGACGAGGCGTTCTACCGCCCGTTCCAGTTCGAGTCCGGTGTGGTGAATCCCTCGGCGAACTTCTTTGTGCTCATCGGACTCCTCTGGGCGGTCGTGCGCTGGCGCGCCCTCGTCGCGAACCGCGGCGCCCTCGGCCTTTTTTTGTCGAGCGTGCCCGCGCTTGCGCTCGTCTTCGGCGTCGTTCCCCCGGCGTTCATCGCCCGCGTGCCGTTCCTTGGAAACATCCTGCACATCGACAACACGTTCTCCTGCGCCCTGGTCGTCATCTTCGCGGTGCTCTCCGGCTTCGGATGGCGCGAGGCCTGGGCCCGCCTGGGGACGAGCGACGGGAGGCGGGAGGGGATCCTCGTCGTGGCGCTGATCCTGCTGGTACTGGCCGCCTATCTCGGCACGGCGCAATCGGTCCTGCGCAGCGCGTTCGCGGCGTACACCTGGGGCAGGAACATCAAGCTCGACGCCTTCATCCACGGATACGGATGGAGCCTGGTCGCCGGCTCGGCCGTCTTCCTCGCGGCCCTGCATGGGATCCGGCGCCGCGGGGCCGTCACTCCCGCGCTGCTCATCTGCGCCTTCGTCGCCTTCGGCGCGATGCACTGGCGCGAGACATTCCAGATCGGGGAGGGGTTCTCCACCTATGTCGTCAGGCCCGCCAGGCGGACCCGCCTTCTCGAGGAGTCGCCCACCATCAACGCCCTCCTCGCGCGCCGGGAATCTCCGGCACGGGTGATTGGATTCCACAACGACCTGCTCCCCGGCTGGTCCATCGCCTACGGCATCGAGTGCATCTCGGGTCCGGACGCGCTGATGAACCCCTATTACCGGGAGTTTGTGGATACTGCCGGGGTCACCCGGATCTGGGACTGGCGCTACATCGTGGAACCGTCCGAGGTCGCGAAATTCAAGACGGTGTTCGATCTGCTCAACGTGCGCTTCTACGTCGGATACCATTTGGGCGAGAAGCGTCCGGGAAAAGAGGTGGCGGAGATCATCTCTGCCGACATGGACGCCTACGAGAGCAAGACGGTCTGGCCGCGCGCCTTCTTCACGGACGGCGTGGCCGTCTATAGCGATGTCGCCCAATACTGCTCATGGGTCAAGGCGGGGGACGGGAGGCCTTTCGCGGCGATACAGAGCGGCGACTGGGCCAACCTCACACCGGTGCCCACGGTGACGGGGAATCTCGCCGCGCGAACAGTCAGCGCGGCCACGAACTACAGGCTGACGACCAACACCACGTCCTTCACGGTTTCCGCGACGCGCCCGGGGTTCATCGTGCTGACCGAGGCCTATGAGAAGGACAATTTCCGCGCGACGCTGAACGGGAGGAACGTGCCCTATGTGCGGATCAACCACGCCTTCAAGGGCATCTACGTCGACAAGGCGGGCACCTACGCGGTCAGGTTCGAATATTGGCCGCGTGGGCTTTCACGCACCCTCGTCCTTTTTGCAATCGGACTCGGGCTCATCGCCATTGCGCTGGCCTTCGCCTGGCGTGGCCGAACGGGCGGCCCCGCCGAGAGGGCCGCGGCCTGATCGCCCTCGAGCGTCAGAGGCAGGCAATGGCCTCCAGCCGGCGCCGGTAGCGCGCTCCGATCACCGCCGGGGAAAACCTCTCCTCTATCGTCCTCGCCGCCGCGGCGCCGATGAGCGCCGCTTCGTCCGGCTCGGAGACGATCTTCTGCATCAGCTCCGAGGCGTGTCCGGTATCGGCCTCGGCCCAGCTCGCGCCCTTTGCGTAGGGCCCGTGGTTCTCGGTCAGTTCAGCAAGAGCATACCTTACCGGGTATCCATTGCCCCGATCGAGGTATTCCGCCGTTGCTGACCAATCGGTGGCGATGACCGGTTTTCCAAGGTACATGCATTCGGCAACGGCGAGACCGAATCCCTCGGACCTGTGCAGCGAGACAAAGCAGTCGCAGGCGGCCTCCAGCGCGTAGACGTCGGAGCGCGCGAGCGTCGCGCTGATGACCAGCGTGCCGGGTAGGTCGCGAATGGCCTCGTTCAGCGCGGCGAAATCGGACGGGTTCGAGTCCGCGTTCTGGACCTTGATGACCAGGGAAGCTTTTCCGCCGGCCACGCCCGATTTGCGGAACGCCTCGATGACCGCGCGCGGATTCTTGCGGGCCGTGTAGGAGTTCAGGTCGAAGAGCGTCAGGAACAGGAATCGGTCGGCGGGAAGGCCGAACTGCGCGCGGAGCGCCGCGTTGCCGGCATCCGGGCGCTTGAACCCGATCGAGTGGGCCATGGTGAGGACCGGGAACAGCGCCTTGAGCGCTATCGAGTCGCGGACAAAATTGCTCGGGCACCAGATTTCGTCGAAGTAGTCGAGCGACGGCATCCAGGCGTCCGGAAACTCGGGGAGCTCCCAGGCGAAGTAGCCGATGTTGTACTTGTTTTTCCTGAATTCGATTCCGTGGTGATGGTCGATGTCGCGGGCCACCGGCGGGTCGATGTGAAACACGTTCGCGCCGTAGGGATTGAGGTCCTGCAGGCGGTTTTCGTAGGTCAGGTCGCCGAGCCTGTTCCTGCAGTTGAGCCGGAGCGGCACAAGGGCCATCGGAATGGAAGCCGCGTCGGCCGCCCGCACCATGCAGCGGGCCGACTCGCCGATGCCGAGATCCGCGGTCAGGAACCCGACGACATTCATCCCGGTGCGCGAATGGGAGCGCGCAAATGCGGTCGAGTAGGGACTCTCACGCTTCGAAAAATCATAGATGCGTTCGCCGGCCCCCGATTCGATGGCGAGCATCCTGAGCTGGCGATTCCTGTTCTGGGCGCGGAAGCGCTGGAGCGGGCCAAACCTGGTGACCCGCCCGAGCCAAGCGAGCGCGTTGGTGAACCCGACCCCGTGCAGGACGAGATAAATGACCGAGCCCTTCAGCGCGGAATCCGTTTTCAGGGCAATCCTCGCCTCCCAGGGCCCGGGCCCCGGGGACGAGACCGTGGCGACACTCGTGCCGTCCAGGAACACCTCCAGGGTCGGGAATCCCCTCTCGGGTCCCCGAGCGTCGGGATGGGTGCGAAACTCGCCCCTCAGGACAACGGCGCCGACGTCCGCCATGGGCGGCAGGCGCAGCACGGCGGTTTCGCGTATCCACGCGGAGTCGGTCGCAAACTCGTCGAAGAACAGCCCAGAATATCTCGTGAAGCGCCGGGCAAAGGCGCCCCCGAAGGGAGGGGTGTGCTGAAACGTCGACATGCTCAATCGGAGAACATTTCCCGCCAGTGGGCGAGCTCCACGTCGATAGCCGCGTTCATAGCGACGAGGGCGGCGGGCGGAGGGTGATCCCAAAGCCGGACAAGGTAGAGGGCCATGCGCAAGGCCTCCGCCTTGTCCGGGAAGTCGCGCGGTTCGGGGACGATCCGGCAGAAGTGATCCCACGTCCAGAGCCGGCTCGCTTCCAAGGCGAGCTCGCGGCGCCAGCGAAGCACGAGGCGCCGGGCGTTCTCCTCGTTGCGCAGGTTGCGGCCGGGGGAGGAGCTCACGTGATGATAGACTCGGCTTCGGAGCGCGACGACGTTTATCAGGCCCGCGCCGCGCGCACGAAGGCAGAGGTCGACGTCCTCGCACCCGTTGATGTAGGCCTCGTCAAAGCCCCCGAGCATCCTCCAGGTGTCCGCACGCACCAGGACGCACGCCCCGGTCACGGCAAACACAACCGGCGCCGGATGAAGCAGAAGGGACGCGAACCGCGGCTCCCTTCGGTCGTGCTCGGGTTTTCCATTGAGGGTGATCCAGATCCCCGCGTGGTCGACCTCGCGCGTGGCGGCATTGACCTGGACGTTGCCCACGAGCCCCGCGCGGCCCCCATGAAACCTGAGGGCGGCCAGCATGGGCCGGATCCAGCCCGGGCGCAGGATGAGGTCGTTGTTCAGGAGCGCCAGGATGTCGCCGCGCGCGATCGCGACGCCGCGGTTCGTGGCGGCGCCGTAGCCGAGGTTGCGCTCATTGAGGATCACCCGGAACGGCTCTCCGAGGCCCGCAAGCCACTCGCGCGTCCCGTCCGTGCTGCCATCGTCGACAAGGATGATCTCGTGGCTCAACCCGCGCGGCATCGACCTGCGCAGGCTGGCAATCATCTCCTGGGTGGCGGCCAGGCAGTTGAACAGCGGCGTGACGACGCTGATTCGCGGCGAGCCGGGTGTGCTCGTTGACACGGGTTCCGGCCCCCTATCGCCCGGAGAGGAGCCTGCGAAGGTATTGGGCGTAGCTGGACTTGCCGAGCCTCGCGATGTTCGCCTCCAGCCTGCCATCGTCGATCCAGCCCTGCCGCCACGCGATCTCTTCCAGGCAGGCGATCTTGAGCCCCTGCCGGTTTTCGATGACATGGACGAACTGGGCCGCCTCGAGGAGGGAGTCGTGGGTGCCGGTATCGAGCCACGCGGTGCCGCGGCCGAGCACCTCGGCGTGCAGGAGGCCGGCGTCAAGGTAGAGCCGGTTCAGGTCCGTGATCTCGAGCTCTCCGCGCTTCGACGGCTTCAGGCGGCGCGCGTACGCGGCGACCTCGCCGTCGTAGAAATAGATGCCCGGGACCGCGAAGTGGGACTTCGGCTTCTCGGGCTTTTCCTCAAGGGAGAGCACGCGTCCGTCGGGAGCAAACTCCACGACCCCGTAGTCGGACGGATTGGCGACGTGATAGCCAAAAATCGTGGCGCCCGCCGAACGCGCGTGCGCGGCCGAGAAGGCCTTCGCGAGGTCGTGCCCGTAGAAAAGGTTGTCGCCGAGGATGAGCGTGCTCGGCGAGCCCCCCAGGAATTGCTCCGCGATGATGAAAGCCTGGGCCAGCCCCTCGGGCTTCGGCTGCTCGGCGTAGTCCAGAGTCATGCCGAGGTCGGAACCGTTCCCCAAGAGCCGCCTGAACAGCGGCAGGTCCTGGGGCGTCGAGATCACGAGCACCTCCCGGATTCCGGCGAGCATGAGCGCGGAAAGGGGGTAGTACACCATGGGCTTGTCGTACACCGGCATCAGCTGCTTGCTGACAGCGATGGTCAGCGGGTAAAGCCGGGTGCCCGAGCCTCCGGCGAGGATGATGCCTTTTCGACTCACGGTGGAAATCGGGGCCGTCATGCCGTCTTGCCGAGCCTCTCGCGCGCGTAGCGCTTGGCCGTGATTTCGCTGCACCAGGCCCGGTTCGCGATGAACCAGTCGACGGTCTTCGCCAGGCCGCTCTCGAAGGACTCCGCGGGGCGCCAGCCGAGGACGCGCTGGATCTTCGAGCAGTCGATCGCATAGCGCCGGTCATGGCCGGGCCGGTCAGCGACGAATTCGATCTGCCCGGAGTACGATTTCCCATCTTTCCGCGGCACCCTCGCGTCGAGCAGCGAGCAGATGAGTTTCACGACGTCCAGGTTCGTCCATTCATTGAGTCCCCCGACGTTGTAGGTTTCTCCTGGTGTGCCGCGTTCCAGAACC
>Ga0302325_10011801_pt1 | contig 18789 bp, 14 predicted proteins | sample Palsa_T0_2_FD_201948 | JGI IMG/M metagenome (GOLD analysis project Ga0302325, IMG submission 201948) | Peat permafrost microbial communities from Stordalen Mire near Abisko, Sweden - Palsa_T0_2 | ecosystem: Environmental > Terrestrial > Soil > Palsa > Peat permafrost | place: Sweden: Abisko...
GCACGCCGCTCGGCACGCTGGGGTCGCCGACCGCGCCGAGCAGGATCGCGTCGTGACCCCGGATCTCCTCGAGCACCGCGTCGGGCAGCGTCTCCCCGGTGCGATGCCAGCGCCGTGCGCCGAGGTCGTAGGTGGTCTCCTCGATGGAGACCCCGGAGGCGGCCGCCCGCAGCACCTTGAGCGCCTCGGCGACCACCTCGGGACCGATACCGTCGCCGCCGACGACGGCCAGCCTGATTGTTCGTGAGCCCATGGGTGAACCTTACTGGCGGGCCGGGCTAACCGGGGGCTGCCCCGGCGCGCTGAGCGCGTCCAGCGCGTCGCCGCCGTTGTCCCGCCGGTCAAGCGCAAACTGAACCGCCTGCTGCTGAGAAACATGGATCAGCGGGATACGCCGGGACCGGGGCTGGGGCACCCGGGCCAGGGGGGTCCGGCGAGCCGGAGTCCGGTGGGCCAGCGGGGAAGGTTCCCCCCGAAGGGGGGGCCGTGGGGTCTGGGGGGAAGGTTCCCCCCAGGACGGGGGGGTTTGGGGGGGTCGTCCCCCCGGGCCAGCAGAGCTAGCACCATCCCAGGGATACATGTCGTACACGAGAATTGCTCCTGATCGCGATCCGGATCGGGCTTACGGCCAGCAGCAAACCCCCGCAGCGGATTGCCGGCCTGCCTTCGATCAGGCTCCGCTGCGGCGGGCGAAGAATACGACGCGCCACATAGTGCCTGCAAGATTACCTGAATGGATCCCGCGGGCACAGGTTTTTAAGACGTCTATCTCACTATTCGAGACGCCTGGTGGCTAGGGCATCCAGCGGCGGTGGCGGGAGCGGGCGGCCTTCTTCCATACCTGGCGCGCGTCCGCCTGCAGCCGCCCGGACTGGTGCGCCTGGAGTTCGTACAGCAGGCCGTAGCTGAACGCGTTCTCCCCGGCCAGGTGGGCGCCGATGCCGAGGTCCCGGGCCGCCTGGCGGGCGATGACCGAGTCCTGATGGTCGCCGAGCACACTCTGGACCTTCTTCATCTGCCGGGAGAACCTGCGGGCCGGCTTGCCGGTCGCCGGACGGGTGGCCTCGGCGGCGTAGCGCGCCCGGCGGGCCGATTTCCTGGCCTGGTGCAGGGCCGTATCCCGGGCCGGGCCGCTCGGCGTGTGCCGGGCCCGGCGCATCCGCTTCTTCGCCTGCCGGTAGGCTCGCCGGACCGCGGCCGGGAGCACCTCGCGGGCTGGCTCCCCCGCCTGCGGGCCTAGCGGCGGCTCGGTGGTCAGCCGGTCAAGCTCGGCCAGCAGCGCGGCGTACCGCGGCGAGTCGAGGGCCTCGATCAGCTCGGCGTACGCGGCGGCCCGCCGAGGCGAGAAGTGACCCTGCACCCGGGCCTGCACGGGTCCGATGAGCAGCTCGACCGGGACCGACCGCAGACTCGCGTGCAGATGCCCGGGCAGGACCTCGCCGTCACGAACGGGGCCGAGCATCCCGCCCAGCCACTTAAGCTCCTCCGCCACCCCGGCACTGCGGGAACGCGGAATGACCACGCCGAACGACCGAAGGGTCGCGCGCAGCCTGCGCGTCGCCACCCGCATCTGGTGGACAGAATCGGGTTCGTCCGCGCGGACCATGGGCTCGAGCGAACTCAGCACCCCGGCCTGGGTCTTGAGGTAAGCCAGCACCACCACGCCGGCCGACGCCGAACGGCGCGGCCGGGTCCCGGCGATGGGCACCTGGCGGGGCTCCGGGCGGGGCGTTTGCGCTGTCTGCTGCGGGTCGCGGCGGGTTTGCGCTGTCGTCTGCCGCGCGTTGCGGCGAGTTTGCGTTTCCGTCATGTTTGCCATCACGGCCCGCTACCCCGTCCGGAGCCTCCAACACATCCCAGCGGGATGCGCCTGCGATTCGCTACTCGTCCTCGGCCAGCCAGGACATCAGCGGGCGCAGGCGGGCGCCGACCTGCTCGATCTGCTCGGCGCGCTCGGCCTCACGGCGCTTGAGGAAGTTGGGCTTGCCCGCGTCGAACTCCTCCACCAGCTCACGGGCGAACGATCCGTCCTGGATCTCGCCGAGGATGCGGCGCATCTCCTCGCGGGTCTGCTCGTTGATCAGCCGCGGGCCGCGGGTATAGCCGCCGTACTCGGCGGTGTCGGACACCGACCAGTACATCTTGGAGATGCCGCCCTCGTACATCAGGTCCACGATCAGCTTCACCTCGTGCAGGCACTCGAAGTAGGCCGACTCGGGCTGGTAACCCGCCTCGACCAGGGTGTTGAAGCCTGCCTTGATCAGCTCGGACAGGCCACCGCAGAGCACGGCCTGCTCGCCGAACAGGTCGGTCTCGGTCTCCTCGGTGAACGTGCTCTTCAGCGCGCCGGCCCGGGTGCCGCCGATGGCCTTGGCGTAGGCCAGGGTCAGCGGCCACGCGTTACCGGTGGCGTCCCGCTCGACGCAGACCAGCACCGGCGTGCCGCGGCCCTGGGCGAACTGGCGCCGGACCAGGTGGCCGGGAGCCTTGGGCGCCACCATGCACACGTCGACGCCGGACGGCGGGTCGATGAGGCCGTAGCGGATGTTCAGGCCGTGGGCAAAGAACAGCGCGTCGCCTTCCACCAGCGCGGGCGCGATCGCCTCGGCGTACAGCTGCCGCTGCAGGTGATCGGGCACCAGCACCATGACCAGGTCCGATTCCTCGCACGCCTCGGCGGGCGTCAGCACCCGCAGGCCGTCGTTTTCGGCCTTTTCCCGGCTCGCCGAGCCTTCCAGCAACCCGACCCGGACGTCGACGCCGGAATCCCGGAGCGAGAGCGCGTGCGCGTGCCCCTGGCTGCCGTAACCGAGCACGGCGACGTGCCGGCGCTGGATGACGGAAAGGTCGGCGCTGTCGTCGTAGAAAATCTCTGCCACTGAATGGGCCTTTCTGTGTTGTCCTAGGTTGTGCTGTGAAAATGCGGTGATCTAGGCGCTTCGCTCCACCGGCCGCAGCGCGCGGTCGGTGATCGACCGGCCGCCACGGCCGATGGCCACCATGCCAGATTCGACGAGCTCCTTGATCCCGAACGGCTCGAGTACCTTGATCAGCGCGTCAAGCTTGTCCCGGTTCCCGGTCGCCTCGATCGTGATGACGTCGAGGGCCACGTCCACGACCTTGGCCCGGAACAGGTTCACGGTCTCGAGCACCCGGGACCGGCTCTCGGCATCGGCCCTGACCTTGACCAGGATCAGCTCGCGCTGCACCGTGGCCCCCGGCTCGAGCTCCACGATCTTCAGCACGTTGATCAGCTTGTTCAGCTGCTTGGTCACCTGTTCAAGTGGGCGCTCTTCGCAGTTGACCACGATCGTGATGCGGGAGATGTCTTCGTGCTCGGTCGGCCCGACGGCCAGCGAGTCGATGTTGAAGTTCCGGCGCGCGAACAGCCCGGCGATCCTGACCAGGACTCCTGGCTTGTTCTCCACGAGCACGGACAGCGTGTGCCTGGTCATATTTCCGCTCCTTGGCTGGCGTCGGTTCCGTGACGCGCGTTCATTCGGCCGCCCCGCCCCAGTCGGGCGCCAGGCCGCGCGCGAACTTGATGTCGTTGTTGGACGTGCCGGCCGCGACCATGGGCCAGACCATGGCGTCCCTGTGCACGATGAAGTCGATCACGACCGGCCGGTCGTTGATGGCCATGGCCTGCTCGATCACCTTGTCCACGTCGCCCGCCTCGTCACAGCGCAGGCCCTCGCAGTCGTACGCCTCGGCGAGCTTGACGAAGTCGGGGATGCGGGTGCCGGTCGGCCTGCCTGACGTCACCGTTTGGGTCCGGTGCAGATCGGTGTTGGAGTAGCGCTCGTTGTAGAACAGCGTCTGCCACTGCCTGACCATGCCGAGGCTGCCGTTGTTGATGATCGCGACCTTGATCGGGATCCCCTCGATGGCGCAGGTGGCCAGCTCCTGGTTGGTCATCTGGAAGCACCCGTCGCCGTCGATCGCCCACACGGTGGCGTCCGGCCGGCCCATCTTGGCGCCCATCGCGGCCGGCACGGCGAAGCCCATCGTGCCCAGGCCGCCCGAGTTGATCCAGGTGCCCGGGTGCTCGTAGTCGATGAACTGGGCGGCCCACATCTGGTGCTGCCCGACGCCCGCCACGTACACCGCGTCCGGACCCGCGATCTTGCCGATCCGCTCGATCACGTACTGCGGCGCGAGCGAGCCGTCGTCCGGCTGGTCGTAGCCGAGCGGGTAGGTAGTCCGGAGCGAATCGAGCTGCGCCCGCCAGGCGGCGATATCCGGCTGGCGGCCCTGCTCGTACTCGGCTCGCACCGCGGCGACCAGGTCGGCGATCACCTCACGGCAGTCGCCGACGATCGGCACGTCGGCGCGGCGGTTCTTGGAGATCTCGGCCGGGTCGATGTCCGCGTGCACGATCAGCGCATCGGGCGCGAACGTGTCGAGCTTGCCGGTCACCCGATCGTCGAACCGGGTGCCGAGGGCCACCAGCAGGTCGGCTTGCTGCAGCGCGCCGACCGCGGCCACGGTGCCGTGCATGCCGGGCATGCCCAGGTGCTGCGGGTGCCGGTCGGGGAACGCGCCCCTGGCCATCAGCGTGGTGACCACCGGGATGCCGGTCAGGTCGGCGAGCTCACGCAGCTGCCCGGCGGCGCGGGCCTTGATCACGCCACCCCCGACGTAGAGCACCGGGCGCCTGGCCTCGCTCATCAGCCGCGCGGCCTCGCGCACCTGCCGGGCGTGCGGCCTGGTCACCGGGTGATAGCCGGGCAGGTCGAACGCAACCGGCCAGCTGAAGTCGGTCATCGCCTGCAGCGCGTCCTTGGAGATGTCGACCAGCACCGGCCCGGGGCGCCCGGTCGAGGCCACATGGAACGCCTCGCCGATGGTGCGGGCGATGTCCTCGGGCTTGGTGACGAGGAAATTGTGCTTGGTGATCGGGATCGTGATCCCGGAGATGTCAGCCTCCTGGAACCCGTCGGTGCCGATCTGGGCCGACGGCACCTGCCCGGTGATGGCGACGATCGGGACCGAGTCCATGTAGGCGTCGGCGAGCGGCGTGACCAGGTTCGTCGCACCCGGCCCGCTGGTCGCCATGCACACGCCGATACGGCCGGTGGCCTGGGCGTACCCGGTGGCGGCGTGACCCGCGCCCTGCTCGTGCCTGACCAGGATGTGCCTGATCGCCTTGGAGTCGAGCAGCGGGTCGTAGGCCGGCAGGACCGCGCCGCCCGGAATGCCGAACACCACGTCCGCCCCGACCCGCTCGAGCGCGTACACCAGCGCCTGTGCTCCGGTGGCCCGGACCTTGCCGAGGCTGGCGACAGCGGTCCGGGACGGCTCCGGCGACGACGCGGTGGCGGCCGGCGGGGTGGCGGCGGGCACGGTGGCGGCCGGCGGGGTCGCGGCCGGCGGGGTCGCAGCCGGCGCGGTTACGGCCGGGGTCGGGTGGAGCTGGTCGGCGGGGTGTGCGGCCTCGCGGTGCGGCGAGCGGGCGGCCAGGTCCCGCGGGCTGGGACCGGTCGGGCCCGGCATCCCCGGGGAACCCGCGTTGCTTTGGGCCGCGGGCGCGCCGGCTGGCGGCCGTTCGGAAGCGCCGGCTTCCTGGCGGCCCGTCATCTGCTCGGTCATCGGTAAGTCTCCATTGGCTTGCGGGGTCGGCGGCATAAAAAATCCCCTCGTGCCTGACGGCAGTCGAGGGGAGCGCGCAGTGAGCCGGCCTGGTCAGCTACCTGCGCGCCGGCCAAGTACGAGGATCTGCGGATGAGTCACGAGTACACCCTACTGCTGTTTGGAATCGAAACGTCAACCGCTGACGCGACTTGTCTCACATTCCGAGACGGATGGCTCCTCCGGCTCGGCTGCCGCGCCACCAGCAGACGTCCTGATCAGGGCTTCAATCCCGGGGGCGGCCATCGGCCTGGCGATGAGAAATCCCTGACCCTCATCGCAGCCCATCTCGCGCAGCGCGAGGAGCTGGCAGGGCTGCTCGATTCCCTCGGCCACCACCCGCAAGCGCAGGGCGCGCCCGAGCTGGACCACGGTCCGGGTGAGCAGCGTGAGCGTGTCGTCGTGGCCGAGGCCGGCCACGAAGGAGGGCCCGATCTTGATGATGTCCAGCGGAAGCCGCCGCAGGTGGGCCAGGGAGGCGTAGCCGGTGCCGAAGTCGTCGATCGCCATCCGGACGCCCAGGCGGTGCAACTCCGCCAGCCGGTCGATGATCAGCTCGTCGTCGGCGACCAGGATCCGCTCGTTCAGCTCGATCGTGAGCGCGGCGGCCGGCAGGCCGGTGTCGGCGAGAACGGCGGCCACGCTGGCGGTGAACGAGGGCGCGGTGATCTGCCGGGCGGACACGTTGACCGAGATCCCGACCTCCGCGGACGACCGCCGCCAGGCCGCTCCCTGCGCGCATGCCTCGCGGAGCACCCACTCGCCGAGCGGCACGATGAGGCCCGATTCCTCAGCGGCGCCGAGGAACTCACGCGGTCCCACCCACCGCCCCTCCCCGCTTTCCCCCTCCCCGATTCCTCTGTCCCCGCGCCACCAGCGGACCAGTGCCTCGGCGCCGGTGACACGCGAGCTCTCCAGGTTGACGATCGGCTGGTAGTGCAGCGTGAACTCGCCGTTGGACAGGGCCCGCTGCAGGTCGCTGACGATCTCGAGCCTGCGCACCACGTCCTCGTGCATGTGCGCGGCGTACACCTCCACCCGGTCGCCGCCGGCCTCCTTCGCCCGGGACATGGCCACGTCCGCGTTGCGCAAGATCAGCGCGGGAGGGTCATCCGGGGACCGGTGGTGATCCTGGGAGCCCCGGTCGACCTCGGCGAGAGCGACACCGACGCTGGCGGTCAGCGCGATCTGCTGGCCTGCCACCTGGAACGGTTCCGCCGCCACGATGCCGACCAGCCGTTCGGCGATCTCGGTGACCTCCTGGGCGGTCCCGGCCTCCTCGATTAGCACGGCGAACTCGTCGCTGCCCCAGCGCGCCACCGTGTCGTGGACCGGCACGACGGCACGCAGCCGCCGGGCGGCCTGGGCGAGGACGAGGTCACCCGCGCCATGGCCGACCGAGTCGTTGACCGCGGTGAAGCGGTCCAGGTCGCAGAAGATGACGCCGGTCCGCCGGGCGGCCGGCCCGGCGGCGGCGCCGGCCAGGACTTCCTTGGTCCGCTCCTCGACGTAGGCGCGGTTGGGCAGCCCGGTCAGCCCGTCGTGGAAGGTCAGGTGCGTCAGCTGCTGGCGCAGCGCCACCTGGTCGCTGACATCGCGGGCGCTGACGAGCATCTGGTTCGGTTCGCCCGGAGCCTGGTAGCGCAGCAGGGTGGACTCGACGTGATGCCACGTCCCGTCGGCCCCGCGCACCCGGGCCGGGAACCGGCCTGACCCTTCGGCTGGCTCGGCTCCGCGTCCCCTCGGGGACTCAGCGGAACCCGCGTAGTGGTAGCCGCCCAGCGCGAGCCGGGCCGCCACCAGGACCGTGCCCCGGTCCTCGGGGTGGACGAAATCGAGGAGCCGCTGGCCGACCAGGGCCCCCGGCGCGTAGCCGTAGTCCTGGACCGCCTGGCTCGCGTACCTGATGACGCCCTCGAGATCGCAGACCAGGACGACATCGCTGGTCCGGCTGGCCAGATCACGCAGACTCCGGCTTGATTCCCGCCAGATCCCGAGCACGAGCCCGTTCTCCCGGACGAGCATGAAGACCCGGGCCGCCAGCACGAGCACGCCCGCTCCGCCCGCCACCACCAGCGCGACTCCGGACGCAGGCGCGTCGGCCAGGCCGTTGGCGATCACCACCAGGGTGGCCAGCGACGCGGCCAGCGCGGCGATGACGGTGGCCGCCGCCGAGCTCGCGGTCCGGCGCGTCCAGCCGCCTTCGGTCACCTTCCAGGGGGCCAGGCCGAGCAGCAGCGCCGCGGCCACGGGCATCAGCAGCGCCGCGACACCCAGGTGCCCGCCTGACACCCGCTGGCCGACCCCGAGCGCGTCGCCGACGGCGATCACGAGCAGGGCCAGGTAGGGCAGCGTGACCCGCCGCCAGGCGGTGGTGACCATGGGCAGCAGCGCGCCGAGCACGGCCAGGTCGGCCAGCGGGTGGACCAGGGCCAGCAGGAAGGTCCCCGGTCGTTCGCCCGACCGGTGGAATTCCGCGCTGAACAGCGTTACCCATCCGATCACGAGCAGGGCGACCGCCATGACGTAACCGTCCGCGAGTCCTGACAGGACCCCGGCGCCCGCCGCGCCCTCGGAACCGTCCGGCCCGGCCGAGCCCTCGGACCGGTGCGCCGACCGGGTACTGGCCAGCCGCTGGACGCTGCTGTCGCCTTCCCGGCCCGCGGTCGTCAGGACCGCGATGCCGGCCGCGGCGGCGGCCAGCGCCAGCAACGGCAGCAAGTCGGTGAACGACAGTCCTGGAGCGGGGTTCAGCGCCCCGCCGGTGAGCTGGGTGACGATCAGCCCGGCGCAGTAGAGCGCGGCGGCGCCCGCGAGCCACCGGTAGGCCCGCGCGATCGTGCCGTCGTGGCCGCGGGCGCCGAGCCACAGGCTCACCGCCGCCGCGCACCACGCCAGCATGCCAAGCACGCTCATACTCGGTTTCCCGAGATGATCAGGCGCACCCGGACTCCTTCCGTTCCGCCCCGCCGTTCTTTGTACTCAACGCACGCCAGCCAGAAGCGGATAGCTTCATCACGCTTTCGTTACCTCGTCGTAACGAAAAGTCGCTGAAGTCGCGCGTAGCCGAACACCGGCGACCGGGAGTCCCAACCCCAAGAGTCCCAAGAGACGGCCTTGCCGGCCGGTCTGGCGCTTACTCTACGTACCCGAGGTCACACTTCGGTTGAGGAAGTGCGTCCAGCGGGAGACAAACTGCGGCGGAATCCGGGACTCCCGGGCCTTTTACGCTGTTCCGAGGGATTAGGGGATATGTGTGAATGATCACGGACTGGACGAGATCGCCCGACGCGGGCATGCTGGCTCCGCGGCCGACATGACAGCATGATTTAACTGATCAAGATTCCGGCGCCGTCGGAAAACCAGGGAGGCGCAGTGCGCAAGGTGCTGATCGCGAACCGCGGCGAGATCGCCGTGCGTATCGTGCGGGCGTGCCGTGATGCCGGGCTGGGCAGCGTGGCCGTGTACGCCGAGCCCGACCTGGACGCGCTGCATGCCACGATGGCGGATGAGGCCTATTCGCTGACCGGGACGACCAGCCAGGAGACCTACCTGGACATCGACAAGATCATTAAGGTCGCGGTCGAGTCCGGCGCCGACGCGGTTCACCCCGGCTACGGCTTCCTGGCCGAGAACGCCGACTTCGCCCGGGCGGTCGCGGGCGCCGGCCTGACCTGGATCGGCCCGCCACCGCAGGCCATCGAGGCGCTCGGCGACAAGGTGCAGGCCCGGCGGATCGCCCGCGAGGCCGGCGCGCCGCTGACCCCCGGCACCGAGGACCCGGTTTCAGGCGCGGACGAGGTCCTGGCGTTCGCCGCCGAACACGGCTACCCGGTGGCGATCAAGGCCGCGTTCGGCGGCGGCGGCCGCGGCCTCAAGGTGGCCTGGCGCGAGGAGGAGGTCACCGACCTCTACGAATCGGCGGTCCGGGAGGCCATCGCGGCGTTCGGCCGGGGCGAGTGCTTCGTCGAGCGGTACCTGGACCGGCCGCGGCACGTGGAAACCCAGTGCCTGGCCGACGCGCACGGCGGCGTGGTGGTCATCTCGACCAGGGACTGCTCGCTGCAGCGCAGGCACCAGAAGCTCGTGGAGGAGGCGCCGGCCCCGTTCCTGTCCGCGGCGCAGACCGAGGCCCTGTACTCCTCCTCCAAGGCGATCTTGCGGCTGGCCGGCTACGTGGGCGCGGGTACCTGCGAGTTCCTCGTCGCGCAGGACGGCGCGATTAGCTTCCTCGAGGTCAACACCAGGCTGCAGGTTGAGCACCCGGTGAGCGAGGAAGTGACGGGCATCGACCTGGTGCGCGAGATGTTCCGCCTCGCCGAGGGCGAGCCGCTGGGCTACGACGACCCGCCCGCCCGCGGGCACTCGATCGAATTCCGGATCAACGCCGAGGACCCCGGCCGGAACTTCCTGCCCGCCCCCGGGACCATCACCGCGTGGAACCCGCCGTCGGGCCCCGGGGTGCGGCTCGACGCCGGGTACGCGAACGGGATGACGGTCCCGCAGGTGTTCGACTCCCTGATCGCCAAGCTGATCATCACCGGAGCCAGCCGCACCGAGGCGCTGCAGCGGGCGGCCCGCGCGCTGGGCGAGTTCGAGATCGGCGGGATGCCCACGGTGCTGCCCTTCCACCGGGCCGTGGTCCGCGACCCGGCGTTCGCCGCCCCGGATGGCGTGCTGCGCGTGCACACCCGCTGGATCGAGACCGAGTTCAAGGCCGAAATGCCCCCGCAGGATCCCGCCGAAGTCGCCGAGGCGCCCGAACGCGACAAGATCACCGTCGAAGTAGGCGGCAAGCGCCTCGAGGTCGTGGTACCGGCCACCCTCGCCGGCCCCCGGGCCCCCGCATGGGGTCCCCGGGGGGCCCGGGGGGAAGGTTCCCCCCGGACGCGGGGGGGACAGGGGGGGGCGTCCCGCCGGGGCAAGACCGCCCCCCGGGGCCAGGGGAGCACCTCCAACACTCTCGTTAGCCCGATGCAGGGTACGATCGTCAAGATCGCCGTTAGCGAGGGGCAGCGGGTCTCGGCCGGGGACGTGGTCGTCGTGCTCGAGGCGATGAAGATGGAGCAGCCGCTGACCGCGCACAAGGACGGCACGGTCACCGGCCTGTCGGTCGAGGTGGGCCAGACCGTCAGCGCCGGTGCCGCGATCTGCCAGCTCGAGGACTGAGCAACGGTGACCAGGCTGCCCGGAGATCCGGGCGCGGGGGGCAAGGTGCGGTTCGCGCTCGGCGGCCGGCTCCCAGAACGCAACCGGGAATGGGTCAGGCACGAGCTGACCGACGCCGGGTGGCGCAGCCGTCTGATCATCCGCCACCTGATCGTCATGCTGCCGCTGTGCGCGGTGCTCGCGCTGCTGCCCGGAGCGGCGTGGATCCGGATCGCGGTACCCGGGTTGTTCCTGATCTGCAGCGTGGGCATCGTCGCGATGTACGCCGACGACATCCGGGTCTCCCGGCTGCGGCGGCACGGCCTCGAACCCCCCGACGACCCCGACCTGGGCCGGCCCTCGCACTGAGCGGTGCGGCGGTGGCATCGACGCCGTGGTCAAGCGGTGCGGGCAGGGGTGGAGGGAGTGCTGGGACGGGCGGGCGCAGGCGGGCGTGAGCCCAGGCGGCCAGCGTGGTCGGCGTCGTCGTGACGATGCTGCGTTTATCTTCGGGGACGAAGTCTGGGCGCATCACGGCCGACATGCCGACCATGCCCTCGATCTGCTTGTCGCCGAAGCCGCCCGCCCGCAGCGAGGCGCGCAGGGCGTCCGCGGAGATCGTCTCGGCGCGGATCGGGCGGCCGAGCGCCGCGGTGAGGATCTGGGCCACCTGGATGAGGGTGAGATCTTCGGGGCCATGGACGGCCTGGACGTTACGGCCGGACCAGCCGCCGTAAAGCAACCGGGCTGCGGCGATGTCGCCGATGTCACGCGGGTCGACCCACGGCTGCGGGTAGTCGATGGCGGCCGGTATGCGGACCAGGCCGTGACGCAGGGAGTCGAGATCGAGGTTGGTGTAGAAGTAACCGCAGCGCAGGTGAAGGACCGAGGATCCGGTGGCGTCGAGGACTTCCTCGGTGCTGGCCAGGCCGGCGATCTCCCCGATGCCGGTGCGCTTCTCCGCGCCGACGCTGCTGATGAATACGGTGCGGGCAATGCCGTTCTCGGTTACGGCGCGGGCCGCGGTGGCGCCGAGCTGGGCGTACCAGGCCACCGGGTCGGCGTCGGGGTCTGCCATGAACGGCGCGAGCCAGAACAGGGCGTCAGCGCCGCGAGTCGCCCGGACAACGGCGTCGGAGTCGGCCAGGTCCGTCCGGACGACGTCGGCCCGTTCGAGCACACGCGGGTCCAGCCGCGCGGGATGGCGAGCCAGAAGCGTGGGCCGGGCGCCCGCCTGCAGAAGCACCTGGACGACCCGTGACCCGATGTTGCCGGTGGGGTGGTGACGACAATTCTCATGAGTCCGCTCCTAAGCCGGGCCGCGAGGCGCGAGCCGGGATGGAGCCATGCCCGGTCATAGCCGCAATGTACCGAGGTGCGCCGACAATCTCGCCGGGGACGTTGAGTGACGTGGCTGACCACGCCAGGGACGGCGGCGAGTTGCCGGAGGCCGCACAGTTCTCGCGGGTTTAGGGGATGTCGCCGGTGAATTCCATTAGTTTCCTGGCGGCCTCGGTCAGGCTGCCGGACATGGACGGGTAAACGGCGAACGTGCGCGCCAGCTGCTCGACCGTAAGATGCTGCTCGACCGCGATCGAGACGGCCAGGATGAGCTCGCTGGCCCGCGGGGCCACCACCACGCCGCCGAGGACGACGCCGGTGCCCGGACTGCTGAACAGCTTCACGAAACCGTCGCTGACCCCGGCCATCTTGGCCCGCGGGTTGGTGGCCAGCGGCTGCTTCAGCACCCGGGCGGAGACCTCGCCCGCCGTGACCACCCGCTGCGACACGCCCACGGTGGCGATTTCGGGGTCGGTGAAGATGGTCGCGGCGACGTGGCCGAGCCGCAGCGGGCCCACCGCCTCGCCGAGCGTGTGCCACATCGCGATCCGGCCCTGCATCGCCGCGACCGAGGCCAGCATCAGCACGCCGGTGCAGTCGCCCGCCGCGTACACCCCGGTCGCCGACGTCCGCGACACCCGGTCGACCTCGACGAAACCGTGCGCGTCCACCTTCACGCCCGCCTCGTCCAGGCCGATGCCCCCGGTCCTGGGGATCATGCCCACGGTGAGCAGGCAATGGCTGCCGGTCACGGTCCGGCCGTCTTCCAGGGCGACCGTTACGGTGTCGCGATCGCGGCTGACGGCTTTTGCCCGGGACCGGCCGAGCACGGTCATGCCGCGACGGCGGAACACGTCCTCGATCAGGCTGGCCGCGTCCTCGTCTTCCTGCGGCAGCACCCGGTCCCGCGAGGACACCAGCGTGACGCGCGCGCCGAGCGCCTGGTAGGCGCTGGCGAACTCCGCCCCGGTGACGCCCGAGCCGACCACGATCAGATCCCGGGGTAGTTCGGTGAGATCGTAGAGCTGACGCCAGGTCAAGATGCGTTCGCCGTCGGGCTGCGCGCCTGCCAGGATCCGCGGCGACGCGCCGGTGGCGACCAGGATGGCGTCCGCTTTTATTTCCTCGTCGCCCGCTTTTACGATTCCTGGGCCGGCCAGGCGGCCGTGGGCTTTGATCACCTTGACGTCTTCGGCTACGAGGCGGGCGGCGATGTCGCGGGACTGGGCCCGGGCCAGGTCGGTGATCCGCTCGTACAGGCGGGCGGCGTTGACGTTGGCCAGCCCGCCGGTGGCGATGCCGAGACCCGGAGCGCGGTTCAGCATCGTCATCGCGTTGGACGTCTCGATGAGGGTCTTGGAGGGCACGCAGTCGGTGAGCACACAGGCTCCGCCGAGCCCGTCCGAATCCACCACGGTGACGTCGGCGCCGAGCTGGGACGCGACCAGGGCGGCCTCGTAGCCGCCCGGGCCGCCACCGAGGATCGCGATTCTGCGGCGTACCAAGGTAACTCTCCTGTCGCGAGTTTGGTCGCACTCAGGTATCAGGCGCGGCTTACCGCGGCGGGACGCCGTACCCTTGCTCCCGTGGCACTGTACGCGGCCTACGGCAGCAACATGGATCCGGATCAGATGCTGTTGCGCTGCCCGCACTCACCCCAGCGCGGAACCGGGTGGCTGGAGGGATGGCGGCTGACGTTCGGCGGCGAGGACATCGGCTGGGACGGGGCGCTCGCGACCGTGGTCGAGGCGCCTAGGTCCCGGGTCTTCGTGGTGCTCTACGACATGTTCGAGACCGACGAGAAGGAACTCGACAACTGGGACGGGGTCAGCCTCGGCTACTACCGTAAGGCCAAGGTCCGGGTCGAAACCCTCGACGGCAACGTGCTGGCCTGGCTGTACGTGCTCAACTTCTACGAGGGCGGGCTGCCGTCGGCCCGGAACGTCGGCATCCTCGGGGACGCCGCCGAGAAGGCGGGCGCTCCGGCGGACTACGTCGCGGCGCTGCGCGCCCTGCCCTGCGGAAAGCCCGGCGACTCGAACACCGACCTCGGACCGCCCTGGACCTGAGCAGGTGCTGGGCTGGTTTCGCGGGTGCTGGCTGGTTCGCGAGGTGCTGGGCTGGTTCGCGGTGATACTGATGCTTGCCGTGGTGCGCAAGCGCTTGTAGTGCGTCTGGGGGCGGGACGACCGCGTAAGGTTCCGGCGAACTGGGCGCCGGATGGCGTTCGCCAATCTCGCAAGGCCCGGATCCACCACTTAAGCGGAGAGTATTTTGCGTTGTTCGTCGCTTATGTCCCTATATGTTAGATAAGTGACCGGCGGGTGGCGGTTAGACCAGGCAGACGATCAGCAGGATCAGGGCGGGGATGAGGATGGCGGCGAGCGCGGACCGGCTCCAGGTGCTCTTGAGCGGCTCGAGCCATCCGGTGGGCCCGAGCATTCCAGCGGCCGCGCCGATAGGAGTGGTGTCGGTGGCCGGGGTCGCGGCGGCGATCTGGGCGGTGCTGGTGGCCCAGACGGTCTCGGCTTGAGCAGCGGTGGCGCGCGCGCTGAGCAGGCGGACGATCTTTTCCGCTTCGGCTTCGGCGGTGGAGGCGGGGGGGCTGGTCGTGCCGCCGTCGAGCATTCCGCCGCCGTAGAGCATTCCGCCGCCGTAGAGCGGGCCGCGGCCGGAGGGCGCGCCGAAGGACGAACGGCGGGGGCGGGAGCCGCGGCGCGCCTTCGCATCCGCGCTGAACTGGCGCCGGCGCGAGTAGTGCACGGCCCAGGAGCTGATGATTTTGGTGTGCTTGCCGGGGCTGCCCGGTGCCCAGTCACAGTGCACCCGGAGCAGATCGGCCAGATCCACCTTGGTCACGCCCGCCCACCCGATCCGGTGATCGCACAGCGGGTTCCTGACCGTTATGCCGGCGTCATCGGCGATGATGCGGGGCCGCTGCGCCGTGACGTAGGCGAAGCCGGTGGCCAGCAGCAGCAGGGCCGCCGCGACCGCGGAGATATGGTCGTGGCCCTGCACGGCCAGGTCGACCCAGTTGGCCGCGGCGAACAGCAGCCACACCACCCAGACGACCAGGGCGGTCGTCGAACGGAACGTCTGTACCGTGCTGTCAGCGCCGCCTCGGTTGCGGCCGCGTTTCCGGCCGCCCGCGGCGGCCAGGCCTGGAGCGGTCCCGGACTGAGCGTCTGGAGGAATGCCGCTCCAGGGCGAGCCGCCTGAGGAGGAGGATGAGCCGCCTGACGAGGGGTTACCTGACGGCTGGTTAGCTGACATGCTGCCTGACTGCCATGCTGCCGCGCTTTCCACGATGAGGCCGCCGGGTGGGCGGACTCATCTAGAGTAACGGCCGCATAGCAGTGCAGCCAGACGGTGCGGGCCGGTGCGGTGCGGGCTGGGTGGGGGGTGGGTCGGTGTGGGGTGGCGGGCGGTGCGGGGCGGGTTAGGGGCCGGTGACGCCGGGGAGGGGCTGGGCGACGATGGCGCCGTCGTCCCATAGGGCGGTGATGGCCGTGGCTGCCATGACCCGGACGCCGACGCCGATGGCGCGCTCGTCGACGTCGAATGTCGGCTGGTGCAGGTCGTAGGACGCGGTCGAGCCGGGTACCCGGGTGCCGAGCCGGGCCAGCGCGCCGGGGACGGACTCGAGGTACCAGGCAAAGTCCTCGCCGCCGAGGCTCTGCGCCGTCTGCACGACCGAGCCCGCGCCCAGCACGCCGAGTGCCGCGGCGGAGATCATGGCCGTACTGGCCTGGTCGTTGACCGTGGGCGGCACGTAGCGCTGATAGCTGAACTCGGCGTTCAGCCCGTACGCGGAGGCCACCGAGTCGATGAGCCCCTTGAGCAGGTCGGGCGCCGAGTGCCAGGCCTCGTCGTCCAGGCAGCGCACGGTCCCTTCCACGATTCCGCTGTCGGGGATGGCGTTGGCCGCGGTCCCCGCGCTGACCCGGCCCCAGACCACGCTCAGGCTGGACCGCGGGTCGACCCGCCGGGACAGCGCCGCGGGCACCTCGGTGATGATCTTGCCGAGGCCGTACACCAGGTCCGCGGTCAGGTGCGGCCGGGCGGTGTGCCCGCCCGGCCCGGACACCCGGACCTCGATCTTGTCGCAGGCGGCGGTGATCGCACCTGAGCGGACGCCGAGTTGGCCGGCATCGAGCCGCGGGTCGCAGTGCAGGGCGAAGATCCGTCCGACCGACGCGATGCCGCCGGCCGCGAGCACATCCAGCGCCCCGCCTGCGGCCTCCTCGGCAGGCTGGAAGACCAGCCGGACCCGTCCGGGCAACAGGCCCGCCGCGGCCTGGCCGGCCAGGAACAGGCCGGCGCCGAGCAGCACCGTGGCGTGCACGTCGTGACCGCACGCGTGGCAGGCGCCCGGGACCGTCGAGCGGTAGGGGACGTCCTTCTCGTCCGCCATGGGCAGGGCGTCGATGTCGGCGCGCAGAGCCACCACGGACCGTTCGGCAGGATTTTTCTGCTCGGGGTAATCAGGGGAGGCGATGTCCACGAGCAGGCCGGTGCCCTTGGGCAAGATCACCGGCCGGAGTCCTTCGGCGGCCAGCCGCAGCGCGATCCGGCGGGTAGTGCGGTGCTCGGCGTGGGCGAGTTCGGGGTGCGCGTGCAGGTCGCGACGGAATTCGATTAGCTCGGCCTCGTGTCCGGCGAGGAACACGTCCAGATCCGCGCGAAGGTCATTGCCTGCCATGACCACCACCCCCCTGCCAGAACCTGTCTTCAGCGAACTCGCTCACCAGCGCGTCCACCACGCTGGTGAGCTCCCCGGTGCGGAGGTAGACGGCCCGCTGCCGTTCATAGGAGGCGCCGTGCTCGAGCACGTCGCCAGCCACGGAAAGCTCGTCGGAGCAGCCGAGCCTAGCCGCTACCGGCTCGAGCTCGGCGATCAGCTCGTACAGCTCGTCGCGCAGCGGCGCCGTGGCGCCGGTCTCGTCAGTGATCACGATCGCGTCCAGCCCGTACCGCGTCGCGCGCCACTTGTTGTCCTTGACGACCCAGGACGAGGGGGCGGGCAGCGTGTAGCCGCGGTCCAGCTGGTAGTCGAACAGCTGGACCAGGCACTGCGAGAGCGCCGCGACCATGCCCACTTCGCGTAGCGTCGGCACCCCGTCGAACATGCGGATCTCGACGGTGCCGAAGTCCGGGTGCGGCCGGATGTCCCACCAGACCTCCTTAATGCTGCGGATCGTCCCCGCACGCAGCAGAGTCTCCATGTAATCCTCGAACTGCTTCCAGTCCGTTAGCCGGTGCGGCGTCCCCGCCGTCGGCAACGCGCCGAATGTCACCGACCTGCTCGAGGCAAGTCCGGTGTCGTACCCGCACCAGAACGGGCTCGACGCGGTAATTGCGAGAAAGTGCGGAAGATAAGCGGCCAGAGCATTAACGATTGGAATCGCCTTGCTTCCGTCCCGAATCCCCACATGGACGTGCACGCCGAAGGTCTGAATCCGGCGGGCCAGCCATTGCATCTGCTCGACAAGCTCCGCATAGCGCTGGTTAGGCGCCATCGTCGCATCGCGCCAGTCACTCACCGGGTGAGTCCCCGCGCATGCCAGTAGGATACCGTGATCCGCCGTCATCCGCTGGACTTCTGCGATCGTCTCCGCGAGGTCGTCTTTCGCCTCGGACACCGTGCTGCAAATGCCCGTAACCAGCTCAAGCGTCGACTGCATCAGCTCATGTCGGATTCGCGGGTGCTCGCCGGTATCGCCAATCACGGGCAGCTCGTCGAGTAGCTTGCCGGCTTCCTGGCGAAGAAGCTTAGTCTTGGCGTCGATAAGCTGTACCTCCCATTCGACGCCAAGGGTTGCGCCGCGAGAAGGATTCCACTCGATAGCCAATATTCAGCCTCCGTGCCCGAAATTGTTAACTTGTCAAATTCCTTCCGGCCGGCGGACGCCCCATACGTCCCGCAGCGCGTCGCAGACCTCACCAAGAGTCGTGTCGTCCCTTTGCTTGCGCAGGGTGGCCAGCAGGGCCGCCTGCTCGGCTTCCGGGGCCGGGTCGAAGCGGGGCGGCCGATGGCGCTCATCAACGTCGGCGGTGAACCTGTTCATCCCGACGATGACTCGCCCGCCCGCGTACCGCCGCACGGCCGGCGGGCGGTCGAGGAACATCCGCGGACACACTCCGCGAGTAAACGGATACTTCGCCGGCCTGCCGCGCCTGGAATCCGGGGATGAGTCCGTAAGCTTGCTGTCGTCGACGGGATCGATGGGAAGCCCTGACTCAGACGTGCGCTCCATGTGGACAGGTTACTTCGGGGTGACCTCACGACTCATGTTCGGAGTGGGGAGGCTCATGCCGGACTGGTTCATCCCGCGGGCGGCGCTCGCCGTCGCGGTGGCCGGCCTCGCCACCGCCGCGGTCACGGCTCCTGCCGCGGTGGCCGCGCCGGCGGGGGCCATCGGGGGGGCTCAGCTGTCCGGCCACGGGGTGATCGTCGACTACGGGTCAAGCGGGGCCCCCAAGCTGCCGGCCGTTAAGGCCTCGGCGTTCGTCATCGCCGACGCCGGCACCGGCCAGGTGCTCGCGGCCAAGGACCCGCACGGATGGTACCGGCCGGCCAGCACGCTCAAGGTGCTCACCGCGGTCTCGCTGATCCCGCTGCTCAACCCGAACGCCACCGTGGTCGCGAGCAAGCAGGCCACCTCGGTT
>Ga0302325_10011802_pt1 | contig 18788 bp, 26 predicted proteins | sample Palsa_T0_2_FD_201948 | JGI IMG/M metagenome (GOLD analysis project Ga0302325, IMG submission 201948) | Peat permafrost microbial communities from Stordalen Mire near Abisko, Sweden - Palsa_T0_2 | ecosystem: Environmental > Terrestrial > Soil > Palsa > Peat permafrost | place: Sweden: Abisko...
TACAGAGCCTTTCATGTATTGCGGAAAGCCCAAAACGAAATATTCTCAAGTACTCGAGTAAACGAAACGCATTCTCGTGTGGTATCCAAAATTCTATGCAGCTTTAAGGAGGCATATGCCATCGAGCACTTGGAAGGGTTTCATTACTTTTGGCCTGATTTCCGTGCCGGTCCGGCTGTATGCCGCGGCGCGTTATTCGCATATCGCGTTCCATGAGATACATCGAAAATGCGGCACGCAAGTTCATCAGCAGCTTTATTGCCCGTATGACGAAGAAGTGGTGTCGCGCGACGAGCTGGCGCTGGGATACGAAGTGGAGAAAGACAAATACATACTCGTCGATCCGGCCGAGTTAAAGGCGCTGCAGCCACAGTCGTCGACCTCCATGGAAATTCCTCAGTTTGTGAAGCTCGCGGAAGTGGATCCCATCTACTTCGAGACCTCGTATTTCTCCGTGCCCGAGGAGGCCGGCGAACGCGCCTATTCGCTACTACTTGATGTCATGGAGAAGATGGGTTACGCGGCAATCGCGAAAGTGACCATGCATCAAAGGGAACGGACGGTGATCATCCGGCCGTATCAGAACGGGCTGATTCTTCACACAATTTATTATCCCAACGAAATTCACGAAGCGAAGGGCTACGGCAAGACGACCACGACGAATCTAAAGAAACAGGAGGTTGATCTTGCGGCGCAATTCGCCAAGGCACTCGTGAAGCCATTCCGGCCAGAGCAATTTCATGACGAATATTCGGCACGCGTGGAACAGTTGATTGAGAGCAAGAACAAGGGGAAAGCTGCGCCGAAACCGGAGAAGGCACGGCGCCTTGCGCCGGTTGTTGATTTGATGTCGGCGCTTAAGCAGAGTCTGGCGACGAAGGGAAAAACTGGAGGGGCTTCTGGCGCTTCGAAGGCGAAGAGATTGAAGAAGACGGCGTAGTGGACGCTCTTCGATAAACTTGGGATGAAATCCAATGCAGATCCCTCGCCCCCAAAAACCGGGGACTCGGGATGACACTCTCTACGACGGGTCGCCTTTTGTACCAGCCCTACGGGCGCTAGTCGTTCGGTAGTCGGTTTGATGCGGTTGAGGCGACTAGCAGGCCGTAGACGAAATTGCCGGAAGCGAAGCCGGCGCGCATGGCCTTGAACGCCTGGAGATACGACACGAAATGAGTTCCGTATTTCGCGGCGAGCGCCCAGAAATCTTTGTCCTTAATAATATCGAGGCAAAGGTCCCATGTCTTGGCGCAGTTTTTATTTAGAATTTCGCGGCGCGTGATTCGCAGGCCGTTCGAAATGAGGAATCGTTCGTAGTCGTCCATTGCTTGCAGTTCGACAAACATACCCTTTTCGATGGGCTCGATGAATTTCCCTGTTTCCCCGCGGGTGAGATTGTCTTTCTTAAACCAATCGGTGATCGCGAACGAGCCTCCCGGCTTCAACAGTTTGGCGGCGGACGCAAAAAACTTTCGTCGGTCCTGATAGTGGGAGATGGATTCCACGGACCAGAGAACGTCGAATTTTTTCTGAAAGTTCATTTCTTCGGCGTCCATTAATAAGAACTTCGAGTCGAGTTGTTGCGCTGCAGCTGACTGGATCGCCATTTCGACCTGTACGGAGGAAATGGTTATGCCGGTGACGCGGGCGTTATAGTGTTCGGCCAAGTAAAGACTGCTGGCGCCGAAGCCGCAGCCAATATCGAGAATATCTGAGCCTGGCTTTATATTTGCGAGCTGAGCGAGATGCTCGATGAGCTGAAGCTGGGCTTTTTCCTTGGATTCATCGCCGCGAATCCAATATCCGTGATGCAGATGCTCGCCCCAGAACGAGCGGTAGTAGGGACTGACGAGGTCGTAGTGCTCGATGATTCTGCGCTTATCGTTTGGGCGAAGTATTGTGTCTGAGTTTGCCTGCAAGCGCACGCTAGCCTGAGCCACTTTTTAGCCTCGATTCGTAGGTGCGCTGACATTGTACCGTTAAGGCGGGATTCGAACTTCACCTAAACTGCATCTAACCGTTTTTCGAGCGAAGATAGAAAGGTTCGAGTCGTCTGATATGGAAAGGCTACGTGGCCGGCAAGTTATTCGGTCCTTTGCCGGGGAAGAGTATGGATTCATATGAGAATTACAATTGTTGTCGCGACAGTATTGTTGGGCGTTTGCGGAATTGCGAACGCACAGAAAAATCCATTGAGCGGCGTGCACCGGTTGCGAATCGAGGATGTGCGGGACACTTTTGCCGCGTCAGATAACGGAATTGTTTCTCGGGGCATTGAGGTGCACGCGCGCGCCGGTAAGAAGATCTGGTACACACTGTCTTGCACGCTGGAAGACGGAAAGGTCCCGCCCGATTTTTGTCCGAGTTTGGTGATCGGAAAAACGTATTCCGTCTCGGTACGGCAGAACGCGGATGGAATTTTTGTCTCTTTCGACGCGCCGCCAAAACCAAACAAAGAAATGAGTTTCAAATCCGCGGCTGCAACCAAAGAATGGTGAAACCGGTATCATCGTTTTTACCGAAGATTTGTGGAGCCGAGGGGGAGACTTGAACTCCCGACCTGCCGATTACGAATCGGCTGCTCTACCAACTGAGCTACCTCGGCTTATCTATCAGTTACAGAAGAACGTGTACCCGCGAAAGGTACCCATCTCAGCGAATCCCAAACACTAACAATGAATCTCCTAACTTTCGCATCGCTTCGACGGACTCCGTGTCAGGCGACTGAATGTAGTGTCTCATCGTTGTGCTTATCTGCGAGTGCCTCAGAATCGCTTGTACCGTTCGTGCCGAGACACCGAGCATCGACAGATTCGTAGCCAAGCCTCGACGAAAAGCGTGCCAGCCCTTCCACTCAAGTTTCTTTTCGCTTAGCTTGTCAATTATAACACGACGTGCGAGGTTCGCGAGATTCAGCGGCTTTCCTCTCGGACCAGAAAATATGTACGCTTCGTCTGCTGAATTGTTACGATGCCGGTCTAAGACCTCTTTGAGAATCGGCAAGACAGGCACGGGCGCAACGCTCTCCCTAGTCTTTGGTTCGTTAACGTGAGTTCTCCACACTGAACGCGTCACATGCAACGCTTCCCCGTCGTAGTCACTCCAACGTAAACCGCGGAGTTCCGAAAGTCTCAATCCAGTCAGTGCTGCGACCGCGACGACAATCTTGGACGTGCCTTGCAGTGCCGTCACCATGTCCTCAATTTCGCCTAACGAGTAAGCTGGCATCGTTACTCTTGGTGCATTCCCATAAACTTTGACCGCGCGTATAGGATTCTCACCCGACAGAATTCCTTCGCGCAGGGCATGGTTAAACGCACCAGACAAGAAAGAGCGAATCCTCTGCTTTGATGTATGGCCGATGGTCGTAATCTGCTTATTTAGAATTCTCTGAGCGTGAACGGTCTTGAAATCTCGCAGCGCAATCTTGTCAAGCCCCTTGTCTTTAAGATGGACTCGCACGATGTCGCCATAGTCCTTGTACGTCGAAGCTCTTAATTGCCGTTGGCAAAAAGGAAGGTATACGTCTTCGACGAACTTCAAAACAGACATCGAAGATTCAGGCATGATTTGGTTTCGGTTGTACGGGTCAACAATCTTCGCTGCGAGTAGAGCAACGCTTGCCTTATCGGGATAGTTCTGATTCACAGGTGCGAGGCGCACGCGTTTCTTGCGGCGACCGTCCGAGGTTTTCTCCCAAAACAGCACATACCAGTTGCGTCGGTCGCGCCGAACTGTTCCCCGCTGCATGGCAGGATTCTATCAGAAGTATTGTCGGGAGTTCCGACTCGGGCCAAGAATCTACGCTCAATAGGATATATCCAGAGGTACCATACCCGCATCACGGGGAGCAGGGAGCAAAAGGCAGCGCGAACGTTTTGGCGTCGGCACTCATACCGATTCTGGAATCATTCGGTTTCTGCTAGTCTGAGTTTTGAGCAGAGTTAGTCCGTGAGGCTGCAACAGGATGAAACCGGAAATAAAGGAATAGACGATAATTTATGCAAGTAAACATTAAACGTCAGTTAGCGGGTGGTCAATACTCGGTGACCTTTATCGTGAGTGACTTCACCTCTGAAGAGTTAGACAAAATGCAGAAATTTGGCATTCCAGTCATAACCATGATGCGAACAAATCTTGCTCGCGGTCGCCAAACCTTCCAGACAGCAATTACACAGATAAACGCTACACTTGTGGCTAGTTTTCCAACAGAAGAAGAGGCGAAGAGGTACGAGGAAGAAGTAATCAACCAGATTCGGACCTCGATGGCCGCCGTACGGCAACGCAATGACGACTTTACGTCAAGTGAAACGGTGAATATCTAATGCTGCGTGCGGCGTACATTAGACCGCTATTCGGGGTCGTGGTAATCATCGCTGGGATATTGTGGATTTTGCACACACAGTTGGACCCAACTCGCGCAACTCTATATCTCACAACGGCGGTTTGTGGCGTCACCGCAGTCTACGCGCTAATCACGTTCGAAATACTTCTTCAGAACCGGGCAATGGCAAAGGCCGCGACTGACTCAACCAACGTTATGGAACGGAGCCTTAGATTTTCGTTCGCTCCAGACCTTCGTTACCGCACCGTGAACACTCGGGACCCAACCTTCGATACTAAGGAATTTGTAACTCCAATCGATAACGAAGATTATCAGAGTGCGGTGCGGGAATCTACTGAGGGTGGACAGCAGCAAACTGAGTTCGTCTTTGCAATTGTTCAGAACTTTGGTCGCGGAGTTGCGACGAATTTGACCATCGATGCAAGCTATGCCATCCACGACAGTACTCACGTGCCTAAAGACTCCACTGTGCGAAGACAGGCGGTCATTCAAATGTTGGAGAAAGATAAGGCTGTCGCCCTGTGTATTTGCATGTTCAAGGTGCCAACAAACGGCGACCAAGTTCAAATCGCCTCCGCGAGCGTATTAGCCAGCGACTATTACCGTGATTTTCTGCACGAACCGCCACAAACTATTCACATCGATTCGAAGAATCATTACGCGGAGCCTGAGACGGGTTCGACAGTTCGCATCATTTGAAGAAAATTCATAGAAGTGGCGGGACGGCTTCGATTAGCTGGTAGGCGCGCCATTCTCCCCGACTTCGTAGCGCACGAAACCGTGTTGGCCAACGAATTCGCAATTTGTGTTTCGATGCTCCGTGTGGCCCCGCTACTGGTCACTTCCGATGCCCGATTCGCCTTGACCGGCGTCTTTTTCCATTGAGAATTTAGTAGAGTCTGGAAGGAACGACAGCGTTCAACCACACGGTCATACGACGCGATTTCAACACCCGCCGTGGTCATCCGAGATAACCGTTGATTATTCTTTACGGTTCTCGGTTCTGCCCTACGCCCCGCGACGACACAGCCGCCACAATTTCCATCTAAGCCAACCCAGCCCTTCGCTTCAAGGGCAAGCACGTTAGCACCGAAAAACGTTCGGTAATCGTTTACCTGCTGAATTGCTCGATTCAACTTCGCCGAAACTCCCATCGAATTTGTAAGCCGCATCCTAGGGCTTTCTAATTCCACGACTGTCCATTTCGGTCCGACAGACCTCCAATCGCAAATCAAGAAGTCCGGAATGGAATCTAACCCCTCGATAGTGCCGAACGTAGGACGCGAAAAGACAAAGGGCTGGTGCTGGCCGTTGAGTACTCCAAAGACGAGAGCAACCGGATACTTCTCAAAAAACGCTTGAAGAGATTTTTCGTCCTTTGCGAACCTAAGCGTTTTTGCCAAGTCCGAGGCAATGTTTCGGCGCGGCCAATTCCACGCAATTTGCGGCACGCCACGAATTTCGTTTGGGCAGAGGCTATAATCCGAAATAGCCATCTCGCGTCCTTTGTTCGGCGCAGATTTTATGAACCGTACCGGATAAGTTGATTTATCGTGTGTACGAACTGGTCTGAAGGCCGCTCACAAATTTCAAAATCATCTTCGTAGATATAGAAACTAGGCAGCCTGGCGTCGAAGCGTTGGTCGTGTTGGAGCAAATACTCGACGTGTCCGTGTTCAAGGTGCGCGTCTTGGACTGTTCCCATTCGCGTGTTCGGAGCGATTTTCATGCGCACGTACTTGCCGATGAAGCCACGCGCCGGGTGTAACAATTTCTTGCCGTCAGCGTCCGCCGTGCTGTAATCGTCGTCTATTCTCATCGACCGATTCTCCTAGTTTGGAAATTTGTTGGCGACCACAAAAGTGCCCGCTCAATCGTCATCCCCGCGCATACTTATCGAGACCAAGATTCCCCTGCGAATGCCCGCAAACATCTCAGGAGATTTCTGGCCACGAACTCAGCGGTCTTAGTTTGAAATAGTTCTCTATCGCGGGTCTTAATTCTGGATTGATGGAAAAGTAAAAGTAGCGGCTGGCCCCATCTAATCTGTAATTCACAAGGTGAAGGGATGCCGCCTTCTTCAACTGGTCGTCGGGTGGCATGACCATGAACATCGGGCCTGATATTTCTCCGTGTAGTAAAAGTTCGTAAATTGCACTGACTCCCGTCTCGGCTTAGTTGCTGCATCTTCTCAGCAACTTGTTTGCAGCGTTCTTCTTCTAACGGGTTTAATCGAAGGGACTCTATTTCGCTCGTTTTCGCGGCCAATTCACTCCGAAGCCTTGCATCGAGCTTCGCAGGGGCGCCCAGTATGTGGAATACAGCGAACAGGAGAAAGAGGCCGATATAAGGAAAAAATACGCTTAGAAGGTTGGCTCTTGTAAGGTCGCGCGGAAAAACACCAAAGTACCACTGCCCCAAAAGAATTGAGACCGACAGAATTATTCCCACAATTTGCGAAATGCCAAAACTCCACATTTCTTGGAACACTTGACAGTTGGTTTGCAATCGACCGCGCGTGTCGTTATTAGAGTTCTCTCAAACTGTTTGCTATCCATTTTGTTTCGTCTCTCCATGAAAGAGTCGCCAGGGGCCTCGTGTTCATGGCACGAAACCCCCAGCTTCTATTCGTCAGCTAGGAATAACTGGCGAAACCTTTTTGTGCTTCTCTACAAGTAGCCTCAGATTCGTACAGTAAAAATCCGTTCAATTCCTCGGCGCGTATCAACCAAATCTCCGCGCGTGCCTTGCCGGTTTTGAACATCAAGGCAAGCGATTGTGTCTCTGCTTGAATGCTCACGATTTGAGCGACGCGGCCGCGAGGCGTCCAGACGAACTTTCCAAGCATCTCGTGAATATCACTCACCGGCGGACCCTTCGCCGTCGCCGGGGCCTGGTCTTTTTGGCCGGCGCTGGAACAGGCTCCGGTTTGGCCGGCGCGTTGGGGAGCCCCCAGGTTTCGGGCTTGATTGGTTCAACTGCTTTAATTTCACGGTTCATGTTCACACCGATGGACGGACGTTGAACGGAGAACGGGAAGCTGGGCTCCATGCTGCGTTTCAAAATTCCAGTCAGCGTTTGTATTATTTCTCCTTTGTCTTCGGTTCGGCCAGATTCGCCTCTAACCTTATTTCTGTTTGGTGGCGCGCTTCCTCGAATGCCGCATCGAAAGTCAGGTTTGCAACTTTCATATCCTCGCCGCTATGTTTGGCATTAACGAGTCCCTTGTGTGCCAACGGTAGGAACTGCTTGGCAAAGGCCGCGTACACTTCGTCTTCGGTCTTCTGATACTTCTCGGCCAACGCTTTCAGTTGAGCGGTATGCTGTTCCAAATCGTGTGCCATTATTTCTCCTTTGTTGTTGATGTCGCTTCGCGGACCCAAAAAATAAATTCCGTGTCCTTGTCTTCGGGGCGACGCGCGCGCAAGACATCAATGCGGTGCGACGCTACAAGTTCTTCGAGTAGCTCGGTGAACTTTTCCTTGGTGCAAAAATACGAGCCTCCGCAGTTGCGATAAAGCGAGTCGGTCGAGAGCCACGGCAAATCTTCCGCAGCCCACGTGCGCCGGTCAGGGTGTGCCGTATCGAGTGCCTGCTCTATGTGCTCGTACACTCCGTCCGCAGCTTCGTCGGGCGTCAGGCCGTAGCGAATGAAATAATGTAGCTCGGGCCGTTGGGCCATCATCGCTGCAAGTGCTGCATCGCGTTCCGTAGTTTTTGACATCTCTTTCCTCTCACACTACCCACAACTTAGGGGCTGAAGTAGCCGTTTTGAGCATGTTTGAGCATGTTATTTTGTATCGTCAATGTTTATCGGTGGTTGCGGGCCGTTTTTAATGGCTGTTTCAAGTTCTGTCCGTTTTATTCTTTTGCGTTTGGCGTCCGCTTTGCGCTTCGCGGTCGGGGTCGTGTACTTCGCCGGCCGGCCAGGCGCGCGCCGTCGGGAGCCTGGCACCATCGTCACCACCGCGCTCAGTTCATTCACGATGCCGCCCTTACCGGCCAGCACGCGGTAATCATCCAGCGAAATTCTTCGAGTCCCTTCGGGCGACTTGTATTTCCCTTCGGGGTCGTTAAGGTCGCGTTCGATTCCTTCGGCACGGAGCCAGCGTTTCGGCACGAAGCGATAGTTCCAATGGACCTCAACAGTCTCGCCGCTCTTAGTGATTTTAGTTTCAGCGGAACCAGACGGCGCGCAATACGGAAATGATTCACGCTTTAACGTTGTCCACGAACCTTCGGGCAGCAAATCGAAATCATCCTCGGCGTTGGGGTCCACGTGCTTCCGAATTGGTTTCGAGTCGGTCACTGTTCACTTAGCCGCTTTCTTCACGATGTCTGAGCACACCTGCGCCACGGCAAATTTAATCATTGCGTTCTGCGTCCTAAACGTCAGCGTGGCGGCCTGCCGCATGTTTTGAAGTTCTTCCCACGTTAGCCGAACACCGATAACGTACGTTTTAGGTCGCCGCCCTTCTGGGTTCTTCATCGTTCTTACCTCCACAACCATAATACAACAACATCACAACTCGTCAAGAAAAATCGCAACCCTCCTAGAGCGTGTACCCAACGTGTACCCGCTCGGGCCTAACAGGGTTTAGAATGTGAGGCTGCAAACATCAGATAAATCGGTGAAGGCGTTTGTATGCAACAGAAGTACTCAATTACGAATCGGCTGCTCTACCAACTGAGCTACCTCGGCTTGTTGAATCACTGTAGCATCCGCTGGAAAAAAGTGTCAAACGCGCGGAGCATTGGCGTTTCGCGCGCTTGCAGGAATGGCGTTAGCGGGAGAAGGGGTACATTAGCCAGGCGATGAATATCCCGACGACCACGAACGCGGCGAAAGATCGCGCTGCATACTTGATTCGGTCGATTGCGGTGCCTTGAATCAGGCCCGCGAGAATCACGGCGAGAACGAACGCGAAAAACAGGACGAGTTGGAAGTGCGTGGGCATTTTCAGCTTCCGTGCGGGCGCTGCCGCTGACAGAAATTCATCGTTTCCTGCCGATGGCAATCTCGCACGCGTCTATGATGCAGAGAAAATTCGCAACGCCCGCTGCCGCAAATAATCTTGTGCCGTAATCTCCCGCTGCCCGAGAAATATCCGGGCCCGAGCGTTCGAGAACGTGCGCGAGAAAGTAGAAAATGCCAGTTCCCGCGTCGCCAACCGCGCCGAGGAACGCGAGCGGGTCTATTCTGGGATCGACGGGCGGCAGAACCGAAAAAATAATGCCGCGGAGGTGATAGCTCATTAGCGCGAGGCCGCCGATGGCGGCCAAAAACGCTATTCCTCGCGCCCAGCGCCCAAGAATCATGTGTCCGAGGCCAGGCACCAGCCACGCGGCAACGCCGATAAAGATCGGTGAAATATTTTGAGTGGCAGACGGATTTTCTGCGGAGGTCGCGCTCACGTTTGATTACGCAAGAATGGGAATGATCTCTTTCTGCACGGCGCCGGTTGTGCGGGCTTCGCGATCGCCGACGTACACATTCACTTCGGTGCGGATGCCGAACTCGGGCAGATAAATTCCCGGCTCGATCGAAAAGCAGGTGTGCGGAACGATGCGGCGATCGTCGCGTGTTTCGAGGCCGTCCATGTTTGCGCCGTTGCCATGGACCTCCTGGCCGATGCTGTGACCGGTGCGATGCACAAAATATTTTCCGTAGCGCGCCTTGCGAATCACTTCGCGCGCGGCGCGATCAACTTCCCAGCCGTGAATCGTCTTCCCCGCAGCGACCGAATCCTTGACGAATTGCACGGCGCTATCGCGGGCTTCCCGCGCAATCGCAAAAATCTTGGCGTACTTCTCCGGCACGCTTTCGCCGAGGTAGCCGATCCAGGTGATGTCGTAAAAAACGCTGCCAGGCCGCTTCAATTTCGCCCAGACATCGAGCAGAAGCAAATCGCCCGCCTCAATCTGTTTCGAGCCGTTGCGCTTGGGCTCGTAGTGCGGGTTGCCGTTGTTCGGCTGCACGGCGGCGATCGGGCCATCCGGCGCATAGAGCGAGTGCGCCTCGAATTGCTCCTGAAACCATTGCTGCAATTCGTATTCAGCGAGCGCCTTGCCGGCACGGACGAACGAGCCCGCGCGCGCAAACGCGTCGCGCGTGATTTGATCGACGAGTTTTCCGGCCGCGAGGTGAGAGGCGAGTTGCTCGGGCGACCAACTGGCCTCGAATTTCTGAACGAGATCGCCGGAGCTGACGACTTTCTTGCCGAGTTTGCGGACAAACTCGACAGTGCCGGCATCCACAAGGCCGATATATGGGATATTGTTCTGCGGCGAATACTGCATTACGACCGTCTTCGCGCCGCTCATCACGCGGCCGAGGAGCTTGTGCTGTTCCTCCCACCCGGAATATTCGTATTTGCGGCCGGGCAAACTATCGAGCATGCCCGCTTCGATTCGATGCACGAGTTTTCGCGGCTCGCCGCGCGACGGAATGAAGTAATACCATCGCCGGGTCGCGAGCCCGTCTAACGGAAGCTTCAAAATACGCGCGGCGATCGGGTCGCGGTGATGATGATCGTAGAACAGCCAACCGTCGAAGCGGCTCGCGCGCAATTCTTTCTGAATGGCTTGGATGTCTGGCATGTGTTTTCTTTGAAGGGCGAACCTGGCCTCGCGTCAAGCGCTCTCTGTCAGAAGCGCGTGCACTTGGCTGGGCGTAACTCCTTGAATTTCAATTCGTTTGATGCGGCTTTTGCCGCCGCCGGCGATTCTAACAGCCGTAAACGGTATCTTCAAACGCGCCGCGAGAAAACGCCGCAGCGCCTCGTTGGCACGATCTTCGACAGGCGGCGCGGTCAAACGAATTTTCATCGCGCCTTCCATTTCGCCGGCGATGGCATCGCGGCTGGCCCTCGGTTGAACGCGAACCGTGAAGACAACGCCGCCTGAACGCTCGGCGATTTCAATCATCGCGCGACTCGTGCACCGAATAGCGCCGTGCCGACGCGAATTTGCGTCGCGCCTTCTTCGATGGCGACTTCAAAATCGTGGCTCATCCCCATGGACAATTCGCGAAATGAATCGGCGGCCGCGGCGCCGAAGCGCTGGCGCATGTCGTCGCGGAGTTGACGCAAACGCTCGAAATACGGACGAACATGCTCCGGATTTCCCAGGAACGGAGGAATGGCCATGAGGCCTCGCAGCTCCAAACGCCGCAATTGAAGAATGGCTTCAATCAGATTTGGCAGGTCCGCTTCGGTCGCGCCGAATTTCGATTCCTCGGCGGCCAATTGCACTTCGATCAGAACCGGCAGCTTCGACGCATCGGCTTTGCCGCGCTCGGCCCATGCGGCATCAAGCTTTCGCCCCAGCGCGATTGAATCCACGGAATCGATTGAGTCAAAGATTTCGGCGGCACGGCGCGCCTTGTTGCCTTGCAGATGGCCGATCAGGTGAAATGTCGCGGGCAGATCCGCGAGGGCATCCCGCTTCGAATCGAACTCTTGCACGCGATTTTCTCCGAAGTGGCGCAGACCGAGTTCGTAAGCGGCGCGGACGGCTTCGGCAGAAAAAGTTTTAGAGACGGCTACGAAAGTGATGCCTTCGACCGGGCGGCCGGACCGCTCGGCCGCGCGCGCGACGCGCTCTTGAATCGATGCAAGGTTGGATTTGAGCGCGTCTTTATCGATTGGCACGCTGCGAATATTAGCATGGGGAGTTGGCAAGCTCGGCTTGCCGCGATGGGGAATGTAGGGCGTTTTTTCCTGCGACAGCGAAAAGTCTGCCCGGCTGAAGCCGGCCGCTACAAGTGCCGACGCACGAAATTGCTTGCGATGGTGGGGGCCGATTGGCGGCAAGCGAGACCCACCCTTGCTGCGCAAGGATGGGGCACCCGAAACGACGGATGCGCCCGGAATGGCGAAGGTGCCCAGCATCAGCCACGCTTGAGTCGTGTGCTAGACTGATGCGCACGCATGCCAGGACGCGGCAAGTTCATCGTTTTGGAAGGAATCGACGGCTCCGGAAAGCGAACCCAGCTGGATTTCCTCGTCCGCGCGCTCTCGGGCCGCGGCATCCCGGCGGAGCAAATCAGCTTCCCACGCTACGACGGATTTTTTGGCAGCCTGGTGGCACGATATTTGAACGGCGATTTCGGAACGCTTGAAGCTGTAGACGCACATTTTTCATCGCTTCTCTACGCCGGAGACCGATTCGAAGCTAAGCCCAAGATCGAAGCAGCACTCGCGTCGGGCAAGACTCTGGTAGCAGATCGCTACATCGCGTCCAATCTCGCGCATCAGGGCGCGCGCGCGCCGCGCGAAACGCGGCAGGAATTTCTAAGCTGGCTGAAGAAGCTGGAATACGAAATCTACGCGCTGCCCGCGGAGGACGTGGTGATTTATTTGCGCGTTCCCGTCGATGCGGCGCATCAGCAAATCGGCGCAAAGGGAGCGCGCGATTACACGAAGCTCGCACGCGACATTCACGAGTCGAATTTGTCGCACCTGGCCGGCACGTCGGAAGTGTACGATTCCCTCGCGCTCGCATCCAATTGGGTGACAATCGAATCGTTCGATGCGAAGGCGGGAGCGATGCGCCCGCCGGAAGAAATTCATCGCGACGTTCTCGCCGCGATTGACACGCGCGTCTTCGCGTCCATTTTGCCAACAGGGACAGCGAGCTAAGAAACATGGGTTTCGACAAATTCATCGGAAATGAACGCATCGTCTCCGCGCTACGCTCGATGCTCAGGTGCGATCGCGTGCCGAGCGCCCTGCTCTTCACCGGCCCGCGCGGCATCGGCAAATTCACTCTGGCACGAATGTTCGCGCAAGCCTCCAACTGCGAGCGCCTCAAGGATGATTTCTGCGGCGAATGCGACCCATGCGTGCGAATCGCGCGGCTGGCCGATCTCACTCCGCTGATGGAGCGCGGGCTCGCGGAGCGTGGCGAGAGCGCCGACGCGGCGATGGTCGAGCGCATGCCGCTGATTATCGAAACGAATCCTGATGTCTGGGCAATCGTGCCGGATCCAGTCAGGCTGAAAACTCCGGTCGCGCGCCCGATGATTCGCGTTGGCCAGCTCCGCGCGGTGCAGCGCGCCGCTTACTTCAAGCCGCAAGGGCGGCGGCGCGTATTCATTCTAGACGGCGCCGACACGATGCGATGGAATGACGCGGATATTTTTCTGAAGATTCTTGAAGAGCCGCCCGAATGCTCCACATTGATACTGATCGCGCCTCGGCCTGATGCATTGCTGCCGACAATCCGTTCGCGCTGCATTCAGTTCCATTTCGCGCCAGTGCCCGCAACGCAAATCGAGGAATTTCTCGCTGAGCGCACCTCCGAGAAGGCTGCCGACCGCAAATTGGCGGCTCTTATCGCCGAGGGAAGTCCCGGAGCGGCTCTGACGATCGATCTGGCCGAATCCGCGCGACTGCGGCGGCAAGTTTTGCGCCTGATCGAGCTCGGAATTCAGGGCGAAAACTATCACGATATTTTTACGGCCACGGCGCAGCTCGCGAAGCAGGAAAAGGAATCGTTTGAAAACATCATGGCGCTGTTCTATAGTCTGTTGACAGACCTGCTTGAGATTTCTGTAAATTCGAAAAATTCCTCGCTGCGGAACCCTGACCTTCGGCGAGAGCTAGATGCACTGGGCAACAAGGTAGATCTCGAATGGGTCAACCGGGCAGTTTCCAGCCTTGACCAACTGTCGAGCCGCTTGCGCCGTAACGTAGGCCGGCAACTCGGTCTTGACGCCGTTACAGTTTCGATGGGGGCCCACTGAACGGCAGTGCTGCTAAATCAGCAACTTCTGTTTCATGTAATTCGTTTGAAACCAAAGCGAAGTTCCCGGAATCATAAGAGTCAACGCAATAAGGCAACAAGGAGTCACTATGGTGAACCGCAAGCTTTTCCGGTCGACGTTGACCGAGGTGAAAGAACAGTATCCGCAACGCCCGGCGCACGGGCCGCAGCCGCAACAGCAACCGCCGCGGAAGAAACCAGCTCCTCCCGATCAGACGTTCGCGGAGAATTTTTATTACGTGAAGCAGATGCAGGCGCACACGCCCGTCGCCGTCGTGCTGACGGACGGCGAGGTTTTGCGCGGGACCATCGAGTGGTACGACCGCGATTGCATCAAGCTGACGCGACTCGGCAGCCCGAATCTCATGATTTACAAGCACACGATCAAATATTTGTTCAAAGATGGCGATGACGCCGCGCTAGGCGGGAACGGCAACGGGCAGGGCTGAAGATTGATTCGCTAGCGATTGGGCGGCGCCGTGATCCGCGCAGCTCGCGCGGAACTACCGAGAGGACGACGCTAACCGCGTCGTCCTTTTTTTTGTTTCGCGCCGCGATGAATCACGGCGAAGGTCATTAGTGCTTTACCCACGAGACGCTTCGCGTCGTCGGTAATATCGCAATCAACCACGCCAAGATTCTTTCCCAGCCGAAGCACGCGCGCGCGAGCCAGCACTTCCCCGCTTGCCACGGTCTCCAGATAGTTTATTTTCATTTCGACAGTGGCGACGCGCGAGCCGTGCGGCAGGTGGAAATAGATCGAGAGGCCTCCCGCCGTATCGGCCAAGGCTGCCAGAATGCCGCCATGAACGACGCCATGGACCTGCAAATGGCGCTTTGCGACTCGCATTCCGATGACGACGGCTTCCGGGCCGGCTTCGCGCAAAGTAAATCCGAATTGGCGGGACGTGGTGCTTGCTGTAAGCCGCGTGGCCAGCTCGCGAGCCGTTAGAGTTTCTTGTGATTTGGTCGGTTGTTTCATTTCAGTGCGTAGTTTTTTCCCTTCGTCGTCACGCCCCTGAGAAATGACACGGGTTCCCGGAGGCAGGGGCCTCCGGGCTCTGGGTGATAGAGCCACCGACAGCACCACATCTGAATTCCGTAGACCCGCGAAGCATCGTTCTTCATTCGAGAGCGTCTAATGTAGGACGCGACGCCGCCGTCCTTATAGCCGTACCGGCGGGATCTCAGATTCGCTCTGCTTCGCGCGCGCGAGTTCGTCAATCTAGCATCTGCAATTCGAGGCGGCAAGCAGCGATAATAGAGTGAGAGGCCCATGAGGATCGGAATCACATGCTATCCAACGTACGGTGGCTCGGGGGTTGTGGCCACGGAGCTGGGAATCGAGCTCGCGGCGCGCGGGCACGACGTCCATTTCATCAGCTACGCGATGCCCATCCGGCTGCACGGAGCGAGCGAGCACATCTTTTTCCACGAAGTCGAGGTCCCCAGCTATCCTCTGTTCGATGATCAGCCGTACACGTTGGCCCTGGCGGTGAAAATGTTCGAAGTCGCGGAAGAAGCCAAACTCGATTTGCTGCACGTTCATTATGCGATCCCGCATTCGGTGAGCGCGTTGCTGGCGCGCTCAATGGCGGCGCCGCGCAAGCTGCCGTTTATTACCACGCTTCACGGGACGGATATCACGCTGGTCGGAAACGATCGCAGCTATCTGCCGATTACGCGATTTTCGATCGAGCAAAGCGACGGCGTTACCGCGATATCGAAATATTTGAAGGACCGCACGATCAAAGAATTCGACACGCACCGGCCCATTGAAGTGATTCCAAACTTTGTGAATTGCGATCTTTATTGCCGCTGCGAAAACTCGCCATTGCGCGGGCAGTGGGCTCCGAACGGCGAGCCAATTCTGATGCATCTCTCGAATTTCCGTCCAGTCAAGCGGGTGACGGATGTGGTAGAGATTTTTGCGCTGGTGCGCGAGAAAATGCCGGCAAAACTTGTGCTGGTCGGAGACGGGCCGGATCGTGCCGCCGCTGAATATCTGGCGCGCAAGAAGAAACTCTCGAAGGACGTCATTTTTTTGGGCAAGCAGGACAACGTGCAGGAGAAACTTTGTGCGGCGGACCTTTTTCTATTGCCGAGCGACCTCGAATCCTTCGGGCTGGCGGCGCTCGAGGCGATGGCGTGCGAAGTGCCGGTGATTGCGTCGGACGTGGGCGGATTGCCCGAAGTCGTCACGCACGGCGTTGACGGATATCTTGTGCCGCCGCGCGACGTAGTTGCTGCCGCGAAGTATGCGATCGAGATTCTGTCGCTTCCAGATCGCGGGCGGGAGATGGGGAAACTTGCCAGGATCAATGCGCGGAATAAATACTGCGCGAACGACATCATTCCGCAATACGAGGCTTACTACCGCGCAGTGCTGGAGTCGTCTGCGGGCGCTTAGCTCGATCTCAATTTACTGCCCTGGGAGCGGGATCGGTTTCAGCGTCGCGATAATCTGATTTATATTGGCCTGTGTCAGCTTGGCTTCTGAAGCTGCGGTACACATGATCAGCATTTTGAATTGCCGGTCGTGTTCGTTGAATGCGCGAATCGCGATACTCTGAGAGCGTTCCGGATTCCCGAATTGCAATCCGCGGATTCTGCCGGATTCAAACTGATACGTCCCGCCCGGCAATTCCGTATCGAGCGAAAGTTTCCAGACGAGAAGAGTGTTGAGGCGCTCGGCATCGAACCGCGGCATGAAGGGCGACGCCTGAGCGGGAGATGCATTGTAAATCGCGGCAAACAAATCAAAATTCGAATCGAACGGATGGTCGCCGAAAACGGCGGCGATGCGCTGTTGCTGCTCCGGGCTTTCGCCTTTGAACGATTTGAGCACGTCGGCCTGGTCTTCCGGCAGCTCGATGCGAATTACTTGTCCGGACGGGAATTTGTCTTCGATAAAGTCCGGATCCTGGGTTATTTTCGCGGGCCCCTTCCACGGCGCTTCGCACTGGTAATTGAAAAATTCGAGATGCGTGGTTTGGCCGGGCGCAGCGGGCGGAGCGGCAATCGCCAGTGGCTGAGCGGTGACGTAGAGCGATGCTTCGCGAGCGCCCCAATTCTTTGAGTCGAAGTAAATGAGCGTTTGCAGCCCGTAAAACAGGATGTAGGCGGCGACGCCGATCAACACGATCACCAGAATAATCGCGGAATATCCTTCGTTCGGTTTCGCGTCTGAGCTCATCAGCAGGAATCCCCGTGGTGCTGCGATGCGAATTCTACGCCGGCAGATGCATGGATGCGAACGGCAAGTCAGGTCGCCGTCGGAAGCGATGTGACCAGATCGGGGATCTCAATCTGAATGTGAGTACCCGCGCCTTCCTGGCTGCGTATGTTCATGCTGAACTCGTCGCCGTAGAGCAGGCGCAAGCGTTCGTGGACGTTGCTGATTCCGATGCCTTGGGCGTAGACGCCCGTCAGGCGATCCTGCGGAATGCCCAGTCCATTGTCCTCGACCTCGATGAAAAGCCGGCCATCGCTGCGGCGCGTGCGGAGATGAATCTGGCCGCCTTCGAGTTTGGGCGCGAGACCGTGCTTGATCGCGTTTTCGATCATGGGCTGAAGCAGCATGCTGGGCACGAACGCGTCGAGCGTTTCGTCGTCAATTTCCTTGAAGATTTGGAGCTTGTCGCGGCCGAACCGGACGACTTCGATGTCGAGATAGTCGTCAATGAAGCTGATTTCATCACGAAGGGGCACGAACGTCTCGTGCTTGCGCAAGAGCCTGCGCAGGATGTTCGAGAGCTTCAATACAATTACGCGCGCTGTATCGGGATCGTAGCGAACCAGCGATGAAACCGTGTTGAGCGTATTGAATAGAAAATGTGGATTGATCTGGCTGGTCAGCGCGTCCATGCGGGCTCGCAGCAACAGCTGCTGATTCTGCTCGAGGTTCATTTCCGTTCGCGTGTTATTCCAAATCTTGATTGGCATGGCCACCGACATCACCGCGGACAGAATGATGAGCAGAAGATAAGGCCACTCCGGCGAATCGAAGGCGAACAGCCATCTTGCTGGCACCGCACGATGAAGCTCCACGCGACCGAGCTCGAGCAGGGCGCATGAGAATAGCGGAAGCATCGCCCAATTGAATTTTCCTCGCTTCAGCAGATCCACGATGGACTTCGGAATATTGAGAAAAAGAAATGGGCCAAAATGCCAGATGTCTTCTTTGCGAGGCATCGCCTGACGGATCATTCCCGCGAAAAGTCCCACGAGAGCAGCCATCGGGCTTGAGAGCCACTCGTGATTGCCGAATGCTGGCAGGCTGATCAGCGAGCCTCCCAGCAGGCCGACCATTCGGCCGCCCAGCAGCCCCATGATGAATGAGCCTTCCAGCGTCAGATCGAAGAATTTGTACCCGAGGAGCCGCATCCATACGCCGATGGCCAGAGGCGGCGTCAAGAATAGAAGCAGAAGAACTTTTTGGTCGGAGTCGCGATTTTCATTGAATAGAATTTTGCGAAAGGTGGAAAAGCGGACCAGCAAGGCAGCGAGCGATGCGGCCCAGCCAACTTTCAGCACCAGCGCAAGGATGAGGTCTTTGCCGGAGGTTAGTAGGTCCATGGCTCTTGCGGATTACGCTCGATGCAACGCGACGCTAACGCATTGTCGGTCAATTCATCGCGGGATGTAAAGCGCGCGTCCATGCGGCGCGAGAGCG
>Ga0302325_10011804_pt1 | contig 18788 bp, 15 predicted proteins | sample Palsa_T0_2_FD_201948 | JGI IMG/M metagenome (GOLD analysis project Ga0302325, IMG submission 201948) | Peat permafrost microbial communities from Stordalen Mire near Abisko, Sweden - Palsa_T0_2 | ecosystem: Environmental > Terrestrial > Soil > Palsa > Peat permafrost | place: Sweden: Abisko...
GTTTCAAACTCGATGAGACTTACCACCGGTCCGAATACTTCTTCGCGCGCTATGCGCATGGCCGGAGTAACTCCGGCGAAAACCGTCGGCTCAAAGAACGTGCCGTTGGCATAACTCCCGTCAGTTAAAGGATGGCCGCCCGTCAGTAACTTCGCCCCCTCGGCAAGCGCGATCTCCACATACTTCTTCGAAGTCGCAATCTGGCTCTCATTCACTTGCGGTCCCACTTCGATCGACTCATCCAGCCCACTACCCACTTTCAGCTTTTTCGCCCGCGCCACAAACTCGGCGGTAAACTTCTCCGCAATTCCCTTCTGCAGCAAAATTCGGCTGGTCGCCGTGCAGCGCTGCCCGGTTGTCCCGAACGCGCCCCACAGCGCGCCGTCCAAAGCCAGTTCCAGATTCGCGTCGTCCATCACGATCTGCGCGTTTTTGCCGCCCATCTCCAGCGACACCGGCTTGAACGTTGCCGCCGCGCGTTGAGCCACAAGCGAGCCCACCTCACTCGACCCGGTAAAGCTGATTGCGCGAACATCCCTGTGCTCCACCAGCGGCGCGCCCGCATCCGGGCCAAGGCCGCTCACAATGTTCACCACGCCCGGCGGCAGACCCGAATCCACCAGGGTCTGCACCAGGTTATAGGTCGAGAGCGGAGTATCTTCCGCCGGCTTGATGACGCACGTATTGCCCGAAACCAGCGCCGGAAAAAGCTTCCAGCTGGGAATCGCCATCGGAAAATTCCACGGCGCGATCATCCCCACCACGCCCACCGGCATGCGCACGCTCATGGCAAACTTGTTCTGCAATTCGCTCGGCGTCGTCTGCCCGAACAGCCGCCGTCCCTCGCCGGCCACATAGAAAGCTTCGTCGATCGCTTCCTGCACGTCGCCGCGCGTCTCGGCCAGCACTTTGCCCATTTCGCGCGTCATGTCGCGTGCGTACTGCTCCTTGCGTTGCTGCAGCAACTGCCCGGCGCGCATCAGTATCTCCGCCCGCTTGGGCGCCGGAACCAGCCGCCACGTTGCAAATGCCTTCTTTGCCGCGGCCACGGCTAATGCCACATCCTCCGCTCCGCTGGCCGGAAACTCACCCACCACATCGCTATGATCCGCCGGGTTCAGATTCAGGATGGTTTTGCCGCTCTGGGCCGGCAGCCACTTGCCGCCAATTAAATTCTGATAGATCGTATTGCTCATTTGGATACCTCGAAAAGTGATGGAAAAACCGGAGCAGCCAGAAAGGGCCGTGCCAAACCGGGAAACACCTGAGTTTACCGCATTGGGATAAGGCGCTGCCCTCATTGAAAACCTCCAATTACGGCTCCCGCTCGCTGGCCGTACAATATGCAGTGAGGTAGACTCCATTTTCCGATGTCATTGAACGGCTATCCATCCCGCTCCTCGCGGTCGCACGGCCTGCGCTCGCTCTTCAGCATGTTTTCCAGCGACCTGGCCATCGATCTTGGCACCGCCAACACCCTGGTCTTCGCGGCCGGCAAGGGCATCGTCGTCAACGAGCCCTCCATTGTGGCCATCAACAAGAATACCGGCGAGGTGGAAGCTGTCGGCAAGGAGGCCAAGGAGATGCTGGGCCGCACGCCCGGCAACATCGTCGCTATCAAGCCCATGAAGGACGGCGTCATCGCCGACTTCAAAGTTACCGAGAAGATGCTCAATTACTTCATCCAGAAGGCCCACAACCGAAAGATGCTGGTGCATCCGCGCATCGTCATCGGCGTGCCTTCAGAGATTACCCAGGTGGAAAAGCGCGCCGTTGAAGACTCCGCCTATCGCGCCAAGGCCAGCGAGGTGTATCTCGTCGAGCAGGCCATGGTTGCGGCCATTGGCGCCGGCCTGCCCATTACCGAGCCATCCGGCAACATGGTGGTCGATATCGGCGGCGGCACCACCGACATTGCCGTTATTTCCCTCTCCGGCATCGTCTATTCCCGTTCCGTGCGCATGGCCGGCAACCAGATGGATGAGGCCATCACCAATTACCTCAAGCGCAAGTACAACCTGCTTATCGGCGAGCGCACGGCAGAGGCCATCAAGATCGAACTCGGCTCAGCCTTTCCGCTGGATAAGCCCATCACCATGGAGATCAAGGGCCGCAACCTGATTGAAGGCGTGCCCAAAACCATCACCATCGACGACAGCGAAATCCGCGAAGCTCTCGGGGAGTGCATCGCCGTCATTATCAATGCAATCCGCGTGGCTCTGGAACGCACACCGCCTGAGCTTTCGGCGGACATTTCCGATCGCGGCATTGTGCTCACCGGCGGCGGCGCGCTCATCAAGAACCTCGACAAGCGCATCCGCGAGGAAACCGGCCTGCCTGTCTCCGTTGCCGACGATCCGCTAGCCTCGGTGGTGCTCGGCACTGGCAAAATGCTCTCCGACTTCCGCCTGCTGCGCAAGATCAAGATCGATTGAAAAGACAGGGATCAGGGGTCAGTTGCCCGGCGTGACGCTCTCATGGCAGCTTGATGCGGAAACTGTTTAAGGCTGCCACAGAAGCTTCGACCGGCGCCGTGTTCTGAACCCTAACCCCTAACCCCTGACCCCTGCTCTTATGGAATCCTTCTTCGCCCGCTATCGAAATCTCGTCGTGCTGCTGGCCATCCTGCTCGCGCAGATTATCGGCCTGGCCGTGCAGGTGCGCCGCACCTCCGATGGACGAAGCAGGCTCGATGCCGGCGACAGTTCCGGGGTCCGCCTCATCCGCTATTGGGCGCAGGCGCTGGTCTCGCCGCCCGAGAGGCTCATTCACTCCTCCAAGCTGGGCGCCGCACACTTGTGGCAAAACTATATTGACCTGCATAACGTCCGCCAGCAGAATCAGGACCTGCAGAAGACCATCGATCGCCTGCGTCTGGAGCAGGCCGCGCTGCTTGAAGATGCCAAGCAGGGCCAGCGCCTGCAGGCACTGGTCAATTTCCAGCAGAAGTACATCTACAAGACGGTTGTCGCGCAAGCCATCGGCTCCAGCGGCAGCGAGCAGTCTCGCGTTTTTTACATTGACAAGGGCTCCGCCGATGGCCTGGCCCGCGACAATGCCGTCATCACTCCCGACGGCATCGTCGGCAAGATTCGCGACGCCTTTCCCCACTCCTCTCAGGTGCTGGCCATCAACGATCAGTCAAGCGGCGCGGGCGTGATTCTTGAAACCACGCGCATTCGCGGAATTCTGCGCGGCAACTCCATCGGGCAGCCCCAGATTGTCGACATCCTCAAGGATCAGCGAATCAAGGCGGGTGAAAAGGTGCTCACCGCCGGCGGTGACGAAATATTTCCGCGTGGCCTTCCCGTCGGCACGGTCGAAAAGGTGGTTGACGATCCCGACCCCGGCCGCGACGGGTTTATCAACGTCCTAATCACCCCAGCCGCGCATCTTGACCGGCTCGATGAGGTCCTGGTCATCACCTCCACCGAGCCCCGCTTCAGCCCTCAGCAGCAGCAGGATCTGGCCACCAGCGAGGCGGAGAAAGGGGCGGAGGCAGCCGCAATCAAGGAGCAGCAGCGCGCCTCGCAGATTAACGCCGAGCGTCTGCCCAGCCTCATTGATCCCAAGCTGCCTCCCGATCAGCAACCGCTTCTCGACACCTCCAACCCCAACCCGGTAGCGCACCCGCCCCAGGCGCTGCATCCAGACCGCTTCACGCCCGGCGCCGGCTCGACACCAGGGGCTGGGGCGGCTCCCGACGCAACCACGCAGGACGCCGAACCCGACTCCGCTGCAAAACCTGTGCAACCCAGGCCTTCCACAAAGCCCGCGCGGCAGCCGCAGAAAAAGCCGCAGTCAGAGCAGCCGAAGCCAGACCAGCCGAAGCCAGACCGGCCGCAGAAATCGCCTCCCCAAACAAGCCCGCCCCCAGCGACACCACCCCAAGCCAACCAGCCAGGAAGGAGCAACTAGCCCGTGCCCCTTCTTGCTACCGAGCAGCGCCACACCACAGAAGTTCGCCGCTATCCCATGTTGGCTTACGCCCTGGTGCCGCTCGCTGCGCTGGTACTGCAGGCCTGGCTTCCGCGCGTGCTTGGTCCTTACGCGTGGTTCGATCTGCCTCTGGTTGTCACCGTCTATTTCGCGCTTGACCGCCGCAGTCCCATTCAGGGCACTCTGATGGGCGCAGGAATGGGCCTGTTTGAGGATGCGCTTTCGCACCACGCCATCGGCGTCAACGGCGTTGCCAAGACCATGGTCGGCTTCCTTGCAGCCTCAATCGGCGTGCGCATCGACGTGGAAAACCACACCATCCGGCTGGTCATGAATTTCCTGCTTTCGCTGCTGTCGAGCGCCCTCGTTGTCTTTGTCTCACGCATTTTGCTCGGCCTCGATCTGGAATGGCGCTGGTTCACGGCACTTTTTACGGCCATTGGCAACTCGCTCATTGCCGTGATCCTGTTTCCACTTCTTGACCGCTTGCAGATTAGAGACTGAGGGACTGGAGAATAGGGACTGGTGGATTAGGGACCAGGGTTTAGAGGTCAGACAGTGTCTGGTGAATGCTAAATTCGCAAGTTTTGTAACAGTCATTCACCGGCTTCGCCGACCCACGAGGGATGAAACAGCCAATGCCCATTCGCCCGGAGGGAGAAAGCGAAAATAACCGAGGACAAGCGCAAAACAGCCAATGTCCATTCTCCCGGAGGGAGAAAGCGAAAATAACCCAGGACAAGCGCAAAACAGCCAATGTCCATTCTCCCGGAGGGAGAAAGCGAAAATAACCGGGGACAAGCGCAAAACAGCCAATGTCCATTCTCCCGGAGGGAGAAAGCGAAAATAACCGAGGACAAGCGCAAAACAGCCAATGTCCATTCGCCCGGAGGGAGAAAGCGAAAATAACCGAGGACAAGCGCAAAACAGCCAATGTCCATTCGCCCGGAGGGAGAAAGCGAAAATAACCGAGGACAAGCGCAAAACAGCCAATGTCCATTCGCCCGGAGGGAGAAAGCGAAAATAGCCCAGGACAAGCGCAAAACAGCCAATGTCCATTCTCCCGGAGGGAGAAAGCGAAAATAGCCCAGGACAAGCGCAGCGCAGTCCTGGGTCAGCGTTGAGCAAAAGACCCTCCGTCCTGTAGGGACGGAACGAAATCCGCCACAAAAATAGCTTTCTTGTGAAATCAACAACTTGCACCCTCCACGGAAAGTAGTTTCCTTTTAGGGCACGACTTCAGTCGTGCCGAAAAACGGTGCAAAATGAATCCGGCTTTAGCCGCTGCGGGACATACTTCTCGATCGACCGCTCACATGGCCGATTCATCAAACATTGCCTGAGAGTCGAGGATTGGCAGCGAGCGCGATCAATCGGAAATGAGTATGGATTATTTTCTGACTTCCCGCCGTCTCGGATTCCGTTGCTGGAGAGAAGACGATCTGCCTCTCGCTATGGAGCTATGGGGCGATCCCGAAACGACGGTATTTACGGGCGGCCCTTTTACGCCGGAAACTGTGCATGCGCGCCTGGCGGATGAAATTTTGCGAATGAAAGAACGCGGAATTCAATACTGGCCCGTCTTTCTACTGGATGACGACTCGCACGTTGGATGCGCAGGACTGCGTACTTACGATGAAAAAGAGCAAGTGTACGAGTTGGGCTACTATGTGCGCCGCGCATTTTGGGGCCATGGCCTGGCCAGAGAGGCGGCGCAGGCCGTCATCGGCCATGCGTTTGGAACGCTCGGATTGAATGCGCTGTTCGCAGGGCATCACCCCATGAATGAAGCATCGCGTCGCGTCCTGCTGAGCGTGGGATTTTCTCCGGCAGGTTGGGAAGTATATCCGCCCACGGGAATTCTGGAGCCGACGTACCGGCTTTTGAAGCCCGGAGGCGCGCACAATAGCAGTATCCTGAAAGAGTAAACATGGACCAGGACAGAATCGACCGCAAAGAGAAGCTCCCCACCCTGAAGCTGACGGTGGTCCAATACGGCATTCTGCTCATGATGCTGGCGCTTGCAGCGGGCCTGTGGCGGCTGCAGATTCTGGGCGCTGACAACTACCGCATCCTGGCAGAGCAAAACCGCGTCCGCAAAGATCCAGTGCTTGCTCCGCGCGGCAAGCTCTTTGATCGCGAAGGCCGCCTGGTCGTCGACAACTATCCTTCCGCCTCCTGCTTCCTGATCCGCGAACAAAACCAGAAGGTGGATGCCGACCTGCCGCTGATTGCCAAGGGGCTGCACCTGGATCTCGATCAGTTGCGCTCCACCCTGAGCCGTTATCGCGCCGCGCCCGGTTATCAGCCCATCCCCATCAAGGCGGAGGTCACAGACGACGAGCGCGCCTTCATCGCCTCGCACCGCAACGAACTCCCCGAACTGCTGACAATCGACGTGGAGCGCAGGCTTTATCCTCGCGACGGGTTTGCTGCACACATCATCGGCTATGTGGGAGAAGTAAGCGAAGAGGACCTCAACAATCCACGCTTTGCGTATTACGAGCCCGGTGACGTGGTTGGAAAGGCCGGCGTGGAGGAAACCTACGACGAGTTGCTGCGCGGTAAGGATGGCTCCCGGGATGTGGTCGTCGACAGCCACGGCCGCGAAGTGGGCTACCTGGGCATTCAGCATGCCATCCCCGGCCAGGATCTTAAACTCACCATCGACAACGACCTGCAGCGCGCCGCCGAGCTGGCCCTCGGCAACCGCAACGGCGCCATTGTCGCCATGGACCCGCGCAATGGCGAAATTCTCGCGCTGGTCTCCCGTCCCAGCTTCGACCCCAACGAGTTTGCCGTCCGCATCAATCGCACCAACTGGAACCAGCTTGTCACCGACCCCGACCGTCCTTTGATGAACAAAGCCATCCAGGCGCAGCTCGCACCGGGCTCGACCTTCAAGATCATGATGTCCGTGGCCGGATTGCAGGAAGGCATCGCCCAGGACATGCATATCAACTGCCCCGGCGGGTGGGGACCGTACGGCTTTTATCACCACTGCGACAGAACGCACGGTGCGGTCGATATTCATACCGCGATTCCCTACTCCTGCGACACGTTCTTCTACATGCTCGGCGACAAGCTGGGCATCGACCGCATCGCCAAATACGCCACCGCCTTCGGCTACGGCCAGAAGACGGGAATCGATCTTGCCGGCGAACAGGCCGGCCTGATGCCGAGCGCGCAATGGAAGATGAAGAACTACCACAACCGCTGGTATCCGGATGAGACCCTTGACGTTGCCATCGGCCAGGGTGCAGTGGAAGCCACGCCACTGCAACTGGCGCGCATCATCGGCGGCATTGCCTCCGGCGGCCATCTGGTTCGCCCTCACGTCGTTTTCCCCGACCAGCTCACGCCAGACTTCCGCAAGGGCCTGGTGGAAAGCTTTCCCGGCTCCGGCGATGCAACCGTACCCATCGACCCCGACAATTGGACCATCGTCACCGACGGTATGGCAGAGGTTACCGAACCCGGAGCTTTCCACACTGCCGGCTCGGCGCATCTTGAGGGAATCGACTTTGGCGGCAAGACCGGAACTGCGCAGTTGATGAGCCACGAAGCGCTGGGCAAGACAACCAAGGGCAAATCCACCAATCCAAACGTCTGGTTTGTCGGCGTGACGCCACGCCGCAATCCCGAACTGGTGGTCGCGGTCCTCTGGCAAAACGGCAATTTCAGCTTCTATCCCGCCCGCATCGGCGCACAGATTGTCTCCGCCTACGTTGAAAAGCAGCGCCGTCTGGCCCACAACCTCGCCGAACCCGCCAAGACCGCAGCCCCAGCTGAAATGAGCGCGGTGTGGACCGTTCCCACCGACACCAACGGGACAAAGACCGCGCCGCAGAACGCTCCACCCGACCGTCTACAAGGCGGAAACTTCCTCATCGACCGTAGCGGCCAGATCGTCACCAGCAAAATGCCCGAACCGGCCGCCCCTTCCCAACCCAAGACCCTGGGTGCCCCATCCTTGCGCCCGCTTTTGGGCGCAAGGGTCGGAGACCACGAATCCGACACTTCCACCCGATCCAAACCCAAAAGCCTAGGTGCCCCATCCTCGCGCCTTCCTTTTGGCGCGAGGGTAAAAAACCACGATCCCATTGCCGCGCAAGCGGCGTCTGCCGCACCGCAGGTGCCTCAGCCCGCCCGCAAGCCGCAAGCCGCCTCCATCACAGCGGGGCAATAACCATGCGCCGCATCCTCAGCTTCCGCGATTTCGACTGGACCCTGCTGGGCATGGTGCTGCTGCTCTGCACCATCTCCGTGCTCGAAATCTATTCCGCCACGCTGCACACCAAATACACCGGCTTCCACACCAAGCAGATCTATTGGATCGCGGGCGGCCTGGTGGCCATGTTCTTCTTCTCGTTAATCGACTACCACAAGTTGATCGACTTCGTGACATGGGCCTACGGCGTCTGCATCGTGGCTTTGATAGCTGTCCTCTTAATCGGACAGAAGGTTCTCGGCGCCAGGCGCTGGATCAAAGCCGGCCCCATGCACTTTCAACCCTCCGAGTGGGTCAAGCTGGTCCTCATCATCGCCGTGGCCCGGTATTTCGCCAACCTCGGCGGCCGATCGCTCACCTGGAAAGACATCTTCAAGGCCTTCGCCCTGGTCGGAGCTCCCATGCTGCTTGTGCTCAAGCAGCCAGACCTGGGAACCACCCTCACGTACACGCCCATTCTGATCGCCGGCCTGCTTCTGGGGGGAATCAACTTCAAGCAGGCGTTCATCCTGGGAACCTGCGGCATCGTTCTCGTGGCCGGCGTCTGGTCCAGCGGCAAACTGCTAAAGCCCTATCAGAAACAACGGCTTACCAGCTTTATCAACCCTGACAACGACCCCAAGGGCTCCGGCTATCAGTTGCTGCAATCCAAAATCGCCGTCGGCTCCGGCGGCGTCTGGGGCAAGGGCGCGGCCAAGGGAACCCAGACCCAGGGCGACTTTCTCCCCATCCCCCACGCCGACTTCATCTTTGCCGCATTCGGCGAGGAACATGGCTTTGTGGGCGCAATTTTCGTCCTGCTGCTATACTTTTTCATATTGATGCGTTTGATTCAGAACGCTCAAACAGCCGCGGACCTGTCCGGCTCGTTGATTATCATGGGCGTAGTGGCTGTGTTGACCTTCCAGATCGCGGTCAACGTGGGCATGGTCATTGGTTTTATGCCAGTTACCGGAATTCCCTTACCGTTAATGAGTTACGGCGGTTCTTCGGTGTTGTTTACGTTCCTGGCGCTGGGTACGGTGATGAACGTCCGTATGCGCCGCTTCGTAAACTAAACCGGCCTCAGGCCCGGTGGGCCGCTGGTCGGGTTCCAAGCTTTGATTCACCTCTTGCGTCTCCGCCGGAACAGTCCGGCCCGCAAGAGAGCAAGTTTAAGCATCTACAGCGTTTTCCAGTTGGAAGACGCGCTAGCCGGCCAGGTCCGGATGGATCTCGAGCCCGGCAGGACAAGGGTTCATGAGCACGCAGAGACGGGAAGACCGTACGCAGCGGAATTGCACGGAATGCGCGAGAGGATTGAGCCAGATTTGGCTAATCGTTCTGGCGTGGTTTGCCCGTGCCGCTGCCACGGTTGGAACGGCCCCGCTGGAGGAAACCGACAGGTTTCCAAAAGCAAGGTTGGCCACAAACTCTCTGCAATCGGATCGCCTCTTCGCGCAGCTAGCTCCATTTGTTGAGCAAGACATCCGCCGCGGTTCGCCTCCCTCTGGGACGGCCAACCGGCAGGCAGGTTCCAGGTCATCCCATCGGCTAACCCCCATACCTTCCGCTCTCGCGTCTGTCCATCCGCCCTTGTCCAAAACCCCAGCAGGCAAATGCCGCTGGACGGAAAGGTACGATGGCAAAAGAGATTTGTATTTCCAGTACGCCGCATGAAACGCGGCTGGCAATCCTTGAAGACGATCAACTCGCGGAGATCTACTACGAACGCGAAAACGAGTACACGCTGGCGGGGTCCATTTACAACGGCCGCGTCACCCGGGTGCTCCCAGGCATGCAGTCCGCCTTTGTCGACGTGGGCCTGGAACGCGACGCCTTCCTTTATGTAACCGACTTCCTCGAGCTCGAAGACCAGGAAGAATCCGACGAAGTTGAAAAGGCCGCCGTCGCCGGCGGCAACCAGGCCCCGCGGGAGATTCGCCACACCAACGGTGCAGATCGCAATGGCGGGCGCGGCGAAGATCGGTCTCAGCGGTCAACCCAGAAGCCCGATCAGAAACAGGGTGGCGCTCAAGACCGCCAGCGGCGCATCGTCGTCGAGCCCGCAAATGAAGGCTCGGAAGCACCGGTTTCGGAATCGGCGCAGACCTCCGGCCAGCCGGAAACCTCAAGCGAAGACTCCACTGATCCCGGCTCCAAGCGCTGGCGCGGACGCCGCCGCCGTCGCGGTGGCCGTGGCGGAGCAGGCAGCCCGCAAGACGCGCCGTCCGGCGCCGACGACTCAGCTGAGGAATACACCCCAGCAGCCCTGGAACGAAGCAGCTCGTCCGACATTCAAGCCAGCGGCGGCGGCGACAGGACTTCAACCTCAAATTGGCAAGCTCCTGCCGAGGTGCCCGCCTCGCGCCCGGGCCCCGCGCCTGCACCTTTTGTTCTGCCCGGCGAATCGCTGCGCAAGTACGGCGGTACATCAGAGGATGAACCACAGAGGTCCGCGCCCGCCGCACCCCCGCGCCCGGCAAGCTCCTTCAAGCCGGCATCGCTGATAGAAGCGCCCTTGGCGTGGGACGGGAGCGGCCTGCTTCCCGGCGAATCGATCTCCCGCCATCGCAACCGCCCGCCTGAGCCCGCAGCCGAGTCTCATCAGGAGTTGCACGGCGTTTTCTCCGATGCGGCCGAGTTGAGCTCCGCCGCTCCAGACGCCGTTGAGGAGCAGGAGTTCTTCACCGAGCGCACTGAAGAAGCCGCGAAAGCTTCCCTCAAAACTGCCACTGAACCGAGCGGCCATTTAGCAGAGCAATACGACGAAGAAGTGCTGGACGAGCCATCTGTCTCAGAGCACACAGTGGACGAGGTAGTAGAGCAGTTCGAAGCAGTTGGAGATGAACCCCACGCCGCTGGTCCATCGCCATCGGCGTCAAGCGAAACTGCCCCCAGTGAATTGGAATTCGAAGAGTCCGAATCGACGTCGCCTGATTCCGACGCATCCGCATCGCACCACATCGATCCTTCTGCTCCCACCGGTTTCCGTCTCTTCGGCCTGGGCAAGAAGAAGACTGAAGAACCCGTCAAAGCCCCAGTCCCGGCAGCACCGCCCGTTGCCGCCAAAACAGCCAGCGTCGCTACCGTTTCCGCGTACGCGCCCGGTGCCGGCCTGATCGAAGAAGAGGTGATTGAGGAGGAGGAGTTCGACGCTCCGCACCATCATCACAGCAAGACTGACGAGCAAGATCTTGAAGATTACGAGGAAGAAACACTTCCCGCGCAGTTGCGCACCGGCGACCTCGGCGAGCTGCTCCAGGAAGCGCACCTCGACCACAAGATCCAATTGAACTTCGACGATAAAAGCGTCGAAGACGAATCCTTCGACGACGAAGAAGACGAAGAGGATGAGCCCGCAGCCGATGGCCGTCCCGCCACAGGTCAGGACTCACAGCAGCGCCGTGATCGCGGAGGCCGCGGACGCCGCGGCGGCCGTGGCAGCCAGGCAGGGCCACAAGGTGGCCAAGGCCAGCGCCGCGGCATGACCCGCCGGTCCGCCCAGACCTCCGATCTGCCCATCATCTCCGACCTGCTCAAGCCCGGCCAGGAGATTCTGGTTCAGATCGCCAAGGAGCCCATTGCCAAGAAGGGCGCGCGCATTACTTCGCACATCGCCTTGCCTGGCCGCTTCCTGGTCTTCATGCCCACCGTATCGCACATCGGCGTCAGCCGCAAGATTGACTCCGACGAAGAGCGCCACCGGCTCAAGCGGATCCTGGTCAGCGAGCGTGGTGAAGCTTCCGGCGGATTCATTGTCCGCACCGCCGCCGAGGGTGCATCGGAAGAGGAACTCCGCGCCGATCTCCGCTTCCTCATTCATCTCTGGGATGAGATCAAGCAGCGCTCCGAGAGTTCCAAGTCTCCGGCGCTTATCTATCACGATCTGTCGCTCATCGAGCGCATCCTGCGCGACCAGGTCAGCGCCAACTTCTCCTCCATCTGGGTCGACACGCAGGAGGACTACGAGCGCATCGTCCGCTTCCTCAACCGCTTCTCGCCAACGCTCGTCCGCCGCGTCAAGATGTACACCAAAGAGGTGCCGCTGTTCGAGCACTTCGGCATTCAGGACGAAATCTCCAAGGCCCTCCGCTCCAAGGTCTGGCTCAAGTCCGGCGGCTCCATCGTCATCAACCAGACTGAGGCGCTGGTGGCCATCGACATCAACACCGGCAAATATGTCGGCAAGTCGGCGCGGCTCGAAGACACCATCCTCAAGACCAACCTCGATGCGGTGCCGGAGATCGTCCGCCAGATTCGCCTCCGCGACCTGGGCGGCATCATCGTCATCGACTTCATTGACATGGACGAGCGCAAGAACCGCTTCAAGGTGATGGCCGCGCTTGAGGAAGCACTCAAGTCCGACCGCGCCCCGACGAAGGTTCTCCAGTTCAACGATTTCGGCTTGGTCGCCATCACCCGCAAGCGCGTCAAGCAGTCGCTGGAGCGGACGTTGAGCGTTCCCTGTCCCACTTGCCAGGCCACCGGCATGGTCAAGAGCCCGACGACTGTCTGCAATGAAATCTACATCGAGCTGCGCAAGATGAAGAAGCATTTCGAAGGCGCCGACGTTCTTCTCCGCGTAAATCCTGAGACCGTGAAGGTCCTCAAGCAGAACAACGCATCGTGGCTCAACGAATTCGAAGAGCTGGTGGGCAAGAACATCCTGGTCAAGAGCGACGCCACGCTGCACCCCGAGCAGTTCGACATTCAGGGCTGATCGCTTGCAATCTGTAACGAGCAATGAAGGTCGGAGCAATTGCTCCGGCCTCGTCGTTTCTACGAAGAGATTTTACCTATCGCCTTCACCGAATCACATGAATCGGCACACCAAGTTTCAGGTCCCTCCACGCCTGTTCAGTCGTATACACCGGAGCCTTGAGCGCAATCGCCAGCGCCAGGCATGAGCGATCTCCCAACGAAAGTCCGCGGCTCTGCGTCTTGCTGACAAGTGTGCCGGCGATTTCGGCTTGATCGGCGGTGAAGGGTTCGGGCGGCTCTTTCAACATCAGAGCGTCCTCCCACGCTTCCTCCGGATCGTAGCCTTTTTGGATGAGCTTGGTTTGCACTTCGGCAAGGTTGACGGTGCTTGCGATCGCAGTTTCTAGTATCTCGTCGGTCAGCTTCTCTGCGCCTGGTTCCCGAAAGATCACAGCGAGGATAGCGGAAGCGTCAAGCACGGCCCTATTCATGCTTTGCGGCTTCGCGTCTCTCCGCGCTCAACTCGTCTGAAACCAGGGTCCCCGGCTTGACGTATCGACTTGCCCGTTCCTGCGCGCGCCGAATCCGCCCTCGCAGCGTCGAAATGCGCAGTTCGTGATCCTCTACGCGTAAATGCACGGCATCGCCGACGTTGATCCCGAGCGCCTCGCGCATCGCGGCCGGAATCACCAGACGCCCTTTTTCGCCGACCTGCGTCCGGGCCTCAAGTTCTACCTGAGCCTCCATAATCCCACCCTCCAACGATAGTGACACTCAAACAATATAGTGTCACATTTCTAATAAGTGGGAAATTATGCCGACTCCTCAGCGCCCCCGTCCCATTTCCGAGCGCAACCTTTGCCCCCCAATTGGTGTCTAATCCATTGCCCGGACTCCCGCGTATCCCCCGGACGCAATTAAGCCAAATCGAATAATGAGGTTACACAACATGTCTTCCGACCATTCGATGTCGCCTTTGCGGCGTGCATGCTTTGTTTCTGGGCTGGCTCTTCTTGTAGCAGTCTCTGCAAGCGCCCAGTCCGCGCCCACCATCAGCTCAAACCCGCAAATCGGCTCCAACGAGTCAAGCTCAGCTGCTCTCCAGCCGGGGTTTGACGATGGGGCATCCGGCGCCCCAGCCCTGCGCGATGCTGCGGCTTCGCTCGGCTCCAGCGGCGGCGCGGCGGGTGGCCAGCAGGACACGGGCGGCCACCATGGCATGTTCCAAAGCCTCGCATTCGAGGCCGGCGGCGGCGCCAGCGGCCCGGTTGGAAGCTCGGGCAACTACATCACCTGGGGCGGCAACTTCACTGGCGGCGGCGGATTACACTTCTCCAAACGCTTTTCGCTCCTGGCCGAGTACCAGTTCATCGATGACAAGCTCCCCGGCGCACTGATCGCCGAGACGGGCGCCAGCGGAGGCGACGCCCATATCTGGTCGCTCACCCTAGCCCCGGTCATCGATCTCTTTCCCAAGCACGACAACAGCGTTTACATCACCGGCGGCGGCGGCTTCTATCGCAAGGTGACCAACTTCACCGATCCCGAGGAAGCCGAATACTGCGAGTACTATTACTGCGGCGTCACCACGGAGAATGAAGTGGTAGGCCACTTCTCCTCCAACCAGGGCGGCTTCAATATTGGCGGCGGATTCACGCACCGAGTGGGCGGCGTCTATAACGACGGAACCATGAAGCTGTTCGCCGAGGCTCGCTACCTGGATGTGATGAGCCCTGCATCGGCCATCGCGCCGAACGGCCTGAACACCGCAACCGTTGGCGCCGGAACTAAGCTGATCCCCATCACTCTCGGTCTGCGCTGGTAAGGGCTGTCAGTCCATTCCAAAACATCGGGTGCCCCAGGTCTCGCTTCTGAGACCTGGGAACCCGCAATCCCAAACCGCACTTATCCCAGCAGTCGCGTATCTCCTACCGCGTGTTGGGCGGCTGCATCTTCGCGGCGATCTCCTCAAACGCGGGCATGTTTCCTTCGATCAGCGCTATATTTTCCGCAGTAATCATGCCCGGCGGATAGTCCTTGATCATGCCCTGTTTCTTCATCATGACAAATCCCAGATCGTTGATGAGCGCGCCCGTTATCACGATGAACTCGCGCGTTGCCAGCCCGTTGGTGTGAATGATCGCCGCGATCTGCGGATACTTGGAATCGATATCCGCGGCCTGCTCGGTAATCGGCTTTTTGCCCGTCGTGCTCGATCCGGCGTCCAGCGCCGCATTCAGGCTGGGATTCGCCACAACCAGCTGGTTGATGCTCTGCATGGCCACAGCAGTCTTCTGCGCCTTTTCCAGCGTCAGCTTGTAGTGCCGCACCTCGATCACATCCGGGCTGTCATCGCCCGCGACCCCTGCCGGCGCACCATCTGTCTTCGCGGCGCCTGAAGCAGAAGAGCCAAACGAAGCCGTTGCCATCGCTACCATCGCCGCAACTGCGATTACCGATAGAGCATCGCGCCATTTCATTCCGTCATTCTCCGTTCTTGTTTTTTGGGGAAATTAGCAACCGGAGTGTATAGCGGGAGTATCCGCGCTGACAAGCTCTGATTGTTTATTTTCGGTCCGAATCGCTCGCGCTACAGAATCCCCATCACCCGCAGCCGCAAAAGTCCACCGGCAAGCACGCCAAGCGGCATCAGCGCCAGCAGCGTCAGCGCGTACCAGGCGGGCTGCTTGCCCCGCGATTGCAATGCGCTTAAAGCTCCCATGGCCAGCACCACAATCCCCAGCACCAGCACATGAATTTGCGGATTGGCCGCCGACGCCCATGCCGTCACATATCCGCCGCCCGCAGCCGCCAAGAATGAGTAGCCCAGATTCACAAATGCATAAGCCGGCCGAGGCTTTCCCTCCTCGCCAACCCAGTCCGGAGCCAGGCGAGCTAGCAGCGCCGTCACAATAATCACGGTAAGAGCCATGGTGGCAAATCCTGCCAGCAAGGCAAGAAATGCATGGAGAATCACCACGGCTTTTTCTCCTCCTGCGGCTGAACCCCCACCTCGCCCTTGTCAATCCGATCCAGAAACGCGCGCGCCAGTTTGCGCTCTCCGGGATGGCTCTCGCCATGCATTGAACACAGGTCCAGGAATTCATTGCAGAGCGCATCCTGGCGTTCCTGCTGGGCAAAAACCCCCTGCAGCGCCACCGCCAGCTCGCGCAGCCGCGCCGCCTCCGGCCAGCCAGCGCCTTCATCCTCTTCGTTCAGCAGCGCAACGTCAGAGAACAGACCTTTCCGTCCCCGCGCACACTCCTCCAGGCAGGCCAGCAGCTGGTCGCAAAAAACCACGGCCAACAGCTCGATCTGGTCGACTTTCGCCTCATCGCACACGTCCAGCGTGCTCCTTGTTTCCCGCGGCGCCAGCCCTAGCCCGCGTCCGCTTTAGCCGCCCGCTCATCATCCACGCGCAGCAGCAACTGAAACTCCGCCGCCGGCAGCGGGCGTCCGAAGTACCATCCTTGCGCAAGCAGCCGACGCTCCGATCCGGCAAAGTAATCAGCCTGCTCTTCCGTCTCGATCCCTTCCACCGTCACTTGCAGTTTAAGCGCCCCGGCCATGGCCAGGATCTGCGGAATGATCGACACCGTCACGGCCTCGGTGCCGATCGCTTTCGTAAACGCCCGGTCGATCTTGATCCCGTCCACGGAAAGATCGTGCAGATAAGCCAGGCTCGAATATCCTGTCCCGAAATCGTCGATGTAGACGCTGTGGCCCATCTCCTGAAGGTGCAGAATCGCGTCCTTGGCCACCTGCAGCCGCGCCGTGTAGCTCTCGGTAATCTCGATGCCCAGGCTTTGCGCTCTCACCCCGGCACGCTCGCATCTCCCCTTCATCATGGGGAGAAACTCGGCATCCCCCAAGTCCGCCGCCGCAATGTTCAGGTTCACGCGAAATTTTGGCCGGCTCAGTAGCATCTCCCTAGACTCGCGCAGAACGTGGCGGACCATCAGCGCCGTAATCTCTCCAACAAATCCCCGCTCCTCGGCGATCTTCACAAAGACGTCCGGGCGGACCTCGCAATTATCGTCGTCGGTCCATCGCACCAGCGCCTCGGCCCCTACAATCTTCCGGCTCCCGAGCTCGACAATGGGTTGATAGACCACCCGCAAGCGATCTCTGCGAATGGCCCTGCGAAGCTGCTGCTCCATGCTTCGGCTGCGAAGGTAAAGCAGGGAGCACGCAAAGCCGAACAGCGCGCCGCAAATTCCGCTTAAAGCGATATACGCTCTGAATTCGCCGCGTTCGGCCCGCAGCGCCTCCGGAACGGAAATGAAGGCCGTCATGCAGCTTGTATACAGCGTTGAACAGCGGGTTACATAGAGGGTGTCGCCTTCCTGTGCCCTTCCTTCCCTGGTCAGGATCCATGCTTGCGCAGCCGTCAACTCCCCCACCAACCGCCCGGTTTGGCCGCTGGGAACGTCCACTTCGCTCACCGTAAAGTGCATCGAGGCCGATCCAAGATCTTTGAGGTTATAAGGACTGTAGACAATGAACGAGTCACCCAGTTGAACGCTCACAACCGTATGGTCGCCCATTCGCAGCGGCGGCAGATTGAGATACACGCGCGTTCCGTCATGCCGCGAAAACTCAGGCTTGAACTGCTGGCCGGGCTGACTCTGATGAGAAAGAGTTGCCGAACAGTCGATCCGCCCGTCGCGCATGTGCCCGCCGTCCTTCAGGTACTCCGACTGAAAGATCAGATTGCGGATCCAGGCAATCTCCGCGTCGGAACAATATGGATAGGATGATGCGTTCAGCGTGGCAAGCATGGCCCTCGACTCGCCTGTAGCCGTCTCCGCCTCCCTGCGAATCCGAATCGCATACTGGTCCAGCTTGTTGTCTACATGCCTCAGCACCAGCGCGCGACCCAGCATGTAGCCTGCAAACAGGCCGCATGCCGTGGAAACAACTGTGGCGATGAATACAATCGCCGCACGCTTCTGGTGGATTGGCATTGAGGACTAGAGTATGCTCATCAATCCCAAATGAGCAATCGCAGATCCCGCGCGCTATCCCGCATTTCGAAGAAACTCCCAGTGAGCTAATGCGGAGACGTCAGAAAGCCTACCCGACTGCCGCCCTCACTATCGCCGCCAGGCTGCGCTCCACGTCATCGTTCGTCGTGGCCCAGTTCGACACGCTGATCCGCATTGCGGTGCGCCCCTGCCACACCGTCGACCCGCACCAGCACGTCGCCTCGTCTTGCAGACGCGCAATTGTCCGCAGAGTCTTCTCGGCGGTGCCAAACGAAACCAGCACCTGGTTGATGACCACCTCGTTCAGCACCTCGAACCCAGCCGCCTTCAGCCCCGCCGCAAATCGCCTCGCGTGGCTCGAGGTCCGCTCAACAATAGCCGCCATCCCCTGCCGTCCCAGCGAGCGCAGACCAGCCCACAACTCCACGCCACGCGCTCTCCTCGACAGTTCCGGCCCGTGCCGCGATGGCTCCCACTCTTCACCCACCACCAGGTAGGCAGCCTGCGCGCTCATGGCGCCCCGCAGCGTCGAAGGGTCTCGAACCAGCGCAACTCCGCAGTCGTAGCCGATATTCGGCCACTTATGTCCATCAGTAGCCCACGAGTCAGCCAGCTCAAATCCTTTGGTCAGCTTGCAGTACTCCGGCGATGCAGCGGCCCACAACCCAAACGCCCCATCCACATGGATCCAGGCGCCCGCCGCGCGCGCCACCGGGCAGATAGCCGCCGCGGGATCGAAGGAACCGGTATTCACGTTCCCCGCCTGCACGCAGAGAATCGTGCGGGCATCGAGATGCGGCAAAGCATCCGCGCGCATCCGGCCCTGCCCATCGACAGGTACGCGGACAACCCGCTTCTTACCCAGCCCCAGCAGCGCCAGGGCCTTAAGCAAAGAACTGTGAGCCTCTTCGCTCACCACTACGGTGATCTCCGGCGCGCCGAACAGG
>Ga0302325_10011805_pt1 | contig 18788 bp, 19 predicted proteins | sample Palsa_T0_2_FD_201948 | JGI IMG/M metagenome (GOLD analysis project Ga0302325, IMG submission 201948) | Peat permafrost microbial communities from Stordalen Mire near Abisko, Sweden - Palsa_T0_2 | ecosystem: Environmental > Terrestrial > Soil > Palsa > Peat permafrost | place: Sweden: Abisko...
CCGATACCCTTCGCATACACCTCACTTCGTGCCAATTATTGCAAAGCAGACCGCTATGGCTTTCGGAACCGCGACCGCCAAGGAGCGTCCAATCGCAAAAACGCCAGCAAGCCGCCGAACAGCGGGCTGCCGAAGCTCACAATCTGAAAAAACAAGAGTTCGAACTGAAGAAAGCACGCCTGGCTTCTCGCAAACGCGGTGGCGCCGGCGGTTTCGCCCGTGAAGAACAAAAGGAACACTCCGGCCCGCCGGACGAAACGGCCAAATTCCCGCTATACTGTAAAAACCTAGATTGAGCTCGTTTTTCTGGGCCAAACGAAAGTGTTTCCGCAGTTTGGACGCCTCGTATCGGTGTCCGTGATGATGATCCTGGTGGCGCTGTTCACCTGGATTTATCAACGCGACAAGCAGCAACGCGTAGGGCTTTGGATGATTGGCTGGAGTGCCATCCTTGCGCACTTCGGAGTCTCTCTTCTAGAGAGCTTTCAGCTAATCGGAAGCAGCGTAGCCGATTGGCTTGCCTATGCAACGCTGATTGTCTCGGCCGCCAGCTTTCTGGCTTCTGTGTGCCCGAACTGCGCGACGTGGCGGTGGCGCTCGGTGTTCCTGTTTGGCTTGGCCGCCCCCGCCCTACTGTATGCCGGACTACTGAGCGCCGGGACCCAAACTGCTTTTCCTTATGCGTTGATTTTGCTCGTGATGTGGAGTGCCGGATTCTACCTGGCGCGACTGTCACTATGGCGCATGGATCGCGTGGGATTCGCCGTCACGGTCTTCAGTGCAGGTGCCACCATCTGGACAGCCTGGAAGGCGGCTGTTGCGCCCGAGTACGGTCTCGACTTGATCTTTTTCTCCGCCTTCGCCGCGACTGCGCACCTCTCCTGGAGGCATTATCGGCGGGTAAGTCCGGGCGTTGCCTTGACTTGCTTTTCGTTCCTTCTGTGGGGCTTGGTGTTTCCCCTCGGAGCCGTTTCCGACTACCTCCACGCCGGGATTCCCGACGATCACGTGGTCTGGGATTTGCCCAAATACGCCGTGGCTTTTGGGATGATTTTATTGCTGTTCGAGGGCTTGGAAGAGTTGTTGCGGGTGGAAGTGGATGAACGCACGCGGGCCGAAGATCGCGCGCTCGCCGCCAGTGACGCAAAGAGTCATTTTCTGGCGAACATGAGTCATGAAATTCGTACACCCATGAATGGAATTTTGGGAGTTGCCTCTTTAATGCTGGATAGCGGCGACCTGACTGCGGCACAACGCGACAACCTCGAGCTAGTGCGAACCTCCGCCCAGTCGCTATTACTCGTGATTAACGACATTCTCGACTTCTCTAAGATCGAGGCGGGCAAGCTGTCGCTCGAGCAGATTGAATTCAACCCCACGGACTTACTTTTGGATGTCGTGCATTTCATGCGCTTGCGAGCGGAGCAAAAAGGGCTACTGATGCTTTATGAGATTAAAGCGGGTGTGCCGCGCAACGTGATAGGCGATCCGGGGCGATTGCGTCAGGTTTTGCTGAACTTGCTTTCGAACGCCATCAAATTTACCGAGCTTGGCGAAGTGTCAGTGCGTTTAGAGCGCAAAGAAGGGTCTGTTGACGACGAGGCCCTCTTGAGGTTCAGCGTGACTGACTCAGGGATCGGAATACCAGTGGAGAAACAACAGGTAATTTTCCAACCGTTTTACCAGACAGATCATTCTAATACGCGCAGGTTCGGCGGTACTGGCCTTGGCCTGGCGATTGCGTCGGAGCTAGTGGCGCTGATGGGAGGCCGACTCATCGTCGAATCGAATCGCGCCGGGAGCGTCTTCTCTTTTGAGGTGTGCTTGGGAGTGAGTGAGGCCCAAGCGCAGGATATAACGCTACTGGCGAAGGCCGTGGCACAATCGGGTTCCGGACGGACCGTCGAAAGCTCGCCTATTGTAATGCCTCCCTCCGTGGCCGTTCGTTCACTCCGCATCCTGGTGGCGGAAGACAATCGCGTGAACCAGTTAGTGGTCACGCGCTTGATGGAGAAGCAGGGTCATTCGGTTACGGTAGCCGCAAGCGGCAGGGAAGCGATTGCGGCGCTCACTCGAGACGCGTTTGATGTGATTCTCATGGATATCCACATGCCCGAACTGGACGGTCTTCAGGCCACGCGTATGATTCGCGCTCGCGAGCAATATACGGGACACCACATCCCGATCATCGCCGTGACAGCATTCGCGATGAAAGGCGATGCGGAGAAATGCCTGGAAGCGGGGATGGATGCCTATATTTCAAAGCCGATTCAGGCGAGCGAACTCTTTCTGAAGATAAACCAGTTGGTCTAGTAGCCGAAGTTGGTCACAGCTACGGAATCTTAGTCGCCTGACGAGAGGCCATTTGCCAACTGCCTCCTTCGTGAGCCCACACTTCAGTCAAGTACAAGTGAGTGGTGCCGGTCTGAACCGTTATGATGACGGCCGAGTGCGTGATCACCACAACGCTGCCGTATTGCCGCACATTGGTGTTCTCGAACTCAATTGACTTGTAGACGGTTGCGCCGCCTGTCACATCGTCAATGAATTGTTCTTTTGTTTGTGTTTTGCCGCTGGAATGCGTATAACTGAGATCGGCTGCGAGGAGCTTTTCCAAGGCGCCCCGATCCGCTTTGAGAACAGCGGTTTTCCATTGCTCTTCGGCATTCAGTACAGCTTGTTTTACGGCGGCGGAAGGCTCGGCCGCGTAGGAACCCATCGTCATCGCGAGTAAGAGAGCGCTCAAGGGTCTAAATAGCTTCATGGCTTGCCATTCTTTCACACTTCCGATGGCATTCAATACATCACGAAGGCCCACAGTGTATCGCCGGTCGCTGCTATCACATACTGACGGCCATCGAGCATGTAAGTCTGCGGCGGATTGGTGACGTAGCCAATGCGGGTATTCCACAGTGGCTTGCCCGTTGCCGCGTCATGAGCGACCAAACTTCCGGCACCGTCGCCGCCGAAGACCAGACCACCGGCCGTTGCCAACAGGCCGCCACCACCGCCGCCATCGCTGTAGTAAGGATGCCTCCAGGCGATGTTGCCGGTCTTATAGTCAATGGCAGTCAGGTAGGTCCCGCCCGACCCGATCTCGGCTTCCTCCTTGCCTCCGAGACCCATAGAACCGCGCGGATCTAGGTCGGTGAGATAAAACTCGGAGAAGGTGTTGTGTTCGGAGACATACAGTAGGCCTGTCTCGGGAGAGAAAGCCGGCGGCTCCCAGTTAACGGTGCCGTCTGAACCCGGCGAGACCAATGAGCCGCCCACCGTGGCGTCTTTTTCGGGGTTCACTTTTGGCCCACGGAATTGGTTTAGGCCTTCCGCCCAGTTAGTAAACTTCCCCCACTTGCTGGTAACAAGCTGCTCCCCGGTGGTCCGATCAATGGTGAAGTAATAGCCGTTGCGTGCCGCCGTCAGCACAAGTTTCCGCATTTTGCCGTTGAACATTGCGTCTACTAACACTGGAGTCTGCGCCGAATCGTAATCGTGCATGTCGTGAGGGGACGTCTGGAAATACCACGCCATCTTGCCGGTATCTACATTCAGAGCGATCATGGAGCAGGTGAAGAGGTTATCGCCGGGACCCCGCGTACCGTTCGTGAAGGCCGGCGTGGGATTGCCCGTCCCGAAAATGTAGAGCTTCGTTTCCGGATCGTACGCGCCCGAAATCCAAGTTTGCGCACCGCCGTGTCTGGCGGCATCGAGATTGGCCCAGGTATCGAGACCCGGATCGCCCTTCTCCATTGGCACTGTGTAGTGCTTCCACTGCAATTCGCCTGTATCGGGATCGAATGAGTCGAGGAAGCCTGGAGCGTCGATATCGTCGCCCGTTCCGACGAGGACATGATTGCCGATAACCACGGGCGCCGTGGTGGAGAAGTAGCCGTTATCCAGATCGGCGATGACCTTGTGCCAGCGCTCCTTGCCCGTCTTGGCGTCGAGTGATACCAGATAATCGTCCGGCGTCTCCATGAACAGATAGTTGTTCCACATGCCCAATCCGCGGTTGCCTATGTGCGTGCCGCCTTTTGTCTTCCAGAAGTAATGCCAAAGCTCGCGGCCGTCGCGCGCGTCTATGGCCCAGGCGTTGTCGGGCATCGTGAAATAAAGCGTGCCATCCACTTCAAGTACTGACGCTTTGATGGTGCCGCCTCGCAGATTGATATCGCCGGGACCTTCACCCCCCACGATTACGGGAGCGCTACGAAAGCCCCTCCGATAGCGCATACTACTCTCGCCTGTTCCAGCGGTCACCTGCGCCGTCCAGGCCAGCGTGAGGTGCTGAACGTTCGAACGATTCACCTGCTTGAGCGCGCTGTAGCGCTTGCCGGAATAGTCGCCGCTGTAGGTCGGCCAGGAATCGGAAAGCGGTTTGAGAATATCGGCCGGGTTCAAGCCGTTGCCTTGGGCATGAACAAACGGAGCAATCGCGAGAGCGGCCGCAGCCGCGAAAACAATTTGATTGAGCTTCATTTCAAGGTCGCTAAATAGGCGGTTACGTCGTGAATATCTTTGTCGCTGTATTGTGAGAGCAGATCGCGGTGGATTTTTACGGGATCGTGAATTTCCACTTTCGGGGTGTCTCCGTTCCGTTGAACCGTTCTTTGCGATCCATCAGCCAGAGTCAGGGTGATCAGGAAATCGTCTACCCGAACCAATTTACCCTCAATGATTTCTCCCGAAGGCAGCGAGATTGTGGCCATTACGGTGCGGGCGTTGGGTGCCGTTCCTGCGCGCGCCTCCGCTTCTTCCTGCCGTGTACCGCCGGCGAGCCAGGCGTCTTGCAAACTCTTGGGATCGGTGATCCGGGAAGCTATTTTATTGAGGTCGTTAGCGGCGGAATGGCAGCTGCCGCATTTCGTGGCGAAGTAGGCTTGCCCTTCACTCGCATTTCCGATGAGGATGCTGGGAACTGCGCGTCCGGCGGAGGGTGGGGCGCCTTGTCCTTGAATGGTTTCGATGACGCTGCGCACATAAGCGGCCACCGCGTTGGCATCCGCATCGTTCAACTCGATGGCAGGCATACCCATGTTCTGACGGCTGCCGTGAATGATAGGAACGATCAGTTCGCCGCTGCGGTCACTGAGAGCCACCTGCGAGCGCAACAGATTGGGACCTCCCAGATCGCCCCCGCGCAAATCGGCGCCGTGGCAGCCGCGGCAATTGATACCGTATAGCGTTTTACCGCGCGCGATCTGCGCGGGATCGCCCGGCGGCCGCTTCTGTCCCGGCACAAATCCACCTCTGCGCGCGGGTTGGTTGGGCGGAGGAACGTTTTGCGTGCCAGGAGTCTGCGCACCCGATGGCGGCGCGGGCTGAGCGGTTTGCGTTGCCCCACTGCCCAAGGAAGAAAATATAAAAGCGATCAGACACGTGCTTGCGAGCTTTGCCAAAATAAGGAACCTCGACCGTAAAAGCGTATTGTACAAGGGAAGAAAAGTCTGCCGCATTAGGTGCGCATTCGCCACCGCTTCGATCGGCCCATGTGGCCGTAGAGTTCGGCCACAACCTGAACTGCAGCCTCCGCCGCCGGTCGATCCGCGACTTCATGGTCGTCGTTATAGCCTTCCATCTCGCCCAATTTGCCGGCGTCCTGCACCACGGTGCCGTCGCGACGCGCCAGCATGTACACATTCTTGTAAAACACTCCGTAATTTACCTCGGGCTGTGGAATCAGCCAGGCAATCTGTCCGCGCACGGGAACGATTGACTCGTCGCTCCACAGCGCTCGCGCCCCGTAGCCGGTGGCATTGACGATTACCTTCTGGGAGAGTTGCTTCAACTCGGCCGGCGAATGCAATTCCAGTCTCTCGAGCTTGCCGCCTTCCACGAGGAAATCGTTTACCAGTTGCCGCGAATAATCGGCGATATTGAATTGGAGGCTTGCGGTGCGCTGTACGTAGCGAGTGGGAAACGGATGGCTGCCGCGCGGCAGATCCTGCTGGTGCGGCGTCAAATCGGCGATGCGATCCTGATAATGCGCGAAGCCCAGGGTGTCGTCGCGCTGGCGGTTGGCTTTCACCTCGTCGGGAGCGGTATCGGAAAGAGTGTAACGATCCGTGTATTCCACGGGATTTCCAGCCATGCCTAAGTAGCTCTCATAGGTGTGATACGAATACCGGCACATCCTCTCCCAGAGTGCCGGGAAATCGGGCGAAGTGGAATTTGTCAATGCGATGCGCGAGTCGGGCGTCCAAGATCCGGTTGCGCGCGCGGACCGCACCTCGGGCGGACGCTCTTTGGCATAAATCGTAACTTTGGCGCCTGCGCGTTGCAGCAGAGTCGCGGAGGTCAATCCCAAAGCGCCGCGGCCAATCACGGCGATCTCGCGTTCTCCTTGTTTCACGGCCTTCTCTACGGCAATGCTGCTCGAGCCCCAAGACAAAGACCAGCCGCTGCCGCCGTGCCCGTAATTGTGGATCACTGTTTTGTCGCCGACGGCCTCTACATCCAGCCGGCATCAGCTTGGGGACCGCGTCATAGCGAGGCAACGGGGCAATCCTGGCGCCTGTTCTGGCTCGATAGGCGCAACCGTTCAGACCCAGCGCAGCCGCGCCGCCTAGGAAACTGCGTCGATTCATCAGGCTCATTGCCAGCAGTTTAGCGAAGCCCTGGAGATTGGCCATTTGTAGGGCAGGATGGCCTCCTGCGCGCCGATTGGCAATCGGCGCTTCCCCGCCGGCCTCCTGGCCGCGCTTTGGCAGGCATTCTCAGCCTGCCAGAGCATGGCAACGCCATGCTCAACGAAGCCGCGGTGGATTAACTATGGCTTCGGTGCAGTCGCGGGCGCAGTTGGTGCATCTGCGCGGCGGGCGCGTTCGTAATCCAACGTGATTTGATGCGCGATCTTAGCAGCCACGTCGGCACTCGCGCCGCGGAATTTTCCGCCGAGGCTTTCCTGGGTGGTGGACCATAAAACGTCGCCGTCTTTGTTGCAGAGACGCACGGTGGCGTAGGCTTCGTGCTTGCGTTCGCGGCTGTGATGAGAATCGTTTTCGCTCAGGGCGTTGCCGCCGGAAATGCCACTGGCGCGCGCGGCGATGGAGGTTCCGCTCGCGGATTTGCCGAGTGCGTCGTGACCGCTCACCCCAGAATAGGTATCGAAGGTATCGGTGAAAGTCTTGTCGTCGGCTGCGCCCTTCAGAACGGCATCGGCTCGCTCTTCCTTGTCGGTAAGGATGAAAAGCTTCGTTGAATTCAGGCTGGCGATAATCAGGTCGCGTAACGCGGTGGCCTGGGTGCCCCCGGAAAGCGGCCCCACATAGATTCTTCGAACCGCGAGCAGGCTACCGACACTATCGCCCGCGCTCGTGATTGATTGGGACTGCGCCGAAAGCGCAGTAACCAATGCGGACGCGGCGAGAAAAGCGGTGAGCCGCTTCATCCTTTTCCCGCTATTCTGGCTTCGTCGTCCTGATAACGAACCTGTTGGCCGGTGCGCGCTTCTAATGCGACCAGCGCTACGCGAATATCGTTTTTATCGACCTTAAAAACCAGCGCCTGCTGGATGTCATTTTCGTCTTGAAAACCCAGTGTCAGGAAATGTTGGCGTTTCTTGGCCAACATGAAGACAGGTGAAATAATGGCGGCGGCTAGATAGCGGCGGTCCACTTTCTGTCCGTATTCGAGTAAGTTGATCCGGTCGTAAGGAATTTTAATGGTGGTCTTTTTTGAGAGGAAAATGAAGTAGGTATTGTCCCTCACTTCGAGGTCGCCATTGTTATTGGCGGGAATATCGGCGCGCGTGCCACCCACGTATTCTGCGTGAGCACCGGCGTGCCCGGCCGCTAGCGGCAGGGCGGCAAGAATCAAAAAAGCTGCGATAGCGATTTTGTGCATACGAGTTCCGGGAAAACCTCTCAGGAGTCATGTGGCCATGGAGCGAATACGCTCTCGCTAAGAATCGCCTTGAGTCAAAATGCCAAAAAGGATCAGGGTCCAAGAATTCAAAATCCCTCTTGACAATTGTACAGTGTCTATGTACACTGTACACAGATGGCGCCAAGAATCCAAATTGACCCGAACTCTAGCGTGCCGGCCGTACGGCAGATTGCCGATAGCCTGCGCACGCTGCTGGTCGAAGGGCAACTGTTGGCCGGGGCAGAGTTACCGTCGGTGCGGAGGGTCGCTATGGAATTAGGCGTTCATTTTAATACGGTGGCGGAGGCTTACCGGCAACTGGCGGCGGAAGGCTGGCTCGATCAGAAGCATGGGCGGGGTGCCGTGGTGCTGGCAAGAACGGCGCCGGCAGAAGTAGAAAGCGGCCGGATGCAGGACTTTCGGCAGCGCTTGCGTAGCTTAGTGGCTCAGATGCGTTCGGAGGGCGTTTCACCCGGACGCATTGCAATTGAACTGAAGGTGATTCTGGGAGGTTTGGAGAAATGACAACGATTTTGATTTATGCGCAATTCGCAGTTCTAGGGGTGATTTTTCTGCTGTTACCCAACATAACGCGGAGGGGACTGCTGTTCGCTGTACCCGTGGCAGCGGATTTCCGCGATACGCAGCAAGCGCGGCGCGCCATCGGAAAGTTTCGATTGGCAGTCGCCATTGCGCTGGCGGTGGGTTTGCTGGGGATTGCCACTTTAACAACATTTGGAGGTAGTGTTGTGATGACGATTGCCTTATGTGTGGCGACATCGGTGGCTTATTACAAAGCGAACCGCTTCGTCGCGCCGTTCGCTGTGAAAAGCGCTGGGATGCGATCCATCGAGCTGAGTGAAACGCCGGAACGGCTGCCGCGTTTCGTTTGGCTTGCCGTTGGGCCGTTTGTGCTGCTGCTGGCCGCGGCGGTTTATCTGAACCTCCATTGGGCCCAGATTCCATTGCGGTTCCCGGTTCATTTCGGCCCGGACGGAACAGCGGACCGTTGGGCGGAGAGAAGTATCAAGGGTGTGTATGGGCCGCTCTTTTTCGGCGCTGAGTTGTGCTTCTGGTTCGTGCTCTGCGCGTTCGCAAGCTGGTTTGGAGCGCGCCGGACGAGCTTGCGTTTCATCATGCTGGAAATAATGATTGCCGTGGCGTTCGGCATGAGCTCGCTCTTTGCCGCGATCGCGCTGCAGCCGTTGCTGGCAATTCCGATCTGGGTTCTCGCGGCATTCCCCCTTTGCCTTACGATACTCTTGGTGGCGTTCGCTATCAAGAAGTCCGGCGACCCTTCCGGACCGGCGGAAAAAACGCCGGATGAATGTTGGAAAGGGGGTGTGGTCTACTACAATCCGAACGATCCGGTGGTGTTTGTGGAAAGGCGCATGGGTTTTGGTTACACGATGAACTTTGCGAATCCTTGGTCTTGGGCGCTTTTGGGAGGATTGGTGGTGGTATTGGCCAGTACGCCGCTGGTGTTGGCCTGAATTTGTTAGGCGTGCGGGCTAGCTTGCCGGTGAACGCTCACAACAGGTTTTGACCGCATCGAAATCTTTCTCAACGGCCTTGCGGATGAATAAGCGCAGCATGACCGGCATCAGCAGGCGCGGAACAAGCGGACGCGTTTTTGTATCCATGCGCATGGTTAGTGTAGTGAACGCGTTCGAAGGAGTAAGCGTGATGAGCGAATCCCACTTTGTTCCGTGAACCTCGTTAACGATTCGAACGCGTTGGTTCGGTACACACTCGGCAATATCAAAGTCTAACGTCATCTCTTTGCCGTTCATCAAGCGCGATTGGCGAAAGCGCTCGCCGGCGCCGGATTTCGTGGAAGACAGGAATTCAAGTTTGGTGACGCCCGAGATTGCTTCGGCAAAACGCGCGGGGTCGGCTACAGTGTCGAAGACAACCGCTGCCGGCGCATGAATGGTTCGGACGATTTTGAGGGTGGCCAACTTTTGCCTTTCGGGAGGGCCGTACCAGAATTGTATCCAAAGTTCAGTGCGGAGTTTCGTCGCTGGAACGCGAAGACTTACGGGCCCGCCAGGCGGTTATGGAGAGAGCCATGGCAGTCAGCAGCCATGATACCGGGGGAACTACAACGTATACGGAAGCAGGCTTCGCTGGGGGATTCAAATCGGCATACGAATAGACGGCCAACGAACTGAAAGGGACGATCAACATCAACCAATAGAGCATCGTCCGGGTGAGAGTGGACCAGCCTTCCGCAAGGGCGGCGGCCAAGATGAGGGCACTGAACGGCGAAAGCACCCAGAGGGACATCAATACCACTAGCAGTCGGGAGTGATTATGCCGACCCATCCAAAGCATTAGACTGAGCGAACCGACGGTTCCCGCCAGCACGGCGATCAGGGCTGTTCGACGGAGTGTGGCCAAGGTTTTACTTGCCATGACAAAGTACTTCTCATAGAATAGCCCAATTCGTCCACGAAGGGCACCACGCCGGGCGATCGGCACCCTCTTTTTCTCTTCGGCATAAAAGTAATAGATTCGGCGGCGTTAAGGCCGCGTCAGATATTTGATCCGATCATTGTATTCTTAAAACTCCTATGGCCGAAGCTGTAAAAATTGCCGTCGCCGGCTTGGGTCGCATGGGCGCCATCCATGCGCTGCACGCGCATGAACTGGCTCGCGATACGCAGGCGTGTGAACTCGTGGCGTTGGCTGAGCCCGAATCCGATCGCGCGCGACACTTCTTATCGGAGATTGGCTCTGACGTGCCGGTTTTCCCGTCGGTCGACGCATTGGCTCAATCAAATATCTGCCATGCAGCCGTGATTGTCACGCCGACGGAAAATCATCGCGAGCACGCAGCCACGCTCATCGGCGCGGGTTATCGAGTCTTGCTTGAGAAGCCGCTCACGGGCGCTCTCGAGGCGGATCGCGACTTCGTGGCGGAACTCGACCGCGATCACCCGAACGCGCTGATGCTGGGCTTTCAGCGGCGCTTTGACGAGCCGCTGCAGTATGCCAAGAAGCTGATGAAAAGCGGCGCGATTGGCAAGGTGTTCAAGATTTATTCGGCGCTTGAAGACTCGAATCCCGGGCCAAACGGCTACAAAAGCGGGGGGATCTTGCCCGACATGTCGGTGCATAATGTGGACGAGATTCTCTGGCTTAGCGGACGTACGCCCACGAAAGCGCTAGCGATCGGCTCGCGAATCTATAGTCACGCTCTCACAACTTGTCTCGAGGATTTCGACGATGCGTTGCTCTGCCTTTGGTTCGACGAGGATCTGCTGGCACAGGTCCAAGTGAGCCGCAATCATGTTTCCGGATATCGGGTGGAAACGATTATCTTCGGAGAAGAAGGGCAAATTCATGTGGGCCACTTCGATCAACAGCTGACCAACATTACAGTCGAGGCGTATGGGCGCCGAGGCCGCTCTGAACCGCTCGCTCGCAAAATGTTTCCGATGCGCGATTACAATCGTCCTCTACCGGAGTTTGTGGATCGTTTCGGCGCAGCATATAAGGCCGAACTGGCGGCTTTTGTAGAATGCTGCCGCAGCGGCACACCTTTTCCGACCACTCACCGCGATGGCCTTCGCGCGCAAGAGGCGATCTCGGCGGGTATGCAAGGGATGTTCGGTTCTGAGCGCGCCATCGCGGTCAAGTAAACTTTGTCACGCGCCAGAGCGCGAAGCCACAGGCTGCCAGTACGGCAATAAGTAAAGCGGCGAACAGGCCCAGCCAACCAGTCTGCATCTCGATGTGAGGGGCTTTCGCCAACGTCCCTAATCCGACAAAAAGCAGTGTGGCCGCCGCAATCATCAGCCAGTCCACCCAGGTTCGGCGAACCTCGCGCGCGCCGGCCTCGCGGCCTTCCATGCGCGATGCGACATATTCCGGATCGATCCCGTAGAGATCGGTTTCGCGTTGGGCCGCTTCCTTTACGCTCGCGTATTCTCCTTCCGATGCGCCGCAGGCGGAAATGGCCAGCGCACCCAGCGCCATCATGAGCGATCCGCCAATGACTTCCGCATAGACGTTGGCGGTTAATCCGCGCAGCTCGCGAAACACCAGCACACCCAACAGCAATCCCCAAAGCTGGTTAGTGTTCGATAACGGGATGCCGCGGCTGATTCCCACATACTTCGCCGCATAGTTCTGGAACAGATCGCCTATGACCCACATGAAGCCGCCCAGCATCGGCCACAGCAGAATCGCGCGATTCGCCACTAACTCGTGCCAGAAAGGTCCAACGCCGCCGGTGAAGACGAGCGCCACGACTGTCATCATCGTCATCTCGCCAAAGGTGAAAAAGGTAAGAAATGTGAGTGGGTTCATGCCAGTGATGTAAGCCTTGCGATAGGGAATATACATGGAGCCGAACATCAGCCCCGCGCCGACAGCCGCCGCAATGCCGTGCAGGGCGTTACCATGTCCCGCCTCCGAAGTGGAGGCCGCAGAGATGAGAATCGCCCCGACGAAAATGACGACCGCGCCGCCCACCACTCCGGCCTTGCGAATCCAACCGGACCCATGCAGTTCTTTGAAGAGCAGCGTGCCCCAGAGGATGCCGATGAGGCTGTTTGAATTCCACAGTGGGAAGGCGAGGCTCAGGCCGATATCGCGCACAGCGAAGATCGTCAGCGTATTGCCAACAGCCCACAGGCAGCCAGCCATTACGCCCCACAACACGAGATGCGGCACATGCCGGGTGTCGCGGAATGTATCGCCCGTTCCGCGGACCAAAGCGGGCAGGCTCCAGCGCGATACAAAGGCGCCGAAGACCATCATGAAGGAGATGACCATGGGCGAAACCGCTACTGTGACCAGCTTTGTTGGCGCTTCCGCTCCGGCGAGCCAAAGCGCCGCCGCAAAACCGCAAAATATTCCGAGCTTGTGCAGGAGGCGCTGCCGGGAGCGGTCGGGAAGCGGATTGGCGATGGCAGCGCTGAAAGCAGACTTGCCGGTGTTCATCGCGCGATCCGGAGAAGCAGCAATCCGATAAGGAGAACAATGAGGGGAACCCAGAATTGGATGTCGCGGAAGACGACGGTCCACCAGGGCTTTTTAAGGTTTGCGGGCGATTGGTGCATCGAGTGAATTATATGCCGTGGGCTTGCTTGGGTTCACGCGTGGTGGCGATCTTCAGTCCGTTCAATCTACAACCACGGCGGCTTCGGACAGTTCGGTCCATGGCCCACCGGGCGAATGCCCGTATTCTGTCGTGGGAGGCAGGAGAACGTCGGACGGAAAGGTCAGCTCAACAACCTTGCGCGGCGTTCCGGCAAATTCTCGAGCGTCCAAAAAGGTGCGTGGTCCGCGAGGGCTAGCCGCCCCGTTAGAGTAGCGGGGCGAACCGGAATTGAAGCCGCAGAAGAGTGGGGTGACTTCAGGATTTGCGGCCAGCAATTCGGAATTGTCCACGCGTAGCAGGATAGGGCTCTCAGCAGCATATCGTTCGAAATGGCGAAGGCCATAGGGGTTTGGGCCAGACGCCTTGCCGGTCCAAAAAAACACTAAACCGTTTAGCGCCTCAACCAAGTCTCCGAATTGCCACCGATCTTCGAAGGCGATATTTTTTTCGTGAAGGGGCGCTTGATCCCGAAGCGAGATCTCGACGCCTTTTACCAGAATATTCATGCACGTACTACGTTTTTCCCTCGCCAGGTCGACCCGCCCTGCTTTGATTAGCAGTGAGGAGGCGCTCTCCAATCGACCGGAGGAATGGATTGGCCTGAAGTTGTTCCCTGATGTTAGATGGTAGGCGTACGGCCACCGCGAAACGAACTTTTCAAGTGATAAAGGCACGCGTTTACGTTCCCGTACGGTCAGTTGAAGACTCAGACTAGTGTATCTGCCCTTCCTCCCGCTTCTTACGTCCAAACCTTCTCCACTGGCACGCCCTTTCGGCAAAGTTCGCACGAAGCAGCATCTTTGTAATACATAGCGTCCATTTTGGCCAAATAGAAAAGGGGCAGACTGCCGAAATCGGCGACGGTCGGATTGGGCTGAAAAACGGCAACGGCCAAACCGACAACCTGTGCGCCGCGGGATTCAAGCAAAGTGCGCAGTTCCGTCAGGCGATTGCCTGAGCGCAGGATGTCGTCCACCAGCAGCACTTTCTCGCCTGCAACCGGTTCGAGGAACTGGCGGAAGCGCATGGGGCCGACGTCGGAATCTTTCTCGGCCCAATACGTCTGGTGCACGCGCAAGGCTTCCGCAACACCGTAAGCGATGGGCAGGCCGGCCGTGTTGTTGGGCACCACAATCGAGAGTTCTTTGATCATGGCGCGGATTTCGGGGTCGGCGCGCAAGCGGCGGCTCAGGCCAACACTCAAAACTTTGGCGGTTTGGTAATAACGGAACGCCAGCGCTACCTGCAGATATTCATTGGCGTGCATGCCATTCGGATATTCAAAATGGCCGTCGCGCAGGGCGCCGGTCTCGCGCAACAGCGCGATGACTTCTTCGTTTGTCGGAACAAGTTGCATCAGAGGCCTTAACTTAATGCGCGCCGCGGCCGGCGAGCACTTGTGGAATTGTTTTTAGAATGATGGTCCAATCGAGTTGCAGCGACCAGTTTTCAATGTATGAGATGTCCATCCGCATCCAGGCGTTGAAATCGATGCGGTCGCGGCCGGCTACGGCCCAGAGGCAAGTCAAGCCCGGCCGCATGCGCAGGCGGCGACGCTGCCAGCGTTCGTAATGATCGACTTCATCCGGTAAGGGAGGGCGCGGGCCGACGATGGACATATCACCGCGCACAACGTTGAAAAACTGGGGAAATTCGTCCAGCGAGAATTTGCGCAGCCAGCGGCCAACGGGCGTGATGCGCGGATCGCGTGCGATTTTGAAGGCGATTTCACGTTCGTTGAGATGCTCCAGTTCCGCGCGCATCGCCAGAGCGTCCTCCACCATCGAGCGGAACTTGTAAAGCGTAAAACGGCGGCCGTTCAAGCCACAGCGCGCTTGCCGGAAAATCACCGGTCCGGGAGAAGTGAGCTTGATCAGAAGCGCAATGAGCAAAAGCACAGGCGAAAGCACAATCAGCACCAAAGCGGCGAATGCGATATCGAAGAAGCGTTTCAGTATAAGGCGGAGATCGTCCAGCGGCGCGGCGGAAAAAGTGAGCAAAGGAGCGCCGCCGACACGGTCGAGCGTAATCTCGCTGTTCACATGCGGAAAGAAGTCTATGGCGACGCGGGTGCGGACGCCTTCTTCGTCGCAAGCGAGAAACACTTCTTCGAGCGACGAGAGGCGACTGCTATCCACGTCGAAAATGACTTCGTCCACCACGCGATCGGCGAGCAGCCGGGGCAGGGAAGTGAGACATTCGGATTCCGTCAGGTTTTCGACGATCTCGAGACGGAACGGAGAGCCTTCGCGCAGCCGGTCGGCAAGGACTGCCGTTTTCTGAGGGTCGCCAACCAGAACCAAATGATACGGCGACCCGAAACCGCGCCGGAAAAAGGCCCCGATGACTCGCGGTATGAGGAGGCGCGTGATCAAAAGCATTAAGACGTTGTATGCGAAGAAGAGAAAAAGAAAGCTGCGGCTGATGTCGAGGCGCAGCAGATACTGGACCAGTACGACAATCGAAGTGCCAATCAAAGACTGACGAACAGTTCCCGGCAGCAAGCGGCGCGCGTGGGCGGAATCCAGGTAATCGTAAACACGCTGAAAAGCGCCCAGTCCGACCCAGATAAAGGCACAGAGCACCAGCAGCAGAATATGCACCTGCGGCGTAAAAAAGAAGATACGATCAAACGTCAGGTGCACGCGCGTGCCATAAGCGGCTTCAAAGGCGGCGACGGTCAGCAAGGCGTCGGCCGCCGCGAAGAACAACTGTATTTTCCTGCGCTGGTGGGCGAACATACTACCCCCCGCGCAGCGCGGAGTCTAAATCGGCGTAAATGTCTTCGACGGCTTCGATCCCGGCCGCCACGCGCACCAGGTTCTCGCGGATGCCCATGCGTTCGCGCATTTTGGGCGCGGTATCGCGATGGGAAGCCATCACCGGATAGAGCAACAGCGTGTGAACGTCACCCAAAGAAGTGCCGGGGACGATCATTTTCAGCCTGGTCATGAATCGCAGAACGGCGGCTTTATCGGCACCCTTGATTTCAAACGCCAGAATTGCGCCGAACAGATCGGGAGCGAAAAGTTGTTTTATGGTTTCGGCGTCGGGATGTTGCGGGTCGGCGCAGTAGTAGACGCGTTCCACGCACGGATGCAAGGACAGGCATTCGGCCAGTTTGCGGGCATTTTGACATTGGCGTTCGTAGCGGAGCGCCAGCGTTTTGATACCGCGCATGGTGAGGTAACTTTCAAAAGGCCCGAGTGTGCCGCCCGCGATGCGCGAGAGCATGCGCACGTTTTCGTGGTTTTCGGCGTCGCTCACAATGATGCCGCCCAGCACATCGCCATGGCCGGCCAGATACTTGGTGGCGCTATGGACGACTATATTGGCGCCCAAATCCAGCGGCCGCATGAGCATGGGGCAGGCGAAGGTGTTATCCACCACAAGTGCAGCTCCGGCGGCGTGGGTCATGGCTGCGATCTGCGGAATATCGGCAACTCTCAGGAGCGGATTCGAGATGCTCTCGAGGAACACGCAGCCGGGTTTCTCAGCCGCGATGGCTTTTTCCACGCTCGCCAGATCGCACATATCGACATATTTGACGTTGACGTCGAACGGCGCCATCACCTGATCAAGTAGCTTTACAGTTGCGCCGTAGATGGAACTGGAACTCACGATGGAATGCGGACGGTCGAGCAGCGCGGCTTGAAAGGCTATCTGGATCGCGGTCATCCCCGCGCATGTCGCCAAGGAGCCGTGGCCGTTTTCGAGCGCCGTCGTCAGATCTTCCAGGGCGCTGTTCGTGGGGTTGTCGTAGCGTGAATAGCTGGGGCCTTCTTCTTCATGGCCGAAAATGCGGTCGAGTTGTTCGGCCGTTTCGTAAAAGTAAGTGGTAGCCAGATGAATGGGCGTGGTGGAAGGGATAGCGGCAAGGCGTTCGCGCTTGCGATCGCCGGCGTGTACTACTTGTGATTCAAACTTCATTTTCTTTTCCAGCGGACACCATCCTTGGTGTCTTCGAGCAGAATGCCTTTCTCTAAAAGGAGGTTGCGAATTTCATCGGAGCGTTTGAAGTTCTTCGCCTTCTTGGCCTGATTGCGCTCTTCAATCAATGCCTCTATTTCGCCATCTGTCGGTCCGGCGTTTACCGCTGCCGCCGCGGTTGGCTTCAGCACGTCGAATACGGTATCAAAGATTTCCAGCACACGGGCTGCGTCCCAACGGTTGTCTTCTTGAAACTGGTTGTCGTCGAGCGCGGTATTCATGGCGCGCACATATTCGAAAATAGCGGCGAGGGCTTCGGCGGTGTTGAGATCGTCGTCCAGAGATTCTTCAAACTGCCGGGTGGCGGAGGCGGAACGTTCGGCGATCGTCTGATTCTTACCGGGCGGCAGCTTAGCGGCACTAACGCGCGCCTCGAAATCGCGCAGCCGCTCGATGCTTTTCGCGGCGGCTTTCAAACCTTCAAACGTGAAGTTGAGCTTCTTGCGATACGGCACAGACGCTAGCAAATAACGGACCACCTCCGGCTGATATCCCATCTCGAGCAGATCGCGCAGCGTATAAAAATTGCCGAGCGATTTCGACATTTTCTGCGACTCGACGAGCAAATGCTCGGAGTGCAACCAGAAACGCGCAAACGGCTTGCCGGTGATGGCCTCCGATTGAGCGATTTCGTTTTCGTGATGCGGGAACACCAGATCGATCCCGCCGGCGTGAATGTCGAGTGTCTCGCCCAAAAAGGCCATCGCCATGGCGGAGCATTCAATATGCCAGCCGGGGCGGCCATCGCCAAAGGGCGCAGACCAAAATGGCTCGTCGCCTTTGCGGCCTTTCCAAAGCACGAAATCGCGTGCGTCGGCTTTGTCGTATTCATCCTGATCGACACGCGCGCCGGCGCGAATGCCGCTAAAATCGTTGTGCGAAAGTTTGCCGTAATCGGGAAAATTGGCGATGCGGTAATACGTTGAGCCGTCGTTGGTGTAGGTGTAACCTTTCGCCGCAAGCTTTTCGATGGCCGCCACCATTTCGGGAATGTGTTTGGTCGCGGGCGTTACGTGCTCGGGTTGCTCCAGGCGTAACGCAGCGGCGTCCTCAAAAAATGCCTTGGTGTAGGCGTGCGTGTAGTCGTCAATGGACTTGTGTTCTTTGGCGGCGTTGACGATGATTTTGTCTTCCACATCGGTTACGTTCATAACGTGATCGAGGGCGTAGCCGCGATAACGCAGCCAGCGACGCAAAATGTCCTGAAACGTGAAAGTGCGGAAGTTGCCGATATGCACAAAATTGTAGACAGTGGGTCCGCAGGTATACATGCGAACCGTGTTGTCTTTCAATGGTTGAAAGGGCTCTAACTCCTGGGTTAGAGTGTTGAAAAAGCGCAAGGGCATTCGAAAGTGAAGGTCAGACACAATCGTAACAAGCGATAAGCTCAAACTATGGTTGTCACCGGGCGCCAGAAATCGATCGCGTTCTTCATCGCCTTGGGCGCTGGGCTGATCACCGTCACCCTGCTCCTCTATATAGGTTGGGTTTTACTCAGTTGGCGAACCGGTATTCTGCTTTTCCTGGGGATTCTGCTGCTGGCTATGATTATTTCCGGCGTTGTGCTGAATACCATATTCCTGGTCCGGGAAATCCGCCGCAATGAGCAGCACGACGCGTTTATCAACGCGGTAACGCACGAACTAAAAACGCCGGTGGCATCGATACGCTTGTATCTGGAAACCCTTCTGACGCGCTCGGTGGACGATAAAAAGCGCGAAGAGTTTTACCGGATCATGCTGGACGATAGCGACCGCCTGCTGCATACCATTGAGCAGGTGCTGCGCACGGGAAGGCTGGGGGCGGCGCATCCGATTTT
>Ga0302325_10011806_pt1 | contig 18788 bp, 14 predicted proteins | sample Palsa_T0_2_FD_201948 | JGI IMG/M metagenome (GOLD analysis project Ga0302325, IMG submission 201948) | Peat permafrost microbial communities from Stordalen Mire near Abisko, Sweden - Palsa_T0_2 | ecosystem: Environmental > Terrestrial > Soil > Palsa > Peat permafrost | place: Sweden: Abisko...
CAGGTCCTGGCGGTTGCAGCCACCGCGCGTAGTGGCCCCGATCTGGGCCATCGCCATCAGACTCCCCCAGAGACGCTCGCCATCGATGCGCAGATTGCTGGTGAGCCGGGAATGGGGGCGGGGCGAGGAGGGCATGTCGGTTGGGATCCGCTATATGTCGCGCCGTGGGCCGAAGACAGCACGGCCGCGCTTTCCGGGCCAGTCGAAAGCGCCGACCCTTGCCAATCGCCGCGCGGCGGGCGACTTTGCGCGCCTTGCGACGCTGAAGGGCCCTGTGCGCCCTTCTTCAGGCGCGAAGGAGACCGGTGATGGAAAGTGACGTTCCCGGCGGGGGATGGTCGGATGATTTCGCAACCGATATCACCGCGCCCCTGGTCCTCGATCTGCTGGAGTGGCTGGCGGCGGGCCCAAGGCCGTATCTGGAGGTCATGGAGGTCTGGCGGACGTCGTGTCCGCGCCTGACGATCTGGGAGGTCGCCGTCGACGGTGGCTACGTCGTCCGCGAGGGCGGCGGGCGCAGAGCGGCGGTCGTGAGCCTGACCGGGCTCGGGCGCCAGAAGTTGGTCGCCGCCGGCAGGCTAACCGGCGACGATCCGTGAACGGACGTTCACGGGAGCGAGCGCCCCGATCAGGTCGTGCCGAAGAACGATCCGCTCAACCCCCACGTGCTTTGCCGATTGGGACGGCCTGGTCCGTAGTCGCCGGCGTCGAGGGCTAGTCATTCGGCCTGCCGATCGCAGAAGCGCCCCAGGCGCCCCGAGGCCATAGACCAGGGGCCCGATCGCGAGGCGGTAGATCATGGTCAGGACAAGGAACGCCAGGTCATTGCCGACCTCGGCGCGAATCGCCCGTTTCCTCAGACGCAGAGCTCGCGAGATCTCGTCGGCGCGCGCCAGTTCGGCGGTGGCGTCCAGGCCCTGCGGGGCCCAAAGGGAATCCGAGCCGCCGAAACGATACAAGGCGGAGACTTCACCCAGGAAGTGTGCCCCGAAAGACCGCATGGCCCGGGTATAGAATTCGTAGTCCTCCATCAGTCGATATCGCGGGTCGAATCCGCCGAGCCTAAGCACGTGCTCGTGGCGAATGACGCCACCGCTGCAGAGGAAGAGCTCCGGTCCGCACATGGCTTGCAGGGCGTAGAGCCATTGAGTCAGTCGCGGCGCTTTCAGCGCCGAACCGAGCGCTTCGTAGATCCGCGCCACCCGCGCGGCATTCGCCCGCCACCTCCGGTCGCAGGCGAACCGCTGCTCCTGCGCCCGTCGGCGGACGGGGTCGTCGGAGAATTCGCAGAAGGACTGGATCGCGCCGAACACCACCCCGACGTCCGGATGCTCGCCGAAGGCTTGCTTGACCCTTCGATAGTGGTCGTCGGGGACGAGGTCGTCGTCATCCAGGAAGTGAACGAAACGAGCGCTGAGACCGAGATCGCGGGACGCCTCGAAGCCGCGGTTCCGCACACTTCCAGGCCAGCCGTCGGTCGGCGCCGGATTCCTGAGGTAGATGACGCCGGCCCCCCGAAAGTCCCTGACCACCGGCTCGGCGGAGCCGTCCGGGCAGTCGTCGACGACGATCACGATCTTTGTGGCGCCCACCTGGCCGACGGCGCTCGCGATAGCGGCCCCAAGGAGCCGGGGCCGCCGGCAGGTGGGAATGACGACCAGGAAGTCGAAGGGTTCGCAAGGCACGGCGGTGAGGGCTCGTCCGGCTCGAAGTTGGGACAGTCCCTCGAACCGCCGGCAATATTCGTTCCCTTCGCGTGGCGAAGGGAACGGGCCTCCAAGCCGGAGCGTCGCTCCTACATCGCCTGAACCATTCTCGGCGACGTCAGGACCAAAGGCGCAGTCTCTCGCCAGACGTCGGCCGCCGGATGGATCGGGCCCTCAGCCGTGCCGAAAGCGGCCATGGCGGCGACGAAGCCGTTCAAGGGCGCCGGCGGAGCGAGGTGGGCCGCGACCTTCGGGGTGGGGTCGACGACCTTGGTCCCGCCGTGTCCGTCGCTGGAAGCGGTGAACTTGGAGGTCGTGTAGTTACCCTCGAGCGTGATCTTGGCCGTGTGGGTCCCGTCGGTGACGGTGAGGACTCCTGAAGTGGTCGAGCCGGTGAACTTGGCGGTGGTCGAGCCCCCGAAGGCGATATCCAGCAGGTCGAAGGACGTGCCGCCGGTCGTGGAGAAGCCGGTGACCTTGCCGGTATAGGTCTGAGACTTCGCCAGCTCGAGAACGCCGGGGACTCCGGTCCAGTCGACGTTCTGAGCGAAGGTCGAGCCGAACTCGGCGGTCCCGTCGCTGATGCGGACCGACCCGGTTCCGCTAACGGCGCCGGTGACATCCAGGGTTCCGCCGCCCGCGACGACGAGCAGGCCGGTGTTGGCCAGGGCGCTCGAGATCTTCACCCCGCCGGTGGACGAAGAATCGATGTTGCCGGCGTTGGCGATGGTGTTCGCACCGGTGTCGATCACCAGGGTGACGGTCTCGTCGCCGTTGATGACACCGCCAGCCTCGTTGACAAGCTTCATATCGCCGTCACCCAACTGTCCGGCCCCGGTGATCTTGTCGTTGACGTTGGTCAGGGTGGCCGCGCTCGAAGCGCCGACGACGGTGCTGGTCGAAAGGTTGGCTAGGCCCAGGACGCCGCCGCCGGTCAGGATGGCCCCGGCCGCGCCAATGGTCAGCCGTCCGCCGTCCACCTCCAGCTCGCCGAGGCCGGCCAGGGTCCCGGCGAAGCTGTTGGCCGATCCGGTCAGACTCAGCTCGTCGCCTTTGTCCACGGTCAAGGTCCCGCCGCTCTGGTCCCAGACCTTGGCGAAGTTGATGTTGGTGGCGATCTCGACACTGGTGGACGCGCCGGCGACATCGATCTGCGCCACCTGCAGCTTGATGCCGCTCCTGAAGCTGGAGGCGCCTCCATCCAGGCTCGCGGTCCCGACGCCCTCGACGACGCCGCGGCTCTGAATGCCGGAGGCGGTGCTGATGCCGGAGACGAAGTCCACCAGACCGTCGTTGGCGTCGATCTCGCCCTCGAACTTCGATCCGGCTTCGGCGTCGAGCCTGGTGTCGGGATCGTAGAGAAACACCGCGGTCCCGCCGGCGCCGGAGACGACGCCGAAACTGTCCAGGGTTGCGGTGTTGTAGAGTTCGACGCCGACCCAGCCGGAGATCAGGGCCGCGCTGTCGCCGCTGGCGCCGTTGGTGAGCACCGCGGCGTTGTAGAGGTGCGCCCCATAGCCGCCGGTGGTCTCGATCTCCGCCAGGTTCGTTCCGCGGCTCGAACCCGCGAGCAGGACGCCGTCGTAGCCCTCGATCAGGGCGGTGGCGTCGCCGGTCGCGCCGTTGGTAAGGGTTCCGCCACCAAGCAGATTGACGCCGGCGTACTGCGGGGCGCCGTAGTAGCCGGCCCGTCCGGCCCCGGCGATGGTGCCGAAATTGGTCACGGTTCCGGCCGCCCCCGAGACATCGACGCCTCGGCCTCCGGCGATGATGGCGTGGGTGTCGGAGAGGCTGCCGTTGGTGACGACGCCGCCCTCGCGCAGTCCGACGCCCGGACTGGTGTCCTTGGCGCTGGTGATCTTGCCCAGATTGGTCACCGTGGCGGCGTCGTTCAACGCCAGCACCCCCGTGGTTCCGAGAATCTCCGCGCCAGCCTCGTTGGTGACCCTGCCGCCGTTCTCCAGGTAGACGCCCGCAGCGCTGGATTCGGTCCCCGAACCGACGATCACCCCATAGTTGGTCACGGTCGCATGGCCCACGCCCTTGACGCCGTAGTCGCCGGAGACCCTGGCTGAGGCGTCGGTGCGGGCGCCGTTGTCGAGCACGCTCTCCTCGGTAAGGAGCACGCCGGCTGAGTTCGTACCAGATCCCTCGATCACGCCGAAGTTGTCGACCGTGCCGGCGACGCCCGTGTCGCCCGGCATCAGGACCCCGACGGCGCCCTGGATGGTGGCGGTGGTGTCCTGGAGGCTGCCGTTGGTCACCAGGCCGGGCTCGTTGCAGTAGATGCCGAACCCGACCGCCGACGCCGAGATGATCGAAGCGAAGTTCACGACCGTGCCGGCCTGTTGCAGCTGCACGGCGTAGTTGGCCGAAATCAGCGCCTTGGTGTCGCTCGCCGAGCCGTTGGTGACGAGGCCGCCATCGCCCAGATAGACGCCGGTCGCGCCACCAAGGACCGTGCCGTCGTTGAAGACGGTGTAGGTGTTGGGCGGATCGGCCATGGTATAGATTCCCTTGGCCTTGACGTAGCCGGTCGAGGTGACGCTCGCGATCGTCACCGGGCTCTTGAGATAGTAGCCGGCCGGATAGGTTCCGCTCACCACCTTGGTCGTCATCTAATTTTCCCCTCGACTGGCCCACCCTGGCTCCAGGCTGGACGACCGCATTCGTTTGGGCAAGCCCATGGTAGGGTCTGCGAATGATGGCTTGATCACGAGCGAGGGCCGGACGTGTCTCATGCCTGGGAGAGCTTCTATTTCCTGGTCGGCTCGGCCGCGGTCGGCCTGATCGGGCTGCTGTTCGTGGTCGTGACCCTGACCGCCGGCTTCGAGCGGTCGCGCGCGCTCATCGGCTCGTCGATCTACATGACGCCCACGGTCCTCCACTTCGCCGTCGTCCTGGCGATCAGCGCCGTGGCGATCGCCCCCGGGCTCACGGTCGCCCAGACAGCCTCGATCTTCGGCGTCGCGGCGCTCGTCGGCCTGGGACACGCGATCCGGTCCTGTGTCGGGATCGCCGCCAGAAGACCCCGGATGGACCCTCCCCACTGGTCCGATTTCTGGCTCTATGGCGGCGCGCCCGCGACGATCTATCTGGGACTTTGCGCCGCTTCCGTCGGCCTCTGGAACGGGAACGATTGGGCCGCCGACGCGATCGGGGCCCTGCTCCTGGCGCTGCTGCTCCTGGGCATCCGCAACGCCTGGGATCTCGTCACCTGGATCGCCCCGCGCGGCAAAGGCGGCGGGGAATAGGACTGTTCGCGGTGGGAACGGTGCGGGACAAAAGGGACGCGGATGGCGGACGAAATCAAAGCGGCGCTCGAAAACGGACCGGCGACGCCGGCCGGCCGTCAGGCCATCTGGTGGCTGACGCGGGTGCATCGCCAGGGCGAAGGGGCGAGCCTTACCGATCTGGAGCGATACGCTCCGGCGCTCGCTTCCCGGTTCGCGCCGGTGGCGAGCGATGCGGAGATGGCCGAGGAATGGCGCGCCAGGGCCGCGCGGCTTGGCGCGATCCTGGGCCTCTCGTTCGAGTCGAAATCCGAGATCGAGCTGACCGCCAAGCTCGAGGCCGCCAAGGATCGGCGCTGGGAGATCGACTTCGCGGTCGAGGAAGCGCCGCCGCACCAGCTGACCAAGGTCGAATGGCGGCGCATCCACGACTTCAGGCTGGAGGTGCGCGAGGCCGGCCCCGGAGACGCCGCGATCCTCGCCGACCTCGAGAGTCGCTGCCCGATCGTGGTGGGCGACACCAGCATCTGGTTCGATCGCGGCGAGCGCTATTTCGACTTCTCGCGGCTGATGGAGGACTGCACCGTCGGCCTGGCGAGCGTCGACGGCTCGCCAGCCGCCGTCACCTGCGGCGCCCGCCACGCCGTGCGGATCGGCGGCGCGCTGAAATCGATCATCACCGTCTCGCACCTGAGGGTCCTGCCCGAGCACCAGCGCAAGGGCCTCTGGGGCGCCGCCAATCGCGTGCTCGACAAGTATTGGCCGCAGGTCGACGGGTCGAACGCCTATATCGCGGTCGACAACGCCGGCATGCAGCACGGCTTTCGCCACACGCCCAACAAATGGCCGACGCCGATCTGGTGGGCGCGGCTGGATTGCGCGCAGCTGGCGGGACCGCCGGCCGGGCGGAACGCCACGCCGGCGGACGGACCGATGATCGTCGAGCTCATCAACGCCTTCCACGGCGGCGAGGAAATGTTCGTGCCTTATGACGAAGCCAGCCTCGCGGCGCGGCTGGCGCGCGCCGGCGAACTCTACGGCTGGGACAGGGTCCGGCTCGCCGACGGCGCCGTCGTGGGGGTGTGGCCGGCGGGCCGCGCCCTTCGGCTGGTGACCGAGCGGGGCGGCGTCCAGACCGTGTCGGAACCCGGCGTCGTCCTCGACTACGGCTTCGCGCCGGGGGCCGAGGGGGTGTTCGAAGCGCTGCTGCGCGGTTGGTGCGGCTGGCTCGCCGAGCGCGGCATGGACCGGCTCTCGATCTTCACCTCGCCCGCGGCGCGGGGCGCGGAGCTGATCAGGTCCCTGACCGAGGACGTCGAGGCCTTCAACATGTGGACGCCGGGAGTGGCCACGACGCCGGACGCCGGGAGCAAGGGTCTCTACGTCGACCCGATCTACTTCTGAGGCGAGAGGGAGGCCGGCGCGTGATCCAAGCGCGCCCATCGTTCGTCTAAGTCACCGTCGCCGCATCCCGGCGGCGCTGACACATTCAAAGGAGCGCGACACGCCCGGCGTTGGAACAAAGCTATTGGCCGCCGCGACGGCCGCGACCCTTTTCGCCGCCGGCGGTATCGCCAGCGCCCAGATGATGTCAGGCGATCCGATGGTCGGCGGCGCGGCGATGTATCCTTCCAAGAACATCATCCAGAACGCGACCAATTCGCGGGACCACACCACCCTGGTGGCGGCGGTCAAGGCGGCGGACCTAGTCTCGACCCTGGAAGGCCCCGGACCGTTCACGGTGTTCGCGCCCACCAACGAAGCCTTCGCCAAGCTTCCGCCGGGCGCCGTCGAGGATCTGCTCAAGCCGGAGAACAAGTCCGAACTCGTCAAGATACTCACCTATCACGTGGTGCCCGGCCGGCTTACCGAGCGCGACCTGAAGGCCAAGGTCCGCGCCGGCGGCGGCAAGGCCGAACTGCGGACGGTCGAAGGCGAACCCCTGACGGTCAGTATGAACGGCGGCGGCCTCGAGCTTACCGACGCCAAGGGCGGCACGGCCCAGATCACCATCGCCAACGTCATGCAGTCCAACGGCGTCATCGATGTCGTGGGCGCCGTCCTGATGCCGTAGAAGGGCCGCGCGCCGGCGGCGCCAATAAACAGGCGCCGCCTCAGGCGGCGATCTTGACCCCGGTTTCGGCGAGCCAGTCGAGGATTTTCTGCTTGGGCATGGCCCCGACCTTCATCGAGGTCATCTGGCCGCCCTGGAAGATCATCATCGTCGGGATGCCGCGCACGCCGTAGCGCGAGGGCGTGGTCGGGCTCTCCTCGACGTTCAGCTTGGCGACGGTGAGGCCGCCGGAGAGCTCCTGGGCGATCTGGTCGAGGGTTGGAGCGATGAGCTTGCAGGGCCCGCACCACTCGGCCCAGAAGTCGACCAGCACCGGTTTCTGGGACTTCAGGACGTCGGCCTCGAAGCTTTCGTCGGTGACCGCAACGGTGCTCATAGACTGAATGCTCCAATGGCCAGGGTGTCAGCGCATGTAAGAGTGGGCGCGGGAACTTCAACCGATCCGGGCGGCGTCGTCGAGGGCCGGCGTCGCGAGTTTTTCTGGCGCCGTCGCGAGCCCAGGCGCCGGGGCGGCGGCGCGAAGCCCGGCGAGCGCCCGGTCCATCGCCTCTGCCGGCACCTCCATCAGCGCCGGACCGTCGGTCCAGACGAGCGCCGCCTCGATGGCGCGGCCGGGGAAGATCTCGGCGAGGACGGCGGCGTAGACGGCAATCTGTGTGATGTAGGCGGGATCACAGTCGGCGATGCTGCGCGGGGGTGGCCGGTTGGTCTTGAAGTCGACCACCAGGATCTTATCCGGGGTGACGACCAGGCGGTCGAGGCGCCCGGAGATGGCCTGGCCCGCCGGCAGGCGGGCGGCGGCGCCGGCGAGCGCCACTTCGGCGCGGGAGCCCGGGCCGAAGACCTCGGCGAAACGGGGGTCGGCAAGAACCGACAGGGCCGCCGCCGCCATTTCCTGGCGCTGGTCGTCGGTGAGACCGCTCTCGGCGGCCAGCAGGCGAGCGCAGGCGCCGCCGCGGGCGTCCGGCGCGACGTCGGGCAGGAGCTGGAGCAGGCGATGGATGATCTCGCCGCGCCGGTAGCGACCGAGGCCCTTGACGGTTTCCAGCGGCGATGGGGCCGGCGGCCCGGCGGCCTCGCCAAGGCTCGAGGGCGAGCGCCATGCCCCGACGGGCGCTTCGGCCGGGGCCAGGCGCCAGGCCCAAGCGGGTAGATCTGTCGCCGCCGCCTGGTCGGAACGTCCCGCCGCCGGCGTCGGATCGGCGCCGTAACGCCTCGAGCCGCCGCCCCCCACGAGCGGCGCTTTGCGGGTCTTTAGCCTTGCGAAGGCGCGACAGACGAAGTCGTACCAGCTGCGTTCGTAATAGCGCTTCGTCTCGACGCCGCAGACGATGAGCCGGTCGCGGGCGCGGGTCAGCGCGACGTAGAGCAGGCGCGCCGACTCGTGTTCCACGGCCAGGTCCCGCGCCGCCCGCGCGGCGGCGGAGAAGGGGCTGTCGTCGACCTTGCGCGGGGCCCAGACGAAGCCGCCGTCTCCCATCGCCATGAGCGGGCCGCCCTGGTGCGTGGCGCGGGTGCTGGTGTCCGGCAGGATGACGATCGGCGCCTCCAGGCCCTTGGCCCCGTGGACGGTCATGACCCGGACCTCGCCCATCGCCCCGCCCCGGCCCTCCTCCTGCTCGCGCTTGACCTCCAGCTCGGTGGTCCCGACGCGGGCGAGGAAGGTCTCCAGGTCGAGGACGCCCCGCGACTCGGCGTCGGCGGCTTCGGCCAGGAACGATTCCAGGGCGTCCTGCGCCTCCGCTCCCAGGCGGGTGAGCAGGCGCTGGCGCATCGATCTTCCTTCGGCGTCGATCCGGCCGAGGGCGCGATTGAAAAAGTCGAACGGGGCGAGGCGCCCCGACTGCGCCACCGCCCAGGCGAAGAACGCGAGCGCCGAGGCCCAGCCGGGCCGCTCGCCGGCGCGCCGATTTAGCTCGACCCATAGCGGTGATCCGTCGCGGCCGTGGGCGAGGTCGAAGAGGTCGTCTTCGCCGCAGTCGCAGAACGGACTGCGGAGCAGGCCCGCGAGGCTGAGGTCGTCGGCGGGGAAGCGGGCGAACCGCGCCAGGGCCATGAGATCGGCGAACAGGCCATGGGTGGAGAGCTGCAGGCGGTCGGCGCCGCCGACGGGTACGCCTTCGCGGCGCAGGGCTCGGATGATGTCGTGGAAGAGCGCATTGCGGCGTCGGACCAGAATGAGGAAGTCGCCGAATCGGCACGGCCGCATCTTTTCGCCGCCGCCCTCCCGGTCGCCTACGCCCTCGCCGGCGGCGACCATGGCCCTGATCTCCAGGGCGATGCGCCGGGCGAGCTTGCGGCTGGCGCTCTCGACCAGGGCCTCGTCCCCCGGCAGCCACGGGTCGGGATCGGGAGACTCCTGACCGACCTCCAGCGGCCAGAGATCGACGGTCCCCCCGGGGCCGCGCTCGGCCTCGTGCCTGACCGCCATCGGCGCCGCCCCGGTCGGGGCCAGCCCCGCCAGGGCCTCCGGGTCGGCGAAGACCGCGTCGACGAAGCCAAGGATCTCGGGCCGGGACCGGCGGCTGACGCGGAGCATGGCGTTGGCCAGGAACGGCGCGCCCGAACCCTCGATCATGGCGCGGAAGGCAGCCTGTTCCTCGCCGAACCGTTCGGGCGCCGCGCCCTGGAAGGAGAAGATCGACTGCTTGACGTCGGCGACGGCGAAGACGCTGCGGCCCGCGCCCCTGCCGCCTGGCCCGGCGAAGAACTCTTCGGCCAGGGCGCGGACGATGTCCCATTGCTCGGAAGCGGTGTCCTGGGCTTCGTCGACGAGGATGTGCTCGACGCCGCCGTCGAGTTTGTAGAGGACCCACGCGGCGTCGGCGCGTTTTGTGAGCAGATCCACCGCGCGGTCGACGAGATCGCCGAAGTCGAGAGCCCGGCGCCTTCCCTTCTCGCCTTCGTAGAGCTCGATGTAGGCCTGGGCGAGGCCGAGGGCGTGGATGGTATCGACCATGGCCTGACAGCTCGCCAGCGCCTCGCAGGCGGCCGCGACATGACCCTGCTCTTCGGCAAGCCAGGACCTGGTGGCCTCGTCGACGCGGCCGCTCGCGAGCCTAGCGCGCGGGGTGGCGCCGGCAGTGAAGAAAATGCTTCGAAGGGCCTCGAAGTCGGCCGTCTCGGCCACAGCCAGCAACCGCTTGGCGGTCGTTGCGTCCGATGCCGAACCGGTCGCGGCGAGGGCGGAGGCGGCGCGCCGCCACCTGGCCTGACGCGCGCGCGCCAGGGCCCGCTCGCGGATGGCCCCGGCATCGGGCAGATCCGGGAAACCGCAGCGCCGGCATACGTCGGCCTCGATGCCGCCGGGCCCGAGGTTCGCCAGATAGGCGCCGAGCAGGCCTCGCCGAGTCTCGAAATCGGCGAGCATGCGCTCGAAGGAATGGAAGTCGAGTTGGACGGAAAAGTGGGCGTAGGCCCTCCCGACCACGCCGTCGGGGTCGGCCAGGGCGACGCGGGCGACCATGTGGCGGGCTTCGGCCGAGACCTCCGCGGCCGCCTCGTCGTCGAGCACAGCGAAGCCGGGGGAGATGCCCGCCTCGAGCGGAAAGAGCCGAAGAAGCCTCTCGCAGAAGGCGTGGATGGTCTGGATCCTGAGGCCCCCTGGCGTGTCGAGGGCCCGGGCGAAGAGGGCGCGGGCCCGGGGAAGGTCGTCGGCCGGCGCGCCGATCGCGAGCAGGCTCGTCGCAAGATCCGCATTCCGCATGACGGCCCATTTGCCGAGCGTATCGAACAGCCGCCGCTGCATCTCGGCCGCCGCGGCCCTGGTGAAGGTGATGCAGAGGATGGTCTGGGACGGCGCTCCGAAGAGAAGCAGGCGGGCGACCCTGTCGATCAGGGTCGCGGTCTTGCCCGAACCAGCGTTGGCGGTGAGAAACACCGAGGCGCGCGGATCGGCGGCCGCGATCCGGGTCTGTGGGACGGCCCTCACGGCGCGCCCTCGCTGTCGAGGTCGCCGATCACGCACCATTCCCAGAACCGGGCGAGGTGGTCGTAGTCCCCGCCGCGGTCGCTCCTGAACTTGGGAAGCGCCCAGGAAAGGTAAGGCGTCGTCGCTTTGTCGTAGGCTTCGATCCGGCGCTTCAGCCCGGCCAGGGCCTCGGCCGCCACCCCGGCGCCCTCGTGGGCTTCGGCGGGTTTGCGTTCTTCACCGGGCTTGCGGGTTCCCCGCAGGCGCACGTAGACGAGCTCGCCAGGCGTGGCCGGCCCGACGCAGTCGAAGCCGCCGGCGGCGATGATGGCCCCGGTGAGGCTGAGCTGGGGCGCGGCCCCGACGAGAACGTCCTTGTCGCTGGGCGGCGCGCCGGTCTTGAAGTCGATGATGTCGACGCGATCGGCCCTTTGTTCCAGCCGGTCGGCCCGGGCCGCGAGGGTGAAGGGGCCCGCCCTGGCCGGGAAGACGAACTCGCCCGCAGCCTCGACATGCAGCCTCGCGCCGAGGCGGCGGCCGCGCTCGAAGGCGGTGAACCAGGGGGCGAGATTCCTCGCCAGCGCCTGTTCACGGGCAAGGCGAGATTCCTCGATACCGGCCTCGACCAGGGCCGCGTTCAGGAGGCCCTCGATGACAGTCTCGGCGTCCTCCGGGAGTTCACCAGGCCAATCGCTGGCGAACCGCTCCACGGCCCGGTGGATGGCGCTGCCGCGCGCAAGGGCGTCGACGGCCTGGTCGGGCGGCTCCAGCGGGCGGAGCCTCAGGATATCGCGGGCGTAGAGAGCGTAGGGATCGCGCACCCAGAGCTCGACGCCGGTGACGCTCAGCCGGCGCGGACGGGCGACGACCGGCGGCGCCGGGCGCGGGCGGGGCGCGGGGCCGAGGGCCGGCGGGGGATCGGCGATCGGCGCGTCCAGGCGCCTGGCCCAGGCCAGGGCGTCGTCGCGGGAAGGGATGACGGCGCCCGCGCCGCTCGCCAGAACCCGCAGCCGCCAGAGCCAGCGCGAGGCGACCGCGGGGGCGCCGGCGCGCCGTTCGGAATGAATGAGGACGACCTCGGGCGCGGCGGCGGCCTGGGCGAAGTCGTGGGCGGAGAGGCCGATCCGGCGCTCCGGCGGCGGCAGGCCGAGCTGGGCGCGCATGGGTCGCGACAGGAAAGGATCGAGAGGTGCGGCCTGGGGCCAGATGCCCTCCTCGAGGCCGGCCAATATCAGGCGGTCGGCGCTCATGAGGCGGCCCTCGAGAACGCCCATGATCTTCAGCCGCGGGTGGGTGGCGCCGGCTGGCCGCACCAGCTCGCGTGCCAGCAGCCCATCGAGCAGATCGGAGAAGCCGGCTTTGGTCACCGGTGGCAGGCCGTCGCTCTCGCCGATCAGGCGCGAGACGAGGGCGCCTGCGGCTTCACCGGCCTGACCGCCCCAGAGCTGGCCAAGGCCGCCCCCTGGTCCCCGCGCCAGGGCTTCCATCGAGGCGGCGAGGGCCCGCGCCGCCTCGGACGCGAGCGCGGTTTCGCCGACGAACGGCCGAGCGGCGATTTCGAGCGCCTCGCGCAGGACGCGGGCCACGTCGATGGCTCTCCCGAGGGCAGCAACGCGCGCCGGCGATGGCGGTCCGCGGCCCCGATCGTCGGCCTGACGTCGCTCCAGCTTGGCGATAAGGGCTTCCCAGCTCGCTGATCTCGGCCCCCGCAGGGCGTCCTGCTCCAAGGTTCGGCGCGCGCTATCAGTCACGGCCCTGCCGAGCCGGGTCAGGGGATGCTTGAGGACGCCCAGCAGGGTGACCGGATCGGTCGGGTCGGCGACGAAGCGGGCGACGAGGCTGGCGAGGACGGCGACTGGAAGTCTGGCCAGCGGCTGGCCGGCCGAGGAGTCGGCGATGACACCCCAGCGCTCGAGACGGGCGCTGACGCGCCGCGCCAGGGCGGCGTCGGGAGTGACGAGGGCGCATTTGCGGCCCGGGGTCTCGAGGCTCTCGCGCGCCAGTATGGCGGCGAGGGCGGCGGTCTCCTCCTCGTTGGCGGCGGCGGTGAGGAAGAGGCCCTTCAGACCCTCGGCGACCGGATCGAGGCCGGCGGCGGCGCCCTCGGCCCGCAGAGCCTCGATCTGACCGAGCCAGTCGCCGGCGGCGTCGGCGGGCCGAAGGGCCTCGTTGACCAGGCGCTGGCGCCAGCGGCCGCGGACCGTGGGGTCCCCGGCGACCCAGTCGTGGACCTGGGACCTCGGTATGTAGGCGCATTCGAGCAATCGCTTCATCCTGGCCTGGGGATGCTGCTCGTCGACACTCGTCCAGGCGTCGTCACTCAAGGATCGATCGAGCCCCGGCAGGATGACGCAGCCGCGCGGGAGCGTGGCGACGACGGCGAGGAGATCGGCGGCCGCCGGCGCCGCGCCGGTCGATCCGGCGGCGATGACTAGGCTCTCCGGAGGCGCCGCACTCCAGCGCGCTGCGAGGTGTCTCAGCAAGGCGACCCGGCGGGCGGTGATATCCATCAACCCAAGCGCGGCCAGGCGGGCGGGCCACGCGACCAGCGCCAGGCCCAGGAACTCCCCCGAAATCCGCCAGTGGCGCGCGAGATCTCCCTCCACCAGGGTTTCGATGACTCGCGGATCGCCCGCTTCTTCCATCTGGCAGGTGTCGAGGAAGGCGGCCAGGGCGTCGGCGAGCTCGAGGGCGCCGGCGGCGTCCAGGCGTCGTTCGAGCAGCGCTTCGTTCTCGACGACCAGCCTCGCCAGCTCGAATCGTCGGCGCTGCGGGTCGACCGCCGGGAGCAGATCCATGGCCTCGTCGGCCGCCTCGAAGGGAGGCTCGCCCTCGTCGAGGTCGCCGAGGGCCAGAATCTGCGGCAGCAGGGCAGCCGGACCGGGCGAGGCGGTGACGAAGGCGGCCGCGAGCTCGCGGCCGGCGCGACGGGTAGGCAGCAGGATCAGCGCCGAGGCGGCCGCTTCAGGCGCGAGCGGCGACAGGGTGCGGGCGAGGCCGGCCGCAAGATCGGCGAGGAACGGGCGCTGAGGCTCGATCGTGAACCATCTTGGGGCCGGATAGTCGAGAAAGGTTCGGCTCACGAGGTCGCAGCCAGAGTCCGCTCGGCGGCGTCACGCGCCGAAGGATCGCCGACGTGCATCCAGCGGCCGTCCATGACGACGCCATGGAGCCGGCCCCTGACCTGAAGCTCCATCCAGCGGGGAAAGATCGAATATGCCCCTTCCGGCCAGGCGTCGATGATGGTGGGGTCGAGCATCTGAACCCCCATGTAGGCGAGTGGCGCGGCCGGCGCGTCGCCGCGGTGGGAGAGGCGCCCGTCTGCGGCGCGGAAGAAGTCTCCGGGTCCGTCGAATCCCTGGGCGCGTTCCAACGGCGCCAGGAGCAGGAGGTCATCCATGACCTCGCCGTCCCAGGCGGCGAGCAGGCTCGCCATCGCCGGCGTCCGGCCATCGAGCCACAGGGAGTCGATGTTGGCGACCAGGATCGGCTCGTCGCCCAGCAGGGCCCGCGCCTTCTTCAGCGCCCCGCCGGTCTCCAGCAGGCGTTCGCGCTCCTCGGAGATGATGATCTCGAGATCGCGCCGACGCGCCAGATGGGCTTCCAGGAGATCGGCGAAGGCGTGGACGTTGACGATTGCCTTGGCGATACCGACCTCCGCGAGGCGATCGAGCATGCGGTCGACGAGGGTCCTGCCGCCGACCTCGACCAGGGCCTTGGGACGATCGGCGGTCAGCGGACGCATCCGAAGGCCCAGTCCGGCGGCGAGAACCATCGCCGTGGTCGGGGTCGCGGCCGCGAGATGGTCAGCGCTCAAGCGCGCGCCTCGGTCGGCGCGTAGCGGCCTATCCAGGCGGCCAGGCCGGGCGGGGCCGGGCCGGCGAGGCAGCGGTCGAGATAGGTCCAGAGTCTGGGCATGAAGGCGCGGTAGCGCGGCTTGCCGTCGCGAACCACCAAGCGGGAGAAGACGCCGAGAATGCGGGCGACGTTGAGGGCGCCCAGGGCATGGTAGTCGGCGAGGAACGCCTCGGCGTCCTCCTGCGGCCGGGCGGCGAGATAGCGCTCGAGGCTAGCCGTCTCCCGCTCGGCCGATACGTCGCGGCGGGCGTCATGGAGCAGCATCGAGAAATCCCAGGCAGGATGCGCCCGCAGCGCATCCTGGAAATCCAGCAGGCCGACCCGGGCCGGCCCCTCGCGGGCGGCGAGCCAGACGAGGTTCTCGGCGTGATAGTCGCGGTGGCAGAAGACGCTCGCGGCCGCTGCGCCTCGGACGCGCACCGGGGCCCAGATCTCCTCCCAGCGGCCGGCCGCCTCGGCGTCGAACCGCAGTCCGGGCGCCAGGCGCGGCGCCCACTCGATGAAGAGGTCGCCGGCGGTCTTCAGGGCGAGGTCGTCATAGTCCAGAAGCGGCCAGGTCGCGCCGTCACCCTCCAGCACCGCCGGCGGCGGCGCGGCGTGCAGCGCCGCCAGGGCGTCTATCGCGGCCTCGTAGAGAGGCGCCTCGGCGGCGCCCTCGCCGATGAGGCGGCCGTAGAGATCCTCGCCGAGATCTTCGAGCACGGCGAGGCCGGCCTCGGTGTCGCTCGCCAGGACTTTCGGGGCCGAAAGGCCGCGCGAGCGCAGGAAGGCGGCGCAGGCCACGAAGGCGTCGACCCTCCCGGCGGCGAGCCGCGCCAGGGCGTTGTAGCCAAGGGCTTGGCGTTCGGCCGCGTCCGCCTGCGGCGGGCAGGGCCTGGTCTCGAGGGCCGGGGCCTGGTCCATCAGGATCAGGGTGGGGCCTGATCGTGGGTAGAGCCGCTCGTACCGCCGGGTCGAGGCGTCGCCCGGCAGAGCGTGGCGTGCGGCGTCGCCCAGTCCGGCGTCCTTCAGGAACGAGGCGATCAACTCGGGCCGCTCAGAGGGCAATCGGCCGGCCTTCCCAGCGCCCATGGCCGCCCAAGCGGGCACGGCGGTGCTCTGCCTCCACGGTGAGCTCCACGTCGAGGCGGTGACGCGGCAGATGGTGGGCCAGCTTCTCCGCCCATTCGATGACGGCCGCGCCTTCGGCGAGGGCCTCGTCGAGGCCCAGTTCGAAGATCTCGTCCGGTTTGGCGAGCCGGTAGAGATCGAAATGACCGATGCGCAGGCGCGGCGCGTCATAAAACTGGACCAGGGTGAAGGTGGGGCTTGGCACGTCGCGCTCGCCGGGAATAAGGCCGCGGATGAGGCCGCGGGCAAGCACCGACTTTCCGGCCCCTAGCGGGCCGGTCAGGCAGATGGCCTCGCCCTTCTCCAGCGCTTTGCCGATGGCCGCGCCCAGACGCGTGGTGTCGGCCTCGCGGTCGAGCCGAAACTCGCCTTCGGCTGGGACGATCATCGGTCGCGCCGGGATTCGAAGGGGAGGGTCTTCTCGACGTAAGCCTTCATCGCCGCCGCAGCCTCGCCGGCGTCGGCGGGAAGGGCGCCGGCCGCCACCGGCGCGCCGACGAGGAGGCGGAAACGCCGCCCGCGCTTGTTCAGCAGTTCATGGAAGAGGGTGATGTCGCGAAGCTCGCCGCTGAATCGGTCGAAGAAGTGGAAGAGCGCCGACCAGGGGCCGTCCAGATGCAGCGGCAGCACCGGCGCCTCGTACTTTCGCGCGACCGAAAAGGCGCTGGGCGCCCAAGGAAGATCGGCGAGGCCCTTGCCTGGAGCGCGGCGCGCCAGGCGTCCGGCCGGGAAGACCACCAGCGGCCGCTCGGCCTCCATCGCCTCGCGGGTGCGCTGCAGGGTGACGCGGGCGCCTTCGCGGGTGCGCTTCTCTTCGACCCACTCCACCGGGATCAGGACATCGTGGAATCCGGGGGCGACCCGGTGGGCGTCGGCGTTGGCGTAGAAGACCAGATCCGGCCGCACCGGCGAGAGGATGTCGAAGAGCGCGATGCCGTCGGCGATGCCGGTGGGATGGTTGCAGACCACGATCATTCGACCCGAACGCGGGACCAGATCCAGGCCGCGGGTCTCGACCTTCAGGTCCAGCATCGCCGAGATGAAGGCGAGGGCTTCGCGGCCGGGCAGCGGGGCGATGCCATCGACCATCCGCCGGGCCCGGCGATAGTCGAGGAGGAGATAGAGCAGGGGCCTGATGACAGGCCACGCCGGGCTCGTCGCCAATTTCGGCGCGCGCTCGGCGATCAGCGTGCCGACGATGTGGTCCCTGGGCCGTGGCCGTGACGCCAGGACGATCGCTGGGGACTCGTAAACCATCGACCTCAACATGCTGCCCAGGGGGCTGGAAGAGCAAGGGGCGCCTCGAGGCGACCGACGCCGCCGCGCCGGCGAGGATTGTTGTCGCGGCGCGGCCGGCGGGTTAACCACCGCGGCGATGTCCGGGCTCTCGAGCGCCGCCTATGAACGAGCCCTGGCGGCCGGCGAGCTCGCGCCCGACCCCGCCCAGGCGCGCGCCATCGAGGTGCTCTCGCGCCTCGAAGCCGATCTTGCCGGGGCGTCCCGAGGGGGCCTGCTGCGCCGGCCGCAGGCGGTGAAGGGCGTCTATCTCTTCGGGCCGGTCGGAAGGGGGAAATCGATGCTGATGGACCTCTTCTTCCAGACCGCGCCAGTCGCGGCCAAGCGTCGCGAGCACTTCCACGCCTTCATGGCCGAGGTCCATGCCCTGGTGAACGTCTGGCGCGTCTCCGAGCCGGCGCAGCGGCGGGCGCGGTTCGGCGAGAGCCGAGGCGACGATCCGATCCCGCCGGTGGCCCGGACGATCGCGCGCCGCGCGGCGCTGCTCTGCTTCGACGAGCTGCAGGTGACCGACATCGCCGACGCTATGATCCTCGGTAGACTTTTCGAAGCCCTCTTCGCCCAGGGCGTAACCCTGGTCGCCACCTCCAACCGGCCGCCGGCGGAACTCTACCGCGATGGCATCAACCGGGGGCTGTTCCTGCCGTTCATCGCCATGCTCGAGGAGAAGCTCGAGATCGTGCCGGTGCTTGGACCAAAGGACTATCGCCTCGACCGCATGCGGGCGGCGGGAAGCTGGTTTTCGCCGATCGACCCGGACAACATCCGGGCGTTCGACGATCTGTGGGCGGCGATGCTGGGCGGCCGGCCGGAGGAAGGCGCGACGCTCGTGGTGTTGGGCCGCAGCCAGCATTGGCCCAGGTCCGCCGGCGGCCTGCTGCGGGCCAACTTCGCCAGCCTCTGCCTGCAGGCCCTGGGGCCTTCCGACTACCTCGCCATCGCCGAGCGCTTCCACACCGTCTCTCTCGAGGCCTTGCCGCGGCTGGGGCCGGAAAACCGCGATGCGGCCAAGCGCCTGGCCATCCTCGTCGACACCCTCTACGAGGCGCGCGCGCGCCTGGTCGTGCTCGCCGCAGCCGAGCCGGACGCTCTCTACCCCGCCGGCGAGCAGGCGTTCGAGTTTCAGCGTACCGCTTCTCGCCTCAAGGAGATGCGTTCAATCCAGTGGCTGGACGAACTGGAAGCCGAGCCGGCCGGCGCGAACTAGGGGCCGAGCCGTTCGAGGACTTGCGGTTTCGATCCTCGCCGTGGCCTACTGGGCCTTTCCCTCGCAGCCGCCCGACCATGGCCCTGAAGTCCAAACGCCTGCCCCATCAGCCATGGCGGATCATGGCGGCGGCCAAAGCCGCCCGCGCCGACCCGGCGCTTCGGGCCAGGGATCGAGGCGCCGGGGGCCACGACGGCTATTTCGAGGGTCTGTCGAAAGCCCTGAAGCGCGCCGGGATCGCCGAGCCGACCCTGGTGATCGACCGCCCGCGGCTGGCGGCCAACATCGAGACGGTGAGATACGCTCTGGAGTCGAGCCCCGTCGCCCTCCGCGTGGTGGCCAAGTCGCTCCAGGCCCCGGCGCTTCTGGCCCTGGTGCTCGAAGGGACGGGGAC
>Ga0302325_10011807_pt1 | contig 18787 bp, 18 predicted proteins | sample Palsa_T0_2_FD_201948 | JGI IMG/M metagenome (GOLD analysis project Ga0302325, IMG submission 201948) | Peat permafrost microbial communities from Stordalen Mire near Abisko, Sweden - Palsa_T0_2 | ecosystem: Environmental > Terrestrial > Soil > Palsa > Peat permafrost | place: Sweden: Abisko...
CAATCCGCCGCAATGAGATCACAGCCATCACAACCAGCATCGGCGTCCCGGCGCGGTTCTTGAGCGCCAGCCGACCGCGTAGACGACTCGCTGCAGCAAGCGCCCCGATCCGGGCGTCTGCCAGACTGGCGACCGGGCTCTTGTGGCCGTCTCGGTTCGGGTGCTGGCAGCGGAGCGCTCGTAGCAGCGTTTCAGCCGGTGCGCATGTGCGAATCTCGGGTGGGGTCGCTGGAACGGGGATCGTTCGGGACCGTTTCGAGGCAGCGACGGCCGAGGGGGGAAGCTGACCGCGACGACGACGAGGCGCGCGTCTGGCCGCCGATCGACACGATCAAAATCCACCAGAGCTTCAGCTGTCTGAGCCGAGCGTGGTCAGCTGTTGGTGCTGCTCGGCGGACTGCCACCGGGACGCCGCTGCCGGTCGCGTGTGGGCGCGACTCTGCGAGGTGCTGGCGCTACTGCTGGGTGAGCTGGCGGACCTCCGCCAGGTTGGCCAGGGCATCGACGTCGAGGATTGCCACGCGCGGGCGCTGAGCCCGAAGGAAGGGTGAACCCGGCCCCACCCGTCCACGTCCCCCGGCTACCCCAAAGATCGCCCGCCGGGGGGGACGAAAAGGCTGGTCCGATGCCGCATGGTGAAGGGACATGAACCGCGCGCTCGCGGATGGGCGGCGGGACTGTTCGAACAACCCGACCGAGGGGCACTATGAAACGCACCATCATCATCTCGGCTGCGCTAGGGGCGGCTGCACTCGTCCCGGCCGCCGCCGCGGCCAAGCCTGTCATCAGTCCGATCGGTAGCGCAACGGTTCAGACGTACGCCGCCAGGGCGGGCGTGCTACGGCTGCCAGCGGGGATCACGATGCCGGCGATGAAGAACACCCGCAACGCCTACCAATCCGCGAACTGGGGCGGCTACATCGACTCGATCAGGAGCCCGCGCAACGCGTTCCAGTCGGTCGGCTCGACGTTCCGCGTCCCGACCGTCAACGTGCTCACCACGACCGACGGCCCGGCGGGCAACATGGCTTCGCAATGGGTCGGCCTGGACGGCTCGTCGGCCAACTCGCCCACGGTCGAGCAGACCGGTGTCGCCGAATGGCTCGACTCAAACCTTGGGGTCCCGCACTATGTGGCCTGGTGGGAGATGCTGCCGTCCCCGGTGGTCACCATCGGCACCGTTTCTGCGGGCGATCTCATTCGAGCCAACGTGCATGCGTACGGTCCCAGCGTGCCGGCGGGGTTCGTGCTGACGCTCACCGATCAGACTCAGCACTGGTCGAATGTCAGCGCGGTCGAGTTCAACAACCTGATACCGCCACGCGACTCCAGCGAGGTGATCACCGAGCTGCCGTCCTCATCCGGCGGCGCGATGGACCTAACCGACTACGGCAACGTGCGGTACAGCAATTCCGGCACGTCGACCAGCAGCACGCCGCACTCGCTCGCCAGCAACGGCGCCTACACGACCCACAAAGTCATCCTCGTGGACTCCGGCGGCAACACGATGGCTGCGGTGAGCAATCTCAGCCACGGCACCGCGTTCAGCACTCCGTTCGTCAGCGACGGCAACAACTAGTCCTCGGACTAGTCGAAACGCCCTTCGGGGCGTCGCGGGGACAAGACCCGCCTGAAGAGACTCGTATCCCGTGGGTCGACCAAGGTGTCGGATGCGCCCCCTTGAGCGCGTCTCATAGCCAGGCAACCCCTGAGCGCACACCGTCGGCCGACGGCGCGGTGGGCCGGAACAAGGCGGGGCGGATGCTTGCGCGTCGGCCGCGTCTAGCTAGGCGGCGGTCACTGACCGCAGGTCCTCCAGCGAGTCGTCCTTCAGTCGCCGGAAAGCGGTTGGGTCATCCTGCTCCACCCAGTGGGCGAAGGCCACGTGAAAGACTGTCACGCCCGCCTGGGCGGCGAGGATCGCCGCGTTCGTTGAAACGCCCCGCTCGACCAGTGCGGCCTTGATGGCGCCGGCGAGGTTCTGCAGTTTGATCAGTTCACGCTCCTGCAGCTCCGGGTTGGCCTCGATGATCCCCGTACGGATCCGGGCGAAGTCGTGAAGCTCGGTGAACATGTCCGCGACCGGATCGAGTCCGGCCACCACGACCGCGAGCGCGGTCGCGTTCGTCGGGGCGGCGGCAACCCCCTCGAGCCAGAGGCGTTGGAGCTCCTGGCTGCCGCTGAAGAGCACCTCTCGCTTGTCCGAGAAGTAGCGGAAGAAGGTGCGCTTGGTCAGCCCGGCGCGCTCGGCGATCTCGGCGACGGTCGTTGCCTCATATCCGCGCTCGTCGAACAGTTCGATCGCGGCGCTCATGAGGCGGCCCTGGGCGTCTGGTTTCCAGCGTGACATCTGAGCAGAGCGTAGTTGATGACACCAGGGGACATCCCGTGCTATCTTGATGACACCAGGTGACATACCCATCGACTGGAGATTCCAATGCGCGTATTCGTAACCGGCGCCTCAGGCCACATCGCCTCCGCCGTCATCCCCGAACTTCTCAACAACGGCCACCAGGTCGTCGGCCTGGCCCGCTCTGATACATCCGCTGAGGCCGTCTCAGCGCTCGGCGCCGAGGTGCGCCGCGGCGATCTCGACGACCTTGACGGTCTGAGGGCCGCCGCCGCTAAGGCAGACGGCGTGATCCACCTCGCCTTCAAGCACGAGGCGATGCGCACGGGCGACTTCATGGGCGCGGTCTCCGCCGATATGGCGGCCACCCAGGCGATCGGCGAGACCCTCATCGGCACCGACAAGCCGTTCGTGTCCACCGGGGGCACGCTGATGCTCGCCATGGCTGGGATCACCGGCCGCCCGGGCACCGAGGACGATCAAACCGAGGGCGGTCCCCGGGTCGACGCGGCGAACTACACGATCGGTCTGGGGCACCAGGGCGTGCGCTCCGCCGTCGTCCGGCTCGCGCCGATGGTGCACAGCGAACTCGACCATCACGGCTTCACGCACGCGCTGATCGGCTTCGCGCGTGAGAACGGCGTTGCGGCCTACACCGGCGACGGCAGCAACCGCTGGCCGGCGGCCAACACATACGACATCGGCGTGCTCTACCGCCTCGCGTTGGAGAAGGCCCCCGCCGGCTCGACCTTCCACGGCGTCGGTGACACGGGCATCTCACGAAAGGTCATCGCCGAGACGATCGCCGGCAAGCTCGGGGTCGAGACCAAGAGCATCACGGATGAGGAGGCGACGCAGTACCTCGGCTTTCTCGCCCCCTTCGCCGGCTTTGACAACCCGACGTCAAACGACAAGACCCGCGAGGTGCTGCGCTGGGCGCCGACCCATCCCGGCTGGGTCGAGGACGTGGAGACCGGCCACTACTTCGGCTGAGGCACAGCCTGGGGGTCGGCGACGCCGACGGTGCTGCTGGTCCCACAGACCAGCAGCACCGCCATCACCTGTTGATAGCCCGCCGCGAGGACGCGCCGCGAGGGAATGACCAGCGCGAATCGCTCTACCGCCGGGGAACGCCGCGCGGGCCGAGAATAGGAGCGTCGTGAGGTTCCCGTAGTTCGGGTACCTGTTGTTCATGATCTTGGCGACCTCCCCGGCGCTGCTGCTCGCTGCTACGGCGTCGCGATAGTCGCGGATGTAGGCGCGGGTCCCGCCGAGGATCGTCGCCAGATCGTTGTCGCTGGCGTCTGGTTGCTTGTGCCCGACGACGATTGTCTTGGCTCCGAGGGCCTCGATCCGGTCGACGCTCTCGATCCATGCTTGCCACTCCTGCGGGCCGCCGAGCGCCGTGCACGGAGTTCCGTTCGTCGCGGCCTAGGGTTAGGTAGGTCTACACCTGGGGTGTCTAGTCGCCGGGGCCTCGCTGGCGGACGATGGTCGGGCAAACCAATACCGCCCAAGGAGGCATCAAACATGTTCACCGTCACCAACGAGCCGGAGAAGCGCCTCGAGGAGATGATCGAGGATCTCGAACCGGACGAGCGCGACAGCGAGACCGTCAGAGGCGGAGACGACAACTCTGGCGGCTACCCCGACAGCGAGGGAGGGCAGGGTCCCTACCGGCTGTTTTGAGTAAGCGTCGAGAGCGCGTGGCGTCGCATCCCGCGCTCTCGACGTGGCCGCGGGGCCCAAAGGCCTGATGCGCCGGCTCGAGCTCGCGGCCGATAGTCAATTCGCGAAAAGCCGCCGTAGCGCGCGGCCCTCCGGAGCCTCCGTGCTCGTTTGACGGGCTGCCCGAGGTAACGCTCGAGGCCGACCAGGACGTTGACTTCGGTTTCATGACTGTCACCCCCGACCCTGACGGCGCCCGCGTCGCGTACAGCTGTGTGCAACGCAATCGAGTTCAACCATTCGACTCGTGCTCGATCAGGCTTGATGAGCGACGCGATCGGACGCAGGCGCCCGCACCGTCATGAGCGACTTCGCGTCGGCGCCGAAGACCGTGCAGCGTGCGAACAATCCGTGCGCGCTTCACAGCGCCGCGACAACGATCGGGAGGCCGGGTGGTGCAGTACTGGCGGTGCAGGGTTCTGATTGCCGAGCCGGGGAGGCAGCGGACTCGTGCGGATGCGCACGCTGCGAATGCGTGCGCGCCGCTGAGCGCCATGAGAGCGCCGCGCGCCGCTTACGCGCCGCCGGTGAGGATCAACGAGCGCGGCTGGAGACCAGCGCAGCGGCCGCGGCTCGGGTCGCCGGCGCCGCTCACTCGCGCCTTTCACTGATCGCCGCGGTGCGCTTGGGTCTGATTTGGGACGGTGAAGCCGTCGTCGGTCGAGGTCCACGCCGGGCCTGCCGCGGCGTTTGCGGGATCTCGGCGGGCAGGGCGCGAATTAGGATTAAGTCTGCGAGCTGAACCGACTGGTAGCACCAACCACGTTCGGCGCCTCGACGCGAGAATCCCATTATCTTCGCCTTGAGCCTGAACCAGCCGGCCGTTGAGCCCATTCGCGCAGTGCCGCTGTCGGTCGGTCTGGATGCTCAGCGGTCGGTATGGACGTAATCTGAGTCCCGCAGCTGGGGCAGCAGCGAGCGTTGCTTGTGGTGATGGTGCTCCATGCGGCGCAGGATGTCGTCGAGCACCGAGATCGCTTCGATGATCCGTGGGCCTTTGTTGAGCATCACGCATTCGGCGCGCTCGCCCATCGCTGCATCTGTGATCTCCGCCCGTGACGGGCGGCCGGTCTTGGCGAGCTGATCGAGCACTTGGGTGGCCCAGATGACGGGGACGTGCGCGGCTTGACAGAGCCACAGGATCTCCTCTTGGACCTCCGCGAGGCGCTCATAGCCGCACTCAACCGCGAGATCGCCGCGGGCGATCATCACTCCAGCAGGCCGGTCGACTCCGAGCGTGGCGAGCAGCAGCCCGGGCAGATGCTCGAACGCGCGGCGGGTCTCGATTTTCAGGATCATCCCGACCTCCGGCCGGGAGTGCTGGTCAAGATACGCGCTGACCCGCTGCACCTCGCGCGCGCGGCTGACGAAAGAGAGCCCGACGATGTCGGCGTGCTCGGCGGCGAACGCCAGGGCGTCCTGGCTGTGTGAACCGAGCAGGTCGATGTCGATCACGGCGTCGGGCAGGTTGATTCCCTTGCCCGCGCGGAGCTTGGAACCCTTCGCCCCGGCCGAGGTGATCAGAAGCTCGATCGAGTCCTGATCGACTGACTCCACGACGCCTCCGAGCTTGCCGTCATCGAGCCACACCCGATGTCCGCGGCGGGTGACCGTGAACGCCTCGGCCAGCGAGCACCCGATCCGGGCGGACGGGCGCTCCTCAGCGCTTGACAATCTTGCATCGGTGTCGCGCGTGAGCATCAGCCGATCCCCGATGCCGAGGCGTAGATAGTCACCCTTGCGGTCGCTGGTGGGCTGCGCGGCGAGTGGTCCGGTGCGGAGTTTCGGCCCCGGCAGGTCGACCACCACGCGCGCCCGTCGCCGGGTCTCGTCCTCGCCCTCGCGGAGGTTCTCGAGTATCGCGCGCCACTCCGGTGCGGCGTCGTGGGCGCAGTTGATCCTGATGCAATCCATCCCCGCGACCAGCATCTCGCGCACGAGCGCCGGATCGTGCGCCGCCTCGGTCGGCATCGTCACCATGATCCGCGTCGGTCGCCCGCGCGGAACCGCTCCGAGCAGAGCGTCCGTCCTGAGGGCCAGCACCTCACGGCTGCGACCGAAGCCGATCGGCGGCGGGGTCTCAGACCGCGACGCCGGCGGATAGCCGGCGAGCGCGTCGAGCGCGTCCAGCACGGCGTCGACGCTGGCCTGGACGTGACCTTCGCTGCCGCCCAGGGAGGACAGCCCGAGCGCCACCAGGGGGTTTTGCAGCTCGCGCAGGTCGTGGCTGCGGAGCGCGAGGTACTGCAACAGGTTGCGCGCGCTCGCGTCCCGATCCGCGTCGCGCCCCTCGACCCACGGACGCCAGCCCTCCGCCACCTCCAGCAGATGCTCGCGGATCGCCGCCAGCGACTCGATCAACGCCGCCTGCTCGTGACCGCGGATCGCCCGCCCACGCCGTGCGCCAATCCCGCGACCCTCCCCAGTAACACTCTGAGCCCCGGCAGCAGGGATCATCACGCCCGGCTCAGCAGTCTGACGATTCGCGCCGATCACCTCGACGATCTGGTCCTTCGGCATTGCGGCTCCCAACGGATCGACGATGAAACAGTCCGACCCATCGTGCCCGCCCACAGTCCTCGGCACATCAGGGGAAAACCCCACCGACGGTCCGTGGAGTAGCCAATTAGTAACAACTCGACAGGCTGCGCGCGAAACCGCGTGAACCGAAAGGGCGCACGCTTGCGAGGGTACGAGCAGGATGTGACCATGGTGTTACCCGCCTGTGGCTTCGCAAAGGGGGACTCATTATCTCAACGATTGAACGACTGTTGGGGCTGAAGTGGCGGCGCAAGGTCACGCAGCCTGCATGTGGAACCACGACTCGTTGCGGCTCCCCCGGCGCCTGCGCGCCCGTAGCGGAGCACCCATGGTGTGCCGCCTGGGGAGCTGGCTCGCGCAGCCAGCGGTCGACGTCGAAGTAGTAACACTGCTTGGACCACAGCATTCCCGCGTTCGCTGTTGCTATCGGAGGGGGCGAGCGCCGCGAGGGTCATCGGCCGAGATGTAGTGAGCGGACTCGTCGGTCGCGGCTCAGCCCCGGTTGTGGTTGACGACCTCGACGTTGTGCCCGTCCGGGTCGAGCACGAACGCGCCGTAGTAGCCCGCGTGGTAGACCGTGCGCTCGCCCGGCGCGCCGTGGTCCTCGTAGCCCGCCGCGAGCGCGGCGGCGTGGAACGCGCGCACCGTGGCGTTCTCGCGCGCGGGGAACGCGAGGTGAACATGCTCCGTGAGCGGCCGCTCGTCCTGCACGAGCGAGAAGCTGTAGTCCGGGCCGGAGAGCTGCACGCGGCCGGGCTCGTCGTGCGCCAGGCGCAGCCCGGCGTGCGGGGCGATCGTCGTGTAGAAGTGCCGGGAGGCCTGCGGGTCGCGGACGCGGATCCACAGGTGGTCGACGTGGCCGTCGGGCACGGCGTCCTCGCGGTCGCCGTGGACCGCCTCGACGCTGTTGCCGTCGGGATCGAGCAGGAACCCGCCGTAGTAGGTCGGGCCGTACTGCGTGCGCGGCCCCGGCGCGCCGTCGTCGCGGTACCCCGCGTCGATCCCGGCCTGCCAGAACGCGTCGACCTGCGCGCGGTCGCGGGCGCGGAAGCCGACGTGGAGCCCGCGGGTCACTGGGTGCTCGCGGTCCGTCGCCCCGATGTCCCAGTCCTCCCACTCGACCAGCTCGGCGTCCGCATGGCTGGGCTCGACGCCCACGACGCTCAGGACGGTGCGGTAGAAGCGCTCGGAGGCCGCGAGGTCCGAGACGGCGACAGCGACGTGGTCGAACAACCGGCGGATGGTACCGTTGCGGGCATGCTCGCTGCTGGGATCACGCCGTAAGGCAATCGACGGCAAGCCAAGCGGAAGGGCGCCGCCGCTGCGCTCCCGCGTTGCGGCATAAGCGGCTAGCGATCGCCACCGGCTGGTTGGTCGCTGCGTCCAAGGTTCCCCGGGCTGGGGGGTCGTGGCGCCGCTTATCTCTGGCCGTTTCCGCCGGTCGGGCGTCTACCGACACGGTCCTCACGGCTTCATGACCGCCTATGTCCGATTCCGGCAGCGCGGCTGCCCGCGCCGACGTCGCTGCCTTGGTCGACGACCGAGCTGCCGGTGGCGGGGTCCCGCTGCTCCCCTTGAGCGAACTGAGACGCCCACGGTCGGCGCACGCTGCGGGAGTAGGCAAAGCCTCGAATGGTGAGCATCTTTTGTTGGGCCACGGTGGCTAGGCTCCCGCGGATGGGGTTGCTTGAGCGTGTCGATGGATGGGCGGGTGACGGGATCGAGGCAGCGATCGGTGGGCATCATCGTCGTCGCCTGCGACGGGTTGGTCGGGTCGGCCAGTTGCATCCGCCGCCGGGCCCGTCGTTGTGGGCTGCGGGCGATCCGCCGCCGCGCTTGGGGTGCGCGCTTGATGTTTTGGTTGATGGCGGGGAGGCGCTGCCGCGTATCGCCGAGGCGCTGTCGGGCGCTCGCGCGTGCGTGAATATCGCGGGCTGGCACGTCGCGCCCGATTTCGGGCTCACCCGCGACGATCAGGCATGTTGTCTGAGGGATCTGCTGGGTGAGCTCGCGGAACGAGTCGAGGTGAGGGTGTTGCTGTGGGCGGGAGCGCCGGTGCCGGCGTTCACGCCGGCTCGGGCCGCGGTGCGCCGCGTGCGCGACGAGCTGACCCGGGGCACGCGCGTGCAGTGCGCGCTTGATTCTCGCGAGCGGCCGATGCATTGCCACCATGAGAAGCTGGTGATCGTCGACGACGAGGTCGCGTTCGTCGGGGGTATCGACCTGACTTCGCTGGCCGGCGATCGTTTCGACACCAGTGATCATCCGATGCGCGGCCGGCTGGGTTGGCACGATGCGTCCAGTCGGGTGCGCGGCCCGGCAGTGGCCGATGTTGCCTCGCACTTCGCTGAGCGGTGGCATGCAGTGACCGGCGAGCCTGTCGAGCCGCCGACCCCGCCGGCTGCGGCTGGCGACGTTGAGCTTCAGGTCGTGCGAACCATCCCTGACCACGTTTACGACTTCATGCCCCGGGGTGACTTCCGGATTCTCGAGGCCTACACGCGTGCGCTGCGATCGGCTCGCGAGCTCGTCTATCTGGAGAGCCAGTTTCTGTGGTCCCCACAGGTGGTGGAGATTCTCGCGAACAAGCTTCGCGAGCCACCCAGCGAGGATTTTCGCGTCGTCGTGCTGCTCCCCGCGAAGCCGAACAACGGCGCGGACACCACCCGCGGCCAGCTCGGGGTGTTGGTGAACGCTGACAATGGCGCGGGGCGCTTTCTCGCCACGACGATCTCCGCGCGCAGCGGCAGGCTCACCGGACCGCTGTACGTTCACGCCAAGATCGGGATCGTCGACGACGCCTGGCTGACCGTGGGATCAGCCAACCTCAATGAGCACTCGTTCTTCAACGACACCGAGATGAACATCGTGACGTGCGACCCGACGATCGCTCGCGAGACTCGGCTGCGGCTCTGGGCCGAGCATCTCGAGCGCACGATCGAGGAAGTGTCCGGCGAACCAGCCGAGGTCGTCGATCGGTTATGGCGCCCAATTGCCGCCGAGCAACTCGAGCGCCGCAAGCGCGGCGAACCCCGAACCCACCGGCTGCTGGAGCTCCCCGGCGTCTCGCGTCGCTCAAAGGCGCTCCTCGGCCCCATTCATGGCCTGCTTGACGACGGCTAGAAACCACCGAGACAAGCGGCCCGCGTCGATCGAACCTAACCTGGTCAAGGCTGAACGGGTGACCCCAGGCCGCCCCGTCCACTGTCCTTCCGAGGCGTGCAAAGGGCCAGTTACTGCAACCTGTCGTCCGACGTCTGCTTCGAGGCTAAGCGGGGAAGCCCTTCCGATTGCCGGGGATCGACGGCGGACGCCCCTGGCGGTCGATCAGGCCGTCCCGATCCGACCGGAGGGTGTCTCGTGTCCCATCCACCTTCTCTGGAAACCACCCATCACGGCGCAGGGCGCAGAGACCACGACCAGCCTTCGCACCAGGCCGACGTGCTGGATCGCGACCCTCAGGCAAGAACCAGCGCCGTGGGACCAGCCAAGCAGATCAACCCTCTCCAGGCTGAGGTGCTCCGCCACGAACGACAGGTCATCGCCTCAGCGACGTGCCGCCGGCACCGTAACTCTCCCAATACATCTCCATCCCACTGACGGGCGCGTACCCGGTCGCGCTGGGCTGGTTCATCCGCGCTCCTGCCCTCTTGGCGTCCCGTGACGGATCGGCCTGCATCAGCTCCTGGAAGGCGGCGATATCTGGGATCTCGAGGATCATCCCGACGCGATGGAGCCATCCGGGTCGCGAAACAGGCGCGACGTGACTCCAAGCGGCCCATTGAGTTCTTCTTGCTTGGGTGACCGGCGAACGGATTTTCCCAAGCTCGCTATCGGGCTCCGCTGGCCGTCTGCCGTCGCCCACCGTGGCCGCTCAGGACCGCCTCCTTCGCGAGGTTTCTCGCTCCGCTGTGAGCAGCCCCGCCGCTCCACCGGTGACGGCAGCCCTCCTGGTCGCGCTGTTGAAGAACGCCGAGCTGCGAGCGGACCACGCGATTCAGAGCAAGCTCGATGCGCTGGCCACCGGGATGCTCGAGGCAATCAGGGACGAAGGCGACGACGCCGGCGGGATGCTCCAGCGCGCCATCCGCATCGACGAACAGGTCTGAGCACCACGGCGTCACGGGTCGCGATCTAGCGCCCCGCGCCCCGTTCGCAACCAGCGCGCTCTTTCCGTCGATAACGACGGTCACAGCGACACGGAAGCGAAAGCGAGTGATGAAGGTGCAGGTTGGACGTGGGCCAGCAACCGCTCGACTGGACATCGCAACTCGGACGCAAACCGCGAACACATCCCACCCCGCTGAGCCTCTGGGGCGAAGCCCGCCGACCGAGTAATCTGGCCGAATGAAGATGAACATCAGCCGGTCGCCGGGGCCACAGAAATAAACGCTACCCCGCGTGTCGGTGACGTTCTCAGCGGCGCTACACGCGGCGCTCTCGGTGCGATGGCGATGACTGGAATGAGAGTCATGACCACCGAGCTCGGTCTGGTGGAACAAACACCCCCGCAGGCCCTCGCCCGCCAGCGCGCGCGCGGGATACGCGCCCTGCTGCGCCGCGCGCCGCGCGAACAGCGCCGGGGGCTGATCGAAGCTGCCCACTGGGCCTTCGGCGCCGGCGGCGGCGCTGCTTTCGGGGCGCTACCCCGCGAGCTCCGGCGCCACCCCTGGGCAGGACCGGTATACGGGCTGCTGGTATGGCTGGGCTTCGAACTTGGGATCGCCCCCCTCCTGGGCCTCAGCCAGGCCAAGCGAGTGCGTCTGATCGATCGCCTCGCGCTGGCCGCCGACCACCTGCTCTACGGCCTGGTGCTCTCGGCGACACGCGCGACCCAACCAAAGTAGACCGCCATGCCGGTACGCGCTCCACGACTCGCTCAGGGACGCGAGTAGCAGTGACCGCTTGTCTCCGGCGGCGAAGGACACCCAGGGTCGGTCCCGACTAGGCAAGCGGGCTTGTCAAAGCCCATCGCGATTGCTGCATGAGGTACGAGGCGACCCGTAGCGACTGAGCCGCATAAACGCTGACGGGGTGACCTTGGCGGTCCCCCCTTCGGCTGTGAGGATAGGTTCCTTCCGGTCTCGGCGCGGGCCGGTGCAAAGCGCCGCCGGGGCGCGTCTCAAACCAGCGGGGGAAAAAAACTCACGCTCGTCGACGAGGCTGGCGGGCGCAAGGATGAACACCTCGCAGATCACGTTGGGATCCTGCTGGTTGCCGTTCATAAACCGAGTAACCCGCCCGCCTCTCGCGTCTTCGATCAGCCTCAAACAAGCCCGGGCGACAACGTGGCACTGGAGCCAGTAGAACCGTTGATTGCAGCCATGAGCGCGAAAGCCTGACTCATCCGTGTGAGGCCGGACCAGCGAACGCGTGCTCGGTGGTCAGTCGGACCGCGGCGGCGGTCGGCGGCCGGAAGCGCGTGATGGCTGTCCTGCCACGTCTCGCCTGAGGTTGGGATCGCGACCCACGCGAGGTCCCTCCCCTGATCTCCAGACGGTCATCAGAAGGCCTCGTTTCTAGCCCGGTTCCCGGCGAGGGCGCTAAGCCAGGCCCGGCGTTTGGTCTGGTATTCGATCGGGATCAGATCCCCGATCGCCTGGACCACCTGAACCCATGAGAGCGCGTCGGCATAGTCGCCACGCGCCGCGGCTTCCTCCGCCCAGCCGAAGGTCCTCGCCACCGCAGCCAGATGCCGATCGTGAGCACTGACGGACGCCTCCCGCGGAGTCGACGCCAGCAGCCCCACCGCCGATCGGCAACTGCTGACCGGCGCTTGACGCACCAACTCGCGCTCGGCGACAGCACCCCCTTCAAGCGTGTCACAGCACATGTCATGCAACCCGCTCCCCACCAGACCAACCCGGTTCCTCGACGAAACGACCATCACCTCAGCTCCTGACACTGCGTCATCGCGCAGACCACTGCGGTCAACACGCCCACCTCGGCCAAGAGCTGGAGCCGGAAACAACGCCCGCCGAGGTATGAAGCGAACGCACACTCATGCTACACCCCGAATCCGTGCAGCTCGACGTTCCGCCGCGCGCGCCCCGACATCGAGCGCTAACCCTCGCGCAGCGGTGCCAACCCGTCGAGAATGTCTCCGCGACGCGGACGCACCCCACCCGCCGCAGCGATCCACCGCCCGCCCATCTCGCGGTAGGTCCCGACCGACTCCGCGGCCTCGGTGATGAACTCGCCGCGCTGTACCGCGGCCCAAAATGGCTGCACAACTTCAGAAATCATGCGACTACTGAATAGCATCAGCAACACTCCAATCAGCGAGTGTTGCGACGACCGCATGAACCTGAGGATCGATAACCGGACGTTCTTACGGCCCTTTGGTCCATAGTGTCGTCCGGGGGATGAGATGCGGCTCGCGAGGGTTGGCGTCCTATCGCGTGGGGTCGCGCCCCCGAGCTTGCGCGGGCATGCCTCTGGCGTTACGCGTGTTACGCTGATTTGGTCAATCGGGTAAGCGCGGGCGCATTTGTGACTCGTCGCTTATGCCATGCGGAGGCCCATTGTGGCCAGCCCATCGCCAGAAGATCGTCACGTGGATTTCACAGATGAGACGATCGAGGGACAGTACGAAGGAATCACTCCGGTTTCTGAGGCGTCGGACGATCAGAAGCTGGCTGATCGCGACCAGTCGCTCGCGGAGGCTGACCAGACGGCTTCTAACAGCGACCAGACCGCAGCCGGAAGAGAGCAGGCAGCCGCTGACAGCGATCAGGCCGCCAGCGATCGCGACCTCGCGCACGGCGGCGACCCGGAAGTGCATGACTCTTCGCGCGACGCGCGCGAAGACAGCGCCCAGCAACGCCAGTACAGCGCCCAAGGGCGCGTCGAGACGGCCGATTCACGCGACGAGATCGCGCACGCTCGCGATCTGACCGCGTTGGCGCGCGATCAGGCCGCCGAGCTGCGTGATCGCGAGCTCACCACCCGCGAGGGCTCCGCGGGGAAGCACGCTGAGATCATGCTGCGCGCGGCCGAGGACCGCCGCAGCGCCGCCACTGACCGCGCCGCAGCGGCCGAGGGTCGAGCCAGGGCCGCAGCAGATCGCGCGCAGGCGGCCCGTGACCGCGAGCTGGCGACGCGTACCGCGCTGCAGGCCCAGGCAGACCGCGATGAGCTGCTGGAACAGCTCGCGATCGCTGAAACCGACGGGCTGACCGGAACGCGAGCGCGCGCGACCGGCCTGGAGCACATAGCGAGCGAGATCGATCGTGCCCGCAGAACCATGGCTCCGCTCGTGGTCGCTTACGTCGACGTCGTCGGCCTGAAGGCCGTCAACGACTCGCAAGGTCACGCTGCCGGCGACGCGCTGCTGCAACGCGCAGTGGACGGGATCCGCGGTCACCTTCGCTCCTATGACCTGATCGTTCGGATCGGCGGCGACGAGTTTCTGTGCGTGATGTCCGGCGCCAGCATCGAGGATGCCGAGCACCGCTTCAGCGTCATCCAGGCCGCGCTCGCGGCCGACTCCGATCCGAGCGAGATCAAAGTGGGATTCGCCGAGCTTGAGGCAGAGGACAGCGCCGCGGAGCTGATCAGACGCGCCGACGCCGAACTGCCCGTCAGCGCCCGGCGCTAACGCGCCAGACCTCCAACATTCAGGGAGGGCTGCTCGGACCACCTGATCTATGGTTTCGGGGGCTTCCGCGCTTCTTTCCCACCAACGCTGCTCCCGCCAACCCCCGCCCAGATCACGATGAGCGCGGACCATATGAGGAGTACCCAGGTCATCTTTTGCCACCTTCGATGGGAGCCCTCCCGCCGATCTTGACCCCACCCATATCGACCGGCTAGATCTGAAACTTGAGCACATGCAATGATCCGTTCAAGGTTTGTGGCGGGGTGCCGATAATTGTCGAAGTCGTCGCCCCTCTCGGCGGCTACCTCTCCTCACGCGAAGCCCCCGACCTCTCGACATCTGGCTTGGGGGCTTCTGCGTTCTTCGGCCGAGCTGCTGATGCCTATCTGTCGCGCGACGAGCGCCCTCCAGGCACGGTTCGTGCGTGCGGTGCCGATAACGCCCATACGCCGTCCGTTAGGGGCGGGTGGCTTCAGGCTGGGTCGCGAAGCCCTCGAGACTCCGTCGTGAAAGTAGTGTCGCTCGCGATCGGCCTGGGGTCGTGCCCATCGCGCCGGCCACGGCCCTGATCTGATACGCCAGCGTTTACGCGCTCAGCACGCCGGGAATCGTTGCGTGAGAAGTCGGCTCGCGACGAAGGGTGAGAAACGCACAGGCACGTCCTCGATCCGATGTCCATTCGCTGGGGACCCCGTCGATCTTCGCGGCTTTCCCCCTGTTGTCGCTTCCTGCTGCTGGGCGGTGTGCGTCTGAGGGCCCAGCCGGCCTCGCTCATCTCCCTGGCCGTGGCCGTGGCTGGTGGTGGTGATCGTCGCGGGATGCCATTCGGGCAGGCTCTCGACGCCGGCGCCGAAGGTGCCGCGTTCGGCTTCTTGTCGATCATGTCGATAGTCATCAACGCGCGGACGCCGGCACTGCTGGTCCGAATCGCGCGGCCTACCGTACCGCCCGTCGAGGGGATACCATTTGCAGGAGATGAAAGGGCTTGGGGAGTCGAGTACCTCGCCGTGAGCAACACGCAGATCCTGTACCTGCGGCTGCGGCAGCTGCTTGACGGCGGTGCGCAACTCATCGAGGTGCTACCCGCGGAGAACTACGTCGCGGTGCACCTGCCGGGCGCGATCAACATCCCACTCAAGAGCCTCGATGCGCGAAGCAGTGCCGCGCTCGATCGCTCCAAACCGGTGGTGGTCTATTGCTGGGACGGTCTCTGAGACCTGAGCTCACGAGCCGCGTGTCGGCTCGCCAGCCTCGGTTTCGAGCAGGTCTATGACTACAGTCCCGGCAAGGTCGACTGGATGGCCCGCGCCCTGCCGCTCGACCAGGACAGAGCGGGAGAACGACGCGCGATCGACTTCTCAAACCAGGGAGCCGTGACCTGCGGTCTGCGCGACGCCGTCGGCCCGCTGCGGCCTCGAGTGGCGGTCTCGCCATACGGCTTTGCGCTGGTCCTCGGCGATGACCGGGTACTACTCGGACGCCTGCGCAAAGCCGCGCTGGCCGGCGACCCAGAGGCTCTGGCGGAGGAGGTCATGGAGCCCGGGCCATCCACCAACCGGCCGGACGCGTCTGTTGCGAAGCTGCTAGCCAAGCTGCAAGAGCGCGAATTGACCACGGCGATCCTCACCGATCCTGAAGGTCGGCTGCTCGGGGTCGTGCGACGCGCCGACCTCGAGGCCGCCGGATAATCCTCACGCAGAGGGGTGGTTCCCCCGGCGGCCACTGAGATACCCGCGGCTGCGTTCGGCTGTTGTGCATGACACCGCTGAGGAGGCACCACGGTCGTCCAGAAAACTTCCCGGCGGGTTGCAGACCGCCTTGCGGATCGCCATGCACCAGAAAAGCCGTGCAGGACGTTCCCGTCACATTCCGGTGACGAGCATCGCACTCCTGACCGATGGAACGCCTGGCCACTGCTCACTGCCTCGCGACGCTGCGCTTCTCGCTTCGGTGTCGTGCTCCGGCCGGGAGCGCGTCGCAGAATCCACCGAACGCTCACTGCGACGAGCTCCTTGGTCCGAGTTCTTGGCCGCATTGGGCAGAGCATCCTGACCAGGTTGCAGGGCGTTGCCGCAGACCCGTCCTCGATGCTGGATGCCATCTTCGCTGCAATGGAGTGGTGGGCGGGTCCGGAGATCGGCAGCATTGCGCTGCCGGACTTCATGGTGTCCGGGGACGCCGTCGTCCTGCTCGGCTTCCGCCTCGAGTAGGCGCTGCTCCACGGGCTGGCCGCCAGCTGGAAGCCCGACTTACGGTCCGATCCGGCTTCCCCTGAGGATCGGCACGGTGGATAGCGGGCGCGTAGCGGGGTCGCACTGCTGTTGGCGGTCACGGCTGAGTCGAACCGGGGCCGCGCGGGCGGGCATCGACCCCGTGACCGGCACGATTGCGGACGGTATCGAAGCCCAGACGCAGCAGGCGCTGCAGAACCTCGCCGCCGTGCTCAAGGCCGCCGGAGCGTCGATGAAGGACGTGGTCAAGACGACGATCTTCTACGCCAACGTCGAAGACTTCAGTCGCCTCAACGAGGTCTACGCCCGGCATATGCCCGATCCAGCCCCGGCGCGGTCAGGCCCGGCCAACGTGCGTCTGCCTCGCGGCCTGCTCGTCTCAATCGAGGCGATCGCATTGCTGCCGAGCTCCTCGACCTAGTCTCGCGGACGCGGTGACACCCGATCGCTGGCCCACCGACGCCGAGTGAGACTGCCAGATCGTCGCCGAGCCGAGCCAGGCCCGTCACGCTTCTCCTTCGTCGCCAGGGCAGCCACGAAATCGAGACTGCCGTCGAAGGGAGTCACGCTGAGGAAGCCGGCGACTCACGCGGGATGCGCTTGCGGACGTTCTGAGGGCTGTTCAGACCATGGCCCTGCGGGCGCGATGACGTCTCATATGCGGAAGCTGGAGTGAACGCGGGACGCGCGGCCTTCGCTCCTGCTTCGCCTACTCGAGGGGCCGCGTCCGCTTGACTCCGCGTTGCTGGAGCTGCTCCTCCCGAGCGCTAGCCAGGCCGCAGGAGCCTTTAGTCGACCGCCGATTCCGTCTGCAAAATCGCGAGGTTCGCTCCGGGCGGGTCGGCGTGCGGTCGAACGCGATCCAGACCACGGACGCGGGGCGGTGAGAGACTCCACTCGGGCTTGAGCCGTCCAAGTCGCGCTCGACAGCACCGCCGAAAATCATAGAACTTTCTAGCTTTCGTGAACGCTATGTAGCTTTCGCGGCGTGCCCGTCGAGGTCGAAGAGACGGGCTCTGCGAGGAGCGTCATCACCATCCCGATCATCCAGAGCGTGCAACTCCGGCGGCGAGGGTTTCGCTGGCTGTCCCGTGGGCCTCGATGCCGACGAGCAGGTCAAGCAGGACATCGGGGGACTTCTCGTAGGTGCCGAGGTCGAAGCCAATGCGGCTGATGAAGCGCGAGGCTTCCTCAGTCACGGCGAACACATCCAAGCCATACGGCGCCTGCATCATTCTTAACCTTGCTAGGCGCGCGTCGTCGTCCGGCAGGTCGGCGACGTAGAACGCGAACTCGGCGAGCTTCTGCGCCGAGCGCAGATTACGGTCAGCATCGAGATCCTGCAGCGCCATTTCGTAGCGACGCTGCGACTGGCTATCGAGATACAGGCTGAGTCGCTCGGTGATCGGCGGGGTCTTGCGAGTCATCCTTCTTGCGGGTGGTGGGCCAGTCTGATTCGACAGGGTGACTATCCCGCGCATCGGCCGGTGCGTAGTCACGATGTCGACGTCGGACGGTGTCGGCCACAACGGGGCGCGCACCTCGATGACTTGACCGGTGGTCCGCGCCCCGCGGCGTTTCTAATCACTACTACCTGCGCTAACGCGCGGACGGAGGGCAAAGTTGGTCGGCGCGAGCAATGTTCTGACTGGTTGGCGGGGCAGAGTTGGGCAAACTCGCTGTTCCTTACTCAACGCTGCGACGACCGGCTGGCTCGCCACCTGAGGACCGGGGATGGTGATCCTCGATCTCGGGGCTCTGACGCGAAACGGCCCGTCTCAGACGGGCCGTCTCCAAATGCGAGTAACCGACTGGGGTTAGATCGTCTGCACGTTCGCGGCGTTCGGACCCTTGGGGCCCTGCGCCGCGTCATAGGACACCTTCGCGCCTTCAGCCAGCGACTTAAAGCCGCCGCCGGCGATTCCGGTGTGATGCACGAACAGGTCCTTGCCTTGGTCATCGGGGGTGATGAAGCCAAAGCCCTTCTCGTCGCTGAACCATTTGACGGTTCCAGTTGCCATCTGTTCCCTCCCGGGAGATCGTGTGCTGCGAAACGCGGGAGGTGCTCACAGGCAACAACTACGAACGCCGGCACTACCTTGCCGAGCACGCTGCTCAGCACGAAGACCCCAGTGTATCGGCCTCCGAATTACCCGACGTCCGCGCCGGTCCCGCCGCGAGGTAAACGGCGCCAACAACGTTTGCATCGCGCGAGTCTTGCCCCGTAGCTAGCTCTAGAACCACTGGCCGAGCCACACCTGCTGGCTGAGGTACGCCTTGACTTTCCCGACGTAAACATCGCCGGCGGAGACGTGCCAGTGACCGGCGGACCAGAAG
>Ga0302325_10011808_pt1 | contig 18787 bp, 16 predicted proteins | sample Palsa_T0_2_FD_201948 | JGI IMG/M metagenome (GOLD analysis project Ga0302325, IMG submission 201948) | Peat permafrost microbial communities from Stordalen Mire near Abisko, Sweden - Palsa_T0_2 | ecosystem: Environmental > Terrestrial > Soil > Palsa > Peat permafrost | place: Sweden: Abisko...
GAGGCTGGGAGGGGGCCATTTGAACGAACTTCTGAAGAACCCCCTCCCCAACCCTCCCCCGGTTAAACCCCGGTCCGCCACACCATGTCGAACACCGCCGCAGACATTCAATGATACTGATAAAACGTCACCCGCAAGACCACTGGAGCCGACGGCGTGGAAGAACCCGACGTTGGAGCACTACCGCGAACAGCAGCCCCGAGCGGAACCTCCGTGCCTGATTGATGATTGGCGGCGGCGCCGGAAAGATCGTAGCCGCGGCCCATGATGTCGTCTCCGTTATAGCGACGGGACAAAATCCATTGCCCATCCGCAAAGAATCCGCGATCGATCGTCGCGGCGGTGGCGATGCTGCCGCCCGGGGACTTGGGGGAAACGATAAATGGATGGTTTCCATTGGTCGCGAAATAGTACTCGTCCGGCCCGGTCTGGATGATGAGCACAAACGGCGCGTCGAGAAACGACAATCCCACGGCCGCGCGAGTGCCTGGCTCGGCGGCATCGTCGCTCGTTGCCGGAGCGGCGCCGGCGCCATCGCCGCTCGTCCCGCCGCGTTGTCCCGGAGCCGGCGTGAAGTCGAAGACGTAATTTCCCATCTGGACTTTGCCGGGATTTTCGCCGGCTTGCATCGTGATCAGTTTGATCGCATCCGGCTTTCCCTGGGCCTGGGCGATCGCGCCTGACACGGAATTGATCAATCCGTAACTCCGGGCGAACGCGCTGTCGGGGTTCAATCTGTCGATGCCGAACGGCGAAAAACACAGCGCATTCTCCTGGGTAAACGCCCACCACCCATTGTTCGCGTTGGGCGCGGTTTCGGGGTTCCACGCGGGGTTGCCATTGCGCGCCCAGGTCGAAAGAACCTCCTGGTAGTTGGGGAGATAAATGTCCGGGGCCAGGATGTCGATGGCCGGCGCGCCGGCGCGCCCGATGTCGTGGTCAATCGGCTCGCCGCCCCCGCGGGGGTAATAAAACGGCCCGAGATCGCTGGGCTGCACGATCCACGTGTTCAGGTACATCGGAATCGAATATTCGCGCTTGCCCGCGGCTGCGACATGACCGACGTATTGCGCGTAGTTCCAGGCCATGAATATCTCGTTGGTGTGGTCGTACATCTCAAAATCCGCCGGCCGCGCGGGACGGGACTTGTCGTTGGACACCGGCGGATCGGGATTGGGAACGTTCTTCCCAAAAACCTCCTCCCACGTTCCGCTGGTTTTGTCGCCGGCGGCATCCCATATCTTCCTCAATTCCGGACGCAAGGTCGCTTTGTTCGCCTGCAGATAATCCGTCAGCTGCGCCGGAACGGGCCCGGCAAAAGCCTTGTTCGCAGCATCGCAAAAGTCGCGCGTGCTGCCCAACACTCCCACTTCGTTCTCCACTTGAATCGCGATCACACGGTGCGTGCAATCGACAGCGCGGATGTGACGCATGACCGCGGCGAACGCCGCCGCATCGGCGTCGCGATTGGCGTCGCTGAGCGTCGAGAGAATCTCCAATGAGTTTCCGCTGCCATTGACCACGCGCGGAAACCGGTTCTGATCGGCTTTGACCCATCGGGGCGGATAATGCGACAGCGCGTTCTTCCAGCTTCCCATCCACAGCAGAATCAGCCGCAGGTGGTTCTCCCGGGCCGCCTCGATCTGATAATCGACCATCGAAAAGTCGAATCTGCCTTCCTCCGGCTCGATCAGGTCCCAGGATACGACGCTGAGCACCGTGTTGAGATGCGCCTTGGCCAACCGCGGCAAAATCGTTTTGGTCGCCTCGACATCGGAGGAAGTCGAGTTTTGCAACTCGCCGGCCACGCAAATGAACGGCCGCCCATCGACGATCAGTTTCATCATGCCATCGCGCTGCTCCAGGCGCGGGGCATCCGCCGCCAACGGCTTGGCTTCCATGACCGACGCGCAACCGATGATGCGTGTCGCTGCGCACGCAAACAGGCAGACGCTTGCAATCGATGACCTCATGTTCCTGCTCCTTCCGCGAAATGATTTGCCTCAACTCACCCGATCCGAGCCGCCAGGCGGCCTCCGAACCCATGGCCCTCAACTGAGAAGTCAACTTTATACACGGAAATGAGCGATCGCGATCACCCAAGACCCCGCATGGGCCGGCTGATGCCTCAGCGCCTTTGCAGTTGGCGCCATGCATCGATCACGCTGATACGGTCGTCGTCCCCGATCAACCTGGAATTTCCCGGCAAACTGCAGCGTGCCAGACATTCGAGATGGGGCAGCCCGGCCAAGCGCGCGTCGAAGGCTCCGCCGCGGTGGCTGTTGCCGATGGATCGCTGGCCCGTCCAGCCGCCGGGGAACTGGATTGAGTATATCAATGGTCTCCCGACGCCTTTTCCGCCCCCCGGGGTTGCTCAAGCAACCCCGCCGCTTGCATCGCGGGCGTTTCGCCGGTTGTATCGGGCGTACGGCAGGCCTTCCAGAAAGGCGTTCAATTGCACCGCGCGCTTGATGCCGCGGTCCAATTCGATGCTCATCCGCGTGTGCGGATACTCCCGGTGGTCCTTCACGATCCCGTGCCGAACTGACTGGATTTGCACATACCGGTACGCCCGCCGCGCCTGCAACACATCGCGGAGACAGCCGTCAAAATAATCGTGATGATTCGCGCTGCGGAAAAACGGCACCCGGCGCTCGGGCAAGACATCATTCACCAATTTCGCTGTCGAGCCATGGATCTTCTGCATCATCGGGCCCAGATTCGCGCCGGTCTTGAGGTAGCCGATCGTGTGATAATGATTGTACAGAAGCGACGTAATCCATGGAACGAAACCGAACTGCGCGGTGTAATGCAAAAAGCGATCCCAGAAAATCGCCTTGGCGGCCTCGGATGCGAACGCCGGGAACCGATCGCGGCAACGCGCGGTGATAAAATAAACGGTGTTGTCGCGATACCAGTGTTCGAAGCGATGTTTCCCCGCGAAGAATTCCTTCGAGTTGTAAGAACTCTTTCCAAACGCCATAAGTCCCCTGCAAATCACCCGCATCCCCACTATACCAACCGGCGGGGTTGCTTCAGCAACACCGTTCCGCCCGAAAATTCCGCCCCCGCTCAAGCCTCACCCCGCATTGACGAACTCGACGAACTCGATGAGGTGGCCATCGGGGTCGCGGTAGAAAACGACCTGCGCCCTGTGGTCCTCTTTCTTTCCATCCGGTGGTCAGTCGATCGTCGCGTCGCCGTCGTAGGTTGACGGGTCCCAAACCTGGGGATTTGCCAGTTCGGCCTCGAGCGCTGGATCGGCGGCTTTGTAATAATACTTCCAGGATTGCAGCTTGCGGCGGTGGGGGGCCAGTCGATCGAAACTTCGCATCCTTGGCAAGTCGCAACCCATATGCTCGAGGACGTGAATGCGCTCGACAGAGCAGCGAGCCAACGCGGGGCGCAGAAGAGTGGGGAGAAGATCGCGGTCCGGTTCGAGCGTCTGAAAATCGACGAGCCGGATGCGCGTGAGACCCTGAAAGCCGGGGGGCTGATCCTCGCGCTTGAGGACGCAAAAGGCGCGGAGCGAGCCGGCCCGCGACGCGGTGAGGATCCATATCTTCCCGGCGCGCAGGGGAATCGCGTAGTGCCAGTTGAGCGTCGGCAGATCGCGAACGGCCAGGAGCTTGTCGGCGTTTTGACTGACGAGCTCCCTCCAGAAAACATCGAAGCGATCGTCGAAGTGGTCGGAGAATGCGACGTCGATGCCCTGTGCAGGGGGAGGAAGAGCCGCGGCGGTCAGCGCGTGCTTCAATCGCAAGGCCGCGGCGGCCGCCGGCGCGAGAATATGTGGCAGCGGAACCCCCTTCATCTTCAGCGCAGTGAGAGCGAAGCCGTGATAGGCGGTGACCCAAAACGACGCGGCCTGCCAGTCGCCAAGCGGACAGCGGGGGCATAACGGCGCGACCACTCCGGTGCCGTGGATATTGACGGTGTTGTAGAAGAACAGATCGACACCGCCCTGATTGAGAAACTCGTCCAGCAGCCAGAGTGCCAAGCCGCGATACTCAGGCGTGACGACACAGCCTCGACCGGTGGCCGTGATGAGTGATTGCCCGCGAAAGCTGTGGAGTCCTGGAATGTTCCCGTGGGTGCCGACGATATTGCCATGCTCGTCTTCCAGGACCCAACCGATCGGCCACTTTTCACCGAGGCGCGGCCACAGCGGGCTGTCGAGCCAGACGCGAGACCAGTCTTGCTTCGGGAGGCTGATCAGATTGTGCTTGTCTTCAAGCCGTGCGATCTGGGCGAAGTCCTCAAAGCGCGCCTGTCGCAACTTCGGCGGCTGTCGGGGAGCGGCATGGGGAGTGGCCGGCAACTGCATCGCGGGGATCAAGCATGCACCTTGTAGCGGAGAGGCAAGGCCAGCAGCCCGCGCAGGCCGTGGTTCTCACGCCACGCCAGAGGGCCTTCCTCGAGTTCCAGATCGGAGAAGCGCGCGATCAGCGTTTCGAAGCCGATCTGGCCTTCGAGGCGTGCCAACGGCGCTCCAAAGCAATAGTGCGCTCCCCAACCAAACGCCAGATGACGGTGGTTGTCCGGTCGGTCAAAATCCAGTCGGTCCGGGTCGGGAAACCGGTCCGGGTCGCGGTTGGCGGCGGCGATGACCGCCATCACCGCCTGTCTTTTCGCGATTTTCTTTCCGCCGAGCACCACATCATCGGGGGCCAGGCGGGCGGTGTGCTGAACGGGGCTCTCATATCGGAGAAGCTCTTCCAGCGCGGCCGGCATGATGTTCGGTTCGGACCGGAGGCGGCGAAATTGCTCCGGGTTGCGAAGAAGCGTGAGGATGCCGCTGGTGATCAGATTCGTCGATGTCTCGGATCCTCCGACAACGGTGATGATGCAGTTGGCGACGATCTCGTCGTCGGTCAATCGATCGCCGTCGACCTCGGCGTTCATGAAAGCGCGGAGCAATCCTTCGCGCGGATGGGCGCGTTGCTCGTCCATGGCTTGCCGGAAGTAGTCGTTGAACCCTTCGATGGCCCGCAGCACCTGGGTGAGCCGGTCGGGGTTGTGCTGGAAGTTGCCGAGAATCTCGGCGAACGTTTCCGACCAGACCTTGAGCTTCACGTGGTCTTCGGAGGGGAGCCCGATCATCTCCGTGGTCACGATCGCCGGCAGCAGCTCGGCGAAATCGGAAAGCAGTTCGATCCGCCCGGTTCCCCGGGCGATGACATCGTCGAGCAGGCGCAGCGCGATCTCCTGGACGTGGTCGTGCAGCAGACGCACGCGGGCCGGGGTGAAGAACAGCCCGGCAAGCTTGCGGAGGCGGGTGTGCCCGGGCGGATCCATAAAGAGCATCTGCTTGATCATCACCTTGGCCACGGGCGCCACCTCGGGAGCGCCCAGAACTTCAAAGAATTTCGGTCCGGGCGTTCGCGCCGCCGAAAATCGCTGCAGGACCGTGACGACATCGTCATAGCGCGTGACGATCCAGGCGTGCAGATACGGATCCCAGTAGACCGGATCGTGTTCGCGGATCCGGTGATACAGCGGATAGGGATTGCCCAGCACTTCCGGGTCGAGCAGGTGATACAGGCTCAGCGGCGCCTCGGCTGGCTTGTCGGGAATTGGCGCTGGCGACGGCTGCATGAGGTTACTTCACTTTCAACTCGCTTTGGTTGCGGCGGAGGCCGTCATGCGCTCGACTTCGGCGGAAAGCGCAGCCACGGTCGGTGCGCCAAACAGTTGCCGCAGGCTCAGCTTCACGCCGCACGCATCGCGGATGCGCGCGACCAGCTGAACGCCGAGCATCGAGTGACCGCCGGCCATGAAAAAGTTTTCGTCGCGCGCGACAGTCGGGTGGCCCAGCAGGGCGGCAACGATCGCGGCGATCTGCTCTTCCAGCGCGGAGCCGGGGGGGACGGTCACCGCGGGGTTGTCGCCTTTGGTTAGAAGATTGCCGGCTGTTGGAGCGGGAAGCGCCGATTTGTCGAGCTTGCCGTTCGCGGTCGTTGGCAGCGAGTCGATCGACACGTACACGGCCGGAATCATGTAATCGGGCAGACGAGCGGCGAGAAATTCGCGCAAATCGACCGAATTCACGCGCGCCTCGCGAACGCAGACGATGTAAGCGACCAGTTGCGGCCCGACGCCGGCGTCGTCGCGGGCCACCACGGCGCTGCCTTCGATGCCAGTGAAGCGATCGAGGGTGGCGACGATCTCGCCAAGCTCGACGCGGTAACCGCGAATCTTCACCTGATCATCAAGCCGGCCGAGAAAGGTGATCTCGCCCGTCTCAGTGAACCTGCCGCGATCGCCGGTGCGGTAGATGCGCAGGGCCGGCCCTGAAGCAGGTGTGTAGCTCACGAATCGCGCGGCGGTCAGATCGGGATTGTTGCGATAGCCGCGTCCGACCAGCGCGCCACTGATGCAGAGCTCGCCCGGCTGACCGGGGGGCACCGGGTGAAGTTTGTCGTCGAGAATGAGCACCGTCGCGCCGCGAATCGGCCGGCCGATGGAAGGGGGCGCGTCGGCATCGGCGTCGGGATTGACGACTCCCGATGTGGCGACGACTGTGCATTCGGTGGGGCCGTAGTTGTTGATCACCGCGAAGGGGAGGCCCGCGATCGGGCGGCGGTGCAGGGTATCTGCACCGGTTAGGAGTGTGCGCAGCGACGTCTCGGCGGGCCAGGTTGAATGCAGTAATTGCTCTGCCAAAACCGTCGGCACGAAGCCGATCGTAATTCGTTCCGCGACGATCCAGTCGCGCAGAGCCTGCGGAGAGCGACGGGTTGCTTCGTCGGCAAAATGCAGGCTCGCCCCGGCAGTGAGATGGGGCCAGATTTCCCAACCCGCGGCATCGAAGCCGAGTCCCGCGACCTGGCTGGCGCGATCGGCAGCAGTGACTGCGAACGCGGATTGGTGCCAATCGATCAGGTTCAGCAGATTCGCCTGCGTGATCTCAACTCCCTTGGGGCGGCCCGTCGAGCCGGAGGTGTAGATGACGTAGGCGAGCCCATCCGGTGATGGCTCGTCGATTGATTCATGTTTTGCGTCATCAGTGGAGATGCGATCGATGCCAATGAACGGGCACGGCAGGTCAGCCAGGCCCCGCGTCTTGTCGCGATGCGTCAGCAAAAGCGGAGCGCCGGCGTCGCGCAAAATAAACGCCAGGCGATCTGGCGGCGTCGACGAATCCGTCGGGAGATAAGCGTGTCCTGATTTGAGCACCGCCAAAGCCGCAACCACAAACTCAGCCGAGCGTTCGAAGAGCAGTCCGATGCAGGATTCGGGCTTGAGTTTGGCGCTGCGCAAATGCGCGGCGAGCTGATTCGACTTTTGTTCCACCTCGGCAAAGCTGAGCGAATGCGCCGCATCGGTGATGGCGACGCGAGTTGGATGTGCAGCAGCGACTGCTGCAATGCGCGCGGAAATACTGTCGGCGCCTGGCGGCGTCGATCGGACGTACGACGACACATCTGTCTGCACTTTTTTCTCCTTTAACCCACACGGGACGCAATGCGCTGGAATTCGCCGGAGGTCGGCTCCGGCGCCATCGCTGAATCCGCTGGCGCCAGACGCCTGTTTTGGCCGCCCGAGGAGCCGAGCAACTTGTCGAAGAGTTGCTCCCAGCGGTCCACGACCGGCTCGACCTCGAACATCGATTGGACGCGGGCCCGACCGGCCCGGCCCTTGGCACAGCGCTCGCTTCGCGGCAGCGACGCCACGCGGTCCATCGCCGCTGCCAGGGCATCGGGGGCGCCCGGAGCCACTACATAACCGTTGACACCGTGAATCACCACCTCCGGATTTCCCGACACGTTGGTGGCGACAATCGGCAGCCCGGCGGCGCAGGCTTGCAGCAACACCAGCGGAAGACCTTCCATGTCGGAGGACAAAACAAAACCATCGGCGGCGCTCATCAGCTCGGGGATATCGCTCCGCAGGCCCAGAAACCGCACCCGGCTGCCAATCCCCAACTCCGCGGCCACCGCGACAAGCTGATCCCGCAGCGATCCCTGACCGCAGACCAACAGCGTGCTGCGCGGGGAATCGAGCTGCGCAAAGGCGCGGAACATCGTTGGATAGGCCTTTTGCAACTCCAGCCGGCCGATGGCCAGCCAGACAAAATCGCCGTCGATTCCCATCTCTTCCCGCAGGCGCCGCCGGGCCGAGGGATTGGGAAAGTAACGCTGGCAGTCGATTCCATTGGGCACGACCATCATCTTCGATGCCGGCACGGCCCGCCGCTGGATGTAATAGTCCGATGCCGCGTGACAGATGGTCGTCGTGCGCTCGGCCAATCCATCGGAGATGCGATGCGCGAACTCGAAGACGGTCGTGTGATCGCGCTGCACTCCCGCCATCGTGAGGTTGTGCAGCGTGCAGACCAGAGCCGGAAACGGAGCGAAGATTCGCGCAGCCCGGGCGAGCAGGTTCGCATGCGTCATGTGGCTGTGAACGAGATCCGGGCGGAATTGGCGGATCAGCCGCACCAGGCGATACAGCCCGCGCGGATCGGGAACGCCGCGGCGCATGTTCAAGTGCGCCAGCGGAATTCCGTGGCAAGCAAAGTCAGCGGGCATGACGCCCGGCGGCAGCATCGAGACGATCATCACCTTCCAGCCGCGGTCCTGGAACGCGTAGCCCAGGCGGATGACCTGCTCCTCCGCGCCGCCGCCGATGGCCATGGCGGTCGAGAGCAGCAGCAGCCGCTTGGGCGCATCACAGCGGCGCGAGGGTAGGGGGGCGATCGCTGTGCTGTTTGTCGTCATGAAAATTCGTCGCAGTGAGCGCTTCCAAACCGCCGGGCGAATGTATTGGTCGGCTGGGTCCGATTCAAGACAAACCCGGGGGCTCGGTCATTTGTCGCTGGAAGGCTGGGCGGAGGTTTCCGATTGCAGCGAATATCGGGTTCGATATTGTGAAAGTCGCCGAAAGCCGGCGTGAACCTTGCCGTACAACTGCACGTCGGAGCGAAAGGTTCGGCATTGTCGTTGGATCGGCTCGTCGCCATCGGGCATGAATCGGCCGATCCGCATCGCCGCCTGCGAATCCATATCCAGCGGCAGCGCGGTCTTCCGCGGCTCGATGGTGAAGCCGCACTTGAGCCCGGCATCGACGCACCAGCGCTGGATCTGAGTCGAGTGCGCACCGTTCGGATACGCGATGGCCACAGGCCGCAGGCCGGTCATCGACTGGATCGCCTCCTGCGCCCCGGCGATTTGCTGGCGGCCCGCACGGGCGGAATAGTTGCTGAGAATCGCGTGATTGGCTGTGTGGTTGCCGAGCCCAACCAGGGGGTGTCGTGAAAAGTCGCGCAGCTCCGTGGGTGTGAAAGGGCGGTCCAGATCGCCGCGCGGAGCGAAGGCGCTTCTGCCGTGGCGGCGCAGCAGTTCTTCCTCGATTTGCTCGGTGGTCATCGACTTGAGCGCGCGACCGTCGCGGACGATTGCGTCGTGGCTCAGGGCGCGGGCGGCGGATTCGCGCCAGTGAACGTCCCACCAGAAGCTTTTGCATCGCTGAACGTTGTCCGTGGTGATGAAGAAAGTGGCCGGGGCGGCGAACTCTTCGAGAATCGGCAGCGCCCGGGTGTTGTTGAAATAGCCATCGTCGAAGGTGATCAGCGCGTATTTGCCGTCGGGGTCCAAGCCAGCGAACAGATCGGCGGGGCGGATGAATTGGTATCCCTCGGCTTGGTAATACCGGACAAAAGCGCGGAACTGCGCGACGGTCGTGCGCTGCAGCGGGTGAACCCGATTTTGCCGCGATTCCCGATCGTCCAGAAAAACAGAGTGGAAGAGGAAACAGAGCAGGGCGTTTCGCTCGCGAAACAGTGAGAGATAAGCGCCGGCCGCCGCCGCGTCGGTCGTTCGGATGATTTTTCGCACGGACGAGAGCATCTGGGTTTACTCCACGTCCGCGGCCAACTGCGGCTCGTCGTCCGTTGCCACTGAGCTGACGCAGCTTTCGTACAGGGCCAGGGTTCGCTCGACCATTTTGTCAATGGTGAACTGTGCGACGCGCTGGCGCGAGGCGGCGCCCATTCGCTCGGCCAGCCCCGGATCAGCGGTCAATGAGACTAGCGCGGCGGCCAGGCCCTCGCAATCATCCGTGGGCACGATCGTGCCATTGACCCCCGGCTCGACCAGCAACTCGGCGCCGCTGGTTCTCATCGCCACGATCGGCAATCCTGCCGCCATCGCTTCCAGAATGGCGTAAGGCATCGCTTCCATACGGCTGCTCGAGGCGAAGATGTCGAATGCCGGGAGAATTTGTCGGGCGTCGAGCTCACCGAGCAGCGACACTTTCCGGGCAAGCCCCAGGCGCGCGGCAAGCTCGGCCAGTGCGACGCGCATCGGTCCATCCCCGACAAGAACGGCCCGCATGCGCGGGGCCTTGTTGAGGGCGATCGCCATCGCGTTGATCAACACCTCGGGAGCCTTGTCCGCCACCAGTCGGCCGACCCAGCCGACGACGATCTCGTCATCGCCCACGCCGCACGCTCGCCGCGCCTCGTGGCGCGGGGGCAGCTGCAGCGCGCCGACTCCGTTGGGCACCATCACCACGCGCGATTCGCCGAGACCGGCCGCCAGCGCAAAGCGCGCTTCCTCGGCTCCGACGGCGATGATGCGGGTCGTCAGCTTCGACAACACCAGCTCGGCCAATGCGAAGAATCGACGCTTCCATCCTGGCAGCTCGGCGGACATGGTGACCAATGCGTGTGGCGTGTAGAAGGTCGCCGCGCCCGATCCCATCGCCGCCAGGCGGGCCACGGCTCCCCCTTTGGAACTATGTCCGTGAACGATGTCGAACGGACCAAACTGATGCAAATACTCTCGCGCCGACCACGCCGCCCTGATGTCGCTGGGATGAACGCTGCGGCGCATGGGCAGCGCCACGTGCCTCAGGCCGGGCATGGACCACATCCGGGTGCGAAACGAATCGTCCAGCCGGAATGGGGAGTAGAGCAGATGGACGTCGCACCCCCGCGCGATGAGCCCCTCGGCTAGATCCAACACATGCCGGCCGGTCCCCTTGGCCGCAGCCTCGGTCACCAGCAACACCCGCAGCCGCGCCGCCGGCGCACACCGTTTCGGCGCGTGATCGTTTGATATGTCTACAGCCGCACCCACGACGCATTTCTCCCGCGGGGCAGCTTAATGTTCGCACGCCGTCGGTCGCAAGCACAATCCGCCTGGGACCGCCGGCTCTTCAGGTTTTCGAAGCGTCATAACCCAATTATTTCCGCCAGTTAGACGGGTGGCCCCATCGGCGGCCGGCCAGACATCAGCCCGTAGAGCAGACTGATCACGAACAACACCAGGAAGATGAAGAACAGAATCCTGGCAATGCCGATCGCCCCGGCGGCAATGCCGCCGAAGCCAAATAGCGCTGCGACGATTGCGACGATGAAGAAAATCAGAGCCCAGCGAAGCATGGTGACCTCCAGTAGGTTGACAAAGTGCCGCACAAAATCGGCCTGATGAGGGAGGAGCAAACCCCGTGCTAACTGCGGATATGAACGGGCCGAAGGGGAATCCCTTGCCACAAGGGCCGTCACGAAGACCTTATTCAAAAAAACGAGCGCTCGCGCGCGGCCCACTGCAAGTCTAAAATCGCGGCCAACGGAGTCGAACGGATTCTTCGAGCCGCCGGCAAACTCGAAGCCACGATCGCGATCATCACCGGCATCGTGCTGGAACAGATGGGCAAAACCACCGCCTGAGCAAACTGGGAGACCCCATGGCGAAAACGGCAACGAACCGAAAATGGTCCGGCAAGGTGACGAGGGAAAGCCACGCCCTGGCGCTCGATCAGGGCGTTTTCACATGGAGCAACCCGGCGAAAATCGCCGCCTCGCTCAAGCGTTCGGCATTGGAGAGCACCAATCGCAAGAGCGATCCCTATCGCTCGGCCATGTCGATGCTGACGTTCTACATCAATCGCGCGGGCAAACATCTTCCCGAGAGTCAGAAGGCGGTCCTGAACCAAGCCAAGGCAGAGCTCAAGAAGCAATTCGCAAAACAGTAGAGCAAGATGATGGATTTTTCGATCGCAGCGCAGCCTTCGTCGAAACGACCGCCGCAGCATCATGACGCATATATGGAGAACTCCGAACGCCAACCGGAGCAAACCCCGCCGCGCAAACCCATTGCGACAGAGACTGCCATGAACGCAACCCAGACCCGGCGCACGAAGCAGGCGCTTCAGGAAAGTGAAGAGCGGGCCCGGGAGGTTGCCGAGAAGCTCTCCTTCGCCCTGGCCGCTGCCGACCTGGGTGATTGGGAATGGGACGCCGCGACCGATCTGCTGCGACTTTCACCGCGAGCGGCCGAAATCTTCGGCATCCCCGCCGAGCCGGTCCGAACGCGCACCCAGGTCAGGGAATTGATCCACGAGGAGGACCGCCCCAAAGCCCGTCTGGCCGTGGAGCAGGCGGCCGCTCATCAGGGTCACTACAACATGGAGTATCGGGTCGTTCGTCCGGACGGCAGGCAGGTTTGGGTGGCCGCCAACGGGCGCAGCCGGTTCGGGCCCCAGGGGCAGATCATCGGGATGGCCGGCGTGGTCATGGATATCACCGCGCGCAAACGCGATGCCGCCGAGTTGGAACGAGCGCGAGCCGAAGCGGAGCGCGGGCTTTGGCAATGGCAGGCGGTGATCCAGAGCATGACCGAGGGGCTGGTGCTGGCCGACATCGACGGGAATCTGATCTCCATGAACCCGGCCGCGCTGGCGATCCACGAGATTGCCAGCCTCGGCGAGATGCGGAAAAAGATCGCCGATTATCCCGATCTGTTCGAGCTTCATGATCTCACCGGCAAGCATTTGCCGCTGTCGGAATGGCCGATCTCGCGAGTTCTGCGCGGCGAACGCTTCAGCGGCTACGAAGTGCGCGTCCGGCGCCGCGATACGGGGCGGCAATGGGTTGGGAGCTACGGAGGCACCCCGGTTCTCGATGCGAGCGGGCGACTCGTGCTCGCGGTGCTGACCCTCCGCGATGTGACCGAGCAGCGCAACACGGAGGATGCTCGCCGGGCGCTGCTGGCACAAGTCGAGCGGCAGGCTCGCGTCTTCGACGCCACGCTTTCGTCGGTTCGAGATTATGTCTTTCTCTTCGATCGCGAAGGACGATTCCGCTACGCAAACAAACTTCTTTTGGACCTGTGGGGTCTGACGCAGGAACAGGCTCAGGGCAAATCGATGCGCGAGTTGAATTACTCGCCCGACGTGGAGACGCAGCTCACGAAGAACATCCGGCTCGTATTCGAGACCGGCAAGGCCGTGACGGATGAAACCAGCTACACGAGTCCCACCGGACAGACCGGATATTTCGAGTACATCCTGGCCCCCGTCTTCGATGCCGAAGGTCGCGTGGAGATGGTGGCCGGTACCAGCCGGGATATTTCCGAGCGGCGTCGTGTCGAGGAGGAACGCCTCGAGCTGCTGCGGCGGGAGCGGGCCGCTCGATCCGAGGCCGAGCGCGCCAGCCGGATGAAAGACGAATTTCTCGCCAATCTTTCCCACGAGCTTCGCACGCCCCTCAATGCGATCCTGGGTTGGTCGCATCTCCTGGCCAGCGGCAAGGGCAACCAGGAAGACCTCTGCGAAGGGCTGCGCATCATCGACCGAAACGCGCAGGCTCAGGCACAAATCATCGGGGACCTGCTGGACATGTCCCGCATCATCTCGGGAAAAGTCCGGCTCAATACTCAGCGACTGGACCTTCACTCGGTTGTGCAGGCGGCGGTCGAGACCGTCAGGCCCGCGGCCGAGGCAAAGGGAATCGCCATCCAGTGCGTGCTGGACCCGCTGGCGGCGCCCGTTTTCGCCGACCCCGATCGTCTGCAGCAGGTCTTCTGGAATTTGCTCAGCAATGCCGTGAAATTCACCCCCAGGGGAGGCAGCGTGCAGGTGCTTCTGGAGCGCGCCGATTCCCACCTGGAAGTGAGCGTGATTGATTCGGGGGAGGGGATCAGTGCGGACTTTTTGCCGCACGTCTTCGAGCGGTTTCGCCAGTCGGACGCTGGAACCACCCGCCGCCACGGCGGCCTGGGACTCGGCCTGGCCATCGTCAAGCAACTGGCGGAACTGCACGGCGGCAGCGTGCGGGCGAAGAGCTCCGGATCAGGGGCCGGGTCCACCTTCACCGTGTCCCTTCCTCTGACCGCCGTCCAGCCGGCAGTCCCCACCGAGCAAAAATGCCCCAATCCCGCCGCGCAGACCATCGCGTTGTCACCCAGTGTCTGCGACAAGATCGCCGGAGTCAGGGTGTTGGTGGTGGACGACGAGCCCGATGCGCGAGCGCTGCTGCGCCGGCTCCTGGAAGATTGCCAGGCAGTGGTCACGACCGCCGCGTCGGCGCAGGAGGCGATCGAGCATCTGGCATCTTCCCCGCATGACGTGCTGGTCTCGGACATCGGGATGCCCACCGTGGATGGCTACGAGCTGATTCGGCGCATCCGGGCTTTGCCGCCGGAGCAGGGCGCGAACATCCCCGCCATCGCATTGACGGCTTACGCCCGAGTCGAAGACAGAACCAAAACGGTGTTGGCAGGTTTCGCGCATCATGTCGCCAAGCCTGTCGAGCCAGCCGAGCTGATCAGCATGGTCGCCCGTTCAGCTGGAAGATTGGACTAATCTTCTTCCTCTACTTCTCTGCTGTTCGACTGCTCTCCTGCTCGATCGCGGCAACGCCGCGATAGGCCGAGGTCGGATTTGTACCGGACGGTGGGATTTGAACAGTAGAGTAGTAGAGCAGTAGACCGCAGGAAAGCGACTTGCTTTCCATCCACCCTCCCCGCGTCATATCCCCCATTCTTCGTCTACTGTTCTACTGTTCCACTGCTCTCCTGCTCGATCGCGGCAACGCCGCGATAGGCCGAGGTCGGATTCGAACCGACGAATAACGGATTTGCAATCCGTCCCCTTAGTCCGCTTGGGTACTCGGCCAGATGATTGGCGAGGATATGCGGGCGGACTTCAACAGGCAAATTGGCGCAGATCTATGGGGTGCGTGACAGTTGGGCGGCCCCGTTATTCCGCCGGTCTGCGCTCGTACTCCCTCCCCCGGTATTTCCGGGGGAGGGTTGGGGCGGGGGCTGCGTTGCAGTGTTTTGATTCGTCGAACGGCCCCCTCCCAGCCTCCCCCGGAAATACCGGGGGAGGGGCAGGAGCATAACCGGCTCATGTGTCATGGTCCCAGCTGATTGACGCGGGGCCGGTTTTCGATGCCAAATGGCACGGAATGCCGTTATAATGCGGGGCGACCGATAAGGAAGAATGCCCATGCATCAAGTCCAACTCAATGAAAGACTTTACAAAGAGGCCGAGCGCCGAGCACGCGAGGCGGGGTTTGGTAGTGTTGATGAGTTTGTCGCCGACCGGCTCGAAAGCGATTTTTCCGATGAGCAGGAGGATTTTGACGACCGCTTCACCCCGCAAGTCGTCGCCCGGCTCGACCGGATTTCTGACGCTATGAAGGCGGGCCAGAGCGTCTCGGCGGAACAAGTCGATCAGCATCTTGCGGACGTTCGGGAAGCATGGCTAAAAAACCACGCCAGCTGACGCTTCGATATTCGCTTTTTATTCGGCGGCACCCCCGCAAAAAACTGCTGCAAGACCAAAATTTTCGTGATATAGTTCGGGCATGGCTGTGCATTCCAACAAACTCGAACAAGTCGAAGGCCAATGGGAGGAACTGATTCAACATCCCGATCAGTTCGCCGGGAGGCGTGTTCGCGTCACGGTAATATCCGATGAGAGATCATCGCCACCTTGTCTGCTGAATGAAGTTCGCCGCTGGCTTGCCGAAGGGGAGCGGCTGGACGTTACGCGGGCGACTCCTCCAAAGACGGATGCTTTTGGTGATCTGTTGATCGAGAAGTTCCGGAAGCAGGGATTGGTGCTTTAATGCTGATCGATGCGGGCCCGCTCGTATCCCTCTGTGACAAAAAGCAGCCGACTCACTCAAGCTGTCAAGCCATATTGGAATCCGCCCCGGTGCCGGTGATTTCGACCTGGGCGTGTTTCGTTGAAGCGATGTATCTCGTGGGTCGGATCGGTGGCTTTCGGCTTCAAGAGCATCTTTGGGACTTGCTGAATCGCGGCATCTTGCAACTGCATCAGCATGCCGACACCGAAAGCGCCCGGATGGCCGCACTGATGGAGCGCTACCAGAATGTTCCGATGGATCTCGCCGATGCATCGCTTGTGTCGACGGCGGAAACCTTGGGCGATCGAAGCATATTTACGCTCGACAGCGATTTCCGGATATACCGTCTGCCCGACGGCGGAGCTTTCTCTGTTGTCCCGGAATAGAGTCCAAGACACCACTCCGCAGAGTTTCCCTCCCACCTCAAGCCGGATTGTACGCTCCACGAATCGGCCTCAAGGTGCTACTCCGTGAGACTTCGGCGAGCTCCCTTCCAGGCGTTCGACCGGGACCGTCCCGCTTTTGGCGTCCGTCTATTTCACTTCAGGGCTTGGTCCCGCCGGGTTGCTTCGCATATGGCTTCTTCCCTGCTTGGAGATACCCCGCTTCCTCGCTGGGCTCCGTTCTTATCAACCAATAACCAACCGTATTCATCCGGCCCGAAATATGTCTTGCCACTAAACCATGGCCCGCCAGCCGGGGTGAGATCGATACGAGACCCGCTATCAAGCTCGAGTGTTTCGGTCATCGTTACCGCGCCTTGCGGACCAGCCGGCCCGCTTTACGAGAGTTGGCAGTCGCTCGCTAGAAATCATGTTAAGATATTCGCCGGCCTGAGCGGGCCACAATCCCAGCGTACAATTGGTCGAACTCATCGGTGTAGGGAAGATCATCGACGGCTCGCGAGCTTTGGGCATACAACTCACGAACCAGCATCCCGTGACCAGCGCCCAGATATCCAGTTGTTCCCATGCCGATTTCATCGGCTCCGCGGAAACAGAGCATTACGCTGCGCATCACGGTGGTTATAGGGTCAGAATCCGCATCCGTGCGGTTTAAGAGGCTTGAGATTCCCGACGATGAAATGCACCTACGCCGTGGCCGGAGAATCCATGCCCACAGGCAGAGGAAAGAGGGTCCCCTTTGCAGCCCTCCTTGCCACCCTGATAATTGTGAACCAAAGCATGATGATGTCTCCTAGCAAAACAAGAGGTAGTAGAACATGAACGGGAAAAAGACGGCGTAAAACCCAGCCAGCGCCAGGTCGCTGGTGTTCTGGCGGTTGATCCACGCGCACAACCACTTGATCGCTCGCCAATAGTAGATCATGCCAGCCACAAATATCATGGTGGCAATGCTGATAACCGGATGCCAATATACCGCAGCAGCACCGCACCAGATAACACAACCTGATAGCCAAAGTGCACCTAATGGGTTGTCGTTTCTGTTGCGCATGTTAGTTTCCTTCGCCCGCTGCTCCTTTGAAGATCATCGCCACGACGCCGATCAAGGCGATGATGGGGAAGAGCGGTATGCAAGCTATCGTGACGGTCGCTGGCAGTAAAGTCTTCTGTTTGTAGCTATCGTTCAGGATTACGATGATTCCGATGACCCCTTCCATGTGATGCTCCTTCGTTGGAACAATAGCGGCTCATCGAGCGTGCGTCGCCTGCGAAAATTCGATTGCGGGCCGGCGACGGGGAAGGTCACGGACTGCGGTAGTACCCGCGGACATACGTTCCATCTCGGCGATAGTACCCATGCACCGGAATAGTTCGCGGCAAGCCCGTGGTGTTGCTAATCTCGCCGTAGTAGGCACCGTTCTCCGCAACCGGGTGAGTCGCATCATAAGTGGTGGTCTGCGGAACGTCCTTCTCGCTCGGCAGATCGGCAAACGGGTTGGCAGTCTGAGCGGGGGTCTGCTCGGCCGCGACCTGATCGAATAGATCGCCCTTGCCCGTGGGGGCCGGAACGGTTTGCGTTGCTTGTGCGTCAACTTGTTTTGCCGGTGTCTGGTCAAGCCAGTGCTCAAACAGGAAGAACGCAATGACAGCGAAGATGACTTGTGACGCTGCAAGAATCTGCCGTCGTCGGTTGGGTATTGATCGGGTCACGGTTCTGCCACACCGCGGAGGGAATGGTGGACCATTGATCGCCGCGTTCACAGTCTGACGCTGACATCCGCAGCGGGGACAGAAGCGAGCTTGCGGCTGAATCTCCCAACTACACCCAACGCAGTATTCGGCGGGAGGGGGTGACGGTTGAGTTGTGCCGGTGCGATCGCTCGTCGTCTGCTCGTGGGCCATCTTGATCGTCGGCGACACCCATCCGCGTGCGGACGGTGGCGATCGAGTTGCCTCGACCTGATACCCAGGCGGGGGAGTGTCGCTGTTCAGCCCCGCTATTGCTGGCGTCGGAGCCGAGCCTTTCAATGTCCACTTCGAAGGCAGGTGCTTTTGCGACCACTTGGCCTTGGGGCGGCTGTGAAATCCGATGTAGCCCAACGCCTTCATTTTGCGATATTCGTCATAGGTGAGCGGGATGTCTTCGACAGCGGCGTAGTGATCAAAGGGATACCGGTCCCGCAACCACTCAAAGCCCTCTGACGAGACAGTGCGGCTGCGCCATCCGCGTCTCGTCCAGACAGAGACGAACACGCCTCCGTCTGCCTTTCTCCTGATCCGCGGTCGGTACTCGGTGGCCCCTTCGTTTCCCATTACATCCGCATCGGCTCACCCTGGGGCACGCGTGAGAGGGCGATCGCAGCTCGCACAACCCGATCCGGGACTCGGGGCATTCTTACCGGCCGCTCAGCAGCTTGCACCGCCCGTGGTCTTCACAAGCCGTCATAAACGGATTATTTGCGAAATGCGTTGCTACGGGGCGGGGGGAGCAGGAGAT
>Ga0302325_10011809_pt1 | contig 18786 bp, 18 predicted proteins | sample Palsa_T0_2_FD_201948 | JGI IMG/M metagenome (GOLD analysis project Ga0302325, IMG submission 201948) | Peat permafrost microbial communities from Stordalen Mire near Abisko, Sweden - Palsa_T0_2 | ecosystem: Environmental > Terrestrial > Soil > Palsa > Peat permafrost | place: Sweden: Abisko...
CTGCGCCTTGCCGAGGAAGGCGCAGACGTCGTGGTGAATTATGAAACGTCGAAGAGCGAAGCGGATCAGTTGGTTGGCGAAATTGCGGCGCACGGACGCCGAGCAATTGCTGTTCAGGCCGACGTTTCCAAAAAGGCCGAGGTAGACAGACTTTTTGTGCAAGTTTATGAGGAATTCGGCAGGCTCGACATTCTTGTGAATAACGCCGGAATATTTTTCCCCGCGAAGTTCGAGGAACTGACCGAGGAACAGTGGGACCGGATTATGAATGCAAATCTGAAATCGCAATTCCTATGCGCGCAGGCTGCGATTCCATTGCTGCGGCGCGGCGCTGGGCAGAGCCACATCGTCAACATCTCATCGCTCGGCGGACTTCTCGCATGGTCGGCGTTCACGCATTACTGCGTATCGAAAGCCGGCGTGATCATGCTGACGCGGTGTCTTGCGCGCGCCCTCGGGCCGAAGATTCTCGTGAACAGCGTCGCGCCGGGGACGATCCAATTTCCCGGTGAAGAGCCGGACGAGGATTACATTCGCCAGGTGCCGCTGCATCGCACCGGGACGGGCGAAGACATCGCTGATGCGGTGGCGTTTTTTGTTAAGTCGGATTTCGTCACCGGCCAGATTCTGCCTGTGGACGGCGGCCGGACGCTTGTTTAGGATTTGCTGAAGAGTCGAGACGGAATTCAATACGCCGCGAGCTTTTCCATTCCCGCGAGAATTTTCTCGGTGTTCAGCAGCCATGCTTTTTCAAGCGGGGGGCTGAACGGCATCGCGGGAATGTCCGGCCCGGTGATGCGCACGATCGGGCCGTCGAGATCGTCGAAAGCTTCTTCGCCCACGATGGCTGAAAGCTCCGCGCCGAGTCCCATCGTCCGCTTGTCTTCATGGACGATCAGGCACTTGCTCGTCTTCCGCACGCTCGTAAGAATCGCTTCCTTATCGAGCGGCGAGAGCGTACGCAGGTCGAGAACTTCGGCTTCGACGCCGCGCTTCGACATCAATTCGGCGGCTTCGAGCGATAGCGAAACCATGGAACCGTACGTAAGTACGGTGAGGTCGCGCCCTTCGCGGCGCACGGCGGCTTTGCCGAGCGGCACCGTGAAATCACCCTCTGGAACTTCGCCTTTCACGGAGCGGTAGAGCTTCTTGTGCTCAAAATAAAGAACCGGATTCGGATCGCGAATCGCCGCGAGAAGCAGCCCCTTCGCATCGTAGGCTGTGGATGGCATCACAACCTTTAATCCCGGCTCGTGCGTGAACCACGTCGCATTTTCCTGCGAGTGATATAGCCCGCTGCCGCTGCTTGCGCCGCAGCAGATGCGAATCGTGATTGGGCACGTGTAAGCGCCCGCGCTGCGATAGTGGATCTTGGCCGCCTGCTGGACGATCGTATCCATGGCGGGCGTGATGAAATCGGCAAACTGGATTTCAGGCACGGGCCTCAGCCCGACCATCGCCGCGCCAATTGCCGAGGCGATGATGTTGTTCTCGGCGAGAGGCGTGTCCAACACGCGATCCTCGCCGTACTTGTCGAAAAGACCGGCGGTCGCTTTAAAAACGCCGCCGGATGGGCCGATGTCCTCGCCCATGATGAAAACGCGATCGTCGCGTCCCATCTCCTGATCGAGCGCTTCGGTAATCGCGTCGATATAATTAATCGTTCGTGGCATGTCTCTCCGGAATTCCTAGTATTAATCGGCCCAGACGAAATTCGTGATTTCAGACGGGTCGGGATATGGGCTCTTCTCGGCGAATTCGACGGCATCGTCAATCTCACGATTGATCTCGACCGAGATCTGAGCCTTCTTCGAGTCGTTGAGAATTTTCTTGTCGAGGAGGTACTTTTCGAACGCGAGAACTGGGTCGCGCTTCTTCCACGCCTCCACTTCTTCTTTAATGCGGTATTTCGCTGGGTCAATTTCCGAGTGGCCGTACCAGCGATACGTCTTGCACTCAATGAGCGTTGGGCCTTCGCCCGCACGCGCGCGCGCGATGGCCTTGGTCGCGGCTTCGTACACGGCGAGGACGTCGTTTCCGTCGACGGAGTACCCAGGGAAGCCATACGCTTTCGCGCGTTCGGACAAATCCTTCAAAGCTGTTTGAAGGCGTAGCGGAACTGATTCCGCCCAAAGATTGTTCTGGCAGATGTAGATGATCGGCAAGCGATGCACGCCCGCGAAATTCAGCGCTTCATGGAAACCGCCGATGCTGGTTGCGCCATCGCCGAAGAACGCTACGACAACCGTGTCCTTCTTCAGCCGCTTCAGTCCGAACGCCACGCCGGTGCCGACAGCCAACTGGCCTGCGATGCTGCTCGCCGGCGTAATCACGTGCAAGTCGGGGAATCCCATGTGCGCCGGAGAAGAGCGGCCGCGGTCCGGGCTGGTTGCTTTAGCGAAAAGCTGCGCGAAGCAAGATTTCAGCGGCGCGCCTTTGATGATGTTCGAGGTCCAATCGCGGTGGGAAGGAGCGATCCAGTCGTCCTTGCGAAGGGTGAAAGCGGCGCCGACTTCCGTTGCTTCCTGGCCCACGCCGGAATAAAAATTACCGCCGAACTTGCTTTGCCGGAAGAGGATGCGCGCTTTTTCGTCGCACATTCGGCATTTGAGCAACGCGGTGTAAAGGCTGATACACAGCTCGTTCGAATATGCGGATTTCTCCGTCTCGGGCTCCAAAACTGCCCGGCTGCCTTTCGATGCCATTTCTGCTCCTGTGAGCTGGGGCGCTCGATAATTTCAGTCAATAAAACTATAACATAAATTCCGGAATGGGCAGAAACTGAAGCGCGACTTCATTGAAAAAGATGCCGCGTTATTTCATGAAATCTTCAACTTGCCGCTCGAGAGCAGGCGAATCAGCTCGCGATCGGCCGGAAGAAAATCGAGCGAAGGGAGATTCGCAGGTGCGACCCAGCGAATCTGCTCAAAGACACGGTTCTGAACGCTGGAACTCTCGGCGCGCGCCGTGAAGAAAATCAACTCGATTTCTCTGGCCATTTCGGCGTAGCGATGGCGCGTGCGATGCACTTCATCGCCAATTTCCGCCACAACGCCGAGTTCTTCTTGCAGCTCCCGGACGAGAGCTTCCTGCAGCTTTTCGTGCGGACGCACCTTGCCGCCCGGAAACTCCCAGCGCAAGCCAAAGGCATCCGCCCGGTGACGCTGGCAGGCAAGAACGCGGCCTTCCGATGCGATGAGCGCCGCTACAACGAGGAGCGGCTTTTCGTCGCTGCGGTGGTCTGCCGCCGGTCTGCTGAGCTTTCTTGTCATCGAACCAGCTCTGGATGAATCGCCCGGAACAATGCCTCGGCGCCTTGCATGAGCGGGGGACCTGGTGTGTTCAGCAATTCGTCGCGAATTACCACCACGCGTTTATCACGCACGGCAGGCACGTCGGCCCACTTCGGATTTGCGAGTGTTGCGCGGGGATTTGCGCGCTCGCCGGTCGCAGTCCAAGCGAGAACGATCACGTCTGGCCTCGCCGCGGCAACCTCATCGTCTGAGACGAGTTTGCCTGCTTTCACGACCATTCGGCCGCCCGCGATTTTCACCAACTCAGCGACCCACGGCGGCGAGCTGATGCGAGGTTTCGGCCACGCTTCGCAGTAAATGCGCGGCCGCTGTTTGACGTGCCGCGCCTGCCGCCTATTTCGAGCGACGAGTCGAGCGACGAGTCGAGCGGCAATTCGAGCAAACGCCGAGCGCATTTTCTCGACGAGCGCGTTTGCCGCGGACAAACGGTTTGTCATTCTGCCCAGGATCCGGCAATCCTCCTCAATCGTGCGAAGAGACCGGGGATTGAGCGCGAGAAAAGCAGCGGGCAATGCCAGCAATTCCGCAACGACCTCCGGTTTGAACGGAACGGATCCGATTACGAGTGTAGGCCGCAGACGGCTCACCGCGTGCACGTCGAGCGCCCAGCAGTCACCCACTCGCGGCAATTTTCCGGTTGGCGCGACGTCCTTGCACCATTTGCTTACGCCGACGAGATATTTCCGCGCGCCAATCGCAAAAAGTATCGAGGTCACGCTCGGTGCGAGCGACACGATGCGAAGCTGTTCGATCGACCGAATGCTTTTTGCCGAGGTGTTCGCCGGGATTTTCATCGGGGCAGAGTCTAGGAAGGCCGGGCAGCAAAAAATAAAGCGCCGGAGCTTTTATGCTCCGGCGCTCTTGGTTGTCGTGTTCGTAGTTGTTAGAACTACTGTTCGGCTTGGATTTTCTTCAGACGCGGCTTGGCCAGTTGCCAGAGCGTATCCGAATCCGTGGCATCGTGAGGGTAGTATTGCGCCGACTTCTGACCCGAAGGCAGAAGTACGATGTCCGCGCGGCGGTTATACGCCAGCCAATCCACGCGCTTTGCATTGGCGCGCTTCTTGGGCGGCTTCGCCGGATTCGCTTCCTCGAGGCCTTTCACTTCATCCTTCGAGAGGTTGCGCTCTTCGCCGTAGGCAGCTGTTTCGACCTTATCCGCGGCAACTCCCTGATCGACGAGGAACTGCTTGATCCGCTCGACGCGGCGCTCGCTAAGCTCCTGGTTGTGCTTCTTGCTGCCGCGCTGATCGGCGTATGCCGTGACCGACAGCTTCGAAGTTTCGTCGTACTCGAGATACTTCTTGAAGCCGGCCGCAAGATCGGTGAGGTTCTTTCCCTGGCTCTTCAGCAATCCGTCGGTTGGGTGCTTCGCATCCGGATAGTCCGTCGGATAGAAAACGCTGTAGAGGACAACGGTCGGCATCGGCTCGATCGAGCCGGTGACGTGAATCGTTGCGGTCTGCGTTGACGAGCCGCCGCAAACGTTTGTGGCGTTCAGCGTGTACGTGTTGGTTTCATCCACGGGGCCGATGTTGGTGTTCTTGGGATTGGCCTGAACCGTCTGCGTGCCGTTCAGATCAACCTTGCCCGTTGGATCGAGATTGGCGTTGTCCGCGTTCGATGTGGACCAAGTCAACGTGGAGGAATCCTGAACCTTTACGCGATCGCCGATTTTGCGATAGTGGATCTCGGTGGGGTTCGCGCTCAGGGTCGCCTGAACAACGGTGTTCACGTTGATAGTTGACGTCGCCGTCGCTGTTCCGCCCGGACCGACTTCCGTCAGCGTGTAGGTCGTCGTGGCTTTCGGTGATACGCCCTGCGATCCGCTCGTCGGCACGTCACCAACATTGCTGATGTTCGCACGGACGGCATCGGTGGCGCTCCAGTTCAGATTCGAGGTCTCGCTGCAATTAATGTTTGCCTTATCTTCGGAGAAGCCGCCCAGCTTGACAGGTGCGACAACTACCGTCGCGCTCGCGATGCCCGCATGGAAGCGGTCTAGCGGAGACTTCTTCATGAGCACTTCGCCGCGCGGCCACGCTTCGTTCTTCTGTTCGCCCTTCTTGTCAAGATAGATGACGACCTTCTGGTTCGCCGCGACGTTCACCGTCCCAGACCATACATCTGTTCCATTGCGGGTCACGGTGATGTTGTGCGTCCCTGGCGGTACCAGCAGTTCTTGTTTCCAGATCCAGTCCCAGTTGAACTCGTCGACGTGCCCGACAAAGTAATCGGGCGTCTTGCCTTCGAGCAAAACGGCGGCTCGTCCGGGGCCCTTGAGCTGGATGCGTCCCCATGGTCCGCCGACCTTGTCACCGTAGGGAGTGAGCGTCACTTCAATGGGGGTTGTCTTACCCGCTTCTATATTGACGTCCTGGGAAGACAGCTTATAGCCGTAGTTGACGACAACCACGGTATGCTTCCCGGCGCTCAGAGAGATCGTATGGTTACCATCGTTGATGGCCTTACCATCCACAAACAAATAGGCTTGTTTGGGAACAACGTGAACTTTTAACTTGCCGTCCTGCGCATATGCTGTCCCGGCACTCAGCACGAAAAACGCGGCAAGAAGCGTAACTATCCACATCCGGAGTCGTCGTATCTGCATTTCTTGTGGCCCTCCTCAGGGCTACCGTACAAAACTTTTTCTTTTCCCAGGGGTTCGAAGCTTGCTGGACGCATAGAGACTACCTTCCAACTACACTCATGTCAACGATTTATAAACAAATTTCCCTTTTGGTGCAAATCAATTCTCAGCCGGTTGCACTCACATTTATGTAATATAATTCGGAGTCCCGCATGTTTAGCGCAGCAGTTATCGATCACTTCAAGAACCCCAGAAACCCTGGCGACATTTTGGATGCGAATGCAATGGCGGAGGTGACAAATCCGGTCTGTGGAGACGTACTGCGACTCTCAGTAAGGACAGAGGATGGGCGCATCATCGAATCACGCTTCAAAGCCCAAGGGTGCGTCACTGCGATCGCTTGCAGCTCCTTTCTCACCGAACTCCTACAGGGCAAGACTTTCGATGAGGCTCGGCAGATTACTTACCAGCAGATATCGGACGGCTTGGGTGGGCTCCCGCCTGCGACGATGCATGGCAGCCAATTGGCGGCAGACGCGCTGCGCACGGTGCTCGCAAAATTGAAGTGAATGAGCTTTCGGAGTGGTTTAGGGCAACGCAATAAGCGACGCCGGGTCGTCCAGATTTAAGATGACGCCCTCTTCCTCGGTTGGCACGCTGGCAATATCATTCGCGTGGGCTCGCACGACTGCGCGCGCACCGGTCTCTATCGGCGCCGCCATCAATTCTGAAAACAGAAGGCTGCGGAACAAGACGGGATGTCCGCGCCGGCCGTGGTAGGTCGGCAAGATGATTGCGCAGCTTGTGGCGTCGAACGCTTCGATCATGGAAGCAACGAGATGCGGCGTGACGAGAGGATGATCTACGGGGCAAATCAGCGCGCCTTCGACTTCCGTACCTTCGAGGCTTTTCAACCCTGCTTGAATGGATGAAAGCGGCCCTTTCTCCCACGCGTGGTTCACGACGATTTTCGAAGCGTCCGCGCTCAGCTTCGCGCGAATTTCGCCAGCGCCTGCGCCGAGAACGATTCGCGTCACGCCGACGCGCGGATGCTGCGTCGCGGCCAGTAAGTGTGCGACGAATGTCAATCCGCGGAACGGCACGAGCGCTTTTGGGCTGCCCATCCTTCGTGACTCGCCGGCTGCCAGAATGATCGCGGCGATCATCCTGCGCTAACCTCGCTGTGCAGTCGCAGCTTGAGCCAGCTTGATGCTTTTGTGAGGAAGGTTTTCGGCTTTCCTGCGGATGGCGATGAGTTCCGAGGTAATGCTGACGGCGATTTCTTCTGGAGTGAGCGCGCCGATTTCAAGACCCACTGGCGCGAAAACGCGCTCGAGCTTTTCCGCGGATATGCCTGATGCTTCTAGCGCTTTGTACACGGCGAGAACCTTGCGTTTGCTTCCAATCATTCCAATGTAGCGCGCGTCCGTCGCGGCGGCCCATTCGAGCACGCGCATATCATCCTTGTGCCCGCGCGTGACGATGACGATGTACGTCGAGGCGTTCGGTTGCAGCTTCGCGAAGGCGTCTTCCCAGCTCGTGTAAATCTCGCCGGCCATCGGGAATCGCTCGGCATTTGCGAAGCTGGCGCGATCGTCCACGATGCCGATCCAAAATCCCGCGAGGCTGGCGACCTTGGCCACTGCCGTTGAGACGTGCCCGCCGCCGAAAATATACAGCCGCGGCTGCGGCAAAATCGGCTCGACGAAAACTTCAAGCGTTCCGCCGCAGATGAGGCCCGAGTCGTATCCGGCTTCATTGTTCAAATTGAATGTCATTTTTCGCGGTTGCTCGACGTCGATCACTTCTTTCGCTGCGGCCCAGACTTCCGCTTCGACGCATCCTCCGCCAATCGTTCCGGCGATCGAGCCGTCTTCGCGCACCAGCATTCGCGAGCTTTCATAGCTAGGAATCGAGCCATTGGTGTGCACGATCGTGGCGAGCGCGCCTCGCCGCCCCTCGCGTCGCATCTTCACGATTTCTTCGAAAAGATCCATCGAAATGTGTCTGAGTGCTGCCGGGCATAGCCGTGTTTCGCCGTGCCTGGCGGTCAGCCTCTCGCTCAAGGTTAAGTCCCGCATCCGCCCCTGTCAATTTTCTTTGCCGTGTCTAGCTTGAGCGGATACATTCGTGGCGCGGGCATCTTGCCCGCGATTTTCTGCGGAGTGGCTTGAACAAAATCCGCGGGCAAGATGCCCGCGCCACGATTGCCCATTGCCTCCAATAAACGCACCCGTATTAATTGCTACGTCGAGAGGCGGGTATGCGTGCGGCTGCCGCCTTACTTATTGCACTCGCACCGGAATTGAATAATCCGACGACGGCGTCCGTGCCTGAATGCTAGTTTTGCCCGGTCCGACGGCGGTCACTACGCCGCCAGCGGTTACTGTCGCAACGCGCGGATCGGCGGATGTGAAGGTTGTCTTGCTGGATTTGGTGAGTTCTTCGTGCGAGCCATCGGCAAACGCGCCGAGCACTCGTACAGGAATTTGATCTCCGATGTGTTCGAAATGGATGATGGCTGGTTCGGTCCGTATGCTGCGAGGCTCCTCCGATTTTTCCACGTCGATTGTCGTCGCTTCAGATTCGATATCGTCGCCGGAAACGCGTCCCATCGCCGTTACGCGGTAAATTCCCGGTTGCGTATCCGCGGGAATCAGCAACGAAAATTGGATTGGGCGAGATTCGCCTTGGCCGCGCGCCACAATTCCGGGCGCGCCTCCGGAGATAATCCGGCCCACGCCCAAGGGATGTTGCCCGATCAACGCGAGTTTTTCGACCGACGCGTCCGCCGCGACTGAGATGGTAATGGTCTGACCCGGCCTTACGACGGTGCCCGTTGCGGGCGAGAGTATACGCAACTGATTTTCCTGCGCGCCGCTTGGCACGGCGATGAATGCCGCCATCAGGATTAGAACGCCTGCGATTCGCCGCGCGAATATAATTGTTCGCATATTCGTTATTCTCCCTCTGCTTCATTCTTCTGTTTCATCGCTGTACTATTATTCGTCCGAGAGACGCAATCCATGTGGCCGCATCTTCGTTCATAAAAACCGCTCTAATGAAAATCGGTTCCTGTCGGCGCTTCATTCAAGAGATTGATCACTTCGCTCGAAATGTTCGACGCGGGATCAAGCACCGACGGCCCGTTGAAGTCCAGCGTCTCGAGCGCCGCCGTGTGAATCACGCCGGAATACTGCAGCCCGGTAAGATTGTTCAACGCGCTATCAAGCGGAACGATGGTGTCGTTACCCTGGCCATATATTGTCGGCCAGTTCTTGGCGGTAAGATCCTTCGCCAGAGGATTGCTCGAGCACAAGAGTCTCAGTGCCTCCGCATCGCAGAAGAAGCAGCTGAGGCCGTTCAGATTGGTAGAGGTCGCGAGTCCGGCGATGTAGGCCGTAGGAAAGGGCTGAGTCTGTTTGAGATTGGTCAGCGCCGCGCTCAAGCTGCTTCCGTAACCGTTTCCTTCAAGGTCGTAAACAGCGCCATCCGTCGTCGTCCCCGAAAACGTGATCGACTGCAGCGCGATGTCGCCGTCTGACGCAAGAACGTTTCTTGCGCAAGTGTTGGTGCTCAAAAGGAGATCCGCAGCCACCGGCGTGCCCAAATGCGGAGTCGCCACGGTGATTAGCTTGTTGATCGGGCCCGCGCCGAATGTGGTGTTACTGAGGAAGGTAGAGAGCAGAAATGCAGTACGCGAAATGTCGCCACCCATGCTGTGGGCGACGATGTCCGCCTTTACGGCGGCGACGTTCGCGCTCGTCCTGTACGCGGCGATGAAATTGTTGATTTGCGCAAGCACGGAAGGAGCGTTGTAAGCGAATCCGAGCGAATTCGCCTCAATCGAGGAATCAACGCTGCTCGAAAATGAAGGCGTGGTGCTTGTGACGCCGGAGATGGTGTTGGCGTAAACGGCGCGGCTCACATTGAAATTGGTATCGGTGATGAGCGGCGTAAAATTGTTGAAGCTCGATGCGTTGCCCCACAGGCCGTGCACGAGCACCACTGGCGGCCGCGCCACGGTCACGCTGGTGTTCGTCGCTGTCCCCGTTGCGGGGGTGACTCGCAAGGTCACGCTGCGAGTGGTCGACGAATTGTCCCCCGTCCCGCGTGAAAAATTCACTGGCGCGCGATAAATCGCGAATGCCTCCGCGCCCGCTGAGGTCGTGACGGCGGTAACGTTGAGTGTGCTGGCGAGCGAACTCGTGTTGCCTCCGAGCGCCATCAGTCCGCCGTCATTCGGAACCGAAGTGCTTTGCGCGCCCTGATCGTTGATCACCGCGACCGTAAACGTCTGCCCCACGCTCGCCGCTGGAATTCGTAGCACCGTCTGCGTCGTTCCGTCCGCTGCCGATCCCGAAACGAGTCCGGTCGTCGCCGCCGCGATGGTGTTGACCGTCGTGGTGACCGCAGAGCCGCTCAGGAGATTGGCCACCACGGGATCGATCAATACCGGGTTGGCCGTCGCGGCAAAGGTGATCGAACTGATCGCAAATTGAAAATCCGTCGAACGGCTCGCAATCTTGACCTGCCGAATGTCTTGGTACGGCAAGCTCAAGGTTCCCGATCCGAAGCCAAAGCTTTCGGGCAGCGTCGCCTCGTGCAAATTGCCTTGCTCATCCTCGGTCGCGTAGGTGATCTCGATAGCTTGCAAGCTCTGATACGACAATTCAACGTCGGCAACCTTATGATGGAATTGAATAGAGATCTCCGGAGAGCAGCCGGAGCACTCGGATGACGTGCCGTATACGGTTGTTCTTCCCATCGGCGCAAACGAGGAACCGCGCAAGATTTCACCGCCGGAGACCGTAGCAGAAAGCGCATGCACGGGCGGCTGCACGACGTCGAACCGGCTCGGCCCGGCAAAATCTTCGAAGTCGATCTTTTGGTTCTGCGCGAAGAGAGGACTCGCGAAAAGCATGCTTGCGAGAAAAGTAAAAACCGCCGTCACGGTAAGAATTTGAGCGCGCGTCCGCATCGTAGGCTCCTTGGCGAGAACTACAAACACATTAATGTGAGTTTCAACTCCATCTTTGCGAGAAACCATACGCTCGTCACACTTTTGGGTCAACTCCAACTTAGCTTTTGAAGTGTGTACTCGTACCGTTACGACTAATCCTGCCCTTTGCCTGCCAGCCGTTCTAAACCATCCGGGGTTGATGTCGTGGCGCGGGCATCCTCCACGCGAGTTTTCGCGGGGCGGCGCGGACAAAATCCGCGGGCAGGATGCCCGCGCCACGATCGCCCGGTTACGACACGCATTCAGAATTGCAATTCCTCGCCTTTTGCGCCATCGTGGCGCCAGCCAAACGCTATGATCGAATTCCGTTCAGTTTGTCTGACGCTCCCGATTTCAGATTCGCCGGGGATCCTCGCGCCATGAAGGCCATCGTCTTCGATCATCATGGCGGCCCCGAAGTCCTCCGCTACACCGACATGCCCGAACCGTTCGTCCGCGCGACCGACGTTCTGGTTCGAGTTCGCGCGTGCGCGCTCAATCACCTCGATCTCTGGGTGCGCCGCGGCATTCCCGGCATGCGGATTCCGCTGCCGCACATTCCCGGAAGCGACATCGCCGGCGAAATCGCCGCGGTGGGCGCCGCTACTACGCGCGTCAAAGTGGGCGATAAGGTGATTCTCGCTCCTGGAATTTCCTGCGGCCAGTGTGCGCAATGCCTCGCGGGTGCGGATAATTTCTGCCGTCAGTACAAAATGATTGGGGAGATGGTGGACGGAGGTTGCGCCGAATTTATTAGCTCGCCGGAAGTGAACGCGATACCCAAGCCTGAGCGCCTTTCGTTTGAAGAAGCTGCTGCCGTACCGCTCGTATTTCTGACGGCGTGGCACATGCTCATCGCGCGCGCAAAGATTCAGCCTGGTGAGACCGTCCTCATTCTCGGCGCAGGCAGCGGCGTTGGCACCGCTGCGATCCAAATTGCCAAACTTGTCGGCGCGCGCGTGATTGCCACGGCTGGTTCCGAGGAGAAACTCGCGCACGCAACGAAACTTGGCGCGGACGTGGTTATCGATCACGCGACGAAAGACATTGCCACCGAAGTGAAACGCTTGACCAATCGCCGCGGCGTGGAAGTTGTCTTCGAGCATGTTGGACTCGCGACGTGGGAGAAGAGTCTGGCGAGCCTCGCGCCCGGCGGCCGCCTCGTCACCTGCGGCGCTACCACCGGCTACGACGCCAAGATTGATCTGCGCTTCCTTTTTTCGAAGCAGTATTCGATCCTCGGCTCGAAGATGGGAAGCAAAGCCGACTTGTACGCCGCGCTCGAGGCGATAAATCAGGGCAAGCTGAATCCCGTAATTGATAAAGCGATGCCGCTCGAAAAATGCGCCGAAGCCCACGCGCGCCTCGAAAGCCGCGAGCAATTCGGCAAAATCGTCCTAACCGTCGGAGCGTAATCTTAGTTCCTGTAGCGCCGGACCGACTTTCGTCCGGCATTTTGCAAGAAAGATCCGTGAAGATTCAGCGCCGCGCGTTCGACAGGCAACCGTAGGGCGCGTCGTCAGACGCGCCGCGTTTCGTCGATTGAACGCAACGCATTCAGATGTTCTCGACGCCAACCATCGCATTGTCATTCTGAAGGACATCCGATGAGGATGTCCTGAAGAATCTGCATTTCTCCTAATCCGAGAGACAACGCAGAATCCCCCTCCGAATGTTGAATTGCACTCCCCGCCCCAAGATGCGAAAATGAGTTCGTAGTTGGTGTAACAATTTCACGCCACGGAGATTGTCAGCATGGCCGTCGAACTAGCCAAAGGCGTAACTCTCGAAAGGCCGGGCGAGGAAGACAACTTCCTCAAGGAAGAGGGAATCCTGTTTGCGTCGCTCGACAAGGTGGTCAACTGGGCGCGCCGCAGCTCGATTTGGCCGATGTCGTTCGGCTTGGCCTGCTGCGCGATCGAGATGATGTCCATGGCGGCGTCGCGCTTCGACGTGGCGCGCTTCGGCGCTGAAGTTTTTCGCGGCTCGCCGCGCCAATCCGATTTGATGATCATCGCCGGCCGCGTCTCAAACAAGATGGCGCCGGTCATCAAGCAGCTTTACGATCAAATGCCCGAGCCGAAGTGGGTGATTTCGATGGGCGCGTGCGCGACTTCCGGCGGCGTTTTCAATAATTATGCGATCGTCCAGGGCGTAAATCAGGTGATACCCGTGGACGTCTACGTTCCCGGCTGCCCGCCGCGCCCCGAAGCCCTTCTCTACGCCATCATGCAGCTCCAAAAGAAGATTGACTCCGACCGCGGCAGCTTCCGCCGCTCCCTCAACGTCGGCTAATTTCGATCTGGCATAAATTTACGTCAAGTTGTGTGCAGCGGCAGTTCAATGACGGTCGCGCTTGAGCCGCCGCATTGAAGAACGCTGCCGCGCGCGGCGTGCTCGCGGCGAAGATAGCCCATGCCGATGCCCTGGCCGAGCGCGGGCGAGAATCCAGCGCGCGTGACGTGGCCGACTTCTTTGCCATCGAATGTGAGCTTCGCTCCGCGCTCGGGAATCGCGCTGCCGGAAAATTCGAGGCCGGCGCGAACGCGATTCACGTGCCCGCGGGAGCGCACGCGCTCCACAATTTCTTGGCCCGTGTAGCAGCCCTTTGAAAAACTGATGTGCGTTGTCTCAAGCCTCGCCTCGTGCGGGATCACATTCTCATCGAAATCGTAGCCAAACCAAGGAATGCCCGCTTCGAGCCGTAGCGTGTTGAGCGCGTTGTAGCCAATCGGGCCGCCGCCGACCGCGCGAACGGCGTCGAGCAGCGCGTCCCAAAGCGATTCCACATGAGCGCGCTCGACAACACATTCGAATCCCGGCACGCCTCCCGGCGAGCGCCGCACAATGCGCGCAGGAATTCCCGCAACGGCCGCCTCGCGAAGCTCCAATTCGGCGAAGCTTTCAAGTTCTCCGCCACCAACCGCGCGCAACACCTCGGCGCTCTTCGGTCCTTCGACGCCGACAACCGCGAGTGCATCCGTCGCATCTTCGATCGCCACATCGTCCATGATGATGTACCGATCAAGCGCCTCAATCAGCCGCTCGCGAATCATTTGATACGAAACGACGAGATGCCGGTCCCCAAGCGAATAGACTTCAAGCTCGGCGAGAATATGCCCCTGCGGATTCAGCAGCAGGGAAGGGACACCCCGCCCGTCCGCCGCCTCGCGGACATCATTCGTAAGAATCGCGTTCAGATAGCGTTCGCGATCCGGCCCAGTCAGATAAAGGAATGCGCGGTAATTTTTGTCGACGAGCGCCGCCGTCTCGCGCGCGAAGCGATATTCGTTTTCGAGCGACGAGAATTCCTGCGGCAAAACACAGCCGAACCAAGTCGCAAAGGTCGCGCCCAGCTCTTTCTCCCGCCTGCGCAGCGGAGTCTCAATCGCAGCTTGTGGCGTCGCGTCCATAAATCGTCCGACACATCCATATTAGCAGGGAAGGCAACGAGTCGATCGTCGCGCCGGCATCCTGCCGGCGTTTTTCCGCGCGGTGGCGCGATATAAAACCGCCGGCAAGATGCCGGCGCTACGAGTTACCGCTTCTCCCGGACCGGACTTCGACGCTGATATACTCGACGCAATGGCACAGAATCTCATTCACGAAGTCATCCCCGTCGGCATGCTTCAATGCAACTGCTCAATCCTCGGCGATCCCGCAACGCACGAAGCCATCGTCGTCGACCCCGGCGACGAAGTGGACCGCATCCTCGAAATTCTGCGCAAGCACAAACTGAAAGTTCTCGCCATCGTGAGCACGCATACGCACATTGATCACGTTGGCGGCCTGGCGCGTTTGCACGAAGTGACCGGCGCGCCCGTTCTGATGCACAAAGACGATCTCGAGCTCTATCGCCATCTGGATATGCAAGCGCAATGGCTGGGAGTGCCGGCTCCCGAGATGACGAATGTCGAAGAATTCCTACGAGAAGGCGATTCAGTGAAGTGGGGCGAGTTCGAAGCTCGCGTGATTCACACGCCCGGCCACACGCCGGGCAGCCTCTGTCTTTATCTCCCGAGCCACAAGGTTGCGGCATCTTCGAGCAGCGACTCGCAAGCGGCCTCGCACGCAAGCTCGCACGCGAAAGAGCATGGCAGTACGGAGCCGAGGCTTCTCGCCGGTGACACAATATTCGCCGGAAGCATCGGTCGGACAGATCTCTGGGGCGGTTCGCTTCGCGAAATTATGAAGTCACTAAGAACTAAAGTTCTCGCGCTGCCCGACGAAACTTTCGTCCTACCAGGCCACGGCCCCGCCACGACAATCGGCGCCGAACGCGAAAACAATCCATTCCTGCGACCGAGTTAGTCCGCGATTTTCCGAGGAGACGACCTGCCAGGGGAAGTCCGAGAACGACGTCTAGTGTTGCGCCGCGTCGCGCTCGGCTCTAATTGCTTCCATGACACTCTGGATCAGCGCCTTCGCGTCGCTAATTTCCTGGGTGATCAGCCGAATATCCATCGCGGGAATTTCCGGATCGCGCTGAGTGTGGCAATAGACGCCGTGCTGGCCGACAAGGATCAGAGCATTGGTGAGCCGGTCGAGCGAAACAGCCAGCCGTCCGCGGCTCGCGCCCATCATGGTCTCGTAGTGTTCGAGTTCATCGCGATGCTGTTCAAAAGCGCCCATCAGCTTGAGTCTCCCGGAGTCTTGGTTTAGGCTCTATTACGGTATCGTGTCGCGCCAGTCGCCGCAACTCGTGGGCTGCATTTCGCTAGTTCTAGGACTCCGTGTTGCGCGCTCTGGAACAATGAGATTGGCGATTTCTTTACTCACTGCTAACGCGTTCGCATAATCCTCGATGGCTTACGAATCCGCCTTCGAGACGTTCGAAGCCACCGGGCAGGATGGCCACGCGAGAAAATTCAGTTTCAAGAAAGCCGGATTTCTCGCCGCCGGGGACCAGCCGGAACTCTATTTTTTCGAGGGAGGAGCCCGGCCGATTGTAGTTTGCATTTCGGGCCAAGCGCTTGCGGCTTGGCAGCGCGCGCATCGATACCTGAGCCGCGAAGAAAAGATAGACGTGGCAGGCCTGTTCCTCAAGAGGCGCATTGAAGAGGGCGGAGAAATCACGGCCGAAAGTTTGCGAATTGATGGGCCCGGACTCGAATGTCTACTACAAAAGCTTGGGATCCCGAAGTGATGTCAACGAGTGAGGTGGATATGAGGCGCTCGGATTTGGTACGCAATGCTCCCAGGGGCAAGTCGCCCCGGACGAGCCAGATCGTTTTCGGCGAGCGGCAGCATTTGCTGCGCGTCCTTGATTCCGTGGAGCGCAGCGCGCTTCCGGCCAGCCGGCTCGATCAGGAGCGCCGGGTGATCGAGCAATTGATCCACGCCCGCACGCAGGAACTGAATCGCATCAATCCCTCATGGGACGAGAAGGTGGGAACGGTGCTGAGCGCGGAAGTGAAGCCGGACGTGCTCGATCTGCTCTCCCGCCAGGCGCCCAAGGAAGATTTCTATTTGCTTCGTTTGATCAGCGAACATCCGAAAGTCACGGCCAAGACGCTCGCGCGGCTTTCACATCATCCTTACGCCGCGATTCGCGAGAATATCGCGCGGCACCCGAATACCGACGCCCCCACGCTCACGCGCCTGAGCCGCGATCGCACGCAGCCGCTTTGGTATCTCGTGGCGTTCAATCCCAACGCGCCCGCAAGCCTTCGACGCAAGCTGCAGGAACGCATGCGGCGCTTGGGAGAAAAGACGGCAACGGCGTAGAATCGCCGCATGCCGCCGGGCGTGCATCCGGAATTTCCGCTGCAACTTCCCTCGCAATTCAATATTGCCGAAGAATTCGTGTCGCGGCCTGCGCGCGAGCACCCGCAGCGAGTTGCCATTCTTGGCGAGCCGCCCGCGGCCACTTATGGCGAGCTCGCGGAGGAAGTAAATCGCGTTTCCGGCGCGCTGCTGCATTCGGGCGTCGAGCCGGGCGATCGAGTCCTGATTGCACTTCCAGATTCCGCGGAATTCATCGCTGCGTTTTTCGGAACGGCGCGAATTGGCGCTATTGCAGTGCCCGTAAATCCGTTGTCGCGTGCGCCTGGCTTCGGCCACTGCCTCGAAAACTCGGGCGCGCGAATCGCCATCGTTCATGCAGCTTCGCTTCAGGAATTTTTCTCCGGCGTGGATTCTAGCGCGCTTACCGAGCTTGTCGTCCTCGGCGAGCCCTCCGACGGATCGAAGCCGAGGATTCCGGGCGGCACGAAGACGGTCGCGTGGAACGCTTGGCTGCCGGCGAAACCGGAGGAAATTCCGCTACATCCCACGACGCCATTAGATCCGGCATTCTTTCTCTACACATCCGGAAGCGGCGGGAAGCCCAAAGGCGCTGTGCACCGGCATCAGGACATGATGTATACGTCGCGCGGGTTCGCGTACGGTGTGCTCGGTATTCGGCCAGACGACAGAGTGTTCTCGGTGTCCAAGCTTTTTTTCGCCTATGGCCTCGGCAACGGAATGTATTTCCCATTCTCCGTCGGCGCCGCGACGATTCTCGATCCCGAACGGCCAAAGCCGGAACGCGCCGCGGCGATGATCGCGAAGTACCGGCCGACCATCTTTTTTTCCGTGCCGACATTCTATGCAGCACTTCTGCGCGAAGCGGAGCATGGGCTATCGCTCGACTTTTCTTCCGTCCGGCTCGCCATCTCCGCGGGCGAAACACTTCCAGCGGAAATTTTCGAGCGGTTTCGGAAGCGTTTCGGGCTGGAAATTCTCGACGGCATCGGTTCGACCGAGATGCTGCACATGTTTTTGTCGTCGCGCGTTGGAATGGCGAAGCCGGGTTCGTGCGGCATCGAAGTGCCCGGATGCGAGGCCAGAATTCTCGATGAGAACGGAAACTCAGTCCCGAGCGGCGAGTTGGGGAATCTCTGGGTGAAAGGTGGAAGCGCGTTCTCGGAATACTGGAAACTGCCCGATTTGACTGCCCAGACCAAAAATGGAGATTGGGTCGCAACCAACGACAAATTCACGCGCGACTCCGATGGCTACTACCACTACCGCGGCCGCGCCGACGACATGATGAAAGTCTCTGGCATGTGGGTTTCGCCCGGAGAAGTCGAGAACGCGCTGCTCGGCCATCCCTCGGTTGCCGAGGCCGCTGTCGTCGCGCATTCGAATCCCGATGGCTTGCTTTTCCCCGCGGCTTACGTCGTTCTGGGGCAGGGAATTCAACCGAGCCACAACCTCGGCGGCGAAATCCGGAATTGGCTGCACGAGCGTCTCCTCGGCTACAAGTGCCCGCAAGAAATCCATTTCCTCGCGGAGCTTCCGAAAACGGCGACGGGCAAAATCCAGCGCTTCCGGCTGCGCGACGCCCGTCGCTGAAATCCCCTCTTTACGAAAAGACAAATTGGCTCTTTTCAGGCCAGTTTTCTATACTATATTGGCCCGTAGGAGAGAGCCAATGCTGCCCCTCCAAATTCAACCGGAAAGCCACATTCCGCTCTACGTTCAACTTCGCGATCAGCTTCGCGCCCTCGTTCATTCGGGCGAACTGCGCTCGGGCGACCGCATCCCCGCGAGCCGCGAGCTGGCCGTGCAGTTGGGCGTTCACCGGACGACGGTGGCGAATGCCTATGCCGAACTCGAGTCTGAAGGGTTGATTCAAGGCCACGTGGGACGCGGCACTTTCATCTGTGGCGGCACGCCGTCGCGGCAATTCACGCCGCTGCCTCGCCAGAACGGCAACGGCGGCGTTCGCTGGGAAACTCTCTTCGCCGACGAGCGCGGTGAGGAAGCGCTCAGCCGCATTTCGCCCGATATCCCCGCGGACTCCATCGCGTTTGTCACCGCGCGGCCTTCGGATGATTTTTTCCCTGTCGAAGAATTGCGCCGTTGCGCCAACGCCGTCGTCACCAGCGCTGGAC
>Ga0302325_10011811_pt1 | contig 18785 bp, 15 predicted proteins | sample Palsa_T0_2_FD_201948 | JGI IMG/M metagenome (GOLD analysis project Ga0302325, IMG submission 201948) | Peat permafrost microbial communities from Stordalen Mire near Abisko, Sweden - Palsa_T0_2 | ecosystem: Environmental > Terrestrial > Soil > Palsa > Peat permafrost | place: Sweden: Abisko...
GGAACTGGAGTGCGAAATAGGCATCAAAGCCGCTGCCAAGATGGAAAGCCTTACTGAACCGCAACACGGCGGGTATTAGCTGGTAGTGGAATAGATAAATCGTATAGCACATCCCACCGACAGTGGTAACGACTTGATTCCTGAATAGGCTGTTGAAAACCACGCCCCTGAATGCGGAGATGTAAGCCGCCAGTATAAGGAAGGGCAGACAAACCCAAACCGCCGCGTCTCCCGGCACAAAAACAAGCGGCCAACAAAGAAGGGACACCAAGTCCCACGGCCAGTGAGCGGCCGGACGTTCATTCCAATCGACGAGGTAGATATCGGCCAACAAGAACCCGGCAAGGAAGAACTGAATGGCGAAGAGGATTGACAGCTTGACCCTGGCTGGACCATCCCAATACAGCGTTTGAACAATCCCGGCAAGAAGGACGATCCCGGCCAGCGCTGCCCGCCTCGCCGCCCTGGACCGAATTCGGAAAATCACGGCCAGGACCGGCGCGAGGCAATAGAATTGCACCTCAACCTCAAGCGTCCAGGCGACCGGGTTAATCGTACTCGGTTGTCCGAACCACAGGCTGTGCAGATAGACGAGGCTTGCGCCAATGTGCAGCAACAGCGCGCGCACGCTCGCGCCGCTTGCCAGAACGAGAAGCGTGAAGCAAATCGCCAGATTGACGATGTAGGGCGGCTCCAGCCGCGTGAGCCGCCTCAAGAAATACGGCCTGAGCGGGATTGCGGGTCCACCGCTCAGGTAGTGCGCGGCGAATGGCAAGCCGAGAATAAAGCCGCTGATCGCATAGAATAGATTGACTCCCCGGTATCCATGTTGAGCCATGGCGCGAAAAGAGTCGTGGGCATCATGCGCCACTCTATTAGCCCATACAAAGCCGTGCAAATGGTACAAGACAACAGAGGTGATCGCCACGAACCGCAAGCCGTCGATTTCCGGCACGAATCTCCCGCTCGACGTGATCCGGCGAAGCTGGAGCAATGCGCGTGACATAGCAGCGTCCGGTCAGACCGGGGTGTTCGATCATACGCGTCTCTATTTCCCCGCGATGCGGAAATCGTCGAAGTAAGTGATTCCGTCGGCTTTGGTCCAGAGGCCAACCTTGCCGGACTGCTGGAAGGTCGAGTCCTGCACCTCGAACAAGCGCCGGTGATTGAAATAGACGCTGAACAGGGGACCCCGGAATTGCACCTTGAGCACGCTCCACTGGTTTAGCGGCACGGGATGTTTCACCCCGAAGCTTTGCGGCGGCGCGCCTCTACACGACAACGGCGTGCGCTTTCCGTCCTCAACCTTGTACAGGACGATACTGTTCTCCAGCGCGTTGGCGCGCACCAGGTAATAGTTGTCCGCATCTCGGTAACGGAACACCAGTCCTCCGGCGCGATCCTCCTTGCCCGCCACCGGCTTCACCTTCACACTTAAATCGCCATCCTTCACATCCGTCTTGTTCAGAATGGCGAGCGGGCACGCGTCGCCGGCCGCGTCGCCGGCCGCATACTTGGAGATCTCCGCGAACACATAAGGCGGGCTGGGGGCGCTGAGGTCCTCCAGGATCTTCCACTGTCGAACCCTACCGGCATTTGGCGTGACGGTCCATCCCTGCGGAACGGAGCCCGGCTTCGCGGAATCGAAATTGATCGTCTGCGTGACCGCGCCCCATAGCGCGAAGGACAGCAGCCAGCCAATGGTCCTCATATGTACAAACGCCTCACCCCGGCGTTGTGCCTATCTCCGTTGTAGCACCCGCCGGCGCCTCGCCACAACTTTCCGGGCATCTTTGCGCAGCTTTGGGCTTCGTGGGACATGCTACATTCGGAGCCGTGCGACTTTTGTTAATCGACGACGACACCGAGCTTTGCTCCCTGCTGGCGGAGTTTCTCAAAGGCGAGGGCTTCACGGTCGAATGCGTGCATGAGGGCCGCCGCGGCCTCGACCGGGCCTTGCACGGCGGCTTCAACCTGGTGATTCTCGACGTCATGCTGCCGGGCCTGGACGGCTTCGAGATCCTGCGTAAACTGCGCAAAGAGAGCCGCGTGCCGGTGCTCATGCTCACCGCGCGCGCCGACGACGTGGACCGCATCGTCGGCCTTGAACTGGGCGCCGACGATTATCTGCCCAAGCCCTTCAACCCGCGCGAGTTGGTGGCCCGCGTGCGCGCCATTCTACGGCGCTACGAGCCGCGCACCTCATCCTCCGCGCGCCTGGAAGTGAACGGCGTGGTGCTCGACCCCGGCACCCGCCAAGTCACCGTGGACGGGCAGGCCGTGGACCTCACCACCTTCGAATTCGATATCCTGGAGATCCTGATGCGCGCCGCCGGCCGGGTGCTCTCGCGCGATGACCTGATGGAAAATCTCTACAACCGCCAAGCCACCGCGTTCGACCGCTCCATCGACATGCACATCAGCCACATCCGGCGCAAGCTGGAAACCAAGCGGCCGTTCATAAAAACCATTCGCAGCGTCGGCTACCAGTTCCTGCAGTCGCCGCATGACGAGGCGCACGAATGAATTCGCTATTCGTCAAAATCCTGGTTTGGTTCTGGGCCACGCTGGTGATCACCACCATCGGATCGGCATTCATTGCGGGGTTGCCGGGGCCCCACCCTTACCTGTTATCGCGGTTGATACGGTTCCAGCTTGTGGAGGCGCGCGCCGCTTACGAAGCCGGCGGCCGGCCCGGCTTGCAGCAGTTCATGCAGCGCTTCCACGCCGTGTTCGCGGGCGAAGGCTATTTGACCGGAGCGTCCGCGCGCGACTTGCTCACCGGCGCCGATGAATCCGCCCTGATCGGCCAGTCGCGCGAGGAGTCGCTCTTGCCCGCCTTGCGCCTGCGCGGTGCGGCCATCGCGCGTAACTCGGCGGACGGTAAGTATTGGTTCATTTTCGTGATCCCGCACGCGCGGCTGGGATACTGGTTCCTGCTGCCGCAACATTGGTCGATGATGGCGGCCGGCGTTTTTCTCTGCTACCTGCTGGCATATTATCTGACCAATCCGGTGCGCAAGCTGCAGCGCGCCGTGGAGCGCTTCGGCCGCGGCGATCTTTCCGCACGCGCCAACACCCGCAGGCACGACGAGTTGGGCGACTTGGGGCGCACCTTCGACCGTATGGCGGACCGCATCCAAACGCTGCTGGACGCCGAGCACCGGCTGCTGCTGGATATCTCCCACGAGCTGCGCTCTCCGCTGGCGCGCTTGCGTGTGGCCGTGGAACTTGCGCGGTCCGGGCAAAACCGCGAGCAGCACCTCGACCGCATCGACAAGGAAGCCGAGCGGCTGAATTCGTTGGTGGGCGGCCTGCTGCAAGTCACACGCGCCGAAGGCGACCCGGGTGCGCTGCGGCGCGAGCCTGTGCGCCTCGATCGCTTGTTGGAGGAACTGGTGGCCGACTCGTCGCTCGAAGCGCGGGCGCGCGGCAGCGACGTGCGCCTGGTGAGCGCGCAACCGGTGACCGTCCAGGGCGATGCCGAGTTGCTGCGGCGCGCCATCGAGAACGTGCTTCGCAACGCCATCCGCCATGCGCCGGAAGCCACGGCGGTGGAAGCCAGTCTGGAAACTGCCCATGGCCGGGCCATCCTGCAAATTCGGGATTACGGACCGGGCGTGCCGGAAGAATCCCTGCCGCGGATTTTCGACGCCTTCTATCGCGTGGAGACGGATCGCGACCGGGCCAGCGGCGGCGCGGGCCTGGGGCTGTCGATTGCGCGGCGGGCCGTCGAGTTGCATAGGGGTGCCATCCGCGCGCGGAATGCGCAGCCGGGATTGTTGGTGGAAATCGACCTCGTGGGGCAGCCAATATTGGCTGCAGGCCGCCTTTAAGGCGGCCTCCCCGGATTCCTGAGAACTTCCGTACCGTTTAACCACCTCATAGGAGTGAGGCAATCCGCAAGGCGCCTGCCACATTGGGACGTGGTCGGGCAGCCCTGTTTGTCACCTTCCGTTTGCATGGCACGCTCCCGGCAAACCGGGTCTTTGTGCCGGATGTGTTGGCCAGCGCCGGTAAGGCCTTCGTAGCGATGGATCGAATCCTGGACCGTGCGGAGGTCGGTCCATCGTATCTTCGCGTGCCGCAGATTGCCGAACTCGTGGTGGCAGCGCTGCGGCCGGCGAAAGTCGCTTTGGGCGGTATCGGCTTCATTCCTATGTGGTCATGTCGAATCACGTACACGCGCTAGTGACGCCCACCGTGGTCGCCACCAAATGGCTGGGGCCTCTGAAGGGGTTCACAGCGCATGAAGCCAACCGGATCATGGGGCAGCCCGGCAGGCACTTTTGGCAGGATGAAAGCTACGACCATCTCGTCAGATCCGACCATGAGTCTGATCGCATTCGGAACTACATCGAGCAGAATCCCGTCAAGGCGGGTTTGGTTTCGGCGGCAGAAGAGTTTCGGTGGTCTAGCGCGTTTGCGAGGCAGGCCGCCTAAAGGCAGCCTGCAGCCAAGATTGGCCGCCCCACACATCCTTGGCCGGGCCAGTGCATGTGTTACACTCTGAGCAGATGAGTAATACAATCACGGTCCGGTTGCCGGAGGATCTGGCGGAGTGGCTGGAAACTGCGGCGCGCAAAACGGGTATTCCCAAGGGACGCATCGTTCGAGAGGAACTTGAGAAAGCCCGAAACGCCGCCAAACGTCCGTTCCTTCGCTGGGCGGGTGCGATTGCCGGACCGAGCGGCCTCTCGATGCGCAAAGGCTTCTCCCGTAAATGAAGGCGATCGCGGACACGGGTTTTCTGGTCGCGTTCGGGAACCGGAAAGATTACCATCATGAGTGGGCGGTCGGGATTGCCGAAGGGATCACCGAACCCCTGCTGACGTGCGAAGCGGTGCTAGCCGAAACCGCGTTTCATCTCGGCAGCAGCGCTCTGGTTCTGGCGTTGTTGCGCGACGGCTTGGTGCGGTCCGCATTTGTGCTGAGTGAGCATATTTCGCGATTGGCGGAGTTGGCAGCACGCTACGCGGATCGCAAGCCGGATCTGGCGGATCTTTGCCTGATTCGTCTTAGCGAATTGCATCCGCGGTATCCGGTGATCACGACGGATCTGGCCGATTTCCGGGTGTACCGCCGCGGCCGCCGGGAGACCATCCCCCTGATCCATCCTCCTGTGCGATGACAAGCCTCGCGAGCCGTGAACGGCGTTTCACAGGGTCGATGGGTCGATGGCTGCAAGGACTCCGTCGATAGAGAATGCGCCCAGACGCCCGAATCCTCATGCGTGCAGCAACGCGGCGAAATTGCGTCGATATTTTGAAACGTCCCGGCACGACTCATCGGTGATCGCCGTGAAACGGTTTGTTCGACGCAGGACCAAACGCTCGGCCCCGCCGATCACCCCGCCGTGCAATCGTGAGATATACACCTTGCGTTGCCTTTGCAAGGGATGCCACTGCGGATTATTTCGGCAAAGTCGCGGACAGAATCGCTTCACGATGAGATCGTGGCACAACACAATGCTACAACTAAACCGACACTATGCAACGGCGCGTTTTGGCGAGTTCCTTCCCCCGCGCGATGCCTATACAATCGAGCAGGAGGCTCTCATGCTGCGCAAACCCAATCGTACCGTTTTCGGGATTACCTCGACCTTTCTGATCGCCATTTCGGCGGTTCCGATTGGCTTGGCCCAGACGAAGGGTAAGATCCCCGCTTCCAACGTGTCGATCAATGCCACCAGTCGCACGGTCACCACCAGCAATTTCGCCGTCACCTGGAACACGGGCGTGGACACCGAAGCGATCACCTCGCTGAGCTGGATGGGAGGGTCAAACCTGACCCGTACATTGGAGCTGGATACTTGCGGCAACGCCGGCGACGTCGAGTACTTCGGAAATGCCTGGGCGCCGCCAGCCCCGCAGTCGGGGGGCTTGATATTGGTTGGAGGGGGCACGATCACCCCGCCGGGAACAACTGCGTGGGTAGGGCAGCTCTTGGCGTCCGGAACCGTGCAGGTCACAATTAACTCGAATTCCACGAATTGTCCGCCATCTTCCGCCGGCATTAACGTGCAAACGACATATCGGTTTTTCGATCCCCGCAACTCCGGCGCCAATTGGTTCGAAATTCAGCGGGTCTTCGATTTCTCAGCGACGGCGTTTGCCTATGACTTTCGCCCTTATATTACCCGCCTCGGTCTAAATGACGGCTACACGGAAGTACTCTACCCGTCCACCGGCGGCGTGCTCGCCGCGATGAACGTGTCGGATTGCGGTGCGGGATGCACCGGCCCTGTGAGTGTCCCCAACGCTGCCCCGTTAAGCCCGGCTTGGGCTTCCAGCCAAGGCTGGTTCGCGATCAATAATCCGACCACACAACAGGGGGTTGTAGTGAGGCGGGCGCAATCCGCCGATCCCCAAGGAAACGCGATCGGGGCGCAGCTCTGGATCGACTGGGACGCGGGCTCGAACGCGAACGCTTCCTCTTTCCTCCTGATGAACCCGACGGCCGGATTCACCGGAGGCCTGGTGACCGAAGTCGAGACACTGTGCTTCTATAACAGTGCCATCTGGACACCCTCGCTGAAACCGCCGCTCCCCTGTATCAATGCGCCTGTCACTCTGTCGCCCTCAATCCTGACGTTTGCTGGCCAGTCTGTTGGCGTCGCCAGCGCTCCGAAGGCTGCGACCATAAGAAATACCGGAACCGTCGCCGTGACGATTGGCGGAATCCTTGCCAGCGGCGACTTCGGTCAGTCCAACAACTGTCCCGCGAGCCTCGCAGCGACAGCGACTTGTATCATAGCCGTGGTTTTCAAACCCTCGGCAACCGGGATACGAAGCGGGTCGGTGAGCATCGTTGACGTAGTCGCCAACAGTCCTCAGACCTTGAGTCTGGCCGGCTTGGGCTTGACCGCTCCATGAAATCAATGCCCTTGTGGGGCAGCCCTTTTTAGGCTGCGGATCCGCTTTCAGCACGTCCTGCCGGCTGAAAGCCGGCTGCGGGCAGGATTGCCCGCCCTACCAACTGATACCGGGGTGCCGCATGAATCGCCTCCTCCACCGCCGACAGGAGCCCGTCGCGGCGCAACGGCTTGGGCAGGAATCCGGCATATCCATCGACCAATTTGACGCGCACGAACTCTTCGTCCACAAAGCCGGACATCCAAAGCACTCGAACATCCGGGCGAATGGACAGAATCTCGTCCGCCAATTCCGTCCCCGCGACTCCCGGCAGGCGCACATCCAGCAACGCCAGATCGATGTGGATATGTTTCTGCCGGGCCATGCGGACGGCGTCGGCGCGCTCAGTGGTGGGCAAAACGCGGTACCCCGCGGCCACCAGAATGGTCTGAATCAGGACCAGTACCGCTGGATCGTCGTCCACAATCAGGATAGTCTCGCGGTGTCCTTCAATTGCGTGCATGGAAAAAGCTCCTCCGGCGTGCAACACGGCGCGCCAGTAATTGGATGGTAACGCGGGTTAATTCACGATAATAGACTCTCTTTAGTTAACCGGGCGGTTCCCTATGGCCAAACCCGTATGATCCAACACCTTGCACACCCCTGAAACGCGATTGAAACCTTTTTCTGCGATTCTAGATCTATGGAGTTGCCATTGACCGGCCCCCTTACCCCCGAAGAACTGCGCAAGATGAACGCCTACTGGCGCGCCGCGAACTATCTGTCGGTGGGCCAGATCTACCTTTACGAAAACCCGCTGCTCCATGAGCCGCTCAGGATAGAGCACATCAAGCCGCGCCTGCTGGGCCATTGGGGCACCACTCCCGGACTCAACTTCGTCTATGTACACTGCAATCGCCTGATCCGGCAGCACGATCTGAATATGATCTACATCGCCGGCCCCGGCCACGGAGGTCCGGGTATGGTGGCCAACACCTACCTCGAAGGCACCTACAGCGAGTATTACCCCAATATCTCGCGCGATGCGGAAGGCATGCGCCGCCTTTTCAAGCAGTTTTCATTTCCCGGCGGCATTCCCAGCCACGCCGCGCCGGAGACTCCCGGATCGATCAACGAAGGCGGCGAGCTGGGCTACTCCCTGCTGCACGCCTATGGCGCGGTGTTCGACAATCCGAATCTGCTGGCGTGTTGCGTAGTGGGCGATGGCGAAGCCGAGACCGGATCGCTGGCCACCAGTTGGCACTCGAACAAATTCCTGAACCCGGCGCGCGACGGCGCGGTGCTTCCCATCCTGCACCTGAATGGCTACAAGATCGCCGGTCCCACGGTGCTGGCGCGCCTGCCGCGCGAAGAACTGGTGGACCTCTTTCACGGCTACGGCCACGAACCGCTCTTCGTCGAAGGCGACGACCCGGATACAATGCATCAGCTCATGGCCGCCACGCTCGATCAAGTCATGGCCCAGATCCAAACCATCCAGCGGGATGCCCGCACAGGCGCCGGCACAGCCGCCAAGCGCCCGCTCTGGCCCATGATCGTGCTGCGCACCCCCAAAGGCTGGACCGGACCCAAGGTGGTGGATGGCGTCCAGATCGAGGGGACTTTCCGCGCCCACCAGGTGCCGCTCGACGGATTGGCCACCAAGCCAGGCCATCTGAAGATGCTGGAAGACTGGATGAAGAGCTACCGGCCCGAGGAGTTGTTCGACGCCGGCGGCGCGCTCATCCCCGAGTTGCAGGAACTGGCGCCGAACGGCAAGCGGCGCATGGGCGACAACCCGTACGCCAACGGCGGCCTGCTCCTGCGCGATCTCAAGATGCCCGACTTCTGCGATTATGCGGTGGACGTGCCCAAGCCCGGCACCGTCGTCGCGGAAGCCACCCGCGTAATGGGCAAAATGCTGCGCGATGTGATGAAGCTCAACGGGGATGCCGCGAACTTCCGCGTGGTGGGGCCCGACGAAACCTCATCGAACCGGCTCGACGCATTGTTTGAGGTCACCAACCGCGAGTCCATGGCGGAAATTCTCCCCAACGACGACCATGTTGCCGCGGATGGCCGCGTCCTGGAAGTGCTCAGCGAAAACATGTGCCAGGGCTGGCTGGAAGGCTATCTGCTGACCGGCCGCCACGGCTTCTTCTCCTGCTACGAAGCCTTTATCCACATCGTCGATTCCATGTTCAACCAGCACGCCAAGTGGCTGGAGTCGACGCGCCACATTCCCTGGCGGCGGCCCATCGCGTCGCTCAATTACCTGCTCACCTCGCACGTCTGGCGGCAGGATCACAATGGATTCAGCCATCAGGACCCCGGCTTCATTGACCACGTGGTGAACAAAAAGGCGAACGTGGTGCGCGTGTATCTGCCGCCGGACGCCAATACGCTGCTCTCGGTCACCGATCATTGCCTGCGCAGCCGGAACTATGTCAACGTGATCGTGGCCGGCAAGCAGCCTGCGCTGCAATATCTCGACATGGAATCCGCCATCGAGCACTGCACGACTGGCATCGGCATCTGGGAGTGGGCCAGCACGGATAACGGCGTCGAACCGGATGTGGTGATGGCCTGCTGCGGCGATGTCCCGACACTCGAAACCCTGGCCGCCGTGGACCTGCTCCGGCGCAATCTGCCCGATCTGAAAATTCGTGTGGTCAACGTTGTGGACCTCATGGTGTTGCAGCCCTCCACTGAGCATCCGCACGGCCTCGCGGACCGCGAATTTGATTCGATTTTCACCGCGGACAAGCCAGTAGTCTTCGCCTTCCACGGCTATCCGTGGCTGATTCATAGGCTCACCTACCGGCGCACGAATCACGCCAACCTCCACGTACGCGGATACAAGGAAAATGGCACCACCACCACGCCGTTCGATATGACGGTGTTGAACGACCTGGATCGCTTCCACCTGGCCGGCGACGTGATCGACCGCGTCCCGCGCCTGCGCAATATCGCCGCGCACATCAAGCAGGATCTGCGTAACAAGCTGATCGAACACAAGCGTTACATCGCCATTCACGGCGACGATATGCCGGAAATCCGCGACTGGAAGTGGCCGTACTGATGAAAATCTTGGTACTCAACGGCGGCTCCAGCAGCTTCAAAAGCAGCCTGTTCGACGTCACCGGCAACGAAGGCTCGGCCGTGCCCAATCCGCTATGGGAAGCGCACGTGGACTGGGAACAGCACCCTGGCACGGCCGAAATCCAGGTCAAATCTGCCGGCGCAGTGACCACCCGCAGCGTCCCGGTGATGTCGCCGCTCGACTCTCTCGCTCCGCTCATGGAAATGCTGCCCAGCCGCGGCGAGATCCACGTAGCCGGACACCGCGTGGTCCACGGCGGGCGCGCCTTTCGGGAAAGCACGCGCATCACGCCGGAGGTGCGGGCGGGTATCGCTCAAATGGCCAGCTTCGCGCCCGAACACAACCGCCTGGAGCTGGAAGCCATCGAGTGCATGAAACGCATCCTGGGCCCGGACGCTGTGCAAGTGGCCGTTTTCGATACCGCTTTCCACGCCAGCCTGCCGCCGCCGGCATACGTGTACCCAGGACCCTACGAATGGCTCGGCCAGGGTATCCGCCGCTACGGATTCCACGGCATCAGCCACCAATACACGTCGCGCCGGGCGGCCGCGATTCTGGGCAAGCCACTGGCATCGCTGCGCATGATCACCTGTCACTTGGGCAACGGTTGCTCACTGGCGGCTATCCGGGACGGTGTGAGCATCGACACCACCATGGGCTTCACGCCGCTCGAAGGACTGATGATGGGTACACGCTCGGGCACCATCGACCCGGGCATCGTCATTCATCTGGTGCGCCATCTTGGGCTTAGCGCCGAAGAATTGGATCGCGTGCTGAACAAGGAGTCCGGACTGCGCGGCATCTCCGGCGTGTCGGGCGATATGCGCGCCGTCCTTGCGGCCGTTGATCGCGGCAATGCGCGCGCGCAACTTGCGTTTGATATATACGTGCATCGGTTGCGCTCGGAGATCGGCGCGATGCTCAGCAACCTGGGCGGCCTTGACGCGCTGGTCTTCACCGCCGGAGTGGGCGAAAACGCCCCGCAAGTACGCGCCCAGGCTGTCGAAGCTTTTGCGTTCTTGGGCGTCAAGCTGGACGCCGCGAAGAACGCGCAATCGCCGCCGGATACCGATATGGCCACGCCGGATTCGACCGTGCGCGTGCTCGTGGTACATACACAGGAGGAGTGGGAGATTGCGCGAGAGTCTTTTCGGGTCGCCAAGGCGTAGAGTGAAAGCATGACCACTTGGCAGGATTTCCTTGGCAGCCCTCCCGGGGTTTGCGGCGCTGAGATGTGCGCCGCGGGCACTCGGATCCCGGTAACCGTCATTCTTTATAATCTCGGCGAGGGTTCCACCAGAGAAGAGATCCTGTGCGGCTATCCCTCTCTCCGGGCTGAGCACTTGGATGCGGCGCTCGCTTACGCGGCGGATCTCGGGCACGACGCCGATAAGGTCCCTGGCGAGGGACTTCGCGGAGCGAAAGACCCCGTGGTCGTGGATTCCGCGCACGCGCCTCGGACCGCATTTTGTTCGCTCTCGACAAAGGCATCGCCAATATCGATCGATTTCCGGTTAGCCAACATGCCCGTGGTGGTTTCGTTTCGACTAGACCTGTCCGGCCGGCGGGCAGTCATGTCTTTCGTGCGGACCAGACTTTCGGAGCTGCTTCAGATGGAACTCGCTGGCCGGCTGACCGTGGTAGGTCCCGCCCGAATTCGGTTTAGTTAGCCGCTCTGCGGCTGAAACGCACCGCGCCCTGACCCAAGGCCTACATCAAAGCCGTCGGAAGCCGCACCCACGGCTTGCCCTTTTCGGCCGCCGCCGCTTCCATATCCTTCACGTACGCCGTCGCTTGCGCCAGAAGATGGTGCAGGTCGTTCCCGATGCTGATAAACGTGAAACCCTTCTCCAGAAACTCGCCGACGCGGCTGGTGCCAAACAAAAACAGTCCCAGGATGACGTTGTTCTTGCGGGCCTGCTCGACCAGCGTCTGGGTGGCGGCGTTCAGCTCGGGCGACGTATACATGTGCGGGAACTCGTATGTTTCATACAGCCCCATCGACATCGAGAGGTCGTTCTGACCCAAGAAGAGGATGTCCACGCCCGGCACTGCGGCGATTTCCGCCATGTTTTGAATGCACGATGCCGTCTCCACTTGCAGCGCCACGATGATGTTGTTGTTCGCGTTTCCCACGTAGCCCAGCAGCCCGGCTTTGTTCGTGCTGCGCTGCGGAAAATAGACCGAGCGCGTCCCCACGGTCGGGTAGCGTGCGCAACTGACCGCTTGCTGCACCTCCGCGGCAGTGTTGATGTAAGGGATCAGCACGCCGTCCGCGCCCAGGTCCAGCGCCTGCTGAATGCCGCCACGGTCGTGGTACCCGGCCACCCGCACCATGGACTTCGCCCCGCCGCTAGAGATGGCGCACAGCATGGAGGATAGCTTTTCGTGATCCATGGGCCCGTGCTGCGTGTCTACCAGCAGCCAATCGTAGCCGCTGTGCGCCAACTGCTCCGCCACCGTGGGGCTATGGCCATTCAGGAACAGCCCCATCTTGGGGGCGCCCTCGCGCAATTGTTTCTTAAACTCGGCTCCAGTAAGAGTAGTCGACATATTTCCAGTCCATCTTACAACAATGCGACAATAGTTCGCGGCTATGGACAATTTCCCCGAATTCATGAAACATCCTGCAAACAGGATTGCGACGACCGATCAGGCGACCCCGGGAGTCGAGGGATATCTGTTCGACGGGGCGGACGGGAGCCAGATGGCGTTCTGGACCTGCAATGACACCGCGGCATCCGCCGCGCTTGCCCACGACTACGACGAATATATGATCGTGGTCCAAGGCTGCTATACGCTGATCGTCGATGGGCAGCGGATTCCGCTGAAAGCCGGAGAGGAGCACTTCATCCCGCGGAGTGTGCTCCACAGTGGCGAAGTCCTCGCTGGGACCAGAACCATCCACGCATTTGGCGGGCATCGGGCGGACCGCATCGGCGCTAGGCTTACCGAGCCGCGACCGTGAGGGAGCGGCCCTCGGTTATGATCGATAGTGATGCATCGCCGCACCTTTCTTCAAATGGCCGCCGCTGCCCCCGCCGCCCTGGCCGCGGACGACCGTAAGGTCCCAAAATATCGCGTCGTGTCGCATTACCAGCCCGCCACGCAGCCCGGCATGCCCGGGCCGTATCCCGGACAGGCCGCTTCCGTGCACGCCGAAAAATGTATCGACGAGTCCACCGAAAAGCCGGACCCGGCCGTGGTGCGCGAGATGGTGGCGCGGGGCATGCGCGCGTTGACCGGCGACGCCGACGTCCGCGACGCGTGGGCGCGCTTCATCACGCCCGCCGATGTCGTGGGGATCAAGGTCAACTGCTCCGGCGCGCCCGGCATCATGGCGTCGCCGGTAGTGGTGGCCGAGATCGTGCGGAACCTGATGGCGGTGGGCGTCAAGCCCGATAGCATCTGGATCTACGAGCGCTTCGAGGAGCAGATAGAAACCGTCCACTACGATCGTTACGTGCCGGAGGGCGTGCACATCTGGACGGCGGAAACCAGCCGCGGGTCCAAAGAGTCGTACGACCCCGCCACCTACGTCGAAACCACGTTCTTCGATGAGGAGGACACGCGCTCCAACATGATTCGCTTGGTGGGCAGCCGCTTCACGAAGATCGTCAACGTGCCGAATATGAAGGACCACGGGGCCTCCGGCGTCACAGGCTGTTTGAAGAACATCGCATACGGCAACTTCTCCAACGTCGCGCGTTCGCATTCCGGATCGGTGACCAACACCTACTCTTTCATCGGTACACTGGCCGCGGTCGAGCCGCTGCGCTCGCGCACGGTTTTGCAAGTGATGGACGGACTCCGCGGCGTGTGGCATGGCGGACCTTTTTCGCCCAGCCGCAAGTTCCGCTTCTATCCGAAACGCATGCTGTTTGGCACAGATCCGGTAGCCATCGATCGCCTGTTGCTGGACATCATCGACGACAAGCGCAAAGCCGAGCATGCCGTCTCCGTCTGGGACCGTTCCGCGAAGTATCTAGGCGCGCCCGGCGACCACCAAAACAATCCGAGCGTGAACGAGTTCGTGCGCGAGCCGGGGCATATCCAGTATGCCGGGCGCCTGGGGTTGGGCGTGTACGAACTCGACAAGATCAAGGTCGCGAATATCGAGGTGTGATGCCGCTGGCATTGCTGGCAGTTCTGTTGCCCACGCTGTTTTGGGACCGGCCCATCGATACCGCGGACACGTTGCGCAAAGCCGGGATCGAGCGGTTATATGTGCCCGCCGGCCGGGAACAGGCTTGGCGCAAAGAGAGCTTCGCGGCAACTACGTTCGACCGCGCGCGCGCCGCGCAGGCGGTCGCGCCAACGGTCGAGTACCACATGGATGTCGCCTCGGCCACGCGCGTGCCTTGGGTGGATGCCAACGGCTGGCGATTCGAGCGGGAGCCGGGGCGTTCGTTTTTCTACGACGCGCCGGCGGGCAGTGGGGCGCTGGCCGCCGCCGAAGCTTTTGCTTATGGAATCGAGGCCGCCATCCGCGCTGCGCCGGAAGACCTACAGCAGTTCGCCCGCATGCTGAAGTTCCTCCGCGAAATCGATCGGTTGCGTTTGCCCGAAAGGGCCAACATCGGAGTGATCGACGACGGTTCAGATACCATGGCCGAGGTGCTCAATCTGCTGGCGCGCCATAACCTGTTGTTTCGGGTGATCCCGTTCGCCGATCCCAAGTACGACTTGAATATCCGCAATGTTCCTGAGGCCGCCAATCCGTACGAATTTGCGATGAAGACCCGCCGCGTTCTCACCGATGAAAAACGCCTGCTGCGGATTTACGGCAGCAACCTGGTGCTGGTGCGGCTGACCGGCGATGCTTCGCAAGCGCGCGTGCATTTGCTCAACTACGGCAAGGCCGCCGTAAAGGGCCTGCGCGTGAGGGTGTTAGGCTCGTATGCGCAACGCAAGCTGGCCGCGTTCGCGCATCCCGGTGAAGCGCTGGAAGACTACAACCTGCAGGACGGCGCCACGGAATTCACGATTCCAGAGATGGGCCCATACGCCGTAGTGGATCTGCGCCGCGATTCTGACTTCTGACTCATGATCTGTGACTCCTGCTTGCTATTCAGGTCCGCCGCGCTCGCCCTCACTGTGTGTCTGTTCGATTACGATAAAGTTAATTTGAATGGCTGTTGGCGCGGTGGCGTAGTTTGGAGGTTGAGGCCGTTGAGCCGCCACCGGCTTCAACTCGCCCTTGGCCGCGATTCAGAGTCAAGGCGTAACGACTCGGCCGACTCGCCGATGGCCCCCGCGCGGCGCTTTTCCTTCCGGCCCAGCGGCCGGGTATTTCCGAAACAGCCGCGCGTTCACACGGCGTCAGGTCGTCTGGAACGGCCTTTTCCGCGCGCGCCAGCAGCGCTTCCATTTTCGATCCGGTTGCCCCGGGCGGCGGAAAGACAGTAACTCGCAAGCGCGATCCGAGCCCGGTAGTTCCCAGGCTGCGACTCGGCCGCCTTGCCCAGGAGACCCTCCATCTTGCCCGCTTCGTTGTTAAACTCAGCCAGCCGCGCTTGTACCAGGCAGTCCTCGGCGATGTTCACGCGCGCGATTTGGCCGGTCACCGCCCGCGCTTTGTTCTTATCGCTGCCGGCGCTGCCCGGGAATTGGTGGGCGCTTCGGTGGACGGTCGGCCACTCCAACGTCTCACGAACCCCACAACGGTCACGCAGCAGCCTGCAATTCGCCTTTTTTCGCCGACCGAAGAGACCGTTGACGAAAAACGACCAAAGGATTGCTTAGATCCGGCGTGAAAAGCGCGCGGTTCGCACAGAGCCACACACGCGATGAGTTTTTGACCGATATCGAATGCCTGTGAATAGGGCGCTTGGCGTTCACTTATGGCTTGGGCGAGGCTGGTTAGGCGCTTGCACGTCGCCACTATAGCCCCATCTACCATTGTCGTCACCGGGCCGCCGCGGAACGCATGCCTGTCGAAATGAGAATTGCGGCTCTTGGAGAACGGCTGGTTCACATGGTTCACATCGTCGGTCCACTGGAGGTCCGTACTGAAGATACTCACATCGGCGGGAGCGCCCACCGCCAGCGTGCCGCGATCCGGATGCAGCACGCGCGCGGGGGTCCGGTGGTTAGCAGCGCAACAAGACGCGTGAGCGGAATCTTGCCGGTGTGCACCAGGTGCTCCATCGCCAGGCCCAGCGCAGTTTCCAGGCCGATGATGCCGAAGCGGTACTTCTCGAACTCCTGCATCTTTTCGCTGCCAGGGTGCGGTGCGTGATCCGTGGCGATGGCGTCCACCGCGCCGGCCACGATGCCGTCCACCACCGCACCTGCATCGCAAGTGCGGAGCGGCGGCTTCATCTTGAAATTGCTGTCGTAGGGAAACATCTGGGCGTCGGTCAGGGCGAAGTGGTGCGGGGTCGCTTCGCAGGTGACCGGCGGTCCGCGTTTGCTTGGCATAGGCCACCATCGCCATGGCGTACGCGTGGAGATGTGGACCACGTGGAAGCGCGCGCCGGATTAGGTATCGACGGCACAGCTCACGCGGGCCGCTGCGGTGCGAATGCCGAAGGGCCGATTCAACTCGGCCTTCCAGCCTCGCTTGGACTTGAAGCCCGAGTAGTGTGACGGCGACGCCAGATTAGGCACTTGGCCTAGCCTGCCGTCGCACTGGGTTCACCTCTTCTTCCTTGGCCGGCGAGCGGACTGTTGAGGAGCCGTTGCGACCAGTGGCGCTACATACTTTTCGTAGAGGCCGAATAGATGTTCTGCCCGGTCACGATCCCCCGCAAAGCCTGCAGAACGATAAAGCTTGTCGACGGAGCTATCCAGAGTTCGATGCGCTTTCCGCAATTGCGGCGGCATCGCATCTAGGTCGTAAAGGTCGCCGAGCGTCGAGTTCCCAAACTGAGTGCGGGCATCGAGAACAGCCTGCGCCAGCGAGCCGATCCTCGCTCGCTGCTGTTCGGTCGTTTCAGGCCACGGGAAGGTGTTGTATACGATTCCCACGGAATAACGGTAGTCGCTTTTAAGGCGTCCCCCGATTTGGCGCAACCATGCCATGTGCATGCCCGATGTCAAGATCCCAAAGTGCCAGAGGTCCGCGCTTTGAAGAACAAAAACGAGGTCGCTGGGTATGGTGGGCGGCTTCATCCACGCGATCGGGACGTAGTCCCTTCGTTCCGAGCTGACCTTCGGAATGGCCAGGAACGGGCTGGGCGGCACAACGGTCACGTGAAAACGCGTCGGAGTCTGGGCAAGCCTGCGAGTTCCCTCGCTCTTGCTTTCGAGCCGAAACGCCCTTACAGCGGCGACACGTTCTTTTACGGCGGGCATTGTGCGAAGCTCGTGCGGGGGGATATTATCGAGATAGAGAATCCACCGCTGGTGACCATTGATGAATTCCACGGAGCCAACATAGGGGTGAAGGTATTTCGCTGCGCCGGGCTCCTTGCGCAGAAATTCACGGCGTTCGTCACTGGTGAAAATATAGTGCCCTTCGTCGATGGGTTTGGAGCCGATCACAAGTTGCGGAACGCCGCACAAGGGGCGGCTGGTTTCTTCAACGACGAGGTGACGGTTTATGACGTTGCCTGCGTCGAAGAGATAGGGCGTCAGGGCGGCATGCCGGCTCTCGGTGGGATCGCCCTTGATATCGCTGTAGCTGAAGAGTCGCTTTTCTTGCGGCTCCTGGTCGCGCCGAGTCAGGCCAATGATGACAACGTGAACGTGCGCCATTCCGCGGGCGTCGCTGCCCCATGCAAAGGTGCGGTGAGCAAAGCCGATTTCCAGTCCGTAGGTGTCGAAGAGCAGCGGCCAAAGCTGCGCAACCTGTTCTCCCTGCGTAATTGAATTGGTGGCGACAAAACCAATCCGCGCGCGAGATTTCCGGAGATATTCCCCGGCTCTAATGAACCACGCGGTTACGTAATCGAGTGTTCCGCCGCTGCCGCCGAGCTGGGCTATGCGGCGCACTTGCGCCCTCTGTTTGTCGCTCTGGTACTTTGACCCTCCAAATGGCGGATTGCCAAGAATGTAGGAGCATTCAGCAGGGTCGATCAGACTCGCCCAATCCGTTTCCAGGGCATCGGCTGGAAGAATGCGCGGCGACTTCTTCAATGGGATTCGAACGTAACTTTCGCCGAACTCCAGCGAGAGCTTGTTATTCATGAGGTGGTCCATCATCCACAGCGCGACTTCGGCATTTCGAGCCGGAAATTCGTCCAGCTCGATGCCGCAGAACTGGTCCACGTCGATCTGGCACATCTGCGACACGTCGAGGGACAACTGACAGTCCCTGCGAAGGGCTTTCAATAAGTCGATTTCCAGAAGGCGTAGCTCACGGTAAGAGATAATCAAAAAGTTTCCGCAGCCACACGCCGGGTCCAAAAAACGAGCGTGGAGAGTCTCCCGTGGAACGCTTCGATGGCCTTGCGGCGTCCGCTATCGCGGCGCTCCGTCAATCGCTTGAACTCATCGCGCAATTCGTCCAGGAAAAGCGGCTCGATCACCTTCAGAATGTTTCGCTCGGTGGTGTAGTGCGCTCCTTGGGCGCGGCGCTCCGCCGGATTCATGACGGACTGGAAGAGGGATCCGAATATGGCCGGAGAGATCGCATCCCAACTGAAGTTAAGGACATCCAGGAGGAGCGACCGCATCGCGGCGTCAAAAGCCGGGAAAGGCAGGCGTTCCTGAAAGAGGTCGCCATTAACGTACGGGAACTGGGACAGATCGGCATCGAGACTTTGCTGACGCTGCCTGACCGGCGTATTCAGAACCTCAAAAAGCTGGCTCAGCCACAGGCCCGTGTCGCTTCCATCGGGGTTGGCCCGCTGAGCTACCAGCGTCGAGAAGATGTCGCGGGG
>Ga0302325_10011812_pt1 | contig 18785 bp, 19 predicted proteins | sample Palsa_T0_2_FD_201948 | JGI IMG/M metagenome (GOLD analysis project Ga0302325, IMG submission 201948) | Peat permafrost microbial communities from Stordalen Mire near Abisko, Sweden - Palsa_T0_2 | ecosystem: Environmental > Terrestrial > Soil > Palsa > Peat permafrost | place: Sweden: Abisko...
CGGGGCCTGACCGGGACCGACTACACGCTGCCGGTTGCGAGCGCGCAGGTGAAATCCGCCGTGCTCCTCGCCGGGCTCGGGGCGCGCGGGGAGACGACGGTCAGGGAGCCGATCGCGACCCGCGACCACACCGAGCTGATGCTCGCCGCGGCGGGAGCGAACGTCGTCCGCCGCGCCGGCTCGGTGTCGCTGCAGCCCGGCGGACCGCTGCACCTCCCCGAGGTCGTCGTGCCCGGGGACATCTCGTCGGCGGCGCCCTTCCTCGTCCTCGCCGCGCTCCTCCCCGGCTCGCTGCTCACGGTGCACGACGTCGGGCTCAACCCGCTTCGCAGCGGGATCATCGACGTCCTGGAGCGGATGGGCGTTCGGGTCGGCCTGTTCAACAAGCGGCGCTCGGCCGGCGAGATCGTCGGGGACGTCGAGATCGGCTCCCAGCCGCTCGTCGCGACCCGGATCGAGGCCGCCGAGGTGCCGCGCCTGGTCGACGAGCTGCCGCTCGTCGGGCTGCTCGGGTCATTTGCCCACGGGACGACGGAGGTGAGCGGCGCCGAGGAGCTGCGCGCCAAGGAGAGCGACCGGATCGAGACCGTCACCGATGCGCTGCGGGCGATCGGCGTCCGCATCGAGGCCCGCCCCGACGGTTTCGTCGTGCGCGGCGTCCCCTCGCGGCCGCGCGGTGGCACGATCGACGCCTGCGGCGACCACCGGATCGCGATGCTGGCCGCGGTCGCGGGCGCCGTGTCGCGCGAGGGTGTGCGGCTCGAGGGCGGCGAGTCGGTGGCGGTAAGCTTCCCCGGCTTCTTCGACCTCCTCGACTCGGTGACCCAACGGTGATCGTCGCCATCGACGGCCCTGCCGGGGCGGGTAAGAGCACCGTCGCGCGCGGGCTCGCCGCCAGGCTCGGGTTCCGCTACCTGGACACCGGCGCGATGTACCGCAGCGTCACCTGGCTCGCGCTCCAGCGCGGGCTTCCGCTGGGGGACGGCGCGCCGCTCGGCGAGCTCGCCCGCCGCCACCCGATCACCTTCGACGACGCCGGCCGCGTCTTCATCGACGGGGCCGATGTGACCTCGGCGATCCGCCAGGTGCGCGTCGACCGCATGGTCCCGGTCGTCGCGCGCCACCCGCAGGTGCGCGAGGTGATGCGGACGCGCCAGCGCGAGCTGGCGGCCGACGGCGACGTCGTGATCGAGGGGCGCGACATCGGCACGGTCGTCGCGCCCGAGGCCGAGGTGAAGGTCTACCTGCTTGCGGATCCCGGTGTCCGCGCACGGCGCCGGGAAGCCGAACGCCCCGGGATCGGCTCCGATGCCCTCGCGACCGACCTCAAGCTCCGCGACGAGTCCGATCAGGCGCGCATGCGGCCGGCCGCCGACGCCGAGACGATCGACACGACCCAGCTCGCGATCGACGAGGTCGTCGCGAGGATCGAGGAGCTCGTCCGGGTCCGCCTGGCCGTGTAGCCGGGATGGCCTACGGCGACCTCGCCTGGATGACCTCGCGGCTCTGGCTCGCGCCGCTGACGCGCGTCCTCACCCGGGCGCGCGCCTACGGGCTCGAGCGCATGCCGGACGACGGTGGCTGCGTGCTCGCGATCAACCACCTCGCCTGGATCGACATCCCGCTCGTGGGCTCGCTCTCGCCGCGCAACATCAACTACGTGGCCAAGATCGAGCTCGTCTCGGTCCCGGGTTTTGGCCGCTACGTCGAATGGCACGGCGTCATCGCCGTGCGCAGGGGCGAGTCCGACCGTGACGCGGTGCGCAGAATGCGCCGCTACGCCGCGGAGGGCCGCGCGGTCGGCGTCTTCGTCGAGGGCACCAGGCAGAGGAGCGGCAGGCCCGGCCACGCCCAGCCGGGGGCGGCGATGGTCGCGATCCAGGAGCACGCCCCGGTCGTCCCGATCGCCGTCTACGGGACGCAGTTCTGGCGGCCGGGGAACTTCGCCCCCTGCTCGATCGCGCTCGGTGAACCGCTCCGCTTCGAGCGCTCCGGCGCCGCCGCGGGCCGGGCCTACCGCGAGGCGAGCGCCGAGATCGAGCGCCGCATCACCATCCTCTTCGACTGGCTCGCCGACCTGCACGCCCGCGGCCGTCCGCGCGGGGAGGTGCCGCCACCGTGACCGAGCTCGAGGCCGAGGGCGGGAGCCCCGACGAGAGCGCTGCCCGCGACGATCTCGTCGGCACCGTCGCGATCGTCGGCTTCCCGAACGTCGGCAAGTCGACGCTGATCAACCGGCTCACCGGGACGCGGGCCGCGGTCGTCCACGAGACGAGCGGAACCACCCGCGACCGCAAGGAGCTCGTCTGCGAGTGGGCGGGCAAGCGCTTCCTGCTCATCGACACCGGCGGCGTCGACATCGCCAGCGGCGAGGCCATCGTGCGCTCGATCGCCGACCAGGCCAGGCTGGCGATCGCCGAGGCCGACCTGGTGCTGCTCGTCACCGACGCGCGCGCCGGGCTGACACCGGGCGACGAGGAGCTGGCGGCGATCCTGCGCGTCTCCGGCAAGCCCGTGCTCGTGCTCGCCAACAAGATCGACGATCCCTCCCAGGACCTCGCGGCGCTCGAGTTCCACCGCCTCGGGCTGGGCGACCCCTTCCCGCTCTCGGGCATGCACGGCCACGGCACCGGCGACCTGCTCGACGAGATCCTCGAGCGCCTCTCGGCGCGGGGGAAGCCGCGCAGCGAGCGAGGCGACGAGGCGATCCGGGTCGCGATCCTCGGTCGCCCGAACGTCGGCAAGTCGTCGCTCTTCAACGCGCTGATCGGGAGCGAGCGCACGATCGTCTCGGAGCTTCCCGGCACCACGCGCGACGCGATCGACACGATCCTCGAGCGCGACGGGCGCGTGTTCCAGCTGATCGACACCGCCGGCCTGCGGCGCAAGCGCCGCGCGCGCCAGGGAATCGAGTACTACTCCGAGCTGCGCGCGCTCCAGGCCGCCGAGCGCGCCGACGTCGCCCTCGTCCTGATCGACGCCGCAGAGGGGATCGTCGACGGCGACATCGCCGCGGCCGAGCTCGCCCGCAAGGCGCACTGCTCCACGCTCATCGTGCTCGCGAAGTGGGATCTGTCGCAGGTGCTGATCGAGGACGTCCGTGCCGAGCTCGAGCAGCGGCTGCGTCAGCGGCCGCCGTTCATCACCACCTCGGCGAAGACGGGCCGCGGCATCGCGCGCCTGCTCGACCGGGTCGCCGTGCTCTACGACAAGCACGTCGGCAGGATCGGCACCGGCGAGCTCAACCGCTTCCTGGGCGAGCTCAAGGAGTCGAGGCAGCCTCCCTCGCGCGGCCGCAAACGCCTGAACCTCCTCTACGGGGCGCAGGTTGCGACGCGACCGCCGCGATTCCGCTTCACCGTCAACGACACGAGCCTCGTGACCCGCGACTACGGCTACTGGGTCGAGAACGAGCTGCGCGAGCGCTTCGGGATGCAGGGGATCCCGGTGGCGATCGACTTCCGCCGCAGGTCGTGAAGGCCGTCGTCATCGGCGGCGGATCATGGGGGACGGGCTTCTCGCGCCTGCTCGCCGATCGGGGGTTCGCCGTGACCCTCGCGACGCGCAGCGGCGAGGACGCGGCGCGGATCCGTGCCTCGGGTCACAACCCGCGCTACCTGAGCCAGGTCGACCTGAGCGACGTCACGGCGACGAGCATCGCCGAGGCGCCGACCGCCGCGGCCGACCTGATCGTGATCGCCCTTCCGAGCCGCGCCTTCGCAGCGGTCGCGCGCGTCCTCCCCGAACGCGTGCCCGTCCTCAGCCTCACCAAGGGTCTCGATCCCGACAGCGGCGAGCGCCTCTCGACGCTCCTCGGCGGTCGTCCGATCGCCGTCTTGTCGGGGCCGACCTTCGCCGAGGAGGTCGCGAGCGGGCTGCCGGCGGCCGTCGTGGTCGCGAGCGCGGATGCCGGGCTCGCGCGCGGCCTCCAGGAATCGCTGAACTCGGAGGTCTTCCGCGTCTACCTCAACGGCGATCTCATCGGCGTCGAGCTCTGCGCCGCCGCGAAGAACGTGATCGCCCTCGCCGCGGGCGCCTGCGACGGCGCAGGCGCGGGCGACAACGCGAAGGCCGCCCTGATCACGCGCGGGCTCGCGGAGATGGCCCGCCTCGGGGCCGCGGCCGGGGCCGACCCGGACACGTTCTCGGGCCTCGCCGGGATGGGCGACCTGATCGCGACCTGCTGGCATCCGAGCGGGCGCAACCGGCGCGCCGGCGAGCTGATCGCGCGGGGCGCCACCGCGGCGGAGGCCATCGCGCGCATCGGCCAGGTCGTCGAGGGGCTGACGACCGCGCCGCTGCTGCGCGATCTCGCCCGGCGCCTGGGGGTCGAGCTGCCGATCACCGAGTCGGTCTGCTCGGTGCTCGAGGGCCGACCGCTGGCCGAGCTCGCGGCCGCCCTGATGGGGCGTGCACCGACCGACGAGTAGCCGCCCGCGCCGGCGAAGCCGCTAGGGTTCGGCCATCGTCGCGCGATCGTTCTCCGTCAGCTCCGAGTCCGTCACCGAGGGGCATCCCGACAAGGTGGCCGACCAGATCTCCGACTCCGTCCTCGATGCGGTGCTCCGCGACGATCCGCTCGGACGCGTCGCCTGCGAGACGCTCGTCACGACCGGGCTCGTCGTCGTTGCCGGGGAGATCACGACGAGCACCTACGTCGACATCCCCCGCCTGGTGCGCGAGCGGATCGCCGAGATCGGCTACACGCGGGCAAAGTTCGGCTTCGACGCCGAGACCTGCGGCGTGGTCGTCGCTCTCGACGAGCAGTCGCCCGACATCGCCCGCGGCGTCGACAACGCCTTCGAGGTGCAGCACGACCCGGGCGACGACGACCCGCTCGACCGCGTCGGCGCCGGCGACCAGGGGTTCATGGTCGGCTACGCGAGCAACGAGACCGCCGAGTTGATGCCGCTGCCGATCGCGCTCGCCCACAAGCTCGCCCGCGGCCTCGCCGTGGCCCGCAAGAGCGGCACCGTGCCCTACCTCCGCCCGGACGGAAAGACGCAGGTCACGATCCGCTACGAGGTCGACGAGCACGGACGCCAGCGCCCGGTCGAACTCGAGCGGCTGGTCGTCTCGACCCAGCACCGTGAGGGCGTCGACACCGCGAGGCAGATCAGGCCGGACCTGATCGAGCACGTGCTCGGGCCGCTTCTGCCCCCCGAGCTCTACGACGAGCGCCGGCTCGCCGACGACGAGTTCCTCTACGTCAATCCCACCGGAAAGTTCGTGATCGGCGGCCCGATGGGCGACGCCGGGCTCACCGGCCGCAAGATCGTCGTCGACACCTACGGCGGCGCGGTGCCGCACGGTGGCGGCGCGTTCTCGGGCAAGGACCCGACCAAGGTCGACCGCTCGGCCGCCTACGCGGCCCGCCACGTCGCCAAGAACGTCGTCGCCGCCGGGCTCGCCGATCGCTGCCTGCTCCAGGTCGCCTATGCCATCGGGGTCGCGCGTCCCTTCTCGATCCACGTCGACTGCTTCGGCACCGAACGCATCGGCCTGGCGCGTATCGAGGAGCTCGTCCGGACGCACTTCGACCTGCGCCCGGGGGCGATCGTCCGCGACCTCGACCTGCGCCGGCCGATCTACGTCAAGACGGCCGCCTACGGCCACTTCGGGCGGGATGAGCCCGAGTTCAGCTGGGAGCGACTCGACCGCGTCGAGGCGCTGCGCGAGGCGGCGGGGCTCCCGGCCGAGACGGGACAGAGCGCCCCCCTCGCGTCCGTTCGGGCCGAGTCCGTTCGGGCACCGGGCGACCGCTAGGGAGGCCCGGTGGGCGAGGCGCGAGCGGGGCGGCCGCTCAGCCGGGACGGACGAACAGACCCGCCGCCGCCCGTTCGCCGATCGCCTTCTGGGTGCCGTTGAGGCGGACGCGGAGCTGCCCGGCCGCGGGCTCGGCCGCGTCGATCTCGATCCCCGCACCCGGGACGAGCCCCTGCTCGTAGAACCAGTGCAGGAGCTCGCCGTCGTGCTCGGCGAGCCGGACGATCGTCGCCCGCCTGCCCGGCGCGAGCGCCGAGAGCGGCTCGAGCTCGAGGTTCTCGCTCTGCTCGAAGGCGGTCTCGATCGGCCAGCCGTGCGGGCAGCGCTCGGGGTTTCCCAGCCGCGTCCGGATCCGCTCGACCATCTCCGCGCTGAAGGTGTCGCCGAGCTCGTCGGCGTGCACGTGCGCCTCGGCGGCGGTGTAGCCCATGAAGTCGGTCAGGAGCCGCTCGATGATCCGGTGCTTGCGCACGGCGCGTTCGGCCCGCTCGCGGCCGGCCGGGGTCAGGATCGCCTCCTTGCGTGACCCGCGCTCGACCAGCCCCTCCGCCTCGAGGCGCTTGAGCATCTCGCCTGCGGAGGCACGCGACACACCGAGCATCTCGGCGACGCGTGACGAAAGGGTCGGGTGCGTCGTGTCCTGCGGGTGGTACTCGCCGATCGGGAACGCCAGGAAGTAGATCGTCTCGAGGTATTCGTCGACCGAATGGCCCTGAGCCATCGTCGGGTCATGCTAGCGGGCCGGGGCCCGGCCGGCCGGCCGCGGGCGGGATGTCCGCCGCCCGGGGGTCGCCGCCGTAGGCTAACCGGCCGTGGGGACGTTCTTCCACGCGGTGGCCGTCTTCGGCGACGAGCTGGCCTCGGTGCGCTGGCAGTTCCTCGCAATCGCGCTCACGCTTCACTTCCTGCGGCTCTGCCTGCGCGGGGTCGCCTGGCGTGTGATCCTGCGCGCGTCCTACCCTGCCGAGACGCTTCGCCTGCTCAGCGTCTTCGGCGCCTACATGGCCGGGGTCGGCGTCAACTCGATCGCACCCGCGCGCGCGGGCGACGTCGTCAAGCTCTACCTGGTCAAGCATCGGATGCGGCACGGAAGCTATGCGACGCTCGCCCCGACGCTGCTCGCCGAGACGCTGCTGGACATGTTCCTCGCCGGGGGGTTGATCATCTGGGCGCTCGCGATCGGCGTGCTGCCGACCCACCAGGTCTACTCGCGGCTGCCCTCGGTGGACTGGGGATTCTTCCTCGAGTACGAGCGGGAGACGGAGATCGGGCTCGCACTCCTCGCGGGCGCGCTCGTGATCGGAGCGATCGCCTACGCCGAGCATGGCGGCGCATCGCGCGCCCGCATCGCGCGCGGGTTTGCGATTCTTCGCAGCCCGCGTCGCTTCCTCTGGGGTGTCCTCGTCCCCCAGGGGCTCTCCTGGGTGCTGCGGCTCGCCTCGATCGTCTACTTCCTCCACGCCTTCAGGGTGCATGCGAGCATCCACAACGCGCTGCTCGCGCTCGTCGTCGACTCGCTCTCGACGCTGTTCCCGGCGACCCCGGGCGGCGCCGGGACGAAGCAGGGCCTCATCGTCTTCCTCTTCCGCGGCCGCGGGATCCCCTCCACGCTGCTGCTCGCATTCAGCGTCGGCATGAACATCGCCACGGTGGCCTTCAACGTCCTCGTCGGCGGGCTGGCGATGTACCGCATGGCGCGGACGCTCTCCTGGAGACGGCTGCAGGCCGCACGCGCGCAGGAGCAGGCCTGAGGCGAGGTCGGCACTAGGCTGGGCCGGTGCCCTACGCCGCGGTCTACCCGCTCCTGACCACGCGCGCGCTGACACGCGCCTTCAGCTACGAGGTCGCGGAGGGGGTCGGGAAGGGCGCGATCGTGACGATGCAGTTCGGCCGGCGCCGGGCGCGCGGCGTGGTTGCGGCGCTCGAGGAGCATCCACCCGAGGGGATCGAGGCCGCCGCGATCGAGGCCGTCGTCGGCGCCGTCTCCCCGGCGCTCGTCGACCTCGCGCTCTGGGTCGCCGACTACTACGGCTCGACGCCGGCGCGGGCGCTTGCCCTGGTTGCGCCCGCGTTTCCCAAGCGGCGAAGGCTCCGGCCTCCGCCAGCCGAGCGCCAGTCGCTCGGAGGGGAGGACGAACCCTCCGAGCTCCGTCGCGAGCAGCGCGCCGCGAGCGAGCGGGTCGTCGCTGCGCTCGCGGCGGGCGCGGGGGGCGCGTTTCTGCTCTACGGCCCGACCGGCTCGGGGAAGACCGAGGTCTACCTCCGCCTCGCCAAGGCGGCGCTCGAACGCGGGCTCGGAACGATCCTGCTCGTCCCCGAGATCTCGCTCGCACCCCAGACCGTGGGGCGGGTGCGCGCACGCTTCGGCGAGGGGGTCGCGATCCTCCACTCGGGCCTGAGCGAGGCCGAGCGGCGCGACGAGCGGGAGCGGATCACGCGCGGGGAGGCGCGCATCGTCGTCGGGGCGCGCTCGGCGGTGTTCGCGCCCGTGCCGCGGCTCGGCGTCATCGTCGTGGACGAGGAGCACGACGCCTCCTACAAGCAGGACGCGGACCCCCGGTACGACGCGCGCAGCGTCGCGGTCAAACGCGCCGCGCTCGAGGGGGCGGTCGCCGTCTTCGGCTCGGCGACGCCACGTCCGGAGAGCTGGGCGGCCCTCGAGCGGCTCGAGCTCGGGGGGAGGATCGGCGCTGAGCTGCCGCCGGTGCGCGTGGTCGACATGCGGCGGGAGGCGGGGTACCCCCTCTCGGCTCCGCTCCTGGATGAGCTTCGCCAGGTGGCCGAGAACGGCTCGAAGGCGATCCTGCTCCTCAACCGCCGCGGGATCGCCCCCGCGCTGCACTGCCGCGCCTGCGGGCTGACGATCCGCTGCGCCCACTGCGACGTCGCGCTCGTCCTCCACGAGGACAGGCGGCTTGCCTGCCATCACTGCGGCTACGGCGCCGTCGCCCCGCCGACCTGCCCCGGCTGCGGCTCCTCACAGCTGGCGCGCCTCGGCGCCGGCACCAAGCGGCTGGAGCTCGAGCTCGCGCGCTCCTTCCCCGAGCTCGAGCTGATCCGCCTCGACGGCGACAGTGCCACGACGCCCGCGCGCACCGCGGCGGCACTGCGACGCTTCGCCGAGAGCGAGCGCGCCGTGCTGCTCGGCACGCAGATGGTCGCCAAGGGGCACCACTTCAGCGGCGTCGAGCTCGCCGCGGTCATCGACGCGGACACCTCCCTCGCGCTTCCCGACTTCCGCGCCGAGGAGCGCACCTTCCAGCTGATCACCCAGCTTGCGGGACGCAGCGGGCGCGACGCACCCGGCCGCGTGATCGTGCAGACCTTCCAGCCGGATGCGCGGCCGATCGCCTACGCTGCCCGCCACGACGTCCGCCGCTTTCTCGCCGGCGAGCTCGAACGGCGAATCGCACTCGGCTACCCGCCGGCGTCCCACCTGGTGAGGCTGCTCGTCTCGGGGCCGGAGCCGGCCCCCGTCCTGCGCGCCGCCGAGGAGCTCGCGGCCGGGATGGGCGACGTCGAGATCCTCGGCCCGGCGTCGCTGCTGCGTCTGCGGGGCGACCACCGCGTCCAGCTGATCGTCAAGACCGACCGCCCACGGGCGGTCGCGAGCCGGGCGGCGCGGCTGCTCAGCGCCGCCGCGCCGGCGATGCGCCGCGCCGGGCTCGCCGCCGTCGTCGACGTCGATCCGCAGTCGCTCTAGCCATGCACGCGGGTCGCATCGGGCGTACGCCGGCGGAGGAGATTCTCGGAGAGTGGGGCGTCCGCGACGTGACGCCCCCCTCCCGGGAGGAGCGCGAGCGGCTCGAGGGCGACCGTGACGTGAACCCGCTTCTCGGCAAGCCGCTGCGCCGGCGGCTCGCGAACGTCCAGGTGGAGCCCGACCGCTACCTGGCCTCGCTCGGTGGCCCGCTGCCCTACATGCAGCGGCTCCGCAGGATCGAGCAGGAGACCGAGCAGCACCTCGCGCGCCTCGGCGAGGCCCGCGCCGCCCACGCGGGCGATCCCGACGGCTGGCGGCGGGTCGTCGAGAGCTGGGACTTCGGCGAGGTCAACGAGCTCATCGATCGCCACAACCGCTACTACCCGATCGAGGCCCGACTCGCGATGGACCCGAGATCGCGCGACTTCGTCAAGATCGCGGGCCGCAGCTACCGGCGCGAACCGCTCGGCCCGGCCTGGGTGGCCGAACGCTTGCCCGCGTTAGACTGAGGCGCGATGTCCGAGACCCACACCCACACCCACACCCACGCCGAGCACGACCACGATCAGGGCCGCGAGCACGAGGACGCGGCCGGGCTGAGCGAGGAGGCGCGGGAGGCGGCTCAGGAGGCGGAGCGCGAACGGATCCGCCGCGGCGCGCTGGCCCAGATCCGCCAGTACCCCGACGTCGCGCTGCGGATGAAGGCGCGGGAGGTGACCGAGTTCGACGATCTCCTGGCTCAGCTCGTCGAGCGGATGATGACGCTGATGGACGACGCGCAGGGTGTCGGACTTGCGGCGACCCAGGTCGGCGTCGTCCAACGGCTGTTCGTCTTCTCCCCCGACGAGCACGGCAGCTTCGCGGTCGTCAACCCGCGCATCGTCGATCCCTCGGTCGAGACCGCGACGGAGGCGGAGGGCTGCCTCTCGCTCCAGGGCGTGCGCGTTCCGGTGGAGCGCGCGACGAGGATCACCCTCGCAGGCGTCGATCCCACCGGCGAGGAGGTGCGTTTCGAGCTCGAGGGGCTCGCCGCGCGCGTCGCCCAGCACGAGTACGACCACCTCGACGGCGTGTTGATCATCGATCGCACCGACGCGGAGCACCGCAGGGAGGCGCTGGGGATCCTGCGCCCGCAGATCGTCCTGCGCTGATGCGCCTCGCCGTCGCCGCGACGGCCCCCTTCGGCGCGTCGGTGCTCGAGCGGCTCGCGGCCACCCAGGAGGTCGCCTTCCTGCTCACCCGCCCCGACGCCCCGCGCGGTCGCGGTCGTCTCCTCGCTCCGCCGGCGGCCAAGCAGAGCGCGCAGCGGCTCGGGATCCCCGTGCGGCAACCCGCGCGGCCCGCGCTCCCCGACGAGCCGGTGGACGCCGTGGTCGTCTGCGCCTACGGGCTGCTCATCCCGCCCTCCCTGCTCGAGCGAGCGCTCTGGCTGAACGTCCACCCCTCGCTGCTTCCGCGCTGGCGCGGGGCGGCTCCCGTCGAGCGTGCGATCCTGGCGGGTGACGAGCAGACCGGCGTCACGATCCACGAGACGGTCGAGGCGCTCGACGCGGGGCCGATCGCCGCCCAGGAGGCGTTTCCGATCGGGCCGCTCGACGACGCCGGTGCGGTCTACGAGCACTCGGCCGATCTCGCGGCGGTGCTGCTCCAGCGAGTGCTTGCGGCGCCGAGCTTCACGCCCCAGTCGGCGACGGGGGCCACCTACGCGGAGAAGATCCGGCCCGCCGACCGCCTCGTCGACCTCTCCGACCCGGTCGACGCCTGGCGGCGCGTGCGCGCACTCTCGCCCCACATCGGCGCGCGCGCGACCCTCCAGGGACGGGAGGTCATCGTCTGGCGCGCGCGCCTGCAGGACGGGGGCTTCGTTCCCGAGGAGGTGCAGCCGGAGGGGCGGCGCCGGATGAGCTACGAGGAGTTTCTGCGCGGCCTGCGCCCCTGATCGCCCCGGCCCGGCGGGCCGCCTTCGAGGTCGTCGGGCGGGTGTTCGCCGACGGCGCCTACGCCGATCGCGCGCTGGCGGCGGCCTGCGTCGGCCTCGACGCCCGCGACCGCGCCCTCGCCCAGCGGATCGCCTACGGCACGGTGCAGCGGATGCGCACGATCGACCACGGGATCGAGACGCTGGGGCGCCGGCGCGTAGCGACGCTCGACCCGCCGGTGCGGACGGCCCTGCGCATCGCGGGCTACGAGTTCGGCTGGAGCCAGGCGGCCGCCCACGCGGTGGCCGACGACGCGGTCGAGCTCGTGCGTCGCGCCGGCCTCGAGCGGGCGACCGGATTCACGAACGCCGTCGCGCGGAGGCTCGCGGAGGGCTTCCGCGAGCTCGTCGCCGCGCTGCCGGAGGGCCCGCTCAGGCACTCCTACCCGGACTGGATCTTCGAGGTCTGGGTGCGCGACTTCGGCCGCGACGAGGCGCTCGCGCTGATGCGGGTGCAGAACGAGCCGAGCGAGCTCGTCGTCCGCTCCTCGGAGCCGGCCGGCGAGGAGACCGACATTCCCGGCGCCTACCGGGTCGCGAGGCTCGACGCCGCGGCGCTCGCGGAGGGGCGGATCTGGCCGCAGAGCCGCGGCTCACAGCTCGCCGCGCTCGTCGTCGGCTCGCGCGCGGGCGAGCGCGTGCTCGACGCCTGCGCCGCCCCCGGCGGCAAGGCGACGATGCTCCGCGGCGAGGTCACCGCGGTCGAGGTGCACCCGGCCCGCGCGCGCGAGCTCGCCGAGAACGCCCGCCGGCTGGGCGCCGTCAACGTCCGCGTCGTCAACGCCGATGTGCGCGAGCTCGCCGAGGGGGGGTTCGACCGTGCGCTCGTCGACGCCCCCTGCTCCGGGCTCGGCGTGCTCGGCCGCCGACCCGACCTCCGCTGGCGGAGCCGGCCGCTGCCGGAGCTCCAGCTCGAGCTGCTCCTGGCCGCGGCGGAGCGGACGCGCCGCGGCGGGACGCTCGTCTACTCGGTCTGCACGCTGAACGCGGAGGAGAACGAGGCGATCGTCGAGGCCTCGGGGCTCGCGGTCGAGGCGCTCGGCCCCGAGTGGCCGCGCTTCGCGCATCCCCGGCGGCCCGAATTCCTGCTGACGAGCCCCAGCCGCCACGGCACCTCCGGATTCTTCATCGCCAGGCTCGCGGTCTAGGCTCGTGGTCCCGGTCGTGGGCTCCTGCGCGCGGCGCTCGTCGGGATGGGCGCGGATCGGGAGGGCGAACCGCGGCCGGTGCGTCCTCGGGCGCCGGCACTTGCCGGCTCGGCGCCGAAGCGGCGTCCCGCGCCCCGGACGCCGTCCGGGCTCGCCGGGGTGCACGATGCGCTTGCTCGCACCGGTGCGACCTCGCCCCGATCCTCGCCCCGATCGGCAGCCCGCGCTCCCCACCCGACCCGGCGCCGTCGCAGCCGGCCCGCCTGCAGATGCCCGGGGGCGCTCTAAGATCGCGCGTGATCGATGAGGGCGCGAGCGTGGAGAGCGATGGTCGAGGCGGCGCTGCCTGCGCGCGCCGCCCCGCCCCGGAGCGAGGCGCGCGGACGCGTCGAGGGACGGCTCGCGCCGCCGCCTGCGTGAGCCTCGCGCGCGCCCTCGAGCTCGCCGGGGCCGCGGCCGGCGTCGCCTACCCCAAGCCGACCGTGGGTGCGGTCGTCCTCGCCGATGGCGAGGTGGTGGGGGAGGGCGTCACCGAGGCCGGCGGACGCCACGCCGAGGTCGTCGCCCTCGACCAGGCCGGCGCCCGCGCGCGCGGCTCGACGCTCTTTGTGACGCTCGAGCCCTGCGCCCACCAGGGGACGACGCCGCCGTGTACCGAGCGCGTGCTCGGCGCGGGCGTCGCGCGCGTCGTCGTCGGCTCTCGCGACCCGAACCCCGAGGCGGCCGGAGGTGTCGATGTCCTGCGTGCCGGCGGTGTCGAGGTCGAGCTGATCGACTCGCCGGAGGCGCGCGCCCAGAACGAGGCCTGGCGGGTCTGGGTGTCGCAGGGGCGCCCGTTTGTCACCTACAAGGTCGCGGCGACGCTCGACGGTCGCATCGCGCTCCCCGGCCGCCGCTTCATCTCGGGCGAGCAGAGCCGCCGGCTCGTGCACGAGCTGCGCGCCGCCTCGGATGCCGTTGCCGTCGGCATGGGCACCGTGCGCAGCGACGCGCCGCGGCTCGACGCGCGCGAGGTTCCGCTCCCCCGCGGTCAGCCCCGCCGGCTCGCCTTCGGTCGCGGCCCGCTGCCGCCCGGCTCCGGGCTCGAGCTGCGCTCCGGGCCGCTGCGCAGCGAGCTCGCCGCCCTCGCCGCCGAGGGCGTCCAGTCGCTGCTGCTCGAGGGCGGCCCGACGCTCGCGGGCGCCTTCATCGAGGCCGACCTGCTGGACAAGATCCTCGTCTTCGTCGCACCGCTGCTCGGCTTCGGCGACGGGCCGTCGCTGCTGCCACGGCTAGGATCAGGGCGGAACCTCTCCCACCTCGGCGCGCGTCGGGTGGGCGAGGACGTCCTCCTCCAGGCCTATGTCCACGCCCCCTGAGTACCAGCGCACCGACGACGAGCTCGTCAGCCTGCTCTCGCAGTGGCTCAATCACGGGCTCGGGAACGACGAGCTGCGCAAGCGCATCGAGCAACTCGGCACCGACGAGCTCGCGCCGGCTGTTCGGGCAGCCGTCGGAAACCTGCGCACGGCACTGGCAAACGCGTTTCCGGGCGAGCGCGGCGAGCTCGAGACGGTCGTGCGCGAGACGGTCGAGACGCTGGCCTACGGCGAGTAGCCGGGGCACCGGGCGTGTTCACCGGGATCGTCCGCGAGCTCGGACGGGTCGCGTCGGTCGCCGAGAACGCGAGCGGGATCCGGCTCGAGATCGACGCGCCGCTGACGGCGGCCTCGACCGCCGTCGGTGACTCGGTCGCGGTCAACGGCTGCTGCCTCACCGCGATCTCCCGGGTGAGCGGCCGGATCGCATTCGACGCCGTGCCCGAGACGCTCGCGCGCACGTCCATCGGCGGCCTGCGGGTCGGAGCGGCGGTGAACGTCGAGCCGGCGCTGCGCGTCGGCGAGCCGCTCGGGGGGCACTACGTCCAGGGCCACGTCGACGGCGTCGGGCGCGTCCTCGCGGTCGAGGACGGGCCCGAGGGCCGTCGCGTCTCGGTCGAGCTGCCCGCCGAGCTCCGCCGTTTCGTCGTCGAGAAGGGCTCGCTGACGCTCGAGGGGGTGAGCCTCACGGTCGCCGCGCTCGACGGGCAGGGGTTCACGGTCGCGCTCATCCCGCACACCCTCGCCGTGACGACGCTCGGCGGACTCGCGCGCGGGGCGCTGGTCAACCTGGAGGTGGACGTGCTCGCGCGCTACGTCGAGCGGCTCCTTTCCAGCGCTAGCCTATAGCCATGGCCGTCACGACCCCCTTCGCCGCCGTCGAGGAGGCGATCCAGGACATCCGCGCGGGCCGTTTCGTCGTCGTCGTCGACGATCCCGACCGGGAGAACGAGGGCGACCTCGTGATCGCGGCCCAGTTCGCGACCCCCGAGACGATCAACTTCATGGCGACGCACGCGCGCGGGCTGATCTGCCTCTGCATCACCGAGGAGCGCGCCGCAAGGCTCGGTCTCCGGCCGATGACCGATCACAACGAGGCTCCGCTCGGGACGGCGTTCACGGTCTCGATCGAGGCGCGCGAGGGCGTGACGACGGGCATCTCGGCGGCCGACCGCAGCCACACGATCCAGGTCGCGATCGCCGCCGATGCGCAGCCCAACGATCTCGTCCAGCCCGGGCATGTCTTCCCGCTGCGTGCGCGCCCGGGCGGCGTGCTCGAGCGCATCGGGCAGACCGAGGCCGCGGTCGACCTCGCGCGGCTCGCGGGCCTGAATCCGTCGGGCGTCGTCTGCGAGATCATGAACGAGGACGGGACGATGGCCCGCGTCCCCGACCTCGTCCCCTACTGCGACCTCCACGGGCTGCGGATGATCACGGTCGCCGATCTCGTCGAGTACCGGCGACGCCACGAGAAGCTCGTCGAACGCGGCCCGAGCGTCAGGCTGCCCACCGAGCACGGCGAGTTCACCGTCGTCGCATTCCGCGAGACGCTCACCGGGAAGGTGCACGTCGCGCTCGTCCGGGGCGAGGTCGACGGGGCCGACGACGTTCTCGTTCGCGTCCACTCCGAATGTCTCACCGGCGACGTCTTCCACTCGCTGCTCTGCGACTGCGGCGAGCAGCTCGGTCAGGCGCTCGCCCAGATCGCGCGCGAGGAGCGCGGCGTCGTCCTCTACATGGCCCAGGAGGGGCGGGGGATCGGGTTGCTGAACAAGCTGCGCGCCTACGAGCTCCAGGCCCGCGGGCTCGACACCGTCGAGGCCAACGCGGCGCTCGGGTTCCCGGCCGACGCACGCGATTACGGGATCGGCAACCAGATCCTCTCCGATCTCGGCCTGACAACGATCCGGATCCTCACGAACAACCCCAAGAAGCTGACCGGGATCGACGGCTTCGGGCTGACGGTCGTCGAGCAGGTCCCGATCGAGATCGCGCCCAACGACGAGAACCGCCGCTACCTGGCGGCCAAAAGGGATAAGCTCGGCCACCGCCTGCACCACCAGGACATCCGCAGCGCCGACTGGGAGGGCAACGAGAAGTCGTGAGCGACGAGCAGGAGGACGTGCCGCCGATCCTCGACCTCGAGGGGAGTGGAGGCGTCGAGTCGCCCTGGCCCCGGGAGCGAGACCTCGCCGCGGCGTCGCTCGACGGTGAGGCGGCGGACGGCGGCGGCGCGTCGTCGGCGCAGGAGGACTCGCTCGCCCAGGGCCACTCGCTCGATGACGGTGACTCCTTCGCCGAGAGCGACTCGCTCTCCGGCGGCGACTCCCTCGCGGGCGGCGAGGCGGGAGACCCGTTTGCGGCCTGGCCTCAACCGGAGAGCCAGACGCTCCTCGAGGACGCCCCCGCTGCGGGCGCGAGCGTCGTCCACGTGAGCGGCGAGATCGACGTTCCCGACGGCTACACGGTGCTCGAGGGAACGCCCACCGGTCACCGCCGATCGGTCGCGCTTGTCGTGTCGCGGTTCAACGGCGGGCTCACGAACCGCATGCTCGCCGCGGCGATCGAGGCGCTCGAGGAGGCGGGCGTCGCCGCGACCGCCGTCACGGTCGTTCCGGTGCCCGGCGCCTTCGAGCTTCCGCTCGCGGCGATGGCCCTCGCCAAGACGCGACGCTACGCCTGCGTGGTCGCCCTCGGCGCGATCGTACGCGGCGAGACGCCCCACTTCGACTACATCGCAGGCGAGGCTGCCTCCGGCCTCCAGCTCGCGGGCATCGAGACGGGCGTGCCGGTCGCCTTCGGCGTGCTGACCGTCGAGACGATCGAGCAGGCGGAGGCGAGGATCGATCGCGCCGCCGTCGCGGTGCGAACGGCGCTCGAGATGGCCGATCTCTTCGCACGCCTGCGCGCGAGCGCCCACACGGGCTGACGGCCCCGGCGCCGCCGCCGCGTGGGCTACACTGGCGGCCCATGTCCAAGGTCTGCGCATTCTGCGGCAAGAAGCCCGGGTTCGGGCACAACCGCTCGCACTCGATGGTGGCCACCAACCGCCGCTTCGACCCGAACCTGCAGCGCGTACGGGCGTTCGTCGACGGTGTCGCACGGCGCGCGTACGTCTGCACCCGCTGCCTGAAGAGCGGCCGCGTGCAGAAGGCCGTGTAGGCGCAACCCGGGGCCGCCCGCGCGCCGTCCAAGGCGAGGCATGCCCGATCTGACGATCGTCTCGCCGAGGGGCTCGGTCACGATAGCGCGCGACGTCGTCGTCGAGATCGTCGCCGAGACCGCGATGCAGTGCTACGGGGTCGTCGGGCTCCTCCCCGGGTCGCGCGTCGGACGGTTGCTGCGCCGCGACGGGGTCAGCGTCGGGGGCGACGGGCGCGGGATGCGGATCGAGCTGCACGTCGTGGTCGAGTACGGGCTCAACCTCGCCGAGGTGACCGCGACGGTGCGCTCGCGGCTCGCCTACGAGCTCGAGCGTTTGATCGGGCTTCCGGTGGCCTCGGTCGAGATCGTCGTCGAGGACGTCCGGGTCACCGCGTGAACGGCATGAGGGAGCGGCTGCTCGCCGTCGCCCGCGGAGGCCTGGCGGCGATCGAGGCCGATCAGCGGCGGATCGACGATCTCAACGTCTACCCGGTGCCCGACGGCGACACGGGAACCAACCTCGCGCTGACCGTGGCCGCCGTCGTCGAGGCGCTCGAGAAGTCCGACAGCGAGGAGCGCGCGACGCTCGCCCATCAGGCCTCGCGGGCGGCGCTGACCGGGGCCCGGGGCAACTCGGGGGTGATCCTCTCCCAGATCATCCGCGGCGCCGCCGAGTCGCTCCGCCTCTCCGACGATCTCGCAGCGGCGCTGCGCGGGGCGAGCGACGCGGCCTACCGTGCCGTCCGCACCCCGGTGGAGGGGACGATGCTGACGGCGATCCGGGAGCTCGCCGAGGCGGCCGAGGGCGGCGGCGACCCGGCGGCCATCGTCGCGCGGGGCGAGGCCTGCGTCGCGAGGACGCGCGAGCTCCTGCCGGCGCTCACCGAGGCGGGGGTCGTCGATGCGGGGGCAGCGGGCCTGGTCGAGATCGCCCGCGGAATCGCCTCGGTGCTCACGGGCGGGCAGCTGCCGCGGCGCGTCGATCCGGGGCCCCGGCCGAGCCCCGAGGCCGTCCATCGGGGGCCCTCGCCCTACCGCTACTGCACCGTCTTCCTCGTCGAGGGCGACGGGCTCGACCCCGACGCGCTCGAGCGCGCGGTGGAGCCGCTCGGCGACTCGCTGCTCGTGGTCGGCGACCGTTCGGCGGTCAAGATCCACCTCCACACCGACGACCCTGGCCGCGCGCTCTCGGTCGGCGTGCGCGAGGGCGCCCTCGCCGGCGTCGAGATCGCAGACATGCACGCCCAGACCGAGGCACGCGAGCGGCGCATCCTGCGCGCGCTCCCGACGGCCGTCGCGTCGGCGAGCGCGCTCGTCGCCGTCTCCTCGGGCGCCGGGAACCGGCTCCTGTTCGAGAATCTCGGTGCCCGGGTCGTCGACGGCGGCAGAACCATGAGCCCCTCCACGGACGAGATCCTCGCCGCCCTCGAGGCGGCGGCCGGGGACGAGGTGCTGCTACTCCCGAACGACCCCGACGTGCTCATGGCCGCGCGCCATGCGGCCGGACAGGCCTCGCATCCGGTGCTGGTCGTCCCGACGACGACCATCCAGGCGGGCCTCGCGGCGGCGGTCGACTTCGACCCGTCCTCGAGCGGCGCCGACAACCTCGAGTCGATGAGCCGCGTCGCCGCCGATGTCTCGACCGGAGCGGTGACGATCGCCTCGCGCGAGCTGCGCCGTGACGGGCC
>Ga0302325_10011813_pt1 | contig 18784 bp, 12 predicted proteins | sample Palsa_T0_2_FD_201948 | JGI IMG/M metagenome (GOLD analysis project Ga0302325, IMG submission 201948) | Peat permafrost microbial communities from Stordalen Mire near Abisko, Sweden - Palsa_T0_2 | ecosystem: Environmental > Terrestrial > Soil > Palsa > Peat permafrost | place: Sweden: Abisko...
ACCATTCCAACCAATCTCGTTCCTCCTGGTTCATCCCGATTCGTTCCACCTCTCCAGTTTTTAACCGTCAAGAGGAACTTTCTACTTTGCCCAATTAGGAACTTCTCACTTTGCCGCGACAAATCTTCCTAGATCCGATTGCCGGTTTTCGCTGCCGGTGATATTATTGACGGCGGACACCTGCACTTTTTGGCCATTCCAATAGGAGGGCTTCTTTATGCGTTTTTTGATGGTGATTCTGCTGCTGGCTTGCTCCCCGGCCCTGCGGGCGCAAAATGATTGGGAAGTTTGCCAAGGGGCCGGCGCTGAAATAACCCGCCAGGGCGGAACAGCAAACCCCCAAAGGGAATTCTGCATCGGATACGTATATGCGTTCGGGCGGGGCGTACCCAAGAATATGGCTGCGGCGGTGCCGCATTTCCGTGCGGCCGCCGAGAAAGGATACGTTCCGGCGGAAGCAGTCCTCGGCCTGAACTACGCAAAAGGTCTGGGAGTAACCCAAAACTGGACGGAAGCCGCGCGCTGGTATCGAAAGGCCGCGGAGGCGGGACACGGCGGGGCCGCTGTGAATCTTGGTCTGTGTTACCAGAATGGCAACGGCGTCCCAAAAGACCGCGAAGAAGCCGCCAAGTGGTACAAGATCGCGGTGGATCATGGCGATCCGAGTGCAAGCGGCCTGCTCGCAGCGCTCAAGGGCACTCCCCAGCCGAAAGGGGCTGCAGAGCAGGCCAACGCCCCGGCCAACGACATCTTCCAGCAAGGCGTGAGTTTGTACAAGGCGGGCAACTATGCAGGCGCCTTGGGTTATTTCCGGCGGGCGGCCGATGCCGGCAACCCTTGGGCGGAGTTACAAATCGGCTATCAATACGAGAACGGCGAAGGCGTACCCCAGAACAATAGCGAGGCGGTCAAATGGTACACCCGGTCGGCGCAGCACGGGAATCCGCGCGGGCAAAAGAATCTTGGCCAGATGTATGAGGCGGGTCAGGGCGTGGCGGAAGACTGGGTCGCGGCAGCCGCGTGGTATCGGAAGAGCGCCGATCAGAATTGGGTAAGCGGGCAGTACGCCCTGGGCCGGGCTTATCAATTCGGTATCGGCGTTCCGCAAAGCCGGCAGGCGGCGATCGATTGGTTCCGGCGAGCGGCTGCCAACGGAGACAGCGAAGCGGCCTATTTCGCACAGGACCTCAGTTCGCCGGGGAATTTCATCGGCTTCCGTAATGTGGCGGAGCACGACATGGTGATCGGTGGAAAGCTCCGGTTTGGACTGATCTTCCAGGAGCCGGCTGGCATGCTGTTTCACAACTCGGGCGAACGCAACGCTTACCTTCGGGGGCTGCGGCGCGGCGTCGATGTAAGCGAGGCCACCGCGATGTGGAACATCCGCAAGAGCGAATACGATGCCTGCAGGAGCAGTGGCGGATCGAATTGCCAACCGCCCGGTCCGCCCCCGAAATGACTCGAGAACCCGGGAATGATCGGGATAGTTACGCGCGGCGCCCGCGTCGCGAGATGGGCGATAAGAAATACTACGCGAAAGCGGCCGCAGGCGACGCTACCCAGTGGATCGCGCTGCTGTCAGGATGCACGGATATTTCCATCTCAGGGTCAGGTTCGCGCAAACGGAATCAGGATAAGGCTTCAAGGTCAGGACGTTGGTGAGGTCACGGACGACTCATTCCGTCGAGGGTTAGCGGGAACGGTCTTCTACGGGGATGGACATGCTGCGTTTCGCGAGTTATGGGCCGCCGAAAAGTGCAGGCAAAGCGGTGCGAAAACCAACGACGCAAGACGCCTAAAACGTAGCTGAAACGCACGCAACTGGGCTCTTGTCGCGTTGAGGTTGAGCTCGGCCGGGACGGGATGGGCCCCTGACGCCGGAATGAGTCTCATGATTCCGGGAGAACACCTTTCCCTCCAATGCGCAATTACTTATGAAGCTGTGTTACACAGCGGCGGAAGTCTGCGCATAACGGGTGGGCAAGCTAAAGCATGCCCCACCTTTGCTGATCACAGCCGGCCGGGCGGTTAATCCGGAGCATCCTGCCCGAGTATGAGTTGAACACGGGCAAGGAGTTGTGCCCCGGTGAACGGCTTGAGCAGTATGGCAGCCGGGTGTCGACGCCCTATACTTTCGACCGCAACGCTTTGGACAAAACCCGAAATATAGAGGATCTTCGTACCGGGAAACTCGATGTCGAGCTGATTGGCAAAGTCGAGCCCACTTCCACCTGGCATCACGATATCCAAAATCGCCAGCCGAATTTTGCCGGCGAACGATCGGATCACTTCCTCTGCCGCTGTGACCCGGCTGGCCTCCAGGGTCGCGTAGCCAGCCTTGGTTAGAACGGTTCGGATAAGCCGCCGGAGCTGCGCTTGATCCTCGACGATCAAGATAGCCGGAGGCAGATCAAAGGGCTTAGGCATAGGCATACCGTCACTTGAGCTATGTTGTCACCATTCCGCTGCTCGATCAAGGACGCCGAAGCGCACAGCTCACATCCTGAGAGAGAAACTGAGCCGCAGATAACGCTTATATTGGTGGCCAAGAATTGGGACACGCGGAGCGAGGGGGCGGACTGGCTGTGGGTGAAGGCGGGCAAGTTCGCGGGCCAGTAGACTTGTTGAATGGGCGACTGAGAAGCTCTGGGGAAAGAACCGGCGACAAGATCGCCGGCGCTACAAAGCTTGAAAAAATGCAGAAACCCCAGGTATTTAGCGAGGCTTTGCCAGTGCTGCGACTAATTCCGGCGGCGCGGTTGGATCCGCAGACAGATCCAGGAACATCTTCGAAGAGGTGCTCCTAAATCTGCCATTCGCGTCCGGATCGAGAAGCTGCAGCTCCAGGTGCAAGAGAGTGTGGCGGCCAGTCAGGTCGGAGCCGTCCTGCGCCGCCGGCGTGATCTTACCGGTAATCGCCGAGGTTTCCGAGAAATTCGTGAGCTGATACCAGAAAATCCACGCGAGCGTCCGGTTATCGAACGCGCCGGTGGCGGGAAGCGGGCGTTGCGGGACGGCTTTCGGGTTGATTCGATGGACCGATTCGCCTTTATTGATCCTCCAATTCTGAAGAAAGTACTGAACCATCATTACGTCCATGCGCTGGTTGGGAGATCCCATTCCGACGGCGGCGTCCAGATTGTAGATGAAAGGCAGCTTCGCCGTGTTGGGGCGCATGCGTTTCCATGCGTCCGGTATGTTCTGTTTGTAGGCCATTTTGCGCTCCTGAGATTAACCACAAGTCAGCCATCTTCCACCCGGACAGATATTGCCCAGGCTGTGGCGCGCCTCTGCTCAAGTTCGCAGCATCGAGCGGGCTGTGCAATGGATGGCCGGTCAATCTTCGATGAAATTCAGATCAGCGCCCAACTGCCTCAAACGGCGGGAGTTGAAGCCGGACATTAAAAGACGGCAGACAGGTCGAAGCATGTATGGCGGAGCGGAGGGCAGGGGTAGTGGTGATGACGAGAAAACGATGGGTGCTTACAGCAGTTTGCTTGGCGCTGGCGGTGGATCCGGATCACACCGCCAGCACCGTGTCTAACAACGTTCGTTTAACGCTGGCCGGGCGCGTTCGCCGCCGGCCAGGAAACCGGCGCTGCTTGGGCCGGCGCCGCCGCCGTGCAGGGGTTGGGACGCTCGGGCGCGGTTACCCCGGCCGGCAAACTGAACTGCGCCACCGGCGTCACCGGCACGTTGCCGGCGCCCCGGCCCGCGCCGCCCCGGCCTGCCGGAGGCGCGGGCATGGTGGCAGCCGAGCAGCGCGGCACCATCTGATCGGCGTTGGCGAGGGCGTAGAGAGTCAGTGCCTCTTCCACCGCCGCCTCGCGCATATCCGGCTCGTAGATCCGCTCGTAGGTATCGAAGCTGGTGTGGTGCGTGTAGCTGTTGTAATCGAAGGGATCCTGGCTGTAGCCCACGCCCGGCAGCCCAGCGTTGTTGAACGAGGTGCTGTCGGTGCCGCCGGTGTTGCGGCCGACGGTGGGGTTGATGCGATAGAAGCCCCAGTCCTTGAAGTTATCCATCGCGTTCTGTACCATGGCGGCGGCCTCGGGCGGCCCGAATACGCTGCCGCCGCGCGGCTTGCCGGTGCCGTCGTCGAGGTTCAGATATGCATCGAGCTTGAACCATTCCGGCTTGGGGTTCTCGGCGCTGCCGAAGTGCTGCGCCACATAAGCGATCGAACCATACAGGCCTTCCTCCTCGCCGCTCCACAGCGCGACGCGGAGGGTGCGGCGGTGGGGCAGGTTGAGCGTGTGAATCAGCCGCAACGCTTCGACCGCCACGGCGCCGCCGGCGGCGTTGTCGGTGGCGCCGGTGGCCGGGTTCCAGGAATCGAAGTGACCGCCGTTCATCACCACTTCGTCGGCCTTATCCGTGCCGGGCAACTCACCCACCACGTTGTAGACGGTGCGCCCGGTGGGATAGAACTCGTTGTGGATGTTGATCCGCAAGACAACGGGGATGTGGTCGATGGTCGCGGTGCGGTAGATGCGTCCGTAGTCCTCGTTGCCCATCAGCAGCGTGGGCAGATTGGGGTTGTTGGGGTTCTCGTTGTAACCCGCGGAGGATTGCTGCACGATGATGCCATAGGCGCGGCCGGAGTCAGTCACCTTGACCAGGGCGCCGTTCTCGATCAAGAACTTGTTGACCTGCTGACCAATCTCGGCCGCGGTGAGCCCCTCGGGGGCTGGAGCGTCCCCTGCTGCCGCACCGCCGCGAGCCCCGCGACCGCCCCGGCCCCCGGCTGCCGCTGCCGGCTGACCGCCGGGCGCCGCTGCCGTCGCCGCCGCTGCGGCCGGAGCGCCGCGACCACCCCGCCCGCCGCCGGGCTGCGACCAGGAATCTTCGGCGCGGCGCAATGGCGCCGGCACGAAGTTCTCTGCCACCTGGACATGCGGGCCATAGAAGACGATGGCGCCGCGGACCTTGTCTTTGATCGACGCCAGGTAGGCATCGAGGCTAGCCTGGCTGACGGGTTTGTTCTCGCTCGGCGTCACCGCCGGCATGGGTGGCGGCGCGCTGCCGGGATTCTCGATGGCCGCCAACTGCTCTGGCGTCATGCCGCCGCCGCGGCCCCCGCCTCCTCCTCCGCCGCCCCGCGCGCCGCGGCCGGCGCCCGCCGGGGGCTGGGGAGGTTCGACCACCAGCACCGGACCCTGCACCGGGCCGTTGGTGCCCGGCGTCCAGGAGACTGCCCGCACGTTCAGCGGCTGCTGGAAGGGCGAAACCGCGTTGGCTTCCAGCTCCCAGTTCTGCCAGCCGGGATGGTTGAAGTTCCAGGCTTCGAGGTGCACATTCGAGAAGCCCCATTTCACCATCTGACCCACCGCGAAGTCCTGCGCCGCGCGCAGGCCGGGCGAGCCGGTGAGGCGGGGGCCGTAAACATCGGTCACCTCGTGCAGCCACCACATCAGCTGCGAATCCTTGGTTTCCTGCGCCCGTAACTGGGTATTGATATTTGCCAAGCCGGGCGCCTGCGCCAGCGCCGGAAGAATTGCCAGGCAGCCGGCCGCAAGCGTATAAGCCAAACGTGAGGTCATGTGTGTTTCCTCGATCTGAAATTTCCGCGAAGCGCTGCTATTGTGCGGGATCGCTTTTTGACGACGGGGTTCGCAGCTATTGTATACCCGGCCGCGCTCGCCGTGTCAACTGACTGCTCGCGCGCCACCGTAGTTCCGTCATAGCGCCCCGCAGTAGTCAAGCCCCGATTCCAACGGCATGTACGGGGTCCGGCAAACGAGCCGGGGAAAAATCACGTAACCTTTTCCCGGATCGCCGGTATTCATCCTCGACGGCCCGCGCATCGCCGATGCCATTTTTCGGCCGCCAGGAGGATTCGATGAAATCACTGTTCACCTTCGCCGTTTCTGTTGCTCTCGCCGTTCCGGGCGTTCCTTTGTTCGCCCAGTTGCAGGACAACACCGAACGCCAACTCACCTGCGACAACGGCGGCCACGATAGCGACAACGTTCGCCACTGCGAGATCCGCGAGCAATCGTACGCGTCCATCGGCCGTTTGAACGTGGACGAAGTGCGCAATGGCGCCGTCTCTATCAAAGGGGCTGTGCGCGGCGACGTGCTGGTTCGCGCACGGGTCGAAACTCGCGGAGAAAATGAAGCGTCCGCCGCCAGCATGGCCAGCCAGGTCTCCATCGACGGCTCCGGCGGGCAGGTGCGCGCCAGCGGGCCCAAAACCGGCGAGAACTCCTCGTGGAACGTCAGCTATGAAATCTTCGTTCCGCAAACCACCGATCTGACGGTGAAGACCGGCAACGGCGCAATCGCCATCTCCGACGTCCGCGGCAACCTTCACTTCGATGTCAACAATGGCGCTGTACGCCTCAAGCGCGTTGCCGGCGATGTCGCTGGAACCACCGTCAATGGCGCAATCCAAGCCGAGCTTGCCGGCGGAGTGTGGGAAGGCCGGCAACTCGAAATCGGTACACACAATGGCGCGGTCAGCGTCACGATGCCGTCTTACTATTCCGCCCACGTGCAAGCCGAGACCGGTAACGGCGGCATCCAATCCGACTTCCCCATGACGCTCTCCGGCGATCCGCACCCGAAAAAGGTGGATTTCAACCTCGGCTCCGGCGGGCCCCTGATACACATTACCACCGGCAACGGCGCGATCAGACTGAATCGCGCGGACGCGCAATAGAGGCGGGTACCGACCCGGCAAGCCCCGCGCCCCTCAGGATCGTCGCGGCTCGTCAACTTGGTGGGGCGCCCAGGGCCCTCCGGGAAGGCGTCGCCGCGACGGCGTATTAGGAGACCAATTGCCCTCTCGCCGCGTTGAATCGGCGGGGAGAGGCCCTCAGAGAATTAACCCGATTGCGATTGCCGCAGGCCCGCGCGGGCCGCCATGCTATCAAAAGGTAGTACACTGCGGCTGTGACGGAGCTCGGATTCATCGGCCCTCAAACGCCGGCGGAGATCTAATGATGAGATCTGCCTGTGTCTTCTCTCTGTTGCTTTGCATGGTCGCGGCGGGGCTGCGGGCGCAGCAGAGCGATCCAGGCCAACCTGTCCTAACCGTGCGCACAACTTTGGTGGAAGTTCCCGCCTTGGTCAAGACCAAGGCAGGACAAGTGCTGCTTAAGCTCACGGCTGACGACTTCTCCCTCACCGACAACGGCGTTCCACAGGGTCTCACACTCGATCAGGGGACGGATTTGGAGCCGCTGGCGTTGGCTATTGTGGTTGAGACGGGCGGCGCGGGAGCCAATCACCTGGTTGATTATCAACAACTGGATGCGATCCTCGACGCACTGGTGGGCGGCGTGGAGCATCGAATCGCCGTCATTGGCTTCGACAGTAAGCCGCATCTGCTGAGGCCCTTTGAGCCGGGCACGGCACACGCCTCACAGCAATTGGCGAGCCTCAGCGCGGGTGATTCAGGGGGAGCCATTCTGGATGGCGTGGCATTCGCCGTCGCGCAGTTACGGGCGCAGCCCACCCGCTTTCGCCGCGCGATCCTATTGCTCAGCGAAACCATAGACCATGGCAGCAGCACAACTCTCAGTGAAGCTCTGCGCCTCATCAGCGATACAAACACGACCATGTACAGCTTCGGCTTTTCGAGTACGAAGGCGGCCGTCTCGCATGAGGCATCGAAGTATGGCAACAAGGCGAGTGCGACGGGTTCCGGCGTCGAGCTTGAATCCACCGAGCAAGGCCCCGCGCATGGCTGCTTCAGCCGCGTCGGAGCCGATGCCGAATACGAAGGCCACTATTCCAAGCAAGTGCTCGATTGCATCAGCCAGCTGGCGCCGCCGCTTCGCCTGGCCACCATGGCTTTTCTGGTCGCACGGAATGCGCTGCGGACCAATACGGCGGAAGCAATCGCGCAACTCACTGGAGGCGAGTTCTTTCACTTTCACGGGGACAAAGATCTAAAGGCAGGCCTCATCGCGGTATCCAACGATGTGCCGAACTACTACGTGCTGAGTTTCCGCCCGGCTTCTCTCGCGCCCGGCCTGCACGCGCTGCATCTGGAGATCAAAGATCGTTCCCACTTGGTGATCAAGTCCCGAAGCGAATATTGGATAGACAGCGAAACCGCCCGCTAGGGCCAGATTCCGGGTTTCGCGGAGCCGATTCGTCCCGGGGATGGGTTGTCTGCGTAGGGCTTTCAACGCCAACCGGGCCACGGAACTATTTGGCGTCATACACTGTTCGGGGCGGAAAACTGAGCGTCATCAGCCGGACTTGCTTCTGTTTCTCGCCTTCCGGTAGCGTTGCGTCTCTCTGCGGATCGCTTACCGCCCGGTACGCGACCTTGGCCGAAAACGAGATTAAGGGCCCATCGCTGGGACCGCTCTGAGATCGAAGCCGAAAATTGACGATGATCTCGCGATCGGGTTCAATCTCGGTGTAAGCCTGAAGCGGCTGCGTATCTGTCGTCACACGCGGTATTCCCACGCAACCGCCGGGTTGACTATTGTTGTAATCGCATTGCGCAAGCCCACTGAGGGTGTAACGCCCGTCGAAAACGGCCCCTTTGTTATCCGCCGCCGCCTCCTTGCCAACCAGCATTAGATAAACAGTATTCTTACCCGTGTTTGAAATCTTCATCGATATAGTCAGAAACTCGTGATCCGCGCTGCGGCCTAAGGTGAGAATGTCAGCTTCGAGGCCGGCGCTCAGCTTCATGGGCGCCGATTGCGCGTGAACTTGTCCGGCAAACAAAAGTAATGGCAGGAGGTTGTGAGTCAACTTGCGCATAAGTAGTGCTTTTAGGCCTATTGCCTCCCGAGGATTATATCATTCTTGATTGCGGCGATGGCGTTATCGGTAGCTGCCTTCTCCGCTTGTACTAGACTCTCGTCCACGCAGTGATGCCCACGTCCTGAACCTGCCGGCTCGTTAGGCAGACGCCTTCCGCTAACATCCTCAAAATGATATTGAATGTCGATTACTACCTCATTAGCACAGCCTGGCATGGGCACATCCAACTGTTCCGATGCTTCCAGACGGAGAATGGCATTCGGCTCGAACTCATCACTGTTCTTCAGCGAAGCGCCAAGCCGCTGCCTGAGGTAAAAGGCGACGCTCTGGTCGTCGACCGCGGGGGGCAGACCAGTTACGACAATTTTCACCCGTTTGGAATCGTTGGCTGTGGCGTAGGCAGAGAACGTCTCGACGCTGCGTCCTACCCGAGGCTTGGACGCTGGGGGTGTAGCTACCACTCGCTCAGAATTCCGGTTAGACGGCGGTGAAGGGAGTTGAGGGCTCTGGGCAGCCGCTAGCGCAGACTGCCTGGCTGGAGCGAGGGACGATCCTGTAGGCAGGAAAACAAAGTCGCCCGCCTCGTGTCCGGAATTCCTCATGATGCCGTATTGCGGAACTTGATCGGAGACTCCAGCAACCGACTCCTTAACGAACGCGTGATATAGGTCTTCCGCAGTAAACGCGAGTTCCGGGCTTTGCAGCCCGGTCAGAAGCGCATTGGCAAAAACGGAATGACCGTTCTTCCCGCCGTCGGCGACCGGTTCAATACCCCCGCTCGCAATCAGGGTCCGAGACCGCCCTGCAAGCATTTTCTCAAGGTACGCATCATGATCTTGCGGCCGGATCTGGGCGTTGGCGTCCCTCACGATCCCACCCGAGTAACAGCTGTCCGAAACCACAAGCACGTGACGAGCGGGGAGGACCTTCATTGCGGTGGTTATGTCATCCGCCATGATCCAGTTCGCGGATGAGGAGCGATCGGCGTCTACCGGCAACCAGTATGCCTTGTCTGCCTCGCGATCGAACTCACCATGACCCCCGTAATAAACAACGAGGTTATCGTCCCCACCAAGGTCAGATCGGTAGCGGCCCAGCGCATTCAGTATATTGAGCCTGGTGGCATCTTTATCCAGAAGCAGATTGGTGCGAAAGCCGTACTTAGTACGCAGGATAAGGTCAACGCTCTTGGCGTCACTCACTGCGGTCCGCAATGCAGGTAAGTTGGTATACTCGTCAATGCCGATTATGAGGGCGTAATAGCTGCCTTTCTGTCCCGCAACCACGGGGGATTTGGGCGGTACGCTAACGCCACGCTGAATCGCAGGCTGTTGCGATAGCGCCGTTGCAAGCGCGACGAGGACGACTGTTCGCATACGAACCGATCACGCAAAGTATATCAGACGGCGTTCGCAGCGTCGTCGTCTTCCAGACCGCGACACTGTCCAACACAAGGCGCTCCTTAAATCCCAGGTCTGCCATCCTGTCCGGTCACTGCACTTGGCTGCGTGAGTGACTTCCTTCCAGTTTGGTGCTGGGAGGCAGATGGACCCGCGATGGCCATCTGCTGGCTGGCGTCAGCAAGGAGAACATTCTTCACATCTGGCGCGTGCGGCTATCGCCTATTCTCCGGAGATTAGCTTGACTCATTTGGCGCCTGCCGTTTGCAGGACGGAATAGAAGGCCGGCTTGGGCCGGCCTTGCCGGTCGAATAATAAGGGATAGTTGGTGCGGCCGCGCGTAGGGTGGTTGTTGAGCCAGGAGTCGCCATCGGTCACGCCCCAGAAAGTGATGCGCGTGATGACGCCGCGGTATCGAAGGAAGACGCCGAACAGGCCGGCGTACCGTTTGGCGAGCGCCTGTTGGACTTCATCCGGCAGACCGGCAACGTAGGGGTTGGAGCCCGCGCCTCCTGCGGCCTCGACCGAAATGTCAGCGGTATTCTGCTGCGTGGTACGAGGCAGCACGTCGATGTCGAGTTCGGTAATGTTTACCTTGATGCCGAGGGCTCGGAAGTCCTCGATAGTGTCGGCCTGTTGCTTGAGCGTGGGCCAATCCATCTTGTCATGGGCCTGCAGCCCGATGGCAGTCACGGCGACGCCGGCCGCTTGGAGCTGCTTGATCAGCGCGACGGCGCCTTTTCTTTTGGGTTCGTTTTCGAGTGAGTAATCGTTGTAGTAGAGCTCGGCTTGGGGATCGGCTTCGTGGGCGAACTGGAACGCCTTGACGATGTAGTCGCCGCCAATGATGTCGAACCATGGCGACCGGCGCATGGAGCCGTCCTCGTTGAGGGCTTCGTTGACGACATCCCAGCCGCCGATCCGGCCCTCGTAGCGGCCTACGACTGTCTTGATGTGCTCGTGCATGCGATCGAGCAGCGCGTCGCGCGTAAGCGGGGCGCCCTTTTCGTCCTGGAAGACCCAGCCCGGCGTCTGGTTGTGCCATACCAGGTTGTGGCCGATGATGAACATCTTGTACTTCTCGCCGAAGGCCACGTAGCGGTCGCTGGGATCGAAGTTATAGCGGTCGAGGCTCGGATGCACCGCTTGCCACTTGAGGACGTTTTCCGGGCTGATGGTGTTGAACTGTGCGGCGATGATGGCGACGCCGCGAGCGTCGCGCCCGTCCAATTGAGATTGGTTGAGAGCGGCGCCAATGCGGAAAATGCCTTTGAACGCGTCCTTGAGCGAAGGGGCCGGCTGGGCATTGGCCAGCGTAGTTACGAGTAGAAGGCTCAGAAGGACAATCGGCTGCATGGTCGGAGTCTATCATCCGCGATCGATTGGCGGGCGTGGGCCGATAATCCGCGGAAGATGCGCGCGTCTGGCTTCGGTTGAGCGCGGAGACCGGCGGCGACTCTAACGATTCTCTTCAAGGTGCTTGACGCGGGCATCCAAGACTTGCTCGACGCGCAGGAATTCCGCCCGTAGCAGATCGCGAGTATCTGTGATGCGGTGGCTCAGGTCGTCGAAGCGGTCGTCGAACCGGTGGTTCGTATCGTCGAAGCGGCGATTCATATCGGCGCGGAACTCGCTGAGGCGGCTGTTGAAGTCGTTGAAGCGGCTGTTATTGACCAGAATTCCGATCAGAACGGCAAGAGTAGGCAGGCCCACCGTCAATATGGATTGTGCATCCGCCATGCTTCGATTGTACAGGTTTTTGCCGCTCCGGCGGATTGGACGATGCCGGATGGGTCGAGCTTGGGCCGGACGATATAGAATGAACAGAACCGTTCTATGGATTCTATCGGCCCCTATAGGCTCGAGTCGGAATTAGGTCATGGCGCCATGGGCGTCGTGTTCCGCGGCTTCGACCCCGCTATCGGCCGCGCGGTAGCTATCAAGCTCATTCAGCTCAACCAATTTGCAACGGCCACTGAGAAAGCCGAACTCAAGCTGCGGCTTGCCCGCGAGGCGGCGGCGGCGGGCAAACTCTCCCATCCGAATATCGTGACGGTTTACCAACTCGCGGAACAGGGCGATCTGCAATATCTGGTTCTGGAGCTGGTCGAGGGCCGCTCTCTCGAGAAGGCCCTTTCGAGTGGGATACCGCAAGACCGCAAGACGTCCATGTCAATCCTCTCCCAAGTGGCGGGCGCGCTCGATTACGCCCACGCTGAGGGCGTGGTGCATCGCGATGTAAAGCCCGCCAACATTCTGGTGCGTCGTGACCTGAGGGCGAAAATTACCGATTTCGGCATCGCGAGAATCGCCGCCCAGCCTGTCACCAGGACCGGATCGAGCATGGGAACGCCCTCCTATATGGCGCCGGAGCAGATCACCAGCGCCCGCGTGGATGGCAGGGCCGATCAGTTCTCTCTGGCCGTGATCGCTTACCAGATGCTCAGCGGACGGAAGCCATTTGTCGCCGACACCGATCCGGGCTTGATCTATAAGATCGTGTCGCAAGAGGCGCAGCCGTTGCATGAGCTCGATCAATCTTTTCCCCCGCGTACTTCCGAGGTACTGCGGAAGGGCTTGGCTAAGGAACCGAGTCAACGCTATGCCACCTGCGCGGAATTCATTGCGGATCTCTCGGCCTCAATGGAAGGGCGAGTGGCCGCGGCGCCGGTGGCCGCGCCGGCTCGAGTTCCGGAGGCAACGGTCGCCGCCGGGGCGAGCGCCGGCAAAACGCGCGCGCGCCTACCTGGCTGGGCGATCGCTCTTGGCGCGGCCGCGCTGGTAGCCGGGATTCTGCTGGCTGGTTTCGCCGTTTTTTGGCGCCCCGTGCAGCGCCCTGAGGAAGTGGCCGCTACGCCCGCTGTGACTCCCGCCGCTACGCCCGCTGTGACTCCCGCAGCCGCGCCGCCTCCAGCAGTTCCCACGGCGGAGAAAGGTTCGGACTCATCGGTCGAAAACTTGCCGGGCCCCAAAAAGGCGGCGGCTTTGCCCGCAGCCGCGGCAACCTCGGCGGCCAAGCCGACTGCGACGCCCGCGCCGGCAGTCTCACAATTCACGGCGGATCCCGCCTCCATCCAGCGCGGTCAATCGTCCACGCTGCATTGGCAGGTGACCGGCGCCACGACCAGCGTTTCTATCGATCAGGCGATCGGTGCGGTGCCGAGCAGCGGCGACCGCCGTATCGTTCCCAGCGACTCGACCACCTACACGCTAATCGCCGCCGGCCCCGGCGGAACCGCCAAGTACAGCGTCACCGTGGGTGTTACCGCGGCTCCGCCTCCTCCTCCGCCGGTGATCGCTCAGTTCACAGCCGATGCCGGTTCCCTCCTGCGCGGCCAATCCACCATGTTGCGTTGGCAGGTGAATGGCAATGCCACCGGCGTCTCCATCGATCCCGGCATCGGCGCGGTGCAGAACACCGGCAACCGCCATGTAGTTCCCAGCGAATCGACTACGTATACGCTGACCGCTACCGGTCCGGGCGGAGAGACCAAAGCCACTGCTACAGTGAATCTCATGGCGACACCGATCCCGCCGGCGGCGAAGAACGGGCCGCGCGTCGCCGATTCCAAGGTGAATTCCCGCGACGGGCTGAAGTATGTGTGGATTCCGCCAGGGTCGTTCACCATGGGTTGCTCACCGGGGGACAGCGAATGCTTTGACCAGGAGAAACCCACGCATGCGGTCGCCATCTCGAAAGGATTTTGGATGGGGCAGACGGATGTGACTCAAGCGGCATATCAGCGAGTGATTGGCTCGAACCCGAGCCACTTCACGGTTCAACTGCAGGGAGACAGCCTTCCCGTGGAGACGGTCAGCTGGGACGAAGCACGGCGCTACTGCCAGGCGGTCGGGGGCCGGCTGCCGACGGAGGCGGAATGGGAGTACGCGGCGCGGGCCGGCTCCGCTGCCGCCCGGTATGGCAACCTCGACGATATTGCCTGGTCTTCCAGCAACAGCGGCGCGTTTACTCACGGGGTAGGGAAAAAGCAGCCGAACGCATTCGGACTGTACGACATGCTGGGGAACGTCTGGCAGTGGACAGCGGATTGGTTTGCGGACTACCAGGCGGGCCAGAAGCAGGACCCGGCCGGCCCAGGCGCAGGGCTTTATCGAACGCTTCGCGGCGGTGCGTGGAACTTCAACTCACGGAACGCGCGCGTTTCGAATCGTGCCAGGAGCGTGCCAGCCAACCGCGATAACAACATCGGGTTCCGGTGCGTGGCGGAACAGTAGCCCGAAGTCAGTTACATTAGACAACTAGACCCTTATGGCTATCGCCTTCCGTCATGCCGCTTGCCCGCCGCTGACCGATATCGACGCCGTGGCGCCCGATGGCGCCGTAATCGGCGTGATCGGGGAAAACGGCTCGGGCAAAACTCGTTTGCTGCGGCTCGCGGCGGGCCTCGATCGGCCGGTCTCGGGTACGGTTGAATCGTCCGGCGCAGCCAGGCTGCTCGGTCCGCTCGATGCGCTCAATCTGGCTCCGGCGCCGATTCTGCTCATCGACCAAACGCTGGCGCAGCACGATTGGGTGATCCGCGAGCGCTCCGCCATTGCCCTCGATCGCATGCGGCGGAACGGGTCCACTATATTGCTGATCTCGCATGAAGAGGACCTGCTGCGGCTGTTGGCCGACGAAATCTGGTGGCTTCGCGACGGCCGCTTAGCCGGACGCGGCGATGCGGACGAGATGCTCCCGGCGTATCGCCAACACATCGCCGCGCGCGTTCGCGCCTGGGGCAGCGGGAAGAATGCCCCGCTTTCCCCGCGCATGCGCAGAGGCGATGGGCGCGCCGAGGTAGCGAGCGTCGAAACCATCGGCGAGGACGGGCAGCCAACCATTGTCTGGCGGAGCGGCGAACTGGCGGTGGTGAAAGCGCGTGTACGGTTTCGCGAGGCCGTGCCGGACCCGGTGGTGGGTATGATGATCCGCACGCTGGTCGGCCTGAACGTCTATGGCACGAATACCGAGCTGGAACGGGTCAAGCTGGGCCCTTGCGGCGCGGGGGAAACGATCGAGATCAGCTTCGCCTTCCGCTGCGAACTATGCCCCGGCGATTATACGTTGACGTTAGCATCTCACGACCCCGACGGCGTTTGGCACGACTGGCTGGAGGATGCGGTAGCGTTCGCAGTGTCTGATGGGAGGTATACGGCCGGGGTGGCGAATCTGCGGGCGCGGGTTACGCTAGACACAAAGCTACCCTCGTAGCCAGTAGTGGCAAACCAAAAGTGGGGCGGAACCCAGGGCGGATCCCCTGGTCCGCAGCCGGCCCCTGGCCGGCACGATGTATGAAACTAGCGAAGAACGGGTCCAGGGGGACCCGTGCGGACCGGGGGGTCCGCCCCACTTTGGGTGTGGGATGGAGTAGGATGGCTACAGGTAGTGGACTACCATATATGGTGCTAGCTACAGATGGACATCAACTGAATGTGTCTGGGGTACTTTACTTTTGCCTCTGGCGGGTTTAGTATGGTTGCAACTCCCCCATGAATCTGGCGAGGTGAAGCGTGCTGAAACTGAAGCGTGTAGAACTACAGGGATTCAAGTCTTTTTGCGAACGCACCGAGCTCCGGTTCACCGGCGAAGGCATCGCGGCCATCGTGGGTCCCAATGGCTGCGGCAAATCGAATATCAGTGACGCCATCAGCTGGGTATTGGGTGAGCAGTCCGCCAAAAGCCTGCGCGGAAGCCGCATGGAGGACGTGATTTTTGCCGGAACCAGCGAGCGCAAGCCGCTTGGTATGGCGTATGTCACCATGACCCTGGTCGATCCCGAGGTCTACAAAGACGGCGCGCCGCGTAAGATCCAGGCCGTGGACGATTCGGCGCCCAAGAAGCCCGCGGAAATCACGATTACGCGGCGTCTCTACCGCTCGGGCGAAAGCGAATACCTGATCGATGGCCGGACCGCACGGCTGCGCGATATCCAGGATATCTTCATGGGCACGGGCTTGGGGCCGGAGAGCTACGCCATTATCGAGCAGGGCCGCATTGGCCAGATCCTCAGCTCGAAGCCGCAAGACCGCCGAGCGGTTATCGAAGAAGCCGCCGGGATTACGCGATTTAAGACGCGCAAACGTCTGGCCGAAGCCAAACTCGAGAGCGCCAAGCAGAATCTGGCGCGCGTATACGACATTCTCGAAGAAGTCACCCGCCAGGTCAATTCGCTCAAGCGGCAGGCGGCGAAGGCCAAGCGCTACCACGAGCTAACGGCGGATTTGGAAACGCGCCTGCGTATTTTGCTTTCGGGGAAATTCCGCCTGCTGGAGCGGGATGCGGCCCAGACCGCCATTGAGCTGAATCTGGCCGCCGGCGAATTGAGGACCCTGAGCGAGCAGGTGGCCGGGAAGGAACAAGCGCACGAGCAGGCGCAGCTCGCCTGCTACACGCTCGCGGAGCAGCTCACTACCGCCCGTCAGCGACTGGCCGAGTTGAACGTGGAGGCCGAGCGCACGCGCGGCCGTTTGGCGTCGCAAGTGAAGGAAAGCGGCGCCATTGAACAGCGTATCGCGCAAGCCGAGAACGAAACGCAGCAACTGGGCGCGCGGCTAACCGCGCTCGAAGGCGAGTTGGCCGCCCAGAAGCTGGCGGTGGATGCGCTCGAAGCGGAGATCGCCCAGGCGCGCACGCGCATGCTCGAAATTAACCAGCAGCGCGAGGCTCTGCAAGCCAAGGTGCGGGAGCGGGAAAAGGCCATCGAGGCGGCCCGGCAGGCGATTCTGCGCCTGTTGGGCGAAGCATCCACGCTAAAGAACCAACTGGCGCAAATCGACGAATACCTGGCTGGAATCGACCGCGAAACGGCGCGCTCCACGCGTGAGGAGCAAATCGCGGCGGCGGAAATCGAACGGCTCGAAATCGCGCGGGCGCAGCTTTCCGAGACGCAGGCGCAGCGCCAGATGGAACTCGAAGCCGTCACCGGCGAGCGCGGCAAGACGGAGCGGGAATTGGCGGGCCGGCGCGGCAGCGCGGTGGAACTGCGCCGCGAGATCGACAGCGTGAAGAACGAAGTCTCGCAAATTCGCGCGCGCAAGGAATCGCTGGAGCAGGTGTTGGCGCATCGTACCTACACCACCGAATCCGTAAAACGCTTGTTTGCGGCCATAGAAAAGGGCAATGCCAAAGGCGTCGAAGCGCTCGGCGTGCTGGCGGATTACGTGGAAGTCGATCCGCAATTCGAAAAGCCGGCGGAAGAATTCCTCCACGAAGAGCTGGAGTACGTGGTGGTGGAGAACTGGCGCCAGGCCGAGAACGGCCTCGATTTCATCCGCGCCGAATTGAACGGCCGCGCCACGTTCCTGGTGCATCCGGAACCGGACGCGGCGGGAAACACGCCGCTGCCCGAGCCCGCCATCGGCCCCGAAACCGGCATCGTGGCGCGCTTGAGCGACTCGCTGCGGCTGACCAACGGCTTCCGCGACCGCGCTACCGATCTGGTGCCGCGCGTCTCGCTGTGCTTTATCGCCGAAGACCGCGCCTCGGCGCAGCGCCTTTCCACTTCTTACCCGCATCTCTATTTCCTGCTTCCCGATGGAGTCTGCTACCACGGACACACGGTCACTGGCGGCAAGAAGACTGGGGCCGGTCCGCTGGCCATGAAGCGCGAAGCCCGCGAATTGGCCACCAAGCTCACGCAATGGCAGGAGCGGCTCGATGCCCGCACGCTGGCGCTCGACGGGCTGAATCAAGAGATCATCGCGCTGGAAGCGGAACTCGAGCGGCTGCGCTCGCTGCAACAATCGAGGGAGAAAGACCGCGTGGCGCTCGACCACGAAATGCGCAAGCTGGGCGAGGATCTCTCACGTTCCAACTCGCGTCTTTCGGTGGCGCGGGTGGAGCTGGAGCGCCTGCGCCGGGACGCGGAAAAATCGGCTGCGCAACGGGAGAGCAGCCGCATCGCGGTGAGTGAGAAAGAGCGCCTGCGCGCCGAGCGCGAAGAGGCGCTTGAAGCCGAACGCCAGGAACTCGAGAAGTTGGAAACGCAGGGCGCCGCGATCGGCGAAGAGTACGCCGCCACTCGTGCGGGATTGGCCGGCCTCGAAGAAAAGCAGCGCGGCGAGCGCAACGCCATGGCGCGGCTGGACCGCCAGTTCCACGAGACCATCGATCGCCGCAACATCATCGCCGGCGAGATGGAGCGGATGGGCGAGCAGCGCGCGCGGCTGCTAGCCGATAACATTGAGCTCGACCAAATGGCCGCGCTGCTGGCCGAAGAGATTGGCGGCCTGGAGACCCGCGTCAATGAGATGGCCGCCGGGGATGCCGCCATGCGCGAAAGCCTGCGCGCCGGGGAAGACGAACTCAAGATGCTGCGCATGTTCGTGGAAGCGTGCCGTGAGAAGCGCTCGCAGATCGAGCTCGAGCTGGTGCGCAAACAGGCGGAGCTGAAGTTCCTCGACGAATCCAGCCGCAAAGAGTTGAATTGCCCGGTGGAAGAGCTGGCCGCGGCGGACGACCCCATCCCCGACGGCGCCACCATTGCCGATGCCGAACAGTCTTGCAACGAGGTCCGCGCCCGGATTGAAGGTTTGGGCGCGGTGAATGCCGCGGCCATGGAGGAATATGAGGAAGCACAGCAGCGCCAGGAATTCCTGAGCGCACAGCGGCAGGATCTAATCGATTCCATCCGCGACACGGAGAAAGC
>Ga0302325_10011814_pt1 | contig 18783 bp, 11 predicted proteins | sample Palsa_T0_2_FD_201948 | JGI IMG/M metagenome (GOLD analysis project Ga0302325, IMG submission 201948) | Peat permafrost microbial communities from Stordalen Mire near Abisko, Sweden - Palsa_T0_2 | ecosystem: Environmental > Terrestrial > Soil > Palsa > Peat permafrost | place: Sweden: Abisko...
TATTTCGATCCGCACATTCTCAAGGTGGCGGCCAAGTACCCCAACGTGACGTTTTTGCATTGCGGAGGCCTCTACCAAGAAGGCAAGCACCCGAAGAACGTCGGCAGCTACTTCGGCTACATCGACGAAGCCCAGTACGTGGCCGGCATCGTCGCGGGGATGACGACCAAAACCAACAAGCTCGGCTTCATCGCGGCCAAGCCCATTCCACAGGTCCTTCGCAACATCAACTCGTTCACGTTAGGCGCCCGCTCGGTGAACCCGAAGGCCACGACATCGGTCGTCTTCACGGGCGACTGGTCCCTGCCCGTCAAAGAGGCCGAGGCCGCGAACAGCCTCGTCGATCAAGGCGTCGACGTGCTCACGATGCATGTCGATTCGCCGAAGGTCATCGTCGAGACGGCTGAGAAGCGCGGCATCTTCGTCTCTGGCTATCACGCCGATCAATCCACCCTTGCCCCCAAGGGATACCTGACGGGCGCCGAGTGGAATTGGGGCAAGGTATACTCGAACTACGTGAGCTGGATCAAAGCCGGCCAAAGCTGTCCGCACCTGCTGCGCGGGGGCTTCAAAGAGGGATTCATCAAGATGTCGCCCTATGGCGCAGCCGTGTCGGCCGCCGCGAAAGCCAAAGCGGATGACGCCAAAGCGAAGCTCACTGATGGGACGCTCGTCATTTATACGGGGCCCATCAAAGACAACACGGGCAAGGTCGTGATTCCGGCAGGGACCGTCGAACCGCAGACCGATATCAACCTCGAGAAGATGAACTATCTCGTCGAGGGCGTCGTCGGAAAGATCCCATCGTGACGCGGATGCCGCCGTCGTGACGGCCGGCAGCCCCCAGACCAACCCGACGCCCGCGATCGGCGCTCACACACGCGCCGCAGGGGGCGAGTGGGTCGCGCGACTCGCTGTCGGTACGGAATCGATTCTCGTGCCCGTCGCGGGTATCGCGGTGTCGTTTGCGCTCTTCGGCGTCTTCGTGGCCCTCGCGGGGGCCAACGTGCTCGACGTCTACTACCAGATGTATCGGGGCGCGTTCGGTAGCTGGTTCTCCTTCCAGAACACGCTCCTGCGCGCCGCACCCCTCACGCTCACGGCGCTGTGCACGGCGCTGCCCGCGCAGCTCGGTCTCGTCATCATCGGTGGCGAGGGGGCGCTCGTGCTCGGAGCGCTCGGCGCCGTCGTCGCTGCGCACACGCTCGAAGGGTCGAGTTCCTGGGCGGTTCTTCTTGGGATGGGCGTGGCGGCTTGCGCCGTGGGCGGCACATGGATCGGCATGCAAGGAGCCCTTCGGACGCTACGGGGCGTCAACGAGACCATCAGCAGCTTGCTCCTCAACTACATCGCGATCGGCATCTTCAAGCATCTCGTCGAAGGGCCGATGCGCGACCCGGCGAGCCTGAACAAGCCCTCGACTCGACCCATAGGAGAGGCCAACGCGCTCGGCTCCATCCCGGGCATGGACGTGCACTGGGGTCTCGTGTACGGCGTCATCGGCTGCATGGTGGCCTACGTGCTCATGCGGCGGACGACGTTCGGCTTCGCTGCAAAGATGATCGGGGGCAACCCGCGGGCGGCGCTGCTGAGCGGTCTGCCGGTGCACCGAATCATCATCGTCGCCTGCGCGCTCGCCGGGGCAGCGGCGGGCCTCGCCGGCATGGAGGAAGTCGCCGCCGTTCACGGCACGGCCAACGCCTCGCTCATCGTCGGCTACGGGTACACGGGCGTCCTCGTCGCTTTTCTCGCGCGCCAGCACCCGCTCGGCATCTTGCCGGTGTCGGTCTTGCTCGGCGGCATTGGGGCGAGCGGCGGCCTTTTGCAACGCACCGAGCACCTGCCCGACGCCACGGTGAACGTCCTTCAAGGCATTCTCTTCATCGTCATTCTGGCGAGCGAAACGCTTCGCGGGCGCTTCAATATTCTGACCCCGCCCATTCAGAAGACGCAGCGGCCGGCTGCCGCGGCGCCTCCGGCGGCAGCATGACCGAGACCCCCCTAGGCTTCTGGGGTCTACCGCTCGCGCTTGCTGGCGGCGCCCTCCGCGTGAGCGCTCCATATCTATTCGTGAGCCTCGGCGAGTGTCTCACCGAGAAGAGCGGCCGCATCAATCTCGGTCAAGAGGGCACGCTCATCATGGGCGCCATGAGCGGCTACGGCGTCTCTTACCTGTCGGGGTCTGCATGGCTCGGCGTTTTGGCCGCGGGCTGCGTGGGTGTGGTGTTCGGCGGCCTGCACGCGTGGCTTTGCTCTTCGCGGCGCGTGAACGACGTCGCCGTCGGCATCGCGCTCATGCTGCTCGGCATCGGCCTGGCGTTCTTTTTGGGTAAGCCGCTCATTCAGCCGACGGCGCCTCGCTTGTCGGCGATCGAGCTCGGGAGCTGGAGTCACTTCGCCCCGGTGCGCGCGGCTCTCGAGATCAACGCGCTCCTTTTGTGGGGCGTCGCGGCGGCGTTTGCGATGCGCTTTTTCTTTCAACGGACCCGGTGGGGGCTTCTTGTACGCATCGTCGGTGAAGATGCCGATGCCGCGCGGGCGATGGGCTACGACGCCAACCGAGTGCGATTTCTCGCGACGGCTGCGGGAGGCTTTTTTGCCGGCGTCGGTGGCTCGTTCTTGTCGCTCTACTACCCAGGCAGCTGGAGCGAGGGGCTGTCGAGCGGTCAAGGCTTGATGGCCGTAGCCCTCGTCATCTTTGCCCGATGGGATCCCGTGCGTTGCCTGTGGGCGTCGCTGCTCTTTGGCGGTGCAGGTGCCATCGGCCCGGCCCTGCAATCGATTGGCATCATCGGCGGGTACAACCTCTACGCCACCGCGCCTTACGTGTTCACGCTCGTCATCATGGTCGCCACGAGCTCGGCGCGGCGGACGATCGCCGGGCAACCCGCGGAGCTTACGGTAGCCCGATGAGCGTGCGACCGGTCCGCGCGCCTCACACGACGACTCGCCGGAGAGCGCCACCGCCGGTGCTCGAGGTCGAAGGCCTCAGCAAACGCTTTGGCAAGTTCCAAGCGCTCGACGGCGTGTCACTTCGCGCAGAGCCCGGGAGCGTGCATGCCCTTCTTGGCGAGAACGGAGCCGGCAAGAGCACTTTGGTCAAATGCATCATGGGGTATCACCAGGCCGACGGCGGGCACATGCGATTGGCCGGCGAGCAACTCGCGCCCAAGAGCCCGCGCGAGGCGCAGGCCCTCGGTATCGGGATGGTCTATCAGCACTTCACGCTCGTACCGAACATGACGGTCTGCGAGAACCTGGTCCTGGCGCGGGCCACCTTGCCGCTCGTCGTCGATTGGCCCAAAGAGCACGCGGCGCTCACGTCGTTTCTGACGCGCATGCCGTTCAAGATCGACCTCGACGCCACGGTTCGATCGCTGTCGGCGGGCGAGAAGCAGAAGATCGAGATTCTCAAGCAGCTTTACCTCGAGTCGCGGATCGTGATTCTCGACGAGCCGACGTCTGTCCTCACGCCTGCCGAGGCCGACGAAGTGCTCTCGATGCTCCATGGGATGGCGCGCGCGGGCGACATCAGCATCATCATCATCACTCACAAATTCAGAGAGGTGACGCAGTTTGCCGACGAGGTCACGGTCCTTCGCCGAGGTCGAGGGGTCGGGCGCGGTCGAGTGGGCGAGCTCACGACCGGAGCGATGGCCGAAATGATGATGGGCGGCGCAATACCCGCGGAAGCCAAAGGACCCGCTGCAGGCGCGGCCGGCGACGTGCGCCTTGGGATCACCGACCTCCAGGCCGCGGACGACGTCGGGGTGCCGGCTCTTCGCGGGGTCACACTCCATGTGCGGGCCGGCGAGATTGTCGGCATCGCCGCCATCGCGGGTAACGGGCAAGAAGAGCTTGTCGAGGTGCTTGCCGGCCAGCGCCCTCGAAGCTCGGGCTTGGTGCAAATCTCGGGCGCGAGCTTCGAAGCCAGACGCGATGAAATGCGTCTTCGCCGGGTACGGTGCCTCCCGGAGGAACCTCTCCGCAATGCATGCGTGGCGACAATGACAGTGGCCGAGAACATGGCATTTCGGACGTTCGACGAGAGCCGATATACGGTCCTCGGCTGGCTGGTTTCGCAGAAGGCGATAAGCCGGGAGGCCGTCAAGCTCGTCGCCGAGTATGGGATCCGCGCTCCGTCAATCCATACGCCCATCGGCAAGCTCTCGGGCGGCAACGTGCAGCGTTCGGTTCTAGCGCGCGAGCTCGAAGGCGAGGTCGATGTGCTCATCGCCGCCAATCCCTGCATGGGTCTCGACTTCGCCGCGGTGGCCGAGATCCACGCCCGCATTCGCACCGCGCGCGACCGCGGGGCGGCCGTGCTCCTCGTCAGCGCCGATCTCGACGAGATCTTCGCCCTGGCAACCCGCATCCTCGTCATGAGCGAAGGCCGGATCGCTTTTGAAACGCCTATCGAGGGCGCAGAGCCTGCCGTCCTCGGTAAGTACATGGCCGGCCACGGGGCCCACGATCTCTAAGACATCGAAATGAAAGAGGTCCCACCAAGGGCCTCCCAACGAGGCTTGACGGCGAGCGAATACTGAACAAACGTGCCCATATGAACCTGACCCTCGGGTTGCGGACATTGATGAGGCAAATCGATGACTTGGCCAAAGGGCAGGGCTTTTCGAAGGCCCGCGTGGACGCCAAAGTCAACCGCCGTGGGGAGCTCGTGATCGCGGTGCTGATTCCGCCACGCACCCCTGACGAATGGGGTCCGCCCTTCGCTTACGATGCTCGTGAAGCCGCTCGTCGTGCGCGCTTGGAGCGGGGCTAAGCCATGCACGTCGCCGCTTGGTCGCTTCACGATGCGGTCATTGAGCTGGCTCGAGAGCGAGGGCTTCAGGCCTATCGCGTCGAGTGCAAAGTGGGGCCCGATGGCGAGACGGTAATCGCTCTCGTGCTTCCGGCGACGGGCAAGGGACCGGAGCGTCCGCTCGCCCCGAGCTTGAGCGGAAGACGGTGGCGTTGATGTCCACATTGCCCAGCTTCGAAGGCATCCCCTACTGCGGCTGCGCGGCGAAGAGCTTGGCCAAGTCGGCCTGCGTTCGAAGCCCGAGCTTGCGCATTGCCCGCGTGCGCGTTCCCGAGACCGAGCCCATCGAAAGCCCCAGCGTGTAGGCAATGAGCTTGATGGAATGCCCCATACCGACGTAGGCGAGCACTTGGCGCTCCCGCAGGGTTAGGGCACGCGGGTCACCGACTTGTGGATCGTTGCGTCGCGCGACGAGAAAGCGCCGACCGTCCGTGTCGAATTGCTCGAGCAGCGACCATCGGCCAGCCACGAGGCCCTGCCAGAGTCCGAGGGCCTCTTCTTCGTTCGCTCGGGCCTTGCTCCGTGCGCGGTCGATCGAATGCGCAGCTCGCCTCAGTGACTCGCGCGCGCCGACACCCTGCAAGCTTGGCTCGGCGTATGCGACGACGCCCGACGCGGACAAGATGGCGTCGGCGCCGTCCGAGAGATCGGGCAGCGCACCAATGGCGCGGCGAAGGCGCGCCGCCGCTGCGATGTGCGCCGTGATCATCCCCCACCGGGCTACCTCCTTTTTCGAAGGTCGGCGCACATCTGGAATCGGCGCGGAAAGCGTACAAAAGGCACCGTCGGGGCTGACCGCGAACACCCCCAATAGGTCGCGCACACCGATCGGATGCAGCCGCTTGGCGAAGGGTGGAAAGGAGAGCGCCTCGGCCTCCGTCATGCCGAGGTTTTGCGTCGCGGTAGCGATGACAGCGTTGGGCGCGTACATGCGGCGGGCAAGATCGGGAAGCGTACGCGAACCTTCGAGCAGGACGGCGTGTACTTCATCGCTCATCCCGAGGGTGACGATGGTGGACTCATCTATTCCGGATCGCGGGTGGAAGACGCTCGCGTTGGTGCCAAAGCCTCGATCGAGTCTCGGGGCGGCCTGCTCGAGCACCCGCGTCAACCAGGCGCGATTGTCCCCTTCGAGGTTATACGCGGCTTCGACAATTGCGATGGCGTCCGACTTGCGATGCACGCGTGCCCCGTGGCTGCCACGCTACGAGGCTGAATCGTGACGACCATAGTCATTTGTTCGGGGGCCCGGGCGCGATCTGAGTGGAGTCGAAATGCATCGACGATCACTCGGGCATCACATTCCTGAGAGTCGTCCTATTGGGCACAACTTAATAGCTGGTCGAGCCGGCGCGGCGGCCGCTCTCGTGTATAGGATTGAGTGCTCGCGGCGAGCTTATCGCCGGAGCGCCTCTCCATGATCGTCACTCCGCATTGTGCCCGTAGCGCTCTCTCTCTCGTCTGCGGGCTGGTGGCGACGATCCTTTGCGCCTGCGCGACCTCGAGCTCGAACCCCGGCTCGAGCGCGAGCGGCTCCGGGTCGACAAGCTCGCGGGGCACAACCGGAAGTTATTCAGGCAGTCTCGGCGCGCCGGGGTCGAGCGGTGCCAGCGGAACCGCGACATTCACGGGCTCAGGAGCGGCGGGCTCGCTCAACGGGTCAGGCTCCTCCGGCGTCTTATCTGGCGGTTCGGGCAGCGTTGCCGCGACCTCGGGCACCGCAGTCGGTGGGAATGAAGACGCGTCGAGCAGCTCCGGCGCGTTCGGTGAGCCTGATGGCTCTGCGGGGAGTGACGCAGCCGATGGGGCGGCCGTCGCGATCATCGGCGCAACGACTCCTTTCGTCAGCTACGAGGCGGAAGCCGGTAACGTAGGCGGGGGCGCCACGGTGGTTTCCCTCACCAGCCCACCGACGACCCAATATTCGAGCGCGATGCTCGAGGCCTCCGGGCACGCCTACGTGCACTTGAACGCTACCGGACAGTACGTCGAATGGGTGAACAAGACGGGCATGAGCATCACGTTCATCAATGTACGCGAGTCCATTCCCGACGCTCCGACCGGCGGCGGCGTCGCGGCCACGTTGAACCTCTACGTCAATGGCCAGATGCGCCAGGCGCTCAACGTCAGCTCGAAGCAGACGTGGCTCTATGAGGGCGGCGCCAACAACAGCAACTACAACGGCAACGATCAGAACCCCGCCGACGGCGACCCGCGCGTCTTTTTCGACGACGTCCATGTGTTCGTCGCAGGCGCCGCGGTCGCTCCCAGAGACACGATTCGTCTGGAGAAAGACGCGGCGAACACGGCGTCCTTCTACGACGTCGACGTCATCGACATCGAGGCACCGCCGGCTCCGCTCGCGGAGCCTGCCAATGCGCTCTCGATCACGGACTACGGCGCCGTCGCGAATAGCCCGGCAAGCGACAGCACCTCGGCGATTCAGAATTGCATCAATGCAGCGCAGAGCTCGGGAAAGGCCGTCTGGATCCCACAGGGCACGTTCTACTTGAACGGTACCGCGGGCCTGTCGGCTACCGGCATTACCATCGAGGGCGCGGGCATGTGGTACAGCACCATCTACCGCAACGTCCCGCTGCCCAACTCGGTGGGGCTTGCAGCCACGTTCAGCGTTACGTCGTGCACGGTGCGCAATTTCGCGGAAGACGCGAACGCGATCAGCCGGGCGTCAGTCGACGGCGCGGGAGGGGCGATGGACACCACCGGGACCAATTGGCTGGCCGATAGTGTCTGGATCCAGCACACGGAATCTGGGTTTTGGGCCTCGGGTACGGGTGGAACCGTGCAGAACTGTCGTCTCACGAGCATCTGGGCCGACGGGTGCAACCTCAACAACGTCAGCCTCACGGGAACCCAAGGAAATAACCTCACGTCCCGCAATAACTTCGTCCGAGGCACCGGCGACGATGCGATCGCTATTAACTCCGTCGACTACAACGGTAACCAGCACTACACGCCGATGTCGAACGTCACGATCGAGAACAACACCTCCATCGCGCCGTGGGGAGGTAAGGGCGTGGCCATCTACGGCGGCAGCGGTCATCTCGTCAAGAACAACTACATGAGCGACACCGCTCGTTACATTGGCCTTGGCGTCGGCAAGTTCGGCGTCAACGGCTCGGATCTGACGTCGGCCACCGTGACAGGCAACGTCGTCGCGCGTTGCGGCGGGAACGCTTACATGCAGAGGCAGCCCGCGCTTCATATCGGCAATGGCGGCGATGGTCAGGGCGTCGGAACCGTGGAGAACGCCCAGGTCACGGGCAACGTAATCGTCGACTCGCTGTACAACGCGGTCGGCTTCTCGACGAGCACGGGCATCGTATTTTCGAACAACACGATCATTTCGCCGGGTCTGAACGGAATTGTCATTTCACCGCCGTTCTATCCGGCGCCCACTGGTTCGGCGACGCTCACAGGCAATACGGTGACTGGGCTCGGCTCGGGCGATACGGCTTTCATCAACATGTCGACGGGCTACGCGGCCGCGGTAACTGGCAATAGCTGGCAGTAGGCTCAGGTTCATCTACTTGGCCGCGAGGACGAGCGCGAAGCTCCGCCATGGCTCCGTTTAAGGAGTGCATGGGCTCGTGAGCCCCGTTTTTATTGTTCCACTCGAAATCTTCTGGAAATCTCCGAGACACGTCTGGCGGCCGGCGCTGGAGCGAAACTGCGCGCGTGGCTGCTCAAGTCCCCGATTCAATCACAACGCAAGACAGGCGCCCCTCTGGCTTCGGGTCGCCGCACATGGCGCCCGCCGACTTTCTACGCGAAGTCACGCATCATCTTCGCTACACGTGCCTGAAAGAGCACCCCGAGGCCGGGCCGATCGACCTCTATCGGGCGATGGCGCACACGGTGCGCGATCGACTGGTCGAGCGTTGGCTGGCGACCCAGCGCAAATACATCGAGCGGGACGTGAAACGCGTCAACTACCTCTCCGCCGAATTTCTGACAGGGCGGAGCTTGGGCCTGTGCCTAGTCAACCTGGGGCTTTATGCGGCCGCGGAGAAGGTCGCGAAGTCGATGGCGTGCGACATCGGCGAAATCCTCGAAGCCGAGGGCGATCCGGGTCTCGGTAACGGTGGCCTCGGTCGGCTGGCGGCGTGCTTCATGGATTCGCTCGCCACCCTCGACCTGCCCGCCGTGGGCTACGGCATCCGCTACGAGCACGGGATCTTCCAGCAGCGAATCGAGAACGGGCAGCAGGTTGAAAACACCGACAACTGGCTCGAAAACGGCAATCCGTGGGAGCTGCCACGTCTCGATCGGATCCGCAACGTCCGATTTTACGGGACGACGGTCATGCGCAGCGACGCCGAGGGGCGGATGGTCTTCGAATGGGTCGACACGCAGCTCGTGCTCGGTCTGCCGTACGACTCGTTCATCATTGGGCACGAGACCGATACCGTGAACACGCTACGGCTTTGGTCGGCGCGTGCCTCGCGCGACTTCGATTTGCGACTCTTCAACGCCGGGGACTACCGCCGCGCCGTCGAGGAGAAGGTGGAGGTCGAGAACATCTCGAAAGTGCTGTACCCGAGCGACCAAACAGAGGTGGGCAGAGAGCTGCGACTGAAGCAGCAATACTTCTTCGTGGCTTGCTCGATCGCCGACATTCTCGTCGATTTCAAACGCCGGCACGACGATTTCACGAGATTCCCCGAGCGCGTCGCAATCCAGCTGAACGACACGCACCCATCCATCGCGATTGCCGAACTGATGCGCGTTTTCGTCGACGAGGAGCGTCTCGGCTGGGACGTCGCATGGGACCTCACGCAGCGGACGTTCGGGTACACGAACCACACGCTCATGCCCGAAGCGCTCGAGAAGTGGCCGGTGGCGATGCTGCGGCGCGTGCTGCCCCGCCATCTCGAGATCATCTACGAAATCAATCACCGCTTCATGCGCCAAGTTCGGACGCATTGGCCTGAAGAGCCCGAGCGCACGACGCGGATGTCGATCATCGAGGAGGGGCCCGTGCAGCACGTGCGGATGGCGCACCTGGCAGCGATTGGGTCGCATAGCATCAACGGCGTCGCGAAGTTGCATACGGAGCTCATCAAGCGCGACCTTTTGCCCGATTTCTACGGCATCTTTCCCGAGCGGTTTAACAACAAGACCAACGGCGTTACTCCTCGCCGCTGGCTCCTTTACTCGAACCCCGTTCTGGCGCAGCTGCTCGCGGAGCGGTTCGGCCCCAGTTGGATCGAGCAGAGCGCCATGATCGCCGCCAGTCTTTCCGAGCATGTCGCGGATGGCGCGCTGCTCGACGCGCTCTCGGCGATCAAGCAGGAAAATAAGCGCCTGCTTGCAGCGTGTCTCAAGCGACTGATCGGCATCGAGGTCGATTCGAGGTCGATGTTCATCGCCCAAATCAAACGTATCCACGAATACAAGAGGCAGCTCTTGGCGGCTCTCGAGGCGATCGCTCACTACATCTCCCTCAAGCAGTCGCCGTCGGTGCGCTCACAAACACCGCGCGTGTACATTTTCGCGGGCAAAGCCGCGGCTGGTTACGCGGTCGCGAAGAACCATATCCGCCTCCTCAACGACGTTGCCGACGTGCTGAACGCGGACCCTGAGACGAACGATCGGCTCAAGATGGTGTTCGTCCCAAATTACGGCGTGTCGCTCGCGCAAGTCATCATTCCGGCGGTCGACGTGTCGCTGCAAATTTCGCAGGCTGGCAAGGAGGCTTCAGGAACGAGCAACATGAAGCTGGCCCTCAACGGCGCTCTCACCGTGGGCACCCTCGATGGGGCGAACGTCGAAATTCGGGAGGCGGTTGGGGAGACGAACTTTTTCTTGTGTGGCCTCACGCTCGATGAAGTCCAGACCCTTCAGCGGCAAGGTTATGACGCGCGCAAGTTCATCGCCGCCAGCCCCAGGCTTCAGCATGCGCTTCATCTGCTCGAATCAGGCTTCTTCTCGGTGGGCGACGAAGGGCGCTATGCCTCGGTCGTCGACGATCTGCGAAGTCACGATCACTACATGGTCTGCGCCGATTTCGAGTCGTACTGCGCGTCGATGGCCGAAGCCGCAGAAGTCTTCGGCAAGCCGCGCGATTGGGCTCGGCGCTCGCTCTACAATATCGTCGGGGCGGCCCGCTTCTCGAGCGACGCAACCATCCGAGCGTATGCGCGGGAAATCTGGCAGCTCACGCCGATAACGGACGACGGCACGGGGAGCCCCGTGAGCTGAAGGGCGCACGACCCACGCGAGCTCGGTCAAAGCTCGACGCGGCGGCCCGGCGTCGCGGTAGTCACTAAAATCGCGGCACGGGCGCGAGCCCCAGGAGCCTGCAGCACGCTCGTGGCGAGGTCGAACACGAGGCCCCAAGTCATGGCCTCGTCGCCACCGATGACGAGATCGGAAGCGCCGCATGCGTTGGCCCGGGCCCCGATCGCCTCGAGACCGAGGGTGATGTCCGGCCCGGCAAGTCCGCGAATGACTCGCTTGGCCACCCCGCCGCCTGCCGGCCATACGTCGATGGCCGCGTCCTTGGCAATCCAAGCGACGGTCGAACAGTCGGGCACGCTCGTCGCAAACGAGAGCGCAAGCTTTTGCGTGGACCCATCACGCGCTTCGGTCTTAATGACGGCTCCCTTCGCTTTGGCGTGACGCAAAGCGAGCACCACGGCACCCACCTGGGACGGCTTGACGCTTCGCATGACCACGACTTCCAGAGGCCGCGATTCTGGATCCTCGAGCGATCCCCCCATTGCAGCGGTATCGAGCAGCGTCGACACCCGATCGGTCAACCCTGGGGGGGCTGCGGGCACATGCTCTTTGCCTACACTTACTTTGCTAGATTCGACGATGATCTCGGGCAGGGCGTGAGAGGTAGAAGCGGGCGTCGGCGCCTGTATCGGTGTCGTCGTCGGGGCGATGGCTGACGCGGGAGGCGAAGCCTCCGAGCCCTTATCGCAGCCGCTCGCGAGCGCTGCGGACATGGCCACGCAAAGCCAAACGATGTGCTCGGGCATTTTCGGACGCGATGCTAGCGCGGAAGGGTTGCCCCGAATCATACTCTCTGAAAATGTCCTGCAATTACTGGTGTTTATGGCGAACATTGATCCATTCGATGAAGCTGTTATTATGTTCAGTACATTGCCTTTATCGCTTGCACGAGACCTCCTCGAACGATTCGGCACTCAAGTCACGCTCGCCACCGATGGCGCTCTTTTAGCCGGGGCTCAACCGCTGGGTTGGGCCGAGCTCGACGGCCTACTTCCTGACCATGGGATGCCTCGAGGCGTCGTTGAGCTTCGCGCTCCGAAGGCCCTCGGAGGGGGGACGTCGATCGCGCTCGCGGCGATGCGTGCGGCTCATCTGCGCGATGCGCGGGCGTGGTGTGCGTGGGTCGATCCAGCCTGCACTTTGTATTCGCCGGGGGTTGCGATGGCCGGCGTCGATTTGAATCGGCTTGCGGTGGTGCGCTCACCGCGGAAAGGCCTGCTTCGGACCGCGGTCAAAGTCCGCTCCGAAGCGTTCGACGTGGTCGTCATCGACATCGATTCGCCGCCAGGCTCGAGCTCAATCGCAGTCGACGACGAGGGCCCTTCGCGACGACGAGGGCAGAGCCGAGACGAAACCCTTGAAGTATTCGTTCGCAAGTTGGCACTGCTCACGGCCGAAGTGGGAGTCACGGCGATTCTTCTCACGGATGCGACCATCGTACGATCGTCACCGCTTCCCGTGGCGCTCCGCCTAGAGCTCACGAGAACAGAGCGCGCGATCAGTGTCCGGGTAGGCAAGGAACGTCACGGCCGTATCGGTTTAGCGAGAGCAATTTCCTTCGATACCAAGCCGGGCCTCGAGCTCACGGGATGAGTCATGCGCCGGATTGTCGCCGTATGGCTCCCATTTCTACGGATTGAGCTGGCGAGGTCGTCTCTGCTCGACGACGGTCCGCTCGCGCTCGTGGTCGCTCGACCCGGTGGGGGGGTCAAAGACGAGCGCTCGCTCTTGGGCAACACGCGACTCGACGAGGTGTGTCCCGAAGCACGCTCACGCGGTCTGCGTCCACGTCAGACGATTGCTTCGGCCCGCGCTCGATGCGCCGAGCTTCGCGTACGGGTCGTCGCTCTCGATGCCGTGAGGGAGGCCCTTAGCCGCATCTGTGAGGTGCTTTTGGCGTTCGGGGCGACGGCTTCGTTCGATCTCGAGAGCAACGTCGTATGGCTCGACGTGACCGGGTGCGCTCACCTCTATCGGAGCGAGGGCGACCTCGCGGGCGAGGCCACACTTGCCATTCGAGTTCAAGCGTTCGTCGAGAAGATGAACCATGCATGCCGCGTCGCCATAGCCGACGGCCCTCGTGTCGCAGCCGCAGTCGCACGATTGGCAGCGAGTGGAGCCCCCCCCAACGTGGTTCCTACCGGCGAGAGCCGGGCCGCTCTGCGCGGGCTGCCGATCGCCGTTTTGCCGCTCGCCGAAAATTCGATCCGTTGGCTCGCCAGGCTGGGGATGCGCTCTGTCGGTGATCTCCAAAAGCTGCCCCGGCAATCGCTGAGCACCCGTCTTGGAGCGAGCGCGGCGACCGTGATGGCTCTTCTCGATGGCGAAGACTCGACGCCTCTGACGGCTTATGTCCCACCCGCTCTTCCGGAAGAGACGGCCACTCTCGAATACGGAATCGAATTGACCGAGGCATTGCTCTTCGTCGTGAAGGGCCTGTCCGATCGAATGGCGTTACGGCTCGCTGGCCGTGCGATGGCGGCGACCCGGCTCGAGCTCGTTCTGGGTCTCGATCGCGCTCTCACGCCCGGTGAGCCTCATTCGGTCTTGAACCAGCCGCTTTCGGCGCCTCTGGCGGAGGCCTCCGAGATGCTCGCGGTCCTTCGATCGCGCATCGAGTCGTTCACGATCGAAGCACCGGTTCTGACGGTGACTTTGCGGGTGGCCGAAATGGTCGCGCGTGCAGCCACCCCGCTTCACCTCTTCGTCCCAGAGGCCAAGGCCGAGCGAGCTCTCCCACGCCTTGTCGCGGAGCTCGAAGCGGAGCTCGGGCCGGGCAGGGTCGGAACGCTTGCTCTCACGAATCGCTGGCTCCCGCACGAGCGTTCGCGCCTCATTCCGATTGGCTCGCCCCGTGTCGAAGTACCGCATACCCTTGTAAGCCCTGACTCGCCGAGAGGGTCTCTTCTTTCGGGCGCTGTCGAGCCGACGCGCCTGCTCGTCAGAGCAATCCCCATAGACGACAGGGCAGGTCTTCGCGTTCGGGTTCGCCAAGCGTCTGCCGAATGGTGGACGGGTGAGGCTTGGACGCGCGACTTTGCGATGGCATGGATCGGTTCGATTCCCGCGATGGCGTGGGTCGAGATCGATCGCCGTGGCGGGCAAACGTGGATTCGCGGGTGGATGGACGGATGAGCGTGCCGTGGGACACTCCGGCGCGTCTGCCGCCTATTCGAAGTGCATACGTCGAGCTCACGGCGCGCTCGAGCTTCTCGTTTTTGCGAGGGGCATCCTCACCCGAAACGCTCGTTCGGCAGGCGCGCGATCTCGAGTACGACGCCATCGCCGTCACCGATTGCGATGGGCTCTACGGCATCGTTCGCGCTCACGAAGCTGCGAAACAGCAAGGCGTCCGTCTCATCGTCGGTTGCGAGCTCACCGTGGGCACCGAGCCTCCTTTTCGGTCCCTCGTCGTGCTCGTCGAAAACAACGACGGATATACGAACCTTTGTAGCATTCTCACCAAGAGTCATGGTCTGCATCCCAAGGGGCAGGCACGAACGCTGGAAGAAGGTCTGCCTCGCAACACCTATGCGGGTGTCCCGCTCTCGTTCGTGTGTACCCACGCCGAAGGGCTTTGGGCTCTCGTGCCCCCAATACCGGCCCCTCCCAATTCGGATATTGCCACGCTGGTCGAGGCCTTCCGCGAGCGCATCAGCCTCTCCGTTCACCGTCACCTCGACGGCGCCGACGCCGCTCGCGAGCGGTGGGCCGTCGAGGCCTCCCGGCGATTCGGGATCCCCGCATGCGCCACGAATGCCGTTCGCTACGCCGCGCGTGAAGCCAAGCCGATCTTCGACGTGCTCCATTGCATCCGAGAGGGTGTCACGCTCGACGAGGCCGGGCGTGGTCTGTCCGAGAACGACGAAGCGCACCTCAAAAGCCCGGACGAGATGGTGCGCGTTTTTGCCGATCGGCCCGCCTGGGTCGAGCGCTCTCGCGCCGTCGCAGACGCATGCACGTTCACGATGATGGGGCTCCGGTACAATTTCCCTTACAAGTTCGGCGAGAGCCACTCCGACGAATCGGCAGACGAGAACCTGCGCCGCCTTACCTATGCCGGCGCGGCTCAGCGTTACGGCGATTGCGTACCCGCTCCCGTTATTGCGCAAATCGAAAAAGAGCTCGACCTCATCGCAAAGGTCGAGGTGGCTTCTTATTTTCTAAGCGTTCGCGAGATCGTCGGCATGGCCCGCGAGCGTGACATCCTCTGCCAGGGCCGCGGGAGCGCAGCCAATAGCGCGGTGTGCTTCTGTCTCGGAATCACGGCGGTCGACCCCGCCCGTTCGAATTTGCTCTTTGAACGATTCTTGTCGGCTGAACGTCGCGAGCCGCCTGATATCGACGTCGATTTCGAGCACGAGCGACGCGAGGAGGTCATTCAAGCGATCTACGACCGCTACGGCCGAGATCGAGCGGCGATGGTGAGCGAAGTGATTTGTTACCGGGGCAAGTCGGCTTTGCGCGAGGTGGGCAAAGTGTTCGGCTTGTCGCTCGAACAGGTCGAGCGCCTTAGCGCGGTTGTGAGCTGGTGGGACAAGATCGACAGCGTTGCGAGAAAGCGCCTCGAGGATGCCGGGTTCGACGCCGACGACGGACGCATTGCGCTCGTGCTCGCGATGGCTCAGGCGATTCAAGGGTTTCCTCGGCACCTGTCGATCCACGTGGGTGGCTTCGTTTTATCGGCGACGCCACTCGTCGAGGTCGCCCCCACCGAGCCTGCGACGATGCCCGGGCGAACGGTGATTCCCTGGGACAAGGACGACCTCGACATTTTGGGTTTCTTCAAGGTCGACGTCCTCGGGCTCGGCATCCTCACTGCAATCCGCAAGGCGCTCACGCTCACGCAAGACGACCCGAGCATTCGGGCGACGACCGCCATCGATCGCCTCGCGAAGATCCCTGCCGAGGATGGGAGCGTCTACGACGCTCTGTGCAAGGCCGACACGGTGGGAGTGTTTCAAATCGAGAGTCGAGCGCAGATGGCGATGCTCCCTCGGCTCAAGCCCACTAAGTTCTACGACCTAGTCGTCGAAGTCGCGATCGTCCGCCCGGGGCCTATTCAGGGAGGCATGATTCACCCGTACCTCCGACGACGGCGTGGAGATGAAGCGAGCGATGCTCCGCATCCGATCCTCGCGCCCATTTTAGACCGCACTCTCGGTGTTCCCCTTTTTCAAGAGCAGGTGATGCAGATCGCGATCGTCGGCGCCGGGTACACCGGCGGCGAGGCCGACCAATTGCGACGCGACATGGCGGCATGGAAGCGAACCGGGAATCTCGAACGACACCGGAGCCGACTGGCCAGCGGGTTCGCCGAACGCGGGATCTCGAGCGAGTTCTCCGAGCGGCTCTACGCGCAGATTCACGGGTTCGCCGAGTATGGTTTCCCCGAGAGCCATGCCGCGAGCTTTGCGCTCCTCGTCTATGCGAGCGCATGGCTTCATATTCATCATCGCGCAGAGTTCGCTGCTGCACTAATCAACAGCCAACCGATGGGGTTTTATTCGCCCTCGACCATCTTGCAAGATGCGCAGAAGCACGGCGTCGAGGTTCGGCCGGTCTTGGTCGACAAGAGCGATTGGGACTGCACGATTGAGAGGACCCGTGACGGGTGTGCGGCCATTCGTGTCGGCGTTCGACTCGTGAAGGGGATGGGAGAGGCGAGCGGACGCCGGATCGAGAGCGCCCGAGCTGATCGACCGTTTACGACCATCGAAGATCTCGCGGCCCGCGCCGCCCTCAAGCACGACGAGCTAGAGGCACTCGCCGAGGCTGGTGCGCTCGAGGCTCTGGTGCCCGGGCGCCCCGAGGCCATATGGAAGGTCCAAGCGCCGCGAGCCTCCGTAGGGTCGCTATGGGCCGGGATCGACCTCGGCGACCCTCAGCCACGCCTACCCAAGCTCGGACGATCCGAGCAACTCATGCTCGACTACGAGCGCACGGGGCTCTCGGTGACGGATCACCCGATGCGTCTAGTGAGGTCGAAGCTTCCGCCCGGCACCAAGAGCGGCCACGAGCTCTTGGCCCTCGCTCATGGGCGGCGAGTCAGCACGGCCGGGCTGGTGATTTGCCGGCAGCGTCCGGGCACGGCCAGCGGCGTAGTGTTCATCACGATGGAGGACGAAACCGGGTTCATCAACTTGATCTTATATGCACGGGTATTCGACGCGTTCCGCCACGTGGCAACGACGAGCTCGCTGCTCATGGCCCACGGAAAGATCGAACGCGACGGCGACGTGCTCTATGTGATCGTCGAGCACCTCGAGCCCGTAGCGCGAACGTCGTTTCCGAGCATGAGCCGAGACTTTCACTGAGCGATCGCACCCGCAAAGAAGTCGCCCGCGCGCACGTTCAGATTCGCGAAACGCTCCCGCCTCGATGACGAAGCATTGAGGTACCAGGAACGCGACACAGTTCCGATGTGCAGCTCGAGGCGCTCCAGTCGCTCGCCCTCTCGGTCGCAGCTGCGCGTTCGCCTGATTCCGTCCTTACGGAGATGGTACGCGGTCTCGGCATGACTGAAGGCGTGGCGCTCGCTCGCGTGTGGCTCCTTCGTCGCGAGGCAGAGCAGGAGCCGTATCTCGAGCTAAAAGCGAGTATCGGTGCTTCTCTCGTCGACCCGCTCGTTCGATGGACGCGGACGGATGGGGCACATCATCGCATTCCCTTGAGCTACGGGAAGGTGGGCCACATTGCTTCCACCAACAAGCCTCTGCTACTTCAGCGCGGGCCCCGCGATTGGCTGCTCCAGCCGGAATGGGCGGACGCCGAGGAGATTGAGAGCTTCGCCGGGCAGCCCCTCGCGTTTCGGGGTCAGGTCTTGGGCGTCGTCGCTCTATTCAGCCGCAAGCGTCTTGAGTCGCAAGACCTCGGCTGGCTTCGGGTCTTTGCCGACCATGCCGCCGTCGCCATCGCAAACGCTCGCGCATACGAGGAAATAGCGCGCCTCAAGGAGCGCGCAGAGCTCGAGCGCGACTACCTGCGCGAAGCCGTGCGAAGCGCGCTGCAGGAAGGCGAGATCGTCGCGCATAGCGCGCGAATGAAAGCGGTACTGACCCAAGCCGAGCACGTCGCCAAAACGGAATCGACGGTACTCATCCTCGGCGAAAGCGGTGTGGGCAAGGAGCTCATCGCCGCCGCTATCCATCGGATGAGCCCGCGCCGCGACGGCCCTCTGGTTCGCGTCAACTGCGCGAGCGTTCCGAGGGAGCTTTTCGAAAGCGAATTCTTCGGACACGTGAGAGGCGCGTTCAGCGGGGCTTTTCGCGATCGCCAAGGCCGCTTTCTCTTGGCAGACGGCGGCACATTGTTTCTCGATGAGGTCGGCGAGATTCCTCTCGACCTTCAGAGCAAGCTACTTCGCGTGCTTCAAGAGCACACGTTCGAGCCTGTAGGCGACGATCGGACCCGCACCGTCGATGTCCGCGTCGTCGCCGCAACGAATCGAGACCTCTCGCTGGCCACAGATCACGGAAGGTTTCGCCGTGATCTCTATTACCGACTGAGCGTCTTTCCCATCGAAGTGCCCCCGCTGCGCGAGCGCACCGAGGACATCCTACCGCTCGCGCGTAGTTTCCTGAAGGCGGCAGCCGCACGCCTCCATATACGCGAACCGGTGCTGGATGCTGCGGCCGAAGCGACTCTTCTTTCGTACGACTTTCCGGGCAATGCCCGGGAGCTACAGAACATTGTCGAGC
>Ga0302325_10011815_pt1 | contig 18782 bp, 14 predicted proteins | sample Palsa_T0_2_FD_201948 | JGI IMG/M metagenome (GOLD analysis project Ga0302325, IMG submission 201948) | Peat permafrost microbial communities from Stordalen Mire near Abisko, Sweden - Palsa_T0_2 | ecosystem: Environmental > Terrestrial > Soil > Palsa > Peat permafrost | place: Sweden: Abisko...
CGCCCCACCCATTCGGGGTAATGAGCATGTTTTCGGGACCCTGCCCGTAGGCGTCGCTGTTAAAACTGGTGTAACGCACCGCCGTGTTCAACACCATCCCGGAGACAAACTGGTAGCTGTCCGTGACCCCCGCCGTGTAACCACGCTGTCCATCGTTCGATGATGCCGACTGCGGCAGCAGCGCGTTGATATCCGCAAACTGCACGCGGTTCGAGAAGACGTCCACGTTGGCCGTCAGCAGGTGCCGCGAGGTCAGAATCGCCTGCACCGTAGTCAGCGAACCGATCCCCTCGGTGATAATTTGGTCCAAGGGCCACGCCAAGCCCCGAACCGGCGGCCGATCGTAGGTGTATGTAAACGTCTGCGAGAAGTTCAGCTTGCCTTTGATAACCGGTCCGGTGACTGTCAGGCGCGGCTTTTCCACCGAAATACCCTGCAGGTGTCCGTTCTTACCTCGCAAACCCGGAAAAAAATCATTCAAAGCAAAACCCCAATGGTCCGCGGCTGGCGGCTTGGTTTCGATTTCCGTCAGCCCGCCCGAGAAACCGCCATATTCGGCGTTATAGGCGGTCTCCAAAACAGAGAGAGACTGAATCACGTCGGTGGGAATGGGGATCGAAAAACTGCCCGTGACCGGGTCCACCGTTTCGGCGGAGTCCATCAGCAGCATCCCCTGGTTTTCCGACGCCCCCTTGATGTTCAACACACCATTGGCTGTCTTGATGACCACCGGAATCACCGGCAGAGCCGAGGTGAGATTCTGATTCTGGATTGGCAAATCCATGATTTGCGTGCTGGTAACTGTCGTGGTCGGGTTGGCGTTCTCCGCGGCCACGTCGCCGGCCTCTTCCCGGACCTCCGTGGTTTCCACCACTGCGGCGATGTGCATGCTGAAATTGTGAACCACGCCGGCCGTGGCCACCTGCACGCTTTCTGTCTGCGTCTGAAAGCCCTCCAGGCTCACTTCGAGCTTGTAGGCCCCCGCGGACAATCCCATGAATTGATAATGGCCCTGCTCGTCGGTGACCGTCGTTAGCGGGGGAGCTTCCCCGGTCGCCGGGGTCAGCTTGATGTTGGCGCCTTGCAGGGCGGCGGTATCCCCCTGCTCGCTTACCACCGTTACCACGCCTTGGATGGAGCCGCTGGCGCCAGACTGCGGCCCATTGGCGGTCTGGGCGCGCGAAAGGGCGGGGCCCAGCAGCGCCAGGAGCAGCCAGGCACACCAACCCTGCGCAACCATCCGTCGAAGTTTGTGCTGAGGACCTGTCAACGGCGCTATAGAGACTCTTCCATCATGGGATACATAAGCATAGAGGGCTCGCCACCACCGCGCAAAGCAATTTTTCTTTCCGCTTCCCGCCTTAGGCACGCCCTGGTTGGAAGCAATTGCAGCCAGATGAGATGCCGGCGGGGCCCCAACCGTCGACATCCCCAGGCGCGTACATTCCCCACGCTTTACAAACTCGGGTGCGGGCTGTACTTACAGCCCGCCTAGTTTTGTTGATAAGACCCTCCTTTGTAGCTACCATCTCCCCCTGCCGGAAAAGGCTACCGGCCAGCCGGAGCCACCTCCCGAGGCCGCACCGGGGCTCTTACCATTGCCCTCAACTCTGGAAAATCGCGCCCATACCCCTGCATCGCCCCATAGCTCCGCGGCCATAGAGCGCTGTGTCGCGCAGTTGCGGGCCTATCTCCGCGCGCAAGACTATTCCGGGTTCGATCCCTACGACGGCCTGCAAAGCCGCATCTTCCAGGCGCTCCCTTTGCGAAATTGGAAATGGGCGCGAACCGTCATGATCCAGGCCATGAAGCGCTCCCCCTGGAATTTGCGCCGCTTCTTTCTGATTCCGCGCGGGCGCAATCCCAAGGGCGTAGCCCTTTGCGTTTCGGCCCTGGCGCATCTGGCGCGCGTCTCCTCGGATCCGTCTTGCGAGGAGGAAGCCCGTCGATTGCTCGCCTGGCTGGCGGAGCACAGGTCGCCAGGCTACGCATCCTTCTGCTGGGGATACAATTTCGACTGGCAATCCCGCAGTTTTTTCGCTCCGAGGGACACGCCCAATCTGGCCTGCTGTATTGCCGTGGCGGAAGCCTCGCTAGACGCCTACCAGCAGTTCGGCGGCGCGCCTTATCTGCAGATGGCTCGCGGCACCTGCGCGTTCTTCGAGCAGCATCTGCTGGTGCGCGCCGGAGGCGAAGCCTACTTCCGCTACATTCCCGGCAATGAAGTCGCCTTTCACAACGTCAACCTTCTTGCGGCCGCCCTATTGGCCCGTGTGGGGACCTCCACCGGCGAGCCGCAACTGCTCGACCTGGCACGCGAAGTGACCGCCTTCTCCGTGCGCCGCCAGAATGACGACGGCTCGTGGTTCTATGGCGAATCGGGAAATCAGAGATGGATCGACAACTTTCATACTGGCTTCAGCCTGGTGGCGCTGTCACGCTACGCCCGAACCACCGGCGACGAAAGCTTTCGCCGCGCCCTCGAAAAGGGACGCCTCTTCTGGGAGCGCAACTTTTTCGATGCTCAGGGCGCGCCGAAGTATTTCCCCCGCCAAACATATCCGCTGGACGTGCACAGCGCGGCCCAGGCCATCCTCACGCATCTGGAATTTTCGGGGGAAGATCCGCAGGCTCTAGAAAAGGCTCGCATGGTTGCCGACTGGGCCTTGCAGCGCCTGTGGTCCAAGGAGGGATTTTTCTATTTCCAAATCCATCCCCTCTATACCATCCGCATTCCCTACCTGCGATGGAGCCAGGCCTGGATGTTCCTGGCTCTCACCGCGTTGCTCGAGCGCTCGCCGGCGGCGAACTCGCAAATCCAGTCTCCCTAAGCGCCGGCCTCAGTTCAGCGCCACCTCTAGCACATTTTCAACGATGCTTCGCAAGACCCGCCGGCTGCTGTCCCGTGGGGGAAGGCCGCGTGGAGGACTCTTTTGGAAATGAATTCGTTCCACCTGGCTGGTATCGCTCAACAGCACCAGCTTCCCGCGCTCATTCAGATAGCGATCCACCCCGCCCAAAGCGCCGTTAAAGAAGCTATAGGTGGGCACCCCCAGGCAGGCCGCTTCGCGGTTCATCGTCCCTCCGCCTCCGAACATGGCGTCCACGTGCCACAGCAGGTTGGGCCCGTGCAGCACCTCTTCCGGAATCAGCAGATTTTCGCTCGGCTCGATATTTTCCACCACCCACTCTCGCTGCGACGACGTTCGCGGCAGCAGCACCGTTTGCACTTCCGGCTGCCGCAGCAGGTGCCGCAACACCGCCCAGAACAGCTCCTCGCTCTTCGGTGAGTGGTAGTGCGCGGTGGTCGCCGGGGGACGCAGGGCCACCACAATGCGGCTGAAATCCATTCCCGCGGCTTCCAGGCTCACGCGGTCGGGTTGAAAGTCAAAAACGTACAACTCCTCTTTCAATCCCGGGAACTTCCGCACCTTGCTCAGGTCGTATCCCAGGCGCCGCAAATCCTCGTCGGCAATCACATCCGGGGTCATGATGCGCCGCGCCCACTTGATGAACGGATACGCGAAGATATGCTCGTAGTCGATCAGCGTGATCAGGGGAATGCCCAGCATCCTCGCCGGCAGCACCGATCCACGGGCCCCGCAACTCACCACCACCCGAAAATCGCGATGGCGCCCCATGCGCCAAAGGCGAAAGCTCCGGGAAAGCAACTCCGCGCTTTTCCGGACCATGTTCCGCCCCGCGTGATGTCCCACGGCATTGAAGTGCAGCCCATGCAGGAACAGCAGCGCAAAGGTCTGTCCAAAGTCCCGGGCGGTGATCTGCACGGCGAAGCCCCGCCGCTCCAGCTCTTTCAGGATCGGATTTAAGACCAGTACCTGCGGTGCATTCTCGATGTCCGCCCAGACGCCGGACTCGGCCTCCGGCTGCCATTGCAAAATAGTCGCCACGCGGCGCTCCTCCTGCTCCCCGGAAACATCCCCCAGAAACTAGGCCCATAAACTAGGCCCACAAACTAGGCATAGTACGCCTGAGCGAACCGCAATAGTCAAAACATTCCTTCGTCCGCCCGCCGGAGAAATGCGGTACTATCCCCCGACACACCTGTGAAAACACGTAAACCATGAGCGATAGGGCCATCGCCGCCCCGCGAATCAAAACAGCGCTCACGCCGAACCAGAAACGCAGCTTCTGGGCCGCCTGGGGAGGCTGGACCCTCGACGGCATGGACTCCTTCATCTATGCCCTGATCCTCGCGCCGGCCATGCGCGAACTTCTGCCGAAATCCGGGATCGCCGCCTCTCCCGCCAACGTTTTTTCCTATGGCGCGATACTCTTTGCCCTTTTCATGGTGGGATGGGGCCTGGCCCTGTTCTGGGGACCGGTTGCCGACCGTTTCGGCCGCTCACGCACCTTGCTGCTCACCATTCTCTGGTTTTCCGTTTTTACCCTGCTGGCGGCCACCTCCCAGGGCGTCTGGAGCCTGGCCTTCTATCGCCTCATGGCCGGGATCGGCATTGGTGGAGAATGGGCCATCGGAGCCTCGCTGGTCAGCGAGAGCTGGCCAGAGGACCGCCGCGTCATGGGCGGCGGCTTGATGCACACCGGCTATTACTTCGGCTTCTTTCTGGCCGCGCTGGCCAACTATTTCATCGGCAGCAACTACGGCTGGAGACTCATGTTTGTCGTGGGCGGATCGCCGGCCCTGCTGGTGGCCTATTTCTACAACCGCATTCATGAGCCGGAACGCTGGCAGCAGAGAAAACGCGCACTCGGCGCCACATCCTCCATGAACAGCGCCTTCCTCGCCTGTTTCCAGCCCGAATACCGCCGCCGCACCATCCTGAACTCCATTTACATTCTTGCATCCATCGCCGGCTTGTGGGCGGGCTCGGCTTACGTGCCAGCCGCGGTGACCGAACTGGCCAGAAACTCCGGCCGCGCCGCCGATGCCGCGAAACTGGCCTCCTGGGCCGGCGCCATCCTGGCCGTCGGAACCATCCTCGGCGCTTTGCTCTCGCCGATTCTTGCCGAGTGGCTGGGCCGCCGCGTCACTCTGGGGATTTTCTTCGCCACGATGCTGATCTTCATCGTCGTGGCTTTCGGCTACGTCTTCTACATGGGACCCGGCGCTCTCCCCTGGTTCCTGGTTTGCACCTTCCTGCTCGGCGTGGGCGGCGCCAGTTTTGCCGTGTACTCTTTCTGGCTGCCCGAGCAATACCGCACCGAATGCCGCGTCAGCGCCTTCGCCTTTACCACCAACGTCGGGCGCTTCGGGGGCGCGCTGATTTCGCTGGCTCTGGCCGCGGGCATTCAGAACTACGGCACGCTGGGTAAACCGGTGGCCGTCACCGCCCTGTTTTTCGCCTTGGGCCTGCTGCTGCTGCCTTTTGCCGAGGAAACCAAGGGCAAGGGATTGCCCGTCTGAATCTCGGCACGCTCCCGCGGCGTCTCTGCGCCGCTAACCTTCAATCGAAGATCACCGTCTTGCTGTCAAACAGCAGCACGCGGTTTTCAATATGCCAGCGCACCGCGCGCGACAACGCCACTTTTTCCAGGTCCCGCCCCTTCTGAATCAAATCCTCGAGCATGTCTCGGTGGGAAATGCGCACCACGTCCTGCTCGATAATCGGCCCCTCGTCCAGCGTTTCGCTCACGTAATGCGCCGTCGCGCCGATCAGTTTCACTCCCCTCTGAAAAGCCTGCTGGTGCGGCTTCGCGCCCACGAACGCCGGCAGAAAGGAGTGATGAATGTTGATGATGCGTTGCGGGAAGCTGGCCACGAACTCCGCCGATAAAATCTGCATGTAGCGCGCCAGCACGATCAATTCCACGTGGCACTCCCGCAGCAGGGCGATCTGCTGCTTCTCGGCGTCCCGTTTGTTCTCCTTGCTCACCGGAATCACGTGGAAAGGAATGCCGTAGAAATCGGCGTGCCGCTTGGCGTCCGGATGATTGCTGATGATCAGCGGTATTTCGCAGGCCAGTTCCCCCGCGTGATGGCGGTACAGTAGGTCCGCCAGGCAGTGGTCCTGCTTGGAAACAAAAATGGCCACGCGGGTCCGGTGCGCCGATAGCGCCAGCCGCCAGTGCATCCGGAACTCCTCGGCAATCGGGCCAAATAGACGCGAAAAATCCTTCAGATCCATCTGAAAACCGTCCAGCTCCCATTCCACGCGGCACAGGAACACCCCTGATTCCGCGGCCTGGTGCTGGTCCGCGTGCAGAATATTCCCGTTATAGCGGAGGACGAAATTGGCGATGGCCGCGACGATGCCTTTGCGATCCGGGCACTCCACCAGCAAGATGGCGCTGTTCTTCAAGGGGCTCCTATGCTTTGCGCTGAAATGTGGTCACGCTGTAGACGTTATCTTGAATGCCGCGTCAATGGAGGCGCCGCACTGATTCCGACGCTGCCTTTATTTCGAAACAGATGACTCCGCATGGGATCCGGCTTCCTGGAGTTCCAGCGCGGCCGTCCTGGAGGCCACTCTGGCTCTTCTTCGCGCGCGCCACGCCGCCGGACGCAGCACGCGGTTCCACCACATCACCGCGCCGGTAAGAAACAACGACGGCGGAATCAGTCCCAGGAAAACCCACGTGGCTTTCACCTTCCAGCCGGCAAACCGCCCGTAATGCAGCCTCGTGGCCCAGCGCACCATCTCGTCGCCAACGCTGTACCGTGGCGGACCGCCCCCCCGCGCTCGATTCACCCCGCCGTCGGCCGGGATCGTAAATACGCGCACCAGAGGATCCGGCGCGCCGGAAGGCGCGGACGCATCGTCGGGTACAACGTCAACGATGTCCAGCCGGTACACCCGCAGCGGAGCCACCAGGTTGATGGCCTTCTCCATCGGCGTCGTGAAAACCAGATAGGCCCCCGTGATCCCAAACAGGAACACGCCCAGCAGCATCCAAAACCCCATCACGCTGTGCAGTTGCCAGTTGAAGAGTTTCCAATCCGAGTTCCATGAAAGCCACAAGCTGCGCACCCAGTTGACCGTTCCCGGCCACCAGATGATCATGCCCGTGATGCAAAGCGCCGCCAGCACGAAACCGCCCGCGCCGTTTAGATTGTGTCCCGTGGGTCCCAACCCCAGGTTTCCGTGAAAGACCACCAGCCAGCTGATGAGATCCAGCGCCACCGGCTGCCTTCTGCCCAGGTCCTTTCCGGTATAGGGATCGAACTCCCGCCGTATTTCCGATGACGACCCTGGCGGGGCCAGCCACACCTCCACGGCTTGGTCCGGTTTTTCGGCTTCCCACACGTGATCGACTGAATATTTCGGATAGTCTTGCTGCGCTGCCCGGCCGATCTCCGCATTCGTCAAGCGCTTGCCGGAGATCGCCACGGTTCGCGGGTCGTGTGTGAAGTGCTTGGTCAACTCCGGCCGGAATACCAGGGCGCTCCCGCTGAGGCAGATCGCCACAATGTAGAGGCCCGCGCCGATGCCCGTCCACAGATGGATTTGAAAAAGCGCCCGGCGCAGCCAAACCCTCTGCGGGCGCCGCAGCCATTGTTGCAACAGTGCCACGCGGGCAGAGTATCGTAAAACAATCCCCAGTGGAAGAGTCGCAGAAGCTACATAGGCCCCCTTGCTGGTTCGAATGCGGCCTCCCCAACTCGTCGGGAAGCGAAACCTGTTTCGCTTGTAACAAAAACTTCACGCGCCGAAAATAAGAGAGAGGGGGAGTACTTCGCAGTGGTCCTCCCCTGCGTGCCACCTAGAAGTTGTACTTGAGAGCCAGTTGCATCAGCCTGGGAGGCGCGGCGTTTACAACTTGCCCAAACAAGGGATTGTCGACATCGCCATTAATCGCTTCCGGACCAAAGAACTGCGTTTGGTTGAAAACATTGAACGTTTCCCATCGGAATTGCAGCACCTTCGTTTCGCGGATTTGGAAGTTTCGCTCAAGTACCAAATCCGTGTTGAGCATGCCCGGTCCAGAGAAGGTCCGGCGTCCCGCATTGCCGGGTGTGCCCAGAGCATTGTCGGTGAACGCTGCTGGATTGAAATAGTACAGCCCGTTGCTCCTCGGATTGGAGTTGATGCTCAAAGATTGACCGGCAACGACGTCGGGCAGATCTAGGTAGCGATTGTTGACGCCGTTGGGGCTGCTTCCCTGCAAGGAGTTATCGCCATCCGTGCTCAGAGTGACCGGGAAGCCGGTGGTGATACGCGTGACGCCCGAAATTTCCCAGCCCTCCAGAAACCGCCGAGCGTGAGAGGTGAGGCGTTCCAGCGGCAGTCGGTAATCGTAGGTTGCCACAAAGTCTTGCGTAAGATTCCAGGCGGAAACAGCGCGCGTGGCGTTGAGGTTGAAAGGATTAGCCACATCCGAGAGCGACGACGCCTGATCGATCGACTTGCTGTAGGTGTAGCCAAGAGAGTAAGTCAAGCGATTGGTGTGACTCTTCACGGTGATTTGCAGCGCGTTGTAGTTCGAGTTTCCCACGCTCCCCTCGTAGTCGTCGTTCCCATAGTAATTCCCCGGCACGTTGTTGTTAACCAGGCTCGTGTCCAAGCCTCCACGTGTACCCTGAAGAGCCGTGCCTGCCGGGTAAGTGATCCCACCGAAGGCGAATGGCTCCGCCAAGTTGTAAGTGTTGTTTTCACCGCCGGGTCCACAAGATTCCCCAGCCGTGAGAACCCCAGGTTGATCCAGGGCCAGACACAGAGCCGGATTACCGGGATCAGCCGAATACACCAGGGGCAAATGATGTGCCTCCGAACCGACGTAGCTAATGTTCAATACCGTCTGCTTGGGCAATTGGCGCTCAAACGAAAGGAAATAGTCCTCCGTATAAGGATAGGTGTCCCATGGTACAGGCGCGGTCATGCCCGACTGCGGATCATAGGGAGCCCACGAGATAGGATTTGGCTTGCTTGCCCGGGCATTGAGCGGCGGGAACACAATCGGATAGGGAGAAGCATTCTGAGTCCCGTCCGCCAAATTGTACGGGGATTGAAACAGTCCGTTGTAAACCGTGTCACTCAGGCCATAGGGAGGTTGTGGCTCGTCAACACCGATCGAATTGCCTTCAATGACCGAATTCAAGATCGCATAGCCCACACGGATACTTGAGCTTCCTGGTCCTCCCAAAATCCTTCCTAAGATTCCGCCGCTCTTATCGGGCGAGTAGGCTAGGCCCAGACGCGGAGCCAATCGAAATTTCTCCGGCACAAGAGTATTCGGGATGCCCGGATCTGTCGGATAAACCAGCCCGGGAGAGGCATTCGGATACACCACCGACTGTTCGCCGGGATTAAAGGTCGGCACTTGGTCATACTTTTCCGACCAATACTGCATCACGTCCACGCGCAGCCCATAGTTAAGCGTAAGGTTCGACTTGATCCGCCAGGAATCCTGGCCGTAGAAACCGAGATATTTATGGCGTGGATAGTACGCCTGGGAGTCTTGCTGGTTCAATTGATTCGGCGCCCCGATAAGAAAGTCCCCGAATTCGCTGCCTGTCTGGTAGCCGTCGAATACGAATGTGCCATCGAATTCCGCATCGGGATTCACATTCACCTGCTCGACACTTACTTGAATTCCGGCCTTGAGAGTATGGTTGCCCACGATTCTGGAAAGGCCATCGCTCGCCGTAAACGTGTTGTTGGATTGGTTCACGTTGGTGATTGGAACTCCCATCACAAAAGCGCCCTGAAATACCGTGTTTTCGACTCCTTCGAATCGGGGAGCCAGGGGGTAAAGGCCCCCCGTCGTTGGATCTGTATTGAACCCCTGGGAAGCGAGGCTGACTCCAAGCCCGCCGGATGGTTGGCCCACCACGTTGGAGCTTCGCATGTAACTGAAGTGAAACTCGTTTACCGTGCTTGAACCGAAGGTCTTGGTGTCGCCCAGGCTAATCAGTTGCGCGCGCCCGTGATTGATGCCGTCAAAACCCGGAATGGTCGCTCCGCCCTGTCCGCTCGGATATGGATTATCGACATAATAATCATCAAAAAAGTAGTACGCCGAGAGATTCCCAAAGCGCGTCGTGTTTCCATCCACGCGATAGCTGAATTTGTCATCGCGCAGCCGCTCGTTCGCCTCACCTTCGAACGAGTTGAGTCCGCTATTGGGCAGGGGAATGTACTTCAACAAGTTCTGGGAGGGAACGGTCCACGCCCTCTGCGGGACGATGGCGTTCGGAAACACACACGTCGCGCTTGTGCATCCCGGCGTGAAGTACGGCTCACCCGCCGAAACCGCGTAACCCAGAGAATTTTGGAGCTGCGACGCCAGCCCCGCGCCCTGTACAACCTGCGGAGTTACAACTCCGTTAGTCAGAGTGTTGAAAGCAGGAACAAGGGGGGTGGTTGAGGTAGCAGGGACGGCGGTGTCCGCGAAATCGCCCTGTCGTTCAGCGAGGGAGGGCACCTCTACCTCCCCGGTATCCAGACCTTCGGTCGTCCGTGTTCCCTGATAATCTCCAAAAAAGAATACTTTGTCCTTCTTAATCGGACCACCAATCGTGCCCCCAAATTGATTTTGCTGATAGGCTTCCGTCGTGGGCGAAAAAAAACTCTTCGCATCGAGGTCAGTGTTACGCAGAAACTCGAAGGCGTCGCCGTGAAAGTTATCGGTTCCGCCTTTGGTCACCGCGTTCACGATGCCGCCGGCGTAATTCCCGTATTCGGGGTCGAAATTGTCGGTTAGTACCCGGAATTCCGAAATGGAATCCAGGTCCGGAATGATCGTCGTGCCACCGTTCATCAACTCCTTAACATCGGACCCGTTGACGAGAAATCCGTTGGCGTCTTCCCGCTGTCCGTTGATGGATTGATTACCCGGATTGAGGCTGCCGGAAGGCGTGATCGCCGTGATGACACCGGCCATGACAACCGAAGTCGCCGTCTGCGTCGACATCGGCGCGATGCCCGGTTCGAGCGACATCAGATCGGTGTAGCTCCGCCCGTTCAAACCGACTGCCACCATGACCGGGGCGTCGACCACGTCGCCCACCTGCGTATCCGCCGTCTCCACGTGAACCGCACTCTCGGAAACGGTAACTTCCTCCGACTGCTGGCCCATCTGCAGGGTGATGTCCACCTGCAGCCTCGTGTTAATGTCGATCGTCAGCCCCGTGCGTTTGTAGGGCTTAAAACCCGCGCGAAATGTTTCGATCTCGTAGTGGCCCACAGCCACCGTCGGGAACGCGTAGAAACCCTCGTTATTCGTAACCCCGTTCTCTTTCACTCCCGTGTCGACGTTCGTGAGAATAATGGCCAGGTCCGGAACCGCCCCTCCGCTGGCATCCATCACCGTTCCGGAAATGCTTCCGGTGGTCTGGGCCTTGGCGGACGCCAAGCAGGAGAGGAAAAGAATCGCCCCCGTCAATATCTTCATGGCGATTCCCGCGCTGCGTTTCACTCGCCGGCCGCTCCACGCAGTCGCAAAATACTCTTCGATATTTTCCATGGCTCCCCGTTTCGCAGAGTTGCATTGCCGCCTCGCTTGTCGAGACGGCGCCAAACACTTACCCCCTATCATCGCTGTATCATGCGGGAGCGAAACGCTTTGCGCTGTAAAATCGAAGTAAAAGTTCCTTAACGCGGATTTAAAGGCAATCGTGGAGTTATGCAGAAGCGATGGAAGGGAAAACCGGCATCCGCAAAACTCAACTCAGCGCGCGCTCCATCCTGAGTCGTCGGCGGGTGCGGGCTGTACGTACAGCCCGCCTAATTTTCGTGTGCCGGCTGCACTTGCAGCCCGCTTGATTCTGATCTCGAAAATGTCGCCTTCAGGGGTTTCTGCCGAGCTTTCGCCCGTCGGCCGTCACCAGGTATTCCAGCCACATGATCCGCTGCGCGTTCTTTCCCGGCCGGCCGGTCAAGGTGACCTCGTCACCCGGCTTGACGATGTCTTTGGTCCATCCGGCTCGCGTCATTCCCTCCGTGGGAAGGATCTCCGCGTACCATTGTTCCACGCCGCCGTTGTTATCCTTCACGGCAACACCGAGGACGGAATGGGGATTGACCCACTCCAGACTCGTGACCACTCCCTTTACGGTGATTGTTTTGGTTTCATATACCGCAGAAACCGCGTGATGGGCGTACAGCGGACCGCCAATCGCCAGCGAACAAGCCCACAGCGCGAAAACAACGGGAAGTCTTGCTTTCATCTCGGCACCTCCAAGGCACTTCTTGGAAGGGACATCTCACCGAAAGATTACCACATTCCCGCGGCCTCCGAACAAGAACGAACGGCGACGCTACTCTACGCTGGCTGCGGGATAGGTTTCGATATAGTGCTCCTCGTTGCAGCCGTAGTAGGTGCATGTATACGCGTCGCGAAATCGACATCATAGCGCACAACCCCGGCGCGCCAAGTGGCCGCCAGGAACTCGGGAAAGCTGCTCTTCCCCGCTTGGTCCGTTCGCAACGCCGCGATGAGCGCCTCCCGGTCAAACGGCGGAATATCTACCGTGCCGGACGCCAGCGGTGTACCCAGCGTCACCACCGGCCCCTGCTCTGTCATATACACGCTCTGACATGCCGGCAAGAACCACAGATTGCGCTTCACGCCTGCGCGTCGCAGTGTCTCGGCCAGATACGGAAAGCCGCCAACCTTCGGTCGGCCAGCCATCGCGCGTCGTTGGGCCTCCTCCAGCCTTTCTATCGCAGTGCTCATGGTTATCTTCCTTCATCGGCTAAGTTGACTTTGTGCTCCCACGCTAACGGCAATCGAGAATCCTAGCATTTCACTCCCGATACATCGAGAATTCTGGCCGAGCAGGAATGATCGGAATATGGCTTTTGCGCGCTCAAGTCCCCAAATCCTAAGGTTAAGGAAACGATTGTTCTGAGCCAGCGCCATGATCGGAAACTGTCCCCCAGCCCTATTCATTCCCCACCCCGGCCAGCCTCTCGAAAATCTCCACATATCCCCGGGCCACTCGCGGGGCTGAAAACCGCTCCGCAAGCTCCCGATTGTTCGCCGCCATTCGCGCGCGCAGTTCGCTTTTTCCGAGAAGCTGCGCAATCCGCTCCGCAAGCTGCTCCGGCCGGCGCGGCTCCGTCCAAAGACAATTCTCGGGCTCGCGCAGGTAATCCGCCGCCGCGCGGATGCGCGTGGTGACAATCGGCAAACCCGCCGCGGCGGCATGAAAAATCGCCAAAGGAAATCCCTCATGGTGATACGTCGGGAAAATCAGTGCGCTGCTGTGCGCATAGAAGTTCGCCGCCTGCGGCTCCGGAAGATACCCGAAGAATCGCACGCGATCTCCCATGCCCCTGCGCGCCACCTCCGCCTCTGCCCTCGCCCGCGCCGGGCCGTCCCCAACGCACAGAAGCACGCACTCCGTCCCGCGCTCCCGCAGCAAATCGCAGGCGCGGATCGCGTCCAGCAACCCTTTGGCCGGAATAAATCGTCCGATGAAGAGCAGCAACGGCTTATCCGTCGGCAGATTCCATCGGGCCAAAAAATCTTCACGTCGGGCAGCGCAGATTCGCTCCACGACGTTGGCCACCAGAAAAACCTTCGCTTCGGGGACGCCCGCGCGCAGGAAGTTGCCGCGCTCCTCCGACGAAAGCACCCCGATCCCCGCCGCCCGCGCGAACAATCTTCGCCGCAAAGCGCTCCAAACCGGATTCCCGCTCCGCAGCAGGCGCCCGTCCGACCCGTGAAACTTCAGAAAAATCCGCGCGCGCGTTGCCGGCAGGCTGGGCACCAGAAAAGCGTCGCGCAGCAGCGCCCGCGCGTCGAACGACGTATTGATGTGCACGATGTCGAAATCTCCCGCGCGCAATAGATCGCCGAAGCGCCGCGCCGTCCCGCGCACTCGCGCCGCCCTGCCCATCCATCCTGCTTCCTCCGCGTGAGAGTAGATCGCCTCCTGCACGGACACGCCCATCTCGCGCAACCCCCGCGCGAACGGCGGCTCGCACGTGGGAGGCCCGCCGCGCGCGCCCGCCTCCGGCATCCCCATCAGAACGCGCAAGTTCACGCCCCCAGCCTCGCGTAAAGCTCCAGCAAATTCCGGATGTGCCGGGCGATTCCGAACCGGCTCACCGCCCAGTCCTTGGCTTCCGCGCTCAGGCGCAGGCGCTGCGCGCGGTTTTGCAAAAGCGCGATTATTTTTTCCGCCAGATCGCCGGCATCGCTCGTCCGGAACAGGACCGCATATTTTCCGTCTCCGGAAATCTCCCGCAACGCGCCAATATTGGAAAGAACCGCGGGAACCCCCATGCCCATCGCTTCGATCACCGCGATCGGCAATCCTTCCCGCACCGAAGCAAGTACGAACACATCCAGCGCGCTCAGCACCTCCGCGACGTCCCCGCGCTTGCCGAGAAAATGCACGCGCCAGGAAATTCCCCGCTCGCGGCAGAACTGTACGCACTCGTCAAACACTTCCGGAGCCGTTTCCGAACGCCCGCCCGCAAACACAAGATGCGCCCCCGGCACGCACTCGAAAACCTGGGGCAATGCCCGGCACACCGTGAAGTGGTCCTTGGGCCGCCCGGGATAAAAATTGCCGACCATTCCCGCCAGCGGCGTATCCTGCGCCAATCCCAGCTCCTCGCGCAGCCTCCCGCCGTCGCTCGCCTGCAGTCTTTTGAAATCGACTCCGTTGTACAACGTGACAAATTCCACTCCGGCGCCCGCGCTCGTATCGATTCCCTGCTCTCGCGCCAGCGAATTGCGCATCTCCTCGCTCACCACAATCCGCGCATCCATCCGCGGCAACAAAAACTTCAGCGCCATCTCGTTTTTCTTCCCCGGAGAAAGCCCCTGGAAACTCAGGACGCACTTGGTGCCCAGGCCGCGGCTGGCCAGATACAGGTGCAGCGCATCTACGGCCTGCTGGCTGTGTACCACCTGTATCTTGCGCTGCCGGATGATCCGCCGGAGCTGCCACACCAGCGCCGGATCGAGCGGAAACCTTCGCTGCAACCGCAGGAACTCCACGCCGCTGCCCCGGAACTCCGGCTCCAGATCGCCGCCTCCGGTGGCCACAAACGTCAGGTCCAGCCCGTTGGCCGACGCATTCCGGCACACATCCAGCTCCAGCATCTCCGCCCCGCCGCGGTTCAGCGAATCCAGGCTGTGCAGCACTCTCATGCGTCTCGCTCCCGATCCCCTGTCGACGATCCCGTGCCCACGATCCTGATAAGAATTCGTCGATAAATCCGATAAACTCCGACCCGAGGCTATCATCGGGCCGCAAGGTTGACTATCGGGACAGATAAACAGTAGTGTCCCGATTACGTTTTGTAATTCATGGTTCTTAGGGGGGCGGAGCTTCAGCTCCGCCATCGAGCGCCCACAATGAGAGGGCTTTAGCCCCTGAGGAAACATTTCTCATATCTGGCCCAAATTGGACTGCTGCACTTGCAGCCTGCCTAAACAAATGATCAGAGTCACCGCCCTCACCGCCGGCAAGTACGATGCCTCCAGCCGTTTTCGCATTCGCCAGTTCATTGGCCCGCTCGCGCAACACGGCGTTCGCGTCACCGAATATTGGCCGCTCATCGATCGCTATCGCATCGAGCCGCTCCCCCTGCTGGTGATGGCCCTGCGCCTGCCCGGCCTGCTGGCCTCGCGATTCAGCGAAGTCGCTTGGCTGGGCCGCGAACTCGCCTCTGGCAAATGCACGCTCGAACATCTGGCGGGCAAAAAACGTCTCTTCGACGTGGACGACGCCATCTGGACGCCCTACCCCTCCGATTTTTCCGCCGCCATTGCCGCCCGCTGTGACGGCGTCATCGCCGGCAGCGCCTTCCTGCGCGATCACTACAAAAACCTTTGCCCGCGCGTCTGGCTGGTTCCCATGTCCGTGGATACCCGCGTCTGGCGCCCGGCCGCAAAAAATCCCTCCGCAAGCGCAAACTCCGAATCCACGACGGGCGCCGGCAATACTTACAGCCCGCGGAAAAAATGGACCATCGGATGGCTGGGCACGGCCAGCAATCTGAAATATCTCTATGCCATCGAGGAGCCCCTGGCCGATTTCCTGCAGCGCCACGAAGACGCGCGCCTGCTGGTCTGCTCCGGCACGCGCCCCTCCTTTCATTCACTTGACGCGTCACGCTGGGATTTCGCTCCCTGGTCTATCGAGGAGGAGATTTCCAACGTCCAGCAAATGGATGTCGGCCTGATGCCCCTGGAAGATTCCGAAGCGGCGCGCGGAAAATGTGGATTCAAAATGCTGGCGTATATGGCCGTGGGAATTCCCGTCATTGTCAGCCCCGTGGGCGTGAATCGCGAAAGACTGGCACAAGGCCAGATCGGACTGGCGGCAACTTCACCCGGCGACTGGTATCAAGCCCTGGAGCGTCTCTATCAGGATCGCGCATTGGCCGCGCGCATGGGAGCAACCGGCAGAAAAGTCGCCGAAGACCATTATTCCGTCGAAAAAAATGCCCTGCTGCTCGCCGATATTTTTCGCCAGGTAGCCGCCGAGTAGCGCCGCTGGAGAACGCTCGGAACGATTGCCCATGTCCAGAAACGAATCCAGATCGGCAGAGCGAATCCGCGAGCACTACCTCCTCGAAAAGGAGCTAGCCGAACGCCTTAAAAAAGCCGGCCCGCAGGAAAGACCGCGCCTGTACAGCGCCGTCTACGACGAACTCTTTCGCCGCCTTCCCGATCATCCGCTTCTGGCTCAAAAAGCCGACCCGCAGGCAGCACAGGCCGCCGTCTCCGAACGGCTGGCGCTGTTGCGGCCCTACTTGCATGCGGCTTCGACGTTTCTCGAAATCGGCCCCGGCGATTGCTCGTTGGCCAGAGCGGTTGCCGCGCAAGTTCGCAAGGTCTACGCCGTTGAGGCGTCCCAGGAAATCAGCCGCGTTCCCTCCGACTCCGCGCCCGCGGAAAACAGTCGTCATTCCGAAGCTGCCGCCATGCCCGAAAATTTGCAATTGATCGTTTCCGGCTCCGGAAACGTTCCGGGCGCCGACGGCAGCGTCGACGTCGCCTACAGCGACCAACTCCTGGAACACCTGCACCCCGACGACGCCCTGACCCATCTGCAAAACATCTACCAGGCCCTCGCGCCCTCGGGAATCTACATCTGCATCACTCCGAATCGCCTATCGGGCCCTCACGACATCTCGCGGGATTTCGACGACGTCGCCACCGGCCTGCACCTGAAGGAATATACCGCCGCTGAACTCGCCGGATTCTTTCGCGCGGCCGGATTTGCGCGCATGAAATTGCTGGTGGGCGCCAGAGGACGCCACCTGGCCGTTCCCGTCCCGATCGTCGCCGCCATCGAATCATTTTTGGCCGCCCTGCCGCGAAGCCTTGTAAAACCGCTGGCTCGCAGCCTGCCCCTGCGCGTGCTCCTCGGCGTGAAGCTGCTAGCTCAAAAGCCCGCTGATTCCCTGCGGGCGTCTTTCTGCCATATTGCAAAGCTGAGGCCATCGAGTGTACAGTTCCGGCATCCTGTTTCCGAGACGGGTTGCCGATAAGCGCCTTTCCGGATTCCTCGGAACCATGGGGAGGAAAACAATGGTCCCATCTCGTTTTTTTCGCCGCGCATTGGTCTTTTTTCCCGCCGCGGCGCTCTTCGCACTGATAACTACAAACGCTTCCGCCCAGAATAGCAGCCTGTTGGTCTCCGGCGATGCCGCCGTCCGCGCCGTGACCAACGGCGAAATTTCCGGCGACGCCGCCGTGAAAGTCGCGCAGGCCTGCCAGGATTTCGCGGCCCAGCACGGTTTCGCCGCCGCCGTTATCGTCCTGGATCCGGATGGAGACGTTGTCCATTCCCACCGCATGGACGGTGTGCGGCCCGACGAGATCGAGTCGGCTCTCAACAAAGCCCGGGCGGCTCTGTTCAACAAAAATGCCACCAACGCCAATCCACAAAATCCCAACGTGGTCGCCGCCGTCCGCGGCTCTCTGGCGCGCGGCTTCGATATGTCTCCCGGCGGAGTGCCCATCGTTCTGGACAACCAGATGATTGGCGCGATTGGCGTGTCCGGCTCCGATACGCTGGACGCGGATTGCGCGCGCGCCGGCATCGCCGCCGTCCCAGGATTCACCGTTCCCGCGCCCCCGGGTCCGCCCGCGCAGGCGCAGCCCCGGCGCTAACCCCCGGCGGTAATCGATGCAGCCCGACTGGAATACCGAGAGGAGAAATAACATGGCGAGGAAAATTCGTTTGGGACTCTTTTCTTTGGCGGTTGCGGCGGCCTTCGCATTGGTGGCCGCCGGCGCTTCGGCGCAGAGCGGCAAAGACGGCGATGCCAATAAGGACAGCTTCGTAATGTCGCCGGAGGCCTCCAAGAGAACTTTGACCAAGGACGTCATCTCCGCGGAAACAGCCGAGAAAATCGCTCACGTTTGCGAGGATTTCGCCACCAAGCACGGCTATCCCGGCGTCATTTACATCATCGACCCCTTTGGCGACCTCGTGCACGTTCACCGCATGGACGGCACCCGGCCCGTGCAGTTGGATGGCGCCATCACCAAGGCCAAGACGGCTCTGTTCTATCGCGCCAACACCCACGAACTGGCCGACCGCATCGCCAATGATCCCGTCGAGCAGGTCCAGATGTGGGCCCACGGCTTCCATCCCACGCCCGGCGGCATGCCCATCGTTGTGGACGGCAAGCTCATCGGCGTGATCGGCGTCACCGGTTCCGATCCCTGGGACGAGGAGTGCGCCTACACCGGCCTCCATGAAGTCCTCGGCACGCCCATGCCCTCGCCGGACAAGCTCAAGTGGCCGTCCGTGCCGGCGACGCAGACGCAAACGCAACGCTAGCCGGTAACTTCGCCGAACTCCTGCGCGGCTCCGCTCTCCGCGGCGGCAAACTCGTCGCCGCGGAAACGGTGCAAGTTTCAGCCTGCGGAACGCCGCG
>Ga0302325_10011816_pt1 | contig 18782 bp, 26 predicted proteins | sample Palsa_T0_2_FD_201948 | JGI IMG/M metagenome (GOLD analysis project Ga0302325, IMG submission 201948) | Peat permafrost microbial communities from Stordalen Mire near Abisko, Sweden - Palsa_T0_2 | ecosystem: Environmental > Terrestrial > Soil > Palsa > Peat permafrost | place: Sweden: Abisko...
TCAACGAGTTGGGCAAAGGCGTATTAGTCGTGATGCCGATTACGAGCTATGAAGCTGGCGAGTCTCGGGGTTGCCCTGCTGGTGACAGCGCTGGTCCTCGGTGTGATAGTCGTGGTATCATCGCAGACGGACATCGTCACCTCCACTACCACGAGTACGAAACAGTTCACGACCGTGTTCACTATTACGAGCACGAGCGTAATCAGTCGCACGACGACGATCTCGACCTTTGGTGACGTCGAGCTGACAGGAGACTGCTCGGCCACCAGCTACTTCGCCCCCGACACGGTCTCGTCGGGACAGACTGCTCCCAGCACGGACACATTCAGCAACACGACCTACTCGGCCTCTACCTACGTCAGTTCTACCGGTTCCTACGTGATAACGACTACCTCGTATGACCTTGGCGACTTTCCTTCAGAAGGCTGGACGGTCACGGTCTGCACTTACCAGCCTTGATCAAGTCTGTTCGGCCCCCATCCGTAGAAGGGACTCCTTGCCGCCTCGCGGAGACATGGACCCTAGACGTCGAAGTGCTTGACGCGTATCTCTGCGACTTTCAGTAGGGCTTCATCGGTGGTCAGGAGAGTTCCGCTGAGTTCCTCAGTCAGGGCGGCCGCGGAGGTGTCGGCCAGAGAGAGGTGTCTCATTCAGCTTTCTGTAGCAGCTTGAACAGAGCGGCCTCGCGAACGTAGTCTCTATGCTCTTTCCGCAAGAATGGCAGTATTTCTCACTGTAGCGCCGGTTCCCGTATTTCGCCCATTTGGGATAGCACCTTTCGCACAGCGGCCTTGACACGTTGAAGCCCATTTTGCTTCCGTCCCTGATGCAGAATGCCACAGCAGACGAATTTTCGGTTTGCATACTTCACATGCTCTGCTTCTAATGGTCTCATTTCGGGTGAATTTTTAAGATTCGCAGGATAGGTTATGGAGAGAACTCTGGCCCTCTCAGGAAGCAGCTCTCTTCCTGCCGACATAGACGGCCAGAGCTACCAGCAGTAGAGCGAGCGGCAGAGCACCAAAGTCCCCACCAGCAGTAAGGAAGGCGGCGATGATGCAGTACGGGGCAAGTGCTCCGACCGTGAGCGCTGCCAGGCGGCTTGTGTTGTCCTCCCGGCCGAGCGACCTCCTCAGGATAAACAGCGTCCCAAGGCCCAGGAGCGCCAGCGCGAGGATGAGTGCCTCCGGCCACGGCACGACGTGGACGAGGGGCCCGCCGAGGAGCAGGACTCCTCCGCTGAAGGTGAGCCCGGTCACCCCGGCCGCTGCCCGCCCGGCACTACGGGGCCGCTGTGCGAGGGGCCTCAGCACGTCCGCAGGGATCTTCCATGCAGTGTAGGCGCACACCGCGACCGCGACGATGACCGCCAGGACGTCCACCAGGGGTGGGGAGTAGATGAAAGCCGCTGGATTGAGTGGGGGTGTCGTCGGGGAAGGGATGTATACGTAGAGCAGGGCGACTACCACGGCGAATGCCGCTAGCGCCAGCCAGATTCTGCGGCCGGGCAGCAGGGGGACACCCTTGAAGCGCGGGAAGAGGTTGGAGACGAGGAAGATGGGTATCGCGCATGAGAGGGGTGCCTCAGAAAGGAAGGCTAGTGCCGCGAGTACCCAATTCACCCCGAGCCAGTGGCCGTACGTCCCGTAGTAGCCGACCGACGCGAACGAGGCGGGTGCGAAGATGACCTTGTCGAAGAGTCCCTCCCGGATGAGGCCCAGCGCGCCGCCAAGCACGAGGATGCTGACCCACCCCTTGTGCCATCGCAGAGCCACCTCACGCACGAGGACTAGGCTGAGCCCGACGAAGACGGGAAGTATCGGGATGAGGATGAACAGGAACAGCGGCCCGGGAAGGACGGGGGTCGCTCCAGTGATGAAATCTGTGATTGACTCGCTGGTGAGCATGAGGACGAAGGCGAAAAGAAACGCATCGCGCCTCCTTATCCCGCCCATGTCAAAGTCGCAGGGCGTCTTGTTAAAAAGAAACGGGCCGGGAACACTCCGGCGTCGCAGAGCGGGGATGGGGATGATTGGTCTAGTTTCGGAGAGACGTGCGGGCAGAAGAAAAATTCCTCGGGGCCCCTCTTGCACTGACCGGTCTTGCGGGGGGCGCCGCTAGCTCTTCGGCTCGAAAATAATCGAGAAGCCCGTTTCCCTGACGTCCTCTTTACTCACTACAACCTTGAAACCAGCAGAAGCGAGAATAGCCGCTAGGATTGAATAATAGAGCTTTGAGAATTGCAAACTGACACCATGAAAGATGGTGACCGTGTGGCGTGAACCTTTGGTGAAGCGCTTGTAGGTGTGGAACCTCTGGCCGAACGTGTCCAGATATTCTACGACGGTCTCGTTCGTGAGCTCGCCGTACATGTATCTGATCATCTCGACGTGAATCTTCATAGCGTGGCTGCGCGCAGCCTTCTCGATCTCTTTCTCGTTCATCTTCGAGAGGCCTTCTCGGAGTATCTCCTCATTGACTTGAATGAACCCGTATGACGCGTCGTAAACCCAGAGTTTGAGGTATCTGTCGAATACCTGCGAGACTAGGGAATTGAGGCTCATCTTTCGGAGTCGCGCCAGTTCTCGCAACTGAGCAAGGTCGTCTCCGTCGAGCCTGAAGCTGATAGACTGCGTCGTCGAACGGCGCTTCGGGTAAGCAGTCAAGGACGGCTAAAAATCGGGCGGTTTGCTCTTTATAGATATACTGCAATTGGTTGCATTGTTTACGTTGACTTGAATATCTTGACGACGTCGACCGTGGACGGAAGCCCTGTAGTCCTATATGCAAGATCTGCGCCGAAGAAAGGTGTCCCGATCGGGTCATGTGCAGGCGATATGCACCCTGTGCGAATTGGAAGGAAGGCCGAATGTTCAGGCCGATTACGAGTATGTTCTAATCTCAACAATGGACGGCGCGGAAATGCGCGTCACTGTTTGCAGAGACCATGCAGGCCAACTTGACAACGAGAGGTTGCCCTACCGCGTGGTGAGACAAAGGAAAATTGCGAAGGAAGGGATAGATTGGGGCCACCCGCTTTAGGCTTGCCAGTTGATTCAAAGCGATTGATACACAACTTTTCAGTTTCATCACCTTTTATACTAATTTCGCGACACAAGTATCGATTGAGAGTCCGGAGGAGAACGTTATTCTTCCCTCAGCTAAACTAATGACTACAGGTGAAACGGTATGAGCGTCTCAGAGGGACAGAATGAATCGTTCATAACGTTCGTGGAATACGAGAACGCCAAAACCTGCAGGGAGTGTCCGACGCACTTTTGCTGCAAGATCTACAGTAGAGACGAACACGACGCCCGTAACAAATCTTCTTCGTTCGAGGAATGGGCAAGAAGTTTTCATGATCACCCTGAGGAGTATGGCGTAGAACCGCTGTTCGACCCGCTGGAAGTCCATGCACCTGGTCACGAAGCGGAATGGAATGCTCTTCTTGCAAAGGGCATCGACCCTGAGTGGTGTCAATACTACAACCCTCAATCCGGCTGCACGATAGAAAGAGACAGGAGGCCTATGCAGTGCAGACAATTCAACTGTGGGAGACTCACCGAGATTGAAGATCGGATCGACATCGTGTTAGAGGTCGCCGACGACTGAACCCAGGGCCTTTCTGCGTGGGTCGCCTGCTACAGTCCAAGCTAATAGACTGAGCTTGTCAGTTGACCTGGATAACTCCTGTCATCCAGGTCTGGTAGTCGGACACGTACACGTAGGTCCCCGGTACGGTGAGAATAACGCTGTACGTGTTATTCGTCCACTGGGGCGTGGCGGGGCTCGGGTTGGGCGAGATGTTTGCGCCGCTCGGGATTGAGGTGAAGTTTATGTCGTGAGTGCTCGAGTCTTTGTTGACGAACACTATCGTGGTGCCCGCTATCACCGAGACGGTGTTAGGCACGAAGTTGTTCGGGTCGCTCGCATTGCCTGCTCCATCGGGTATGGTGATATCGACTGTGTAAGCTGATGAGGGTGTACTGGTCGTCACCCTTGTATTCGCGGTCACGGTTGTCGAGGACGACGTCGCTGTATTCGACGATGAGGTCGTTGTCGCGAAATAGATGCCCACGGCGGCGATGACGACTATGACCACAACGATGACGGCAGCCGCCATGGTTGAAATCGCGGGTGACTTCACTTCGCGCCCGAATTTCATTCCGTTTTCGGCGAACTCATTGACCGTGTTAAAACATGCTCAAGCAGGGGAAGCGGCCTGAGCCGTCACGCTCCTCATGGCTCCGGATACCGGACCCGCGGCCCTCGAGTAAATCACAAGGACCGCTATGTAGAAGCCGAAGAAGATCGTGTAACCGAGCCAGTCGTGGAGCCCCCAGAAGGCTCCTGCGCCGTCGGCGAAACCGAACCAGATCATGAGGGCTATCCTTGCAGAGTCGAGCAAGGGTATGACCGCTACCCCTACGACAGCGAATTTCGCAATCCTTGTGGGGCTCGACCCCATGTCTAGATACATGAGGCCCAGCAGGGCAAGGTAGATGCTGATCGAGTACACGGCCGAGCAGGCCGGCGTCACCACAGCGGAGATTGGTTCACCCGCAGCCGACGTGAATGCGAATGAGACTCCCTGCCAGACGACGTGAACGCCCAGGGCGCTCACCATCCCGGCCGAAAGGTAGCTCGAGAAGACCGCCATAGGAGTCCCGAGCGCGTCAATAAGGAACAGCGGCGATATCAGCCCTATCGCGTACAGAGAAGCATAGGGGAGCATAATGCTCCACGCCTTCGGGTTGATGGCTATCAGCGCACCGTAGGCGACGAGCACCAGGGAGCACGCGGAGACCTCCATCGCGAGATAGACCGACTGTGCTTCCTGGCTGAATAACGCAATCCAGAGCGCGAGTGGTAGCAGGATCAGGAGGATTCCCACAGACCTTACCCGGAGCTCTGAGGTCGCGCCCCGCTCGGTGAGGAGTACCTTATGGAAATCCTTCCAGCGAAGGGCGGTGAGCAGGACCAGCAGCGCGAGGAATGGGTAGGCCGGAAACACGGTGCCCAGGGTGGATGTGAGCAGTTCGCTGAGGCCCGACGTCAGGATGAAAAGCTGGTTCCCATAGAGACCGAAGACCAGAGCCAGAGTGGCGGCTATCCAAGTCACAAGCCGGAGGTAGCCCTTGTCGACCATCTATGGTCCCCTCAAGGAAATAGCTTCAGACGCTCGCGGGCCTTTGAGCAGGATTGTTTCCTAGAGTCATCCGGCGTCTTACCAACAGATAGGTCGCGGCAAGGATCACTGTGAAGATCGCTGCGACTGCTGCTTGGTACGGGAACACAGGGACTCCCCCTCCGCTGGAGGTCGAACTTGACGTCGTGGTCGCGCTCGTCGTACTTGTTGTCACTACGCTGCTGGTCGCACTTGTAGTTGAAGTCGTGGTCGAAGTCGCGGCGGTAGAGCTCGTCGTGCTGCTCGACGCCGCACCGCTCACAGCCCCGTACCCCAGGACTCTACCCTGACCATAGTCCGCCACCCAGAGGCTGCCGCTGGCATCGAAGGCTAGACCCCAGGGGTGGTTCAGGCTTGAGGCGGTCGGATTGAAGACGGGTAGCTCGGTACTGCTAGTGAAGTTTGACTGTCCTAGTACCCCGGTCGCTGCCTCTCCGTTTGAGAACGGGAACGCGTATTGGAGGACCCTGTTGTCGCCGTAGTCAGACACCCAGAGATTGCCACTCGAGTCGAATGCAATCGAATTCGGAAGGTCGAGCCCTGTCGCGGTTACCACCGTGCTGCTGTTGGTGAAGGTGTTCTGGCCCAGCACTTGGACTGCGTCCTCGTGTGTCGTGAACGGTGCTGTGTACTCGAGTACCCTTATCCCGTCGACCACCCAGAGGTTTCCTGCGGCGTCGAAGGCTATTCCTGAAGGCGTGCTCATGCCTGCCTTGCTGACCTGGTCGATCGCAGTCACAAAGTTCTTCTCGCCTATCACGAGGGTCGCGGCCTCGCCGGTGGAGAACGGAGCGGTGTATTCGAGGACCCTGCTGTTTAGCGAGTCGCCGACCCACAGGTCTCCGCTGGAGTCGAAGGCGACAGCCTCAGGCTGATCTAGGCCCGTCGCTGTAGTCGCGATAACGCTCGATACAAAGTCTGTCTGACCTATCACGAGGCTGGCTGCTTCCCCGGTCGAGAACGGGGCTGTGTATTCCAGGACCCTGTTGTTGGCGGCATCGGCGACCCACAGGTCTCCGCTGGAGTCGAAAGCGAGGCCGGATGGAGCGCTCAGGCCGGTCGAAGAGGCCGCGGAACCGAGACCGGTGAAGCCTGACTGGCCCAGGACGATACTAGCAGCTTCATCAGTCGACAGCGGAGCCTTGTACTCCAGTATCCTGTTGGCGCCCTGGTCCGCCACCCAGAGGTTTCCATGGGAGTCGAAGGCCAAAGCGGTGGGCGCGACGATGGCCGACTGACTCGCAGCGGGATTGAACGACGTGAAGCTGGACTCGCCTATGACAAGGGTAGCCGCCTGACCGTTTGTAATCGCAAAGGCATGAGGCGCGAATGCAAGGAGAAGAGCGAACAGAGCACTCAGAAGGGTCACCCTCATCGGTTTTAGATTGAATCTCAGGGCAATCGGGTCATCTGATTTTCGATTTAGGTAATATGCTTTGCCAACAAAGTTCCTCGGGGGATAGTCGCCTTTGCAGGACTTGCCTACCAGGCCTTAGCTGACTGCTTTCTTCACGAGCGCTGTGATCGTCGCCTCCTCTGCCGCAGTCAGCTTCTTCACCGCAAAGTAGGTCGGCCACATGGCACCTTCGTCGAGGTGCGCCTTATCGCTGAAGCCCAGCGTTGAATACCTCGCCTTGAACTTGTGCGCGCCTTGGAAGAAACAGATGACCTTATCACCCTTAGAATACGCTGGCATCCCATACCAGGTTCTTGGTATAAGCTCTGGCGCGGTGGTCTTGACAATCTGATGAATCCGCTTAGCCATGGTACGATCCGGCTCTGGCATCCCCGCAATCTTCGCAAGCACTGCGCTCTCCCCATCGGTGTTTGAATTCCGCTCTCTGAGCGTTTCCTTCATCGCGGCGATTTCCTCCTTTGTGAGTCCCTTGGCGTTGTCATGGGCCTTCGCGCCCTTCTGTGCAGCTTTCATGCAATCCTGTTTGTCTTCAGGGCTTAAATCCCTTAATATTTTTGCGCGGTTAACAGACCTCTCAGTGTCAATCTCACAGGCTCAGTAAATGGATTTATGACCCGTCAGTTTCTCCCGATTCGTTGTCCCAAGGAACGCGTAGGTTGGCCGCCATAATGTTCACGGACGTGGTTGGTTATGCAACTCTCGGACAACAGAACGAATCCCTTTCCCTGACTCTGTTGGACGAACAGAGGAAAGTGATCAGGCGCGTTATCGACGATCACAACGGCAGGGAGGTGAAGACATTCGGAGATGCGTTCTTGATTGAACTGCCCAGTGCTCTCGATGCAATAAGATGTGCATATGATTCCCAGAGGGCAATCCGAGAATTCAACATCTCAAAACCGGAAGAAAAGAGAATTCGCCTTCGAATAGGTCTTCATCTTGGGGATGTCGTAGAATCACAAGGAGACATCTCCGGTGATGCTGTGAACGTTGCCTCGAGGATTGAGCCGCTCGCAGAAGCCGGAGGAGTATGCCTGACCCGTCAGGTCTACGACCAAGTCAAAGGTAAGTTCGAGCTTCCTCTCGTTTCCCTTGGCCCCAAGACCCTAAAGAGCGTCGAGGTTCCCATCGAGGTCTTCAAAATGGTGATGCCGTGGGAGAAAGAAACGACAAACGAGCAAACGGACAACGACGTCAGGAGGATCGCTGTGCTGCCTTTCACCAACATGAGCCCCGACCCGAGCGACGAATACTTCGCCGACGGCATGACTGAAGAACTGATAACTTCCCTTTCTGGCGTCACGGGCCTCATCGTAATAGCTAGAACCTCGATCATGAAGTACAAAGGAGGCACGAAGAGCGCCTCTGAGATAGGGAGGGACCTCAAGGTGGGGACGCTCGTCGAAGGGAGTGTGAGGAAGGCGGGCAGCAGGATCAGAATCTCCGTTCAACTGGTGAACGCGAGAAATGACGGCCACATCTGGGCGCAAAACTACGACAGGCAGATGAATGACATATTCGAGATTCAGAGCGACGTAGCGAGACAGGTCGCGAAGGCATTGCAGGTGAGGCTCCTAAGTTCTGAACAGAAGAGACTGGACAAGTTGCCGACCTCGAATATCGAGGCGTATACACTCTACCTCAAAGGTAGACACTACACAGGCAAGTCTTTCGGAGATTTGGAGAGCCTCAAGAAAGCTATCGCCTACTACGAAGAAGCCATCGCGAACGACCCAAACTTCGCTCTCGCGTACGCGTACCTGGCTTGGAGCTACAACCAGCTGGGTTTCTTCGGGATGAGGCCTGAAGAGGTGGGTACAAAGGCCCGAGAGTATGCCAAGAAGGCACTCTCTATAGATGAATCCTTGGCCGAGGCGCATCACGCGCTAGGTCGGGCGTTGAGAAACTTTGATTGGGACTTCCCAGGAGCGGATAGAGAATTCGAGCGTGCTATCGAACTCAATCCTGGCTTCGCAGAGGCGTACTGCGCGGGGGCCATGGGGCTCTTATTCGATAGACGTTTCGATGATGCGGTAGCCAAGGTCAGATACGCACTGGAACTCGACCCCCTCTCGTGGGATACAGGGAATTATGCGGGCACCGTCTTTCTCTACGCCGGGCTCTATGATGAAGCGGTCGAGCAGTTCAAGAGGGTCTTGGGGGACAATCCTGAGAGCGCTTATCCGCGCAACAACCTCGGCCTCGCCTATATCCAGAAAGGGATGTTTGAAGCCGGACTTCGGGAGATGAAGTCGGCGCACAGTCCGGGGAACCCGATTGCGGGCGTAGACCTGGCATACGCTCTTGCCAGATCCAACAGATTGGATGAGTTGAGGTCATTTCTGCATACCCTGTTGGCAGAAGTGAAAACCAACCCTGTGTTGGAAGCTGCGGTGGCTAGCGCGTATGCCAATATGCAAGACGCTGACCGCGCCCTCGATTGGCTCGAGAGGGCCTACACGCATCGCGTTCCATCCTTGGTCTCGGCCAATTGCGACTTTGCATACAACGGAATCCGGGAAGATCCTCGGTTCCAGCAATTGATGAAGAAAATCGGTTGGACCAACACCGCCTGAAGCTCCGGCACCGCCTGAATTCATATATGCGAGACGTGATGATGAAGAGCTGATTCATCGTGGGCTTGGGCAGCGGCAATAATGCGATTCTCGTCAGCGGTTGTAATAGTCTGCAGAACCTGACTGTAGACCTGTGGGTAACGGAGGACCTGATCACGGCCGGGAACAACGGATTCTCGCTTCAATTGAACTGCTATCCGCAGACCAATCCCCAATCTACCCATGAGGGCACACCGCTGAATTGGGCTCAGTACGTCATCGCGGTAGAAAACGGCTCGGTGCAATGGGGTATCCAGTACTGGTCCCAGCCGAAGGGTTTCGGTTACAGCCCTAGTCCAAATTACGTCTCGTTCGGCTCTGCCCCATCGAATCAAATAGCCGCAAACTCTGTGATGAGGATCGCGCTCCTCACCGACTCCAATAACAACGTGACGCATGCGGCATTCAGCGTTACAGACCCGAAGGGCAAGGTTTCCAGCCACACGTTCGCGCTCCCGTCTGACGCCTTGATCGCGCTCTATGGCTTCCAGGTCGACCTCGTAGGACCGCCTAGCGGCACCCACAGCTGTAACTTCACGTCGGGAGCGGGGTTCCTGACCTACGCGGTGGGTCCCTCAGGGACGCTTGCGGTACAGACCACCAACACGTGTGGCGGCAGTCAGCCCGGCACGGCCGAGGCGTCCAATTCCAAGTACGGCAGTGTCAACACGGTCTCCGTCATAGTTCTGACTATAATGATTCAATCCGTTTCAGTCTAATCCCCGCATGAGTGTACTTTCGTTAGGTGCATCAGGTAAGTCTCATTGGGCGCTCGACTTCTAAATCCATACGCGCTTGACCTCACTGAAATGGGGGTCATCCGTGACGCACGAGACGCGAAGACGCTTCGCTGTGGCCATGATTAGTGAGTCTGCCATTGGGACCCTCAGTCGGTGGCTAATCCTGGCGCCTTCCTCGGCCAACTCGGCGTCGACATCGACTATCGTGAACTCGTTCATGATGGTTTTCGCCCTGAGTTCGGCGACTTGCATGTCTTCGTGTTCAAGGGTCAGCCTGAAGACCTCATAGATGCTGATTGAAGACGCGTATGCCGTCTTCGATTTGTCATAGATTGCTTTCAGCTTGTTGACCGTCGCCGCCTCGCGCGTCGTGAAGACGGCCCAGAAGTATCGGGTCTCGAAGAGCACTACGCTTCTTCTCGTATCGCGTCGAGCGCCTTGAAGGCCTCTTCCCTTGACATCTTGCTCGTCCCCGCAAGGTCAAAGATAGATGGGATCTTGGTGAATACGACCTTGTCATCTACTGTCTCCACTCGCAGTCTCGTACCCTCCTGGATACCGAGCTTCCTTCTGACCTCGATAGGGATGGTAGTTTGTCCCCTTCGTGTGACCGCAACCTCGTGAACCATGCAAATGTGGAGGGATATTTCCTACTATAAAGTAATTCCTACTCGTTGACTTTTCCTATCTCTGTGTCTGTTTGGCGTCTTTCTCTACTTTGAGCCAAACCTCTTCTTGAAGTCCTCCGGGGAGTTCTCGTTCACCGCGTCGAGCTAAGCAATACGCTTCTGTGCTCATGGAGCGACCGCTCCACAGTATGAGGTATTTCCGTAGGGCAGGGAGGTCTCATTGGAACCTGTTACAGTCAAGACTAGTGTAGCGTTAGACGCATCCAGCTTATGCGCCTGGACGCAAAGGGTAAGGAAGTTTGTGTTCGGACCCGACAGCATTATCACTCTTTCTGAAGGGCCGGTTCCTGTGTAGCTCCCGCCCGTGTAGCTACCAGCTCCGCTGAATGGACTTGGAGGAGCTCCGCTGTGAAACCCATAATATGTGAGACTCCAGGAACTGGAGTAGTTTACCGAGACCAAGAACGAATACGCGTAGTTCGCCGTGCAGTTCCCTCCGGGAGGATAGCCGTGACAGAAAGGAGGCTGGTCGGTCGAATACAGCCAGAGGACATAGATCCCGCTGGTGGCCAATATGACAGACAGGAGTACTGCGGCGGTCTTCTTCCGAGTGACTCCCGGTCTCGTCATAATTACAATCAGATTCTAGAGGTGCCAGGTGGTATAAGGGGACTGTGCTGCAGTGTGTTTCAACTACAACGCGTCAAATAATTAAGGACCCACGGAGTTTGGCTGTTTGCGGTTCCGCCTCGAAAACCAGAGGGCGAGGAACGACAGGAAGAGGAGTACCGCCCCTGTTATGTAGAGGATGTGGGCCTGAGGAGGTGCGGCACACGAACAGTCGAGACTGCCGGAGCCGTTTGGTACCGGCGGACACCCTGAAGTTACGCATCCATACAGAAGACTGGCTACTATGCTCAGGGAGCCGGCGATGAAACCGACCACGATCCAGATGCGGCGGTTCAACAATTCCATGTGGGTAGTAGTGGAAAAATAGAACCTGGTCTTATCATTTGATCATTGTCAGAGCTAGCTGTGGGGCTCTGTCGTATCGGTCTTCACCCCCTCTGACTCATTCTTTCAAAGTGAAGCGCTTTCCTCATCTCTATATCTGACGGACAGCGAGACGAATTGGGGGCAAGATGCCATGAGCGACGCGATTATTGAAGATAAAGAAGCGACATGGAAGGTTCTTGATATTCCGGTATACGGAACCATAACTGCCCCGTCAGACAAAGAAGCTCATCCAGTGGTCATCTTACTCGCAGGCAGCGGACCGACCGACAGAAACTGGTGCTCTCCTCTCCTACCCGGGACGAACGGTACCGCCAAGATAATGGCGGAATATCTGGCGAGTCGAGGTTTTGTCACCCTCCGCTACGATAAGCTTGGTTCGGGGCCTCACGTCAAGGAGAATCTGCCCAAATTCTCTGGCAAAGTCTGTATGCAGACATTCCTGGATGAGCTGACGGGCGCGGTGGAGACGATTTCCGCCGAAAGGAATGTCGACAGGGACCGCCTCTTCGCGCTGACGAACAGCGAAGGTGCAATCCATGCTGTGAACTACCAGCTGCAGGCAAAGAGCGCCGGTTTCAGCGGACTGGTGCTGACGGGGGCCCCCGGGAGAACTGTCGGTCAAGTTGCCCGCAGCCAGCTCCTTGAGCAGGGCAAGTCTCTTCCCGATGCGAATACCATCATCGGACACTATGACGATGCCGTAGTGGAGTTCCTGGCCGACAAGCCCATGACCATGGACCCGTCTCTCCCGGAAGGTCTGAAGATGGTGCTGCGCAGCCTCGAGAACCCAAACAATCTGCCGTTCTCCAGGGAGCTTTGGTCCTACAGCCTCCCGGAGCACGCCGCGAAGGTCGATGATCCGGTCTTGGTCTTGATCGGCAAGAAAGACATCCAGATTAATTGGAGGGTGGACGGGAAGGCGCTGGAAGCTGCGATGGTCGGAAAGCCAGACGTCTCCTTCGCCTATCCAGAGAGGGCCAATCATGTGCTAAAACACGAAGAGTTGCCCCTCGAAGAACTCACGGCGCAATACGTCGGCGCGCACTATAATGCAGCGGATGCGAAGCTCGACGAAGAGGCCGCGAACGATATTACTGGTTGGTTGAACGAGCGAGCAAAGCAATCCTGAGTTTTAGATTTCTAATAAGCATGGTCATGTTGCAGGCGGCGCCAGTTCTCAGCTCGGCTTTCGCGGATTGTCTCTGCAACTTCTCTGGCCTGCCGGACTGAGAAGACCCGGGCCAGGTCCAGGACTCCTCTCGTCCTTGTCACCCACTCACCCGTAACAAGCTTAATATTCCGACAGTAAAGCAGTAAAGTGGTAAAGTTGACTACGGCTAAACTGAGTTCCAAGAATCAGGTTACCATACCGAAGAAAGTAGTCGACGAACTCGGGCTGGAGTCTGGCGACGAGCTCATCCTAGAAGTGCGGGAAGGCGAAATCGCCCTCAGGGTGCCCGACAAGGTAGAGAGTCCGACGCGCGAGCTCTACGGTAGTGTGGGCAAGAAGGGGGACGTCGTCCGTGCCATCAGGAATCTGCGGTCCGAGGGTGGACGAAGTTAGCCGTCTATATCGACTCCGACATCTGGCTCTACTCGTTCACGGCCGACGAAAAGTATGGGAAGGCCTGCAGGTCCATCCTTGAGGATATCGAGCGGTCGGAGCTGGAGGCGGTCATCTCGGTCCAGGTCATAGCGGAGGTCTCGGCCGTCCTTTACCGGCAATACGGGGTCGCGGACACCACCAAGCACGTCGCAGGGATGCTTTCGTACCGGCTCAGGGTGCAGCCGGTAAGCACCGAAATCGTCAGGCTGGCGGCCGAATACGCGAGGGATTTCCGGATTCTGCCGTATGACGGCATACACGTGGCTACTGCGGTGGGCATGAAGGTCGATGAAATCGTCTCCGCAGATGGTGAACTGGACAGGGTCGGGAAGCTGATCAGGAGGACTGACCCGCTGGACTACGTCAAGGAATAGCGCCTGTAGACGGGCACAGGGTCGCCGTTCTTGAAAGTCTCTACCATGATGTAGAAGGTCATGTTGAACATTTTTGTGGCGTCTGCTTCTCTAACCAACAGGCATCAATCCCTGTACACCTTGCTTCTATGACCGATTCTCAGCACGATGACTGTCTCCTTCTCCGTCTTGGCATATATGACCCGGTAGTCCCCGATCCTGAGCTTGTACAAGCCCTTGAACTCGCCCTTGAGCGGGACGCCAGAATCAGCGTCACGGTTGAGGGTCTCAGCGAGCTGACGGATCAGCGACTCCGCACGGGTCCGATCCAGGCGCTTCAGGTCGCGGGTGACGGAGGCCTTGTAGGTTATCCTAGTCAAGAGCGTCGATGAGTTCCTTTGCCGAGACGATCTTGTCATCCTTATCGTTCAGCCTGTGGAGCGCGACGAGATAGTCCTCGTACTCCTCAAGGTACTCCTGGAGAGCCCGCGTGATTATGTAGGTCTTCGAGCGGTCTAGTGATTCTGCTAACCGGTTGAGCTTCCCAGCGAGCTCTTCTGGTAGCCTTACCGAAATCGAATCGCTCATGATCGCGTATTACACGTATGACGTGTATTTATCGCTAGCGTCAAAGTAATGAGGTATCTATCTGGCATTGTGTCGCGCTCATTAGAAAGAAGCGAGTGAAATTAAGCGCTGATCGAGTCGTTGTCATTCAGGTTACTTCTTGCTGAATCTCTTAGGTCTCGACCCGAACGTCACCAGGACAAACCCGAAGACTACCAGTAGTGGGCCCGCCAGAACGGCTCCGAAGGGCCCACCGCCCCCTCCTCCGCCCTGGAACAGGTCGAATCCCGTGATGAAAGCTCCAAAGACGAAGACGAGCGCTCCGACGACCACCGTGACGCTCAACCTCATACCGCAAGGTCAGGAGATTTGGATTTAGAAGCGTTCGTATCGGTCGGCACCTCCTCTGGCTGCTTCCTGCTGGCGCTCAGTAGTTCTATCATGAAGATGACGATGATGATTATCGCGACCAGGATGTAGTTCAGCGGGGGTGGGAACGCCTCCGAGATCTTCCCGAGGTAAGGTAGGGCGAAGAGTACCACGCCTCTGACGCAGCTCGCGGGGACAGGGTCGAACCCGTCGGGCTGGGGGTTCGTCAGCCTGTTGTCCCCCTGAGTATAGATCCCTTGCGAGGTGATGTTGACGATCCTGTGCACTATGTCTATGTCCGTGCAGGCCCCGGCAGCGGGCTCGCCGAATACTATGACTTGCCCAGGATGTAGGCTCGTGAGGGGAACGCTCTGAACGACAACTAGGTCGCCGACTTCCAGCGTCGGCACCATGCTCGGGGTAGGATAGACATCATAGACCTGTATGCCTCCGGCCCTGCTGTTGATCACGTAGGATGCTCCGGCCACGATGAGGAGTATCAGGAGGGCGTAAACGACTGCCCTCGATACTTTGGGACCGGAACTCAAGGTGCTGGAGGATGGAATGGTCCGTTTGATTCTTTAAGGGTTCGCGGGAGGACTTCGTGGCTAAGCTACAATGATTGTCTGATTCAGTTGTAGATGCGCGCCGATATTGACAGCAAAGTCCGGCGTGCCAATATCTGGACAAGTGCTCAGAATATAGGATTGATCCGCCTGGAGCATCCATGTAGGAAGGACCATCTGCTCCGTAATTGCCTGGCCCGCTGTTATGTTTTGAATAGCATTTGTATCAGCTGAGGGCTGATATGCCCACACTACCTTCCCATCCTGAGAATAGATCGTAGGAAGGACCAGGGGACCTCCAAGGTCGACCGTCTGCGTCTCGTTTGAGAAATTGGTCAGCGTGAAGATAGCTGTGATGTTCTGCCCCTGCTGAATTTGGTTGGTGGTCAGAGTCACCTCATAGTTCCAGACCCCATAGCTCGCGTCCCAGCTCAGAGACCCAGGCTGCTGTAATGAGGACGTTGTATTGGTGGTCGTCGATGTGCAGGCGGTCGCGGAGGTCTGGAATCCCAATATTGAGACGCTCGTCCGACCCGAGGGGATGAAGAGCGTGACACAGGTCGCGGAGAGTGGTCTCAGGGCAGCTGTGAAGTTGTAGGTCTGACCTGCATAGGTCACTACGAACGAGTAGCCCGCGTCATTCTGGCTGTTCAATGCGTACCATTCGGTGCCGCTGTTGGTCGTGAAGGTGAAGGTCGTCTGGCTGTTCGCGGGGGAGCTATCACAGTATGCCGGCTCGTTGGTAGCAGCAACCTGGGCACCGGCGATAGTCTGATTTGAATTTGAGTCAGAGACTACTCTGAGGAAGATGGGTCCCGGCTGACCGGAGATTGTACAGTAAGTAGATTCCTGCTGGCTAGTAGAAGCGGTCGTGGAGTTGGAACTCGACGTGGAAACTATGATCGCGGGACAATTCGAGACCAGATCCTGATTATAGATGACGGTTACTGCGCCTGTTTCGAGGTTGTAGTTCCCCTGTACGTATCCATCGGGATGGCTTGCGTTGAGAAGTACAAACTGCCCGATCACATACTCATAGGAGTAACCCGGTCCAGAGTCCTCCTGTATGCTCCAGGACGTGGTCACCCAGCCCAGACCGACGGAGACGTGGGTGAAGTTGGCCGAGTTGATTATGTCCGAGTAGACCTGGTTCAGGGTTATGTTGGTCGAGCTGGGGATGAAGCTTTCGTTAGTAGTAAGGTTGCCTTGCACCGGCAACCCACAGGCATCGGTCCAGGAGGCGGGGTATGTGCTGATTGGGCCCGATCTCTCTACACCCGAGGTTGACGATGCCCCCGAGAGCGAAGTGTAAAGAACGAACCCTACCGCACCACCGACAACGATGACTAACGCAACCAGCACAGCAATGGTAGTCCCAATGGCGGTGCGTCGCGGTCTCATACTATTTTACCAAGGAGTCTGTTTTGATTAATAGTTTTGTCCCACAGAGAGTACTACGACTTCTGTAGTTTCTCCCTCACTTCGACAAGATCCTTTCAGCTCTCCTAACTGCGTCCGCCGCTTGTCGCTGATCCATGAGATCCGGTTGGTATTCCGCCTGATTCTTGAGCTCGATTAGGCCGCCGAACTGTTTTGAGACCTCTTTGAACTCCCCTTCCGACAGCGCGCCTCTCAGCAAGTCCAACGCGGTCTCATGCATCCCGCTCTGTCGCTTGCCGAAGTAGAAAACGGAGAGCGCGTCCATGGCGTTGATGGCACAGTGGATGGAAGCGACCACGGCCGCGTTGTTCTTTGACGAGGTGACCGCGTATCGCGCCATTTCGAGCATCTCCTCTGCTTTCTGCAGGTAATTCCTGTAGAGCTTCTTATCGACCGGTTTTACCACTCTCGGCGACCTCCCTCAGGTCCTTTCCGCAGACGAGCACGTAGTGTTCGAGTATCGACTTTTCGAGTTCCTCGTCGCGGTCTTTTGCGAACCTCTCTCTTGAGAGGATCAATGGAGACAGCACGTGCCCGAACTGCGAGAGGACGGCGAACGCGGCACCTGCAGCCTTCCTGATCGCAAAGTCCCTGTCATCGGCGATCACCAGGAGGTCGATGTCGCTTGCATTCCCCTCCTCGCCGCTTGCCACGCTACCGAAGACGGCCGCTGAGAGTATCCTTGCATAATCGAAGAACGGCCTGATGGTGGCTATCAGCGAGTCTACGGTGTCCCTCTCGGCTGTGAAGAGCGGTTCTATCATCGACTTGATGACGTAGCTCTCCTCGTTCAGGCTCACCTGATAGGCCTTGCCCACTGGTTGCAGCTTTACCACGCCTCTCCTCTCCAATCCCTTCAGCACCGCTGACGCCTGGGGATGGGACACACCGGCGGCCAGAGACAGCTCTCGGACCGTGAACACCTTCCCCCGGTACCGCGAGAGGGCCCTGAGGAGGCGGATGCTTGTCTTGCTGCCGAGGATATCGGCAGCGTAATCGTGCAGCGCCATAGGATTAGGTGCATACGTAGTGGTAGAAATACTTTCCATATGGTCGGTTAAGTTACCATGAGAGGTGGCCTGCTCCGAATACCGCGCGCTACCTCACTTGGCCGTCCCGTCTTCCTTGTCGGTTACCTTGAACATCGTCACCCACAGGACGATGAGGGGCAGCTCCTTCGGTCCCTCCTTCTTCAGCATTGATTTAGGCGGGAGTAACCTGTCTTGATGAGTCCGCCTTCGTTGAAGGCGGGGAACTGCTGAGCATCTCCGAGAGGGAAGGGAGCAACGTCATGTTGAACGTGACCCGGAATATAAGGAGGCAAACGAGTTGAGTCGGAGATGGCGTTTGCCTGCGCCTAGGACAAATTCGACCTCATGAAGAAGTATGTATTTACAGCATGGAATAGCGAGTACAAACTCTTCTTTGTGTCGGAAAGAAAGAGATTACGGAGCGCTCTCGGGGGTTCTGCAAGAATTCAACATGTCGGATCCACATCCATTCCTGGTTTGGGTGGCAAGGGCATTCTCGATATCGTAGTCGGTGTTCCGACCGGAAAGGTCGACAAGATGAAACAGAGGCTGGTAGAAAATGGGTATTTGTTTCGAGAAAAGGCGAGCACCACTGACAGGCTCTTCTTCAGACGCGATTACCCTGATGATGATAGTCTCAGAAGGGTCCACGTTCATCTTACGGCGTATAGATCAACCGACTGGCACGAAATGGTCAGCTTCCGCGATTATCTGTTGCGGCGTCCAGAAGCCGTCGAAGAATATGTCTTGGTCAAGAGGAAGGCCGTAGCAAAAGCGCGCGGCAAAGGCGATGTCTACCGGAAGCACAAGGAGAGATTCATCAAGAACATTCTGAGAAAAGTCGAGTTGTAGTCATGACGCAGAGGATAATCAATCGTCGTCCTACGACAAGACTATTAATCGTGGAAGACGGCTTTCTTCATTGCCATGAAACTGATTCGCTTGGCTCTTGTCTTCCTGGCAATAGGATTGGTTGTCGGTACGATATTCATCGTGGAGTCCGAGAGGAGTCTGTACGTGGTCACGAGCACAGAATCTTTTACGACTACCACGGTCATAACTAACACGTCCCTGTTGACCTTGACGAGTGTGGTCAACAGCACGAGGACGATTTCTATCCTAGGCAACGTCGAGCTGTCTGGAAACTGCACGGCGTCGACCTACTTCGTTCCCGATACGATTCAGGTTACCGCGACCAGCACTTCGGGAACCCTGACCGTGTACAGTACCGAATACCAAAATTC
>Ga0302325_10011821_pt1 | contig 18778 bp, 13 predicted proteins | sample Palsa_T0_2_FD_201948 | JGI IMG/M metagenome (GOLD analysis project Ga0302325, IMG submission 201948) | Peat permafrost microbial communities from Stordalen Mire near Abisko, Sweden - Palsa_T0_2 | ecosystem: Environmental > Terrestrial > Soil > Palsa > Peat permafrost | place: Sweden: Abisko...
CCGGCCGCCATGCCGGTAACTTCCGATACACCGGAGTCGATGCTGCTTGCGCGAGCGGACCAGCAGGCGGTACTGAGTGCCCTCGAACTGTTGCCGGTGCCCTTCCGCGAAGTAATCCTGTTGTGCGATATGGAGGAGATGAGCTACCAGGAAATAGCCGAAACGCTCGGCATCCCGATTGGTACTGTAATGTCGCGGCTGTCGCGGGCGAGGAAATCGATGCGCGACTTACTTGCCGCGAAAATGCATGGAGCTTCCAAATGAGCTGCGACTGGCGTGAAAAACTCGACCGTTACGTGGATTCCGAGCTTTCCGGCGGCGAGTTGACGGAAATGGAAGCGCATCTGCGCACGTGTCCGGCGTGCGCCGCCGATGCTCTCACCCGCCTGCAATTGAAGCGCATGACGCAAGCCGTGGGACGCCGGTTTTCTCCGCGGCCGGAGTTTCGCCTGAAGGTGGAACAGAGCGTCGGCGCGTCGCAGCGTCCCTGGTGGACGATGCGATGGGTACCGGCCCTCGCCGCGGCGGCCGCGTTGGTGTTGCTGTTGATTCCGGCGGCCATCTGGCTGCAGCGCGCGCACGGGGAGCAAACCCTGGGTGAACTCGCGGACCTGCATGTTGCGGCGTTGGCCAGCGCCAATCCAGTCGATGTGGTTTCGACTGACCGGCACACGGTCAAACCGTGGTTTCAGGGCAAACTCCCGTTTAGTTTCAATTTGCCTGAGATGCAGAACTCTCCGTTCCAGCTGATGGGCGGACGGCTAGCTTATTTCCAGCAGAGCCCCGGCGCACAACTGCTGTTCGAGATCCGGAAACATCGGATTTCGGTCTTCATATTCCAAAACCGCGCCGAGCTGAGCCGGCTGAATTCGGAATCCTCACTGCGCAGGAAGCTGGCCTTCAGCAGCGAGACGTGGACAGAAGGTGGGCTCCGGTATTTCGTGGTCGGGGATGCCAGCCCCGGCGACATTCACGAGCTGAGTGAGCTTTTGCAGAGCGCCGCACGATCGTAATCGACGGCGCTCTTGTGGACTACTAGAACACGTACTCGACCATCATGTACGGATAGGTGTAGGACACTCCCTCCGTGGTCTTTTTCAGAAACTCGCCGGGGATGACGTGGCCTAGACCGAAATCGACCTGGGTCTGGCGCGTCGGGGTGTAGATGGCCTGAACGTCCAGTTCCACGCCCACGTGAGTGCCGTCCGTGCCGGCGGCGTCCTGCGCGATGTTCGATCCGCGCGTAGGATATAGAGCGTCATGCGCGTTGGCCAGCCAGAAGTCGTGGATGCTGGTGGCCGCGCTCCATTTGCGGGCGATGTGGTATTCCTGGCCGAACCGCAAGTCTTTAATATTCCGCCAGCCGAACTGGTCCGCCAGGCCGAGCTTGTCGTGCGTGCTGGGATAGATGGGATCGAAGGTGTTGTCGACGCCGCTCTTGGTGTTTCCGCTCCCCGAACCGTAATCGTATTCAATGAAGAAGCGTGGCCTGATACGGGTTTGCTGAACGGTATACCCGAGTACCCAGTGGCCCATCCAGGCGCGGATTTTATCCACGGAAAGCGTGCCGAGCTGATAAGCCATCTCGGTGCGGTAATCGAAGCTATCGGGCAGCGCTCCCACCCAGCGGAATCCGGAGGTCCACTCATCAAGCTTACCGGTTTTGACCTGTACCAGGGCGAAGCTGGGCCGCAGATTCCAGAATTCGTAAACGTCCAAGGTGGCGTGCGGGATTACGTTCTTCGCAGTGGCATAAGCGCCGTACAGGTTGTTGCCTTCCTCGTGATGATCGATCACGCCGTTGCGGATGATGACCACGGAGGTGGCAAAGACGTCCATCCGGAACCGGCCCTGTTGATAGGCAGCGCGGACGCCATCGAAAGTTCGCGACACATTGGTCCACCAGGAATCGCCGACCAAGCGGTTGTTGCCATAGGTCATATCGAAACGGCCGCCCTGCAAGCTGAAGCCGTTTCCTTCCCCAGGTCCGAATTGAATGTAGGCTTGCCGGATATCGGTGGTGTTCTCGTAGGGGGGCAGCGCGGGGGTGATCCCGAAAACCCGGGCGTCCTGCATTTCGATATAGAATTGCACCCAACTCGTGGGTTTGATTTGCATGCCCAGCCGAATGCGCTGCAAGTCGTAATCGTTGGTCGAATCGTGCTTGAAACTGCCTCCGTCGTAGCCTTCAAACCGCTCGCGGAACTCGCCCGAGAATTGCAGCCAAGTGGGCAGCAACTTGTTGAACTGTTCGGAGAGCGATGGCGATGGCGTAGTCCCAGCCCAGATTCCGGTGAGCTTGGGATATAAAAGGGGAACAGTGGAAATAGGGCTGGGCGGCTGGCCGCCGGCGTCCACCGCATAGCCGCCCGCGGCGGACTGGACGTCGGGTTTGGTGGTTACCGGGTTGCCGGCTTCGGCTGCTTGTTGGGCGTAGGCTCCCGCCGCCAGTACGCCAAACGCCACCAGGACAGCCAGCGTCTTAATCCCGGGCTTCACAAAATTCGTCATTTGCAATTTTCCTCCATGAATCTGTAGATCGGAGTTGACTGGAAACACAACCAGCCGACCCTGTGCAAAACTTGTGCAAAACTGTTGGCGGAATCGTTTCCGAAGCTTACGGCTGTTTCCTAATATACCCTAATTACAATCTAGATAGTCGACTTAACCCCCGATCGATCCACCCAGCCCGGGGCAGAACTGAGCCCTAGCCTCAAACGACTCCCTTTCAATCCTTTTGGCCGCTTTCAGTATCGCGACCCATTTCAGATAGAATTACTCAACTAGGCACACCTTGTCAAGGTCAATCTAGCAATTTGATAGATATTTCTCCAGATGGATTTTGGCTTTCTGTACTAGGACCCGGCAGTACTGGAAGCCTGGCGCGCGCCTAGGCGACGATCGCCAATGCAGTGGCAGACCCCGTGCGGTACGGCACGTTCGCCGCCGAAATACCCATGCCAGGGTATACCCCGAAGCGTCTGACACACCTTATGATCGGTCATAGGTGAGCACCGACCGGACGATCAGGCAGACTCCTCCCCAAGTGCTGGAGCAGCTACGGGCTCTGGATGCCTGCACCGTATCCAACGCCATTGAGCGCCTGAACGTGCGGCTGCGCAACGACGGCTTTACGGATATTTCGGTGCGATGCCTGTCGCCCAGCCTACCTCCCATGGTCGGCTATGCCGCTACTGCCCGGATTCGCACGGCCCTGGCTCCCACGGAGTCGCCCACAACGCGGTATTGGTATCACGAGCACATGGATTGGTGGGCATACATCGAGACCATCCCCGCGCCGCGCGTGATCGTTTTCGAAGACATCGACACCAGGCCGGGATTCGCCGCGCTATTCGGCGAACTCCACGCCCGAATCGGCTGCGCGCTGGGGTGCATTGGGTACGTCACCAACGGCGCCGTGCGGGATCTGCCCGGTATCGCGCGTACCGGTTTTCATCTGTTTGCGCAGGGCGTTTCGGTATCGCACGCATATGCGCACGTGGTGGACTTTGGGGGACCTGTCAAGGTTGGAGGACTGCGGGTGAATCCAGGCGACCTGCTGCATGGAGACCTGCACGGAGTTGTTTCGGTTCCGGCCGCTATTGCCGCAGAGGTTCCCAAGGTAGCGGCGGAGTTGCGGGCGCAAGAGGGGGAACTCATTCAATTATGCGAGCCGGGACATTTCTCCATGGAAAAGCTGCGCCGGCAGATCGAACGGACCAGACATGTACCCAAATAACAAAGAAGCCGTGGGAATCGCGGTGCTGGCGATAGCGGCGGCCGTACTGGCGGCTTGTTCCCGCGGCGGCCACGCGCAAGCCGGGGAAGCGCCGGCTGTTCCAGTGGGGGTCACGCGGGCCATCCGCATGCCGCTCGAGCGGCAGTTGACCGTGTCGTCCGAATTGGTGCCCTTCCAGGAAATCGACGTTTACGCCAAAGAATCCGGCTACGTGAAAGATCTCAACGTAGACTACGGCACGCGCGTGAAGCAAGGACAATTGATGGCGGTACTGGAGATTCCGGAACTGCAGGCGCAGTTGGAGCAGGACAAAGCAGCCATTAAGAATATGACCGAGCAGATCACTCACGCCGAAAAGGAATTGAACCGCGTGGAAGCCCAAGCCAAGGTCGCTCACTTGCAGTATGACCGTCTGAAAACCGTGGCGGATTCCAAGCCCGGTCTGGTGGCGCAACAGGAAGTGGACGATTGGGAGGGAAAAGATCTGGCGTCGGCGGCCCAGGTGGAAGCTTCCAGGGCGGGCTTGCAGTCGGCGCAAAGCGAACTGGCCGCCGCGCAGGCGAAATTGGCGCACGACCAGGTTTTCGCCGACTACGCGCGCATCCCGGCTCCCTTTGCCGGCGTGGTCACTCAGCGTTATGCCAACCTCGGCACGCTGATGCAGGCCGGGACCGGTTCCAGCACGCAGGCCTTGCCGCTGGTGAAGCTCTCGCAAGACGACGTGTTCCGGCTGGTAATTCCGGTACCGGAGTCCGACGTGTCTTACATTCACTTGGGCGATCCGGTGAGCGTGCGGATTCCGTCGCTGAACAACACTTTCCCGGGTAAAGTAGCGCGGTTTTCCGCGGACGTAAACTCGGAAACGCGGACCATGCACACCGAAGTAGATGTGGCGAACCCGAAGCGCGTGTTGATCGAGGGCATGTACGCAGAAGCCACCCTGGGACTCGATCATAAGAACGCCGCGCTGGTCGTGCCGCTCCAAGCCGTGGATCACCAGGGCGACCGCACCGTAGTGATGGTCGTGACTCCGGCCAATAAGATTGAGGAGCGGACCGCGACGTTAGGCGTGCAGAATGCGAGTTACGCCGAGGTGCTTTCGGGACTGACGGACGGCGAGCAGGTGGTGGTGAGCGACCGCGGCGCCTTGAAGTCCGGAGAGTTGGTGCAGCCCAAGACTGTCGACCTGTTGAACTACGAAGGCAAGAACTAGACATCCATGTCCGGCTTCTCGATTCGCAATCCGTACTTCATCATTGTGGTCTGCCTGGCCGTGATGGCCATCGGCATCGTGAGCTGGCAGAGCATGCCCGTGGACCTGTTTCCGGCCATCAACATTCCGGAAGTGGTGGTAGCTACCTTTTACACCGGCATGCCGCCGCAAGACATCGAGTTCGACATCACTAATCCGCTGGAGCGGTTCTTCACGCTGGCTAGCGGCGTGGAGTACTCCGAGTCCCGCTCGTTGCTGGGAGTCAGCATCATCAAAATGCACTTCCAGACGGGAACCAACGCGGACTCCGATGTCACGCAGCTCTCCAATCTGGCTTTGGCCGACCTGAAGCGCTTGCCGCCCGGTACATTACCGCCCGTCGTGCTGAAGTTCGACGCCTCCAGCTTGCCTGTCTGCCTCCTGACCGTCAGTGGCGAAGGCCTCACCGAGACGCAGTTGCACGATTACGCCCAATTCCAGATCCGCAACCAGATCGCCGTCGTGAAAGGCGCGGAGATCCCGCCGCCGTTCGGCGGCAAGTACCGCCAGATCATGGTGTATGTGGACCCTTACAAGATGGCCTCCCGCCAGCTCAGCACCATGGATGTGGTCAACGCGGTGAACAACTCGAACCTGATTCTGCCCGCGGGGGACGTGAAGATCGGACCGACCGACTATTACGTCTACTCGAACAGCATGGTCACCGACATGGCCGAGTTGAATAAGATACCGATCAAAACCGTCGGCAAGTCGTGGGTGACCGTGGGGGATGTAGGGAAGGCCGAGGACGCCAACCAGATCCAATATAACATTGTGCGCGTCAACGGCCAGCGCTCCGCATATATTGCGATCATGAAGCAGGGCGGGGATACCAATACCATTCAAGTGGTGAACGATATCCGGAAGTTGACATCCAAACTGGTCGATATTCCGAAGCAGTTAGTCACTAATGTGGTGTTCGATCAGTCCGTCTATGTAAAGGCCGCCCTGTTGACCGTGCTGCATGAAGGCGGCATTGGTTTGGTCCTGACCAGCATCATGATCCTGATCTTCCTGGGGAGCCTGCGCGCGACTTCAGCCGTCCTGCTTTCTATCCCGCTTTCCGTGGTGGCCGCGTTTGTGGTGCTGGCTCTGATGGGCAACACCGTGAACACCATGATTCTGAGCGGCATAGCGCTAGCCCTTTCGCGCGTGATCGATAACTCGGTCATCTCGCTCGAAAATATCTACCGGCACCTGGAAATGGGCGCATTGCCACAGGTGGCGGCGGAAGTGGGCGGTTCGGAAGTGAGCCTGGCCGTGCTGGCAGCCACCCTGGTGGATGTGGTGGACTTCTTTCCGGTCGTGTTTCTTTACGGCGTGAGTAAGTTTCTCTTCTCGGCGCTGGCGCTGGCCTTTTCACTATCGTTGCTGGCATCCTTCGTGGTGGCGATGACGGTGATCCCACTGTTCTGTTCGCGATTTCTGAAACAGCACGCGCCACCCGAAGGCGTCGCCGAACACCCCGTCGCGGAGCATCCGGGGAGTAAGTCGTTGGGCGGCAGGTTCAACGCCGCGTTCAACCGGGGATTCGGTAAGGTTCTGGATTTTTACGAGCGCTGGGTGCGCCGGGCGGTGTTACGGCCCGGTGTGACGGTCGCGGCCCTGGCTGGCGTGTTTCTCCTTAGTCTGGCCATCGGCCCGTTCCTGGGCGTGGCGTTCTTCCCCCGCACCGATGCCGGCCAGTTCACCATCAGCATGAAGGTTCCCACCGGTACGCGGATTGAAGTGACCGAACAGTACGTCAAGAAGGTGGAAGACCTGATTCACCGGATCGTGAGTCCTCACGATTTCAAAATGGTGATCTCCAATATCGGTGTGGTGGACGATTTCACGGCCCTCTATACCAACAATGCCGGCGAGTATACCGGCACCGTGCAAGTCGAGCTGAACGGCGATCATGAAGTGAGCAGCTTCGACTACATGGCGCGCGTGCGCAAGGCCATCGCGGAGGAGTCGCCGGATGTGCGCACGTTCTTCCAGAGCGGCTCCATGGTGGACGCGATCATCAACTCGGGCATGCCCGCGCCCATCGACGTGCAGGTCTCCAGCTCGAACTTAAAGACGAATTTCGCTTTTGCGCAGGAGCTCGCCACCCGTTTCCGGGCGCTTCCCAACATCGGCGAAGTGTACATTCCTCAGGACATGAACTACCCTGGCATCCGGCTGGATGTGGACCGGGTACACGCCGGCGAACTCGGACTCAGTCAAAAAGACGTAGTGGACAACGTCATCGCCGCCCTCAACTCCGATTACATGATCGCGCCCAATTATTGGGTCGACGACAAGAGCGGCAACGATTACTATCTTACCGTCCAGTATTTTGAACATGGCGTGCCTGCCATACACGGCATGCTGGATCTGAGCAACATTCCTTTGCGGGCGCCAAACCTGGCGCGTCCCACTACCCTCGATAACGTTGTCAAGCTGACGCCCATACAGACTCCCACCGAGGTCGATCATCACCAGATCCAGCGCGTGACAGACGTCTATGTCACTCCCGCCGGAGAAGATCTGGGGCAGACGGCGAGCAGTATTCGGAACGTCCTGTCAAAAATCAAACGTGAAAACGTGCGCGTGGACCTGCACGGCATGGTAGAGGGGATGCAAGAGTCTTTCAAGAGCTTCGGATTCGGCTTTATGCTGTCCTTCCTGCTCCTCTATCTCATCCTGGTCGCGCAGTTCAAGTCCTTCCTGGATCCGGTGCTGATCATGCTGGCCATTCCTATGGGCATTGTGGGCGTGCTGGTGATCCTGCCCTTGACCCACACAACGCTCAACGTCATGTCGCTGATGGGCGTACTGATGCTGGTGGGAATCGCGGATTCCAACAGCATCCTGATCGTGGATTTCGCACACAATCTCGAAGAGCAGGGCATGTCGGTGACAGACGCTGTCATCACGGCGTGCCGCGTGCGGCTGCGTCCGATCTTGATGACGTCGCTGGCTACCATCATCGGCATGATTCCCATGGCTATGAAATTAGGGGAGGGGGCCGAGCAATATGCCCCGATGGCGCGCGCTATTATCGGGGGCTTGACTTCGTCGGTACTGTTGACCGTGTTCATCGTCCCAGCCGCATACGTACTGGTGTACCGAAACAAGCGGCGTGGCGCGGAGCAACCGGAGGCATCATGAATAGACTAATCCTCGCATTGGCCGCCCCGATTCTGGCGGCGGCGTGCTTCGGGCAAAGCCTCGCGCCCCCGCCGCTCACGCTGCAGGATGCCCAGGCAATGGCCATCAAGAATCATCCGCAGGTGCAGGCGGCCCAACTGAATTACCAGGCATCCGAGCAGGCGGTGGCGGAAGCGCGCTCGGCATATTTCCCGTCGCTCACGGGCGACATCACCGCCTCACAGGCCAATCCGCAATCCCGCATCGGCGCGGGATATCTGTCGGCGTCGCGTCTGTGGGACCGTTTTGCCCAGGGTATTACACTCAGCCAGCTCATTACCGATTCGGGGCGTACGCGCAACCTTGTGGCCAGCTCGCGCCTCGAAGCCCAAGCTAGTTCACAGACATATCAAGCCACCCGCTACGACGTGTTGCTGCACGTGAACCAGGCGTATTTCCAGGCGCTGCAGGCGCAGGCGCTGGTGAAGGTGGCGAACGAAACTGTGGCTGCGCGGCAGCTTTTGGTGGACCAGGTGACGGAGCTGGCGCAGAATAAACTACGATCGCAACTGGACGTGAGCTACGCCTCCGTCTATCTGGCGCAGGCGAAGCTACTGCAGATCCGCGCGCAGGACGGCGTGCAGCAGGCATTCGCGGAGTTGACGCGGGCGCTGGGCCTCGAGCAGCAACAAACTTACAAGCTGAGCGAGGAACCGCTGCCGCCCGGCCCGCCCGCGGATTCCGCCGATATGGTGGCGCAGGCATTCAAGCAGCGGCCGGAGCTGGCGGGTCTGCGGCTGGAGAGAGAATCGGCCTACCGCTTCGAGCGCGCCGAGCGCGACCTATCCCTGCCCACGGTGAGCCTGATCGGCGTGGGCGGCTTTATCCCTCTCATCCACCAACAAACAACCGTGCCGGTTTCCAACGAATATGAGAGCGCGGCGGTGAATGTGGAGATCCCTATATTCAACGGCGGCTTGTTTAGCGCCCGCCGGGAAGCCGCGCGGTTGAAGGCGCAGGCGGCGGATCAGCGGGTGCGGGATCTGGAAGAGACGGTGGCGCGCGATGTGCGGGTGGCGTGGAGCGACTCCCAGACGGCCTACCATCAAATGGATGTTACCGCCGAGTTACTGCGGCAATCCGCCATGGCGCTCGATTTGGCGCAAGGGCGGTATAAGCTGGGACTTAGTAACATCGTGGAGCTGACCCAGGCGCAATTGAATCTGACTGAGGCGGAAGTGGAGAGCCTGGGAGCTAAGTACGACTACCAGAAATCGTATGTCGTGTTGCAGTACGCCACGGGGATGCTGCGGTAGGTTGGCGACAATCGGCGCTTTCAGCTAGCCGATTCCGGGCGCCGCGCGTATGCCAGCAGGAATCCCGCGGGCACCGAGAAAACGGTAAACAGCATCGAAACGCTCAGCCCGCCGATTAGCGCGCGGGCCAGCGGTGCATAGGATTCACTGCCCTCGCCGAGCTTCAACGCCATCGGCAGCAGGCCGATGATGGTGGCCAGCGAGGTCATCAGTATAGGGCGCAATCGTACACGGCTGGCCGTAGCCACGGCCTCCCGGACGGCCATTCCTTCCCGGCGCAGGTGGTGCGCGAATTCGACGATCAAAATGCTGTCCGACATGGTGATTCCCGCGAGCATGACCACCCCCATCAGCGACATGACATTCAACGTGGTGCCGGTCAGCCACAGGGTCAGCAGAACGCCCGTCAACCCGGGCGGGAACGCCAGAAGAATAATAAATGGATCGATGAACGAGCGAAACTGCGCGACCAGGATCAGGTACAGCAGGACCACTGACAGCGCCAGGCCGAGGGCAAAGCTCTTGAACGACGCGCGCATGCCCTCCACCATTCCGCGCATCGTGACATTTACTCCGGTTGGTAGCTTGGCTCGCGATATTAATCCGTCGATCTGGCCGGCAATCGATCCGATGCCCTCGCCCAGGGGGCGGACATAGATATCGAGCACCCGGCGGATCTGGTAGTGATCCACTTCCGTGGGCGCCTCGAAGTGGGTGATGGTACTGACCATGTCCAGCCGGGTGGGGCGCTTCAGCCCGGCTCCATGCAGCGGAATGGACCGCAGGTCGAGCAGGTTCCGAATCTGGTGTTCGGGATACTGCACATTCAGGAAGTAGTTGTTATTATTTTTCGGATCGATCCAGATGTTGGGCGCTACCATCTGGTTGGATGTGAGCGCGGTAATGACATTCTGCACGACTTCCTTCTCGGTCAAGCCCAGCTCGCCGGCGCGCGTGCGGTCGACCTCCAGCCGCAGGGCCGGAAAATCTAGGTCTTGCGGAATGTAAGTATCCGCCACACCGCGGATCTGGCGGATCCGGCGCGCGAGATCGAGGGTGACCGCGTAGCTCGCCTGCAGATTCGTGCCGCCTACCTGTACGTCGATGGGCGCCGCGAGGCCCAGGTTCAACACTGCGTCAATCAGGCTGCCGGATGAAAAGTACGCGGCCAGCTCGGGCAACTCCTCCCGCATGCGCTCCTTTACGCGAGCCATGTACTCGTAGCTGCCAATTCTGTGGCCTGGCTTGAGACCTACCTGAACGAAAGCCGTGTGCATGGCTGAGTTCGATGTATAAATCGCGGAGAAGCCCGGATCGACGCCGATATTCGACACGATCATCGACAGATCGCTCTGCGGAATGTTGCGGCGCAGGAGTTCCTCGAGACGGGCGATATCCTTCTCGGTCTCTTCCAGCCGGGTGCCCGAGGGGGCCTTCACATTAATGACAAACTGCCCGGCGTCGGTCCGCGGAAAGAAGGAAAGCCCTAGCAGTGGGAACACCAGCAAGCTTGCCGCGAAACCCAAACCCAAGACAATCAGGCAAAATGCGGGGCGCCGCAGGACCATGCCGACCAGCCTATCGTAAATGTCGAGGAACCGGCCGAAGCCCTGATTGAAGCTTCGGTTGAACCTGGCGTTGAATCCCGCTGCTGCGGCAGCTTGATGGCCGGCGTGCCCCATGAATCGGGCACAGAACAGCGGCACCACCGTCATCGCCACAACATACGAGGCGAACAAGGAAAGCACCACCGCCAGCGCCATTGACGAAAACAGGAACTTGCTGACTCCGTACAACAGCGTGACGGGAAAAAAGACGACCACCAGGGTGAGCGTGGATGCCAGAACCGGCAGGGCTACTTCCCGGCCGCCTTTTTCCGCGGCCACCGCCGCCGGATCGCCCATCTCGAGATGCCGGTATATATTTTCGAGCACCACCACCGAGTTATCGATCAGCCGCGATAGCGCCAGGGCCAGTCCGCCGAGCACCATGGTGTTGATGGAGCTACCGCCGATTTCAAGCGCAATGCACGCCGCCAGGGCCGAAAGCGGGATGGAGAAGAAGACCGCGACGGTAGCGCGCAGGCTGCCGAGAAAGACGAGAATCATCAGGGAGGTGAGCAGAAGCCCGATGCCGCCTTCGTCCAGGAGCGTGCGAATGGCTGTCTTAACAAACTGGGATTGATCGAAAACGACCCTCCTCACCAGCGACGGCGGAACATCGAAGAGTCCCTTTAGCCGTTCCCGCACGCCATCCACGACCGCGATTGTGTTGGAGTCGCCGCCCTGTTTCAATACCGGCAAATAGACCGACCTCTGCCCGTCCACGCGGACGGCGTTGTATTGCAGGGCATAAGCGTCTTTGGCGACGCCGATATCCGAAACGCGCACCGGATTCTCGCCGGCTAGCTTAATCGGCACCCGATTGATGTCGTCGACCTTAGCGACCTGGCTATTGGCGTAAATGTTGTAATCGAACTGCCCGATTTGCACGTCGCCGGCCGGCAAAATGAGATTCGAATCGTTCATCGCGCGCACTACATCCATCAGGCTCAACTGCCGCGCTTCGAGCTTGAACGGGTCGGCGTAAAGCATGATCTCGCGCCACCTGCCGCCGAACGGCTGCGGCACCGCCGCGCCGGGCACTCCCGCCAATTGATTGCGCACTACGTTCTGCGCCAGGTCTTTCAATTGCGTCTCGCTCAGATCCTCGCCTTTCAGGGTCACCAGGCACACGGGCAAACTGGAGGCGTCCATCTTCAGCACGAATGGAGGCAGCGTACCGGGCGGCAGGTGGCTGATCTCCGCCATTGCCAGGCTGGCAATGGTGGTCACCGCGGAATCCGGATTGCTTCCTGGCTGGAAGTATACTTTGATGAGACTCACGCCCGAGAGCGACCGCGATTCCATGTGATCGATGCCGCTGGCCAGCGTGAAAAAGCGCTCAAGGTGATAGGTGATGTTGCCCTCGACCTGTTCCGGCGGCATGCCGGAATAGAAGGTCGCCACGGCAACCACCGGGATGTTCATGGCCGGAAACAGGTCTACCGGCATGCGCGCAACGCTGACCGTGCCCACGAGCACGATCACCAGGCAGACAACTACGATCAGATATGGCGTGCGAATGGCGAACCGCGACATTACTAATGCACCTGCGCCACTAGCGATTTGACTTGCACTTGTTGTCCATCGGTCAACCCGGTGCGCCGGCCCACTACGACTATGTCGCCATCGCGCAATCCGGATCGAACTTCCACCAGCCGATCGTTCTCGAGGCCCAGCGTGACGGGCACAATATGGATTACGCCCGATGCCGTGACGGTGTAAACGCGGGTCGACGTTCCATTTCGATCTACCGCATCGAGGGGAACCGACAAGGCATTGGGACGCTCGTCGACCCGCAGGTTCACCTCGGCATACATGCCGGGAATCAGGGTCAGCGCCGCGTTGGGGACATCCACTTCTGTGTCCATGGTGCGCGTGGACTGCTGGATGTCACCCGAGAACCGGGCTACCCGGCCTGGAAAATTCCTGCCCAGCGAAGATACGCGAACCTCCACCGTCTCACCCACATGGACGCGCGATACGGCCGATTCCGGCACGGGCAGAATCAATCGCAGCAGGTTGTTCTGCGAAAGCTGCACGATCGGCATGGCCTGCGTTTGGGATGCCGTGCCCGCTTGAATCATGGATCCCTCGTTGGCGTAGCGCCTGGTCACCACTCCGTCGAAGGGCGCCGTGATGGTCATGTAGTTGTGGAGGGTCTGCACGCGTGCCTGGTCCGCCCGCGCCACGCGGGATCGCTGCTCGGCGGTGTGCAAACCGGATTTCGCGGCGGAGACTTGCGCCTCGGCGATCACGTCGCGCGAACGGGCCTCATCGACCTCCTGCTGGGGAACCAAGCCGGGCTCGCGTTTCAGAACGTCCGCGATGCGGTTATAAGACAGATGCGCGAGCTCATGCACCGCTTCGGCCCGATGCAGCTCATCCGATGCGGTGGCGATCTCGGCGTCGGCCTGGTCGATGGCGGCGGCGCCTCTCGCCAGGTCGTCCTCCATTTCGGGAATCTCCAGCGTCGCCAGCACCTGGCCTTCATGCACGCGGTCTCCGATGTCAACCTTGATCGACCGGACATAGCCCGCCACCTTGGCCATCAGGTCTACTTGCTGGAACGGCTGGAATTCGGCCGTCAGCACCACATCGGCGGACAGGTCGGCGCGGGCCGCCCTGGTCACAGGAACCAGGGACAGCGCAGCAGCCGCGCTGGCGGCGTTTTTGCCCGCGGCATGGGTCTTCGCACAGCAGCTTAGGCCCGCAATCAAGACACTTACCAGGACGGTCTTGGCATACGTCCCGGAGATATCGATCCTCATCGCAAACCTCCCATTACAAATGTCAGTACCGCCCGCCTGCCGAGGTATTCATACTTGGCGCCGGCGGCGGCGATCTCGGCGGAAACCTGGCTCAGCTGCGCTTGATTCAGTTCCACGATGCTGCCTAAGCCGTTGTCGTAGCGTGTCTGAGCCAGGCGCAAGCTCTGCTCCGCCTGTGCCACCAGCCTGGCAGTCACATCCAGGCGCCGGAATGCGGTATTGGCCTCCAGCCATGCCAGCCGCACTTGTTCGGAAACCTGGACCGTAAGATCCTCGACATCTTTGTCCACGGCCTCCGCGCGCAACTCCGCTTCGCTGTGCCGCGCGGCATAGAGATTGCCGTTGAAGATGGGTACGCTGACATTGACTCCGGCGGCGCTGTAAGTGGAACGCAGCCGGGGATCGGCGGCTGGGAGAGCGCCGGCCACTCCCATCAGGCTGACTGTGGGACGGCTCAAGTCTCCTTCGGCGCGCGCGAAGCGGTGCGCGGCGTCACGGCTTAGGCGAAGGGCCGCCAGATCGGGACGCTGCTCGATCGCCTGCGCGACCACCGCCTCCGGATTGGGCTCGAGCGTGGCGGGTAAGGGTTCATCGGTAAGCTCGAAGGTTTCCGTCTGCGCCGTACCGAGCGCGGCGTTGAGGCGCGCGCGGCCTGCCTGGACATCGTTCTCCGCGCGGACGAGAGCCAGCTCCGCCTCGGAAACGGCCACTTCGGCAAAGCTCACGTCCAATGTCGATTTGAGCGAGCTCTGTGCCAGCGCCCGCACCTGCCGCAGCGTCAGGCGGCGATTGTCGACCACCGCCTGCGCGACCTTCAAGACCGTATCGGCCGCCAGCGCCTGATAGTAAGCCTGATCGACTTCGATCAGAACCGCGGCGCGCGTATTTGCGACGATCTGTTCCTGCGCGGAGGACCGCAGCCGGGCCGCCGCGGCCAGGTTCGAGGTGCGTCCGAAGTCCGTGACCAGTTGGCTGACAGTCACTCCGGCGGCCACCCGGCTGTATAGGCTGGAAGTCTGAACCGCCCCCGCCGAGAGGGTGGTATCGTGGTCCGCGCCTACGCCGGTGAAGTTGCCTGCGAGGAGAGGGTACAGGGGCGCGCGGGCCTCTGTGACCGCCGATTTTGCCGCCTGAGCTGCCAGATTCGCAGAACCGATCCGGGGGTGATTGCGGAGCGCCATCTGTTCAGCCTCGGCAAGCGTGAGCCTCTTCAGCGATTGCGCCACCGCGAAGCGTCCCGCCGGGCAGACGGCCATCAGGGATATGGCGAGAAGGGACCGCTTCAGCATCCTAGCTGGGCTCGTCCCGCGCGGCGGACTTGATGATGACGGCGTCCTGGGACTCAATCAGTCCGTCGGTTATGAGTTCGCAGAGGGCGGGCAACAGGGCCTCTGCCGCCTCCTTTGTTTCAATGAACTCGATGCGTACCGGAAGGTGCTCTCTTTCCGCGAGTCCCCCTTCAGCCGAGTGCGTCCGATGGTGAGAACCAAAACCCGCCGCCGGCCGGATCAGAGTGGCGCCCGCTACTCCGCGCTCGCGCAGGAAGGCGAAGATCTCGTTGTAGAGGAAATCGTGACGCGCAGCGGTGTCCTCATTGAGATGTATCGTGATCTTTTTGGCCAAGCCGGGTGCCAGCATTCGTCTCCGTTAGATAGTTGGCACACCCAACCGGAACTTTTTCGCAATCGTACTGTAACAATTTGGCATAGTCAAGTGTTACTATGGATTCGGTAGACTAAACACGCTATAAACATGCTGGGTTGGGCGTTTCGGAGGGTGCAGTCTACTTATACTGGTATACCGGCGAAACCCTGAAAATGCTACTGAAGACTTCCTGAAGTTTTCCTAACAGCGGCTTCAGGAAACCGTAAGGCGACGATAAGACGATATAAAGAGAACAAGCGTGCGCATTCTGGTAATCGAGGACGAACAGAAGCTAGGCGAGGCATTGCGGGAGGGCCTGCAGGCTGAACAGTACGAGGTTTCCCTGGCGCATACCGGCGAGGAAGGATTCTATCTGGCCCAGGCGGAGGCCTTCGACGTAGTGATTCTGGACGTCATGCTTCCAGGCAGAAACGGGCTGGAGATTTTGACGACCATGCGGGTCCGCGGATTCAAGACTCCCGTTCTGATGCTGACAGCCAGAGACGCAATCGAAGACCGGGTCCGTGGCCTGGATGCCGGCGCCGACGACTACCTGGTAAAGCCGTTTGCTTTTTCCGAGCTGCTTGCCCGTATCAGGGCGCTCGGCCGCAGGGGAAGCCGGGAGACCAGCCCGAAGCTGCGCGTCGCGGACCTCCAAATGGATGCCGAGGCCCGCTCCGTCAAACGCGGCGGTCAGACGCTGGAGTTGACGGCGCGCGAGTTCGAACTTCTGGAGTATCTGGTGCGTAATCAGGGTCACGTCGTATCCCGCGAAATGTTGACGCGCGATGTTTGGAAGGAGGCCAGCCGTCACACGCCATTGGATAATGTCATTGACGTGCATGTGGCCCGCTTACGGCGCAAGGTGGACGATCAGTTCGAGCAAAAACTGGTGCATACCGTGCGCGGCGTTGGCTTTGTGGTGCGCGAAGAGCGGGCCGAGTGATGCCGTGCCGTGTGCCGCATCAATGCGAGTACAGTACATAGTTTGCGTAGTCCTTCTCCACTTGCGGGTCTTGTGCGAGGCGCTGCCTCAAAATCCAGATGCCCTCTGCGTTCGCAACGAAAATCAGCCCCCGCCGATCGTCGCGGCTCATCGCCGTAACGCCGGTGAACTCCCGTGCAACCCTGGGATTTCGCGGATCCGAAAAGTCCATGATCCGGATCGTTTGCGGGGCGGCCGACGCGGTCGCGCCCGATGCCGTAGCGGCCGGTGCGCTGGCTACCAGAGCCGCGGTTCCCGCGACTACGGCAAGGCTGTCGGATCCACCGGACGAATAGGGGATATTAGCGAGTACGGAAGGCGTGCTGGCATTGGTCACATCGATCAGAGTGACGCCTTTGCCCGCCTCGCGCTCGGCGTAAAGATAATAGCTGCTGTAGTGCTGTGTGGCGAGGAATCGGTCAACGGACCCGTCTGTCAGAGGTACATGACCGACCACCTGGATCTCATCGTTCGATCCGGGCGGCGCGGCATTTGGCGTTTTATTCTTAGCCTGGACGGCCGGCGAAAGTATCAGTGTCAGTCCGGTCAGAAAGGCAGCGCAAGCTACACTATAGCGAAGAGTTCTAACATGATTTTGATTCACGTCTAAGGTTTTAGCATCGAATGGCCCTGCTTGCGCCTTAAGTCTTCCTGACGTTTTTCTGACTGTTCCGTCAGGGGGAGTTCGGCAAGTATAGATATGCTGCGCAGAATCCGCCCCACACACGTCCGCACGCGGCTCACGCTTTGGTATGTCTTCGTGTTGGCGAGTGTGTTAGTGCTCTCCTGGAGCCTTACCGCCGCATTCATGTTTTTCCAGATGCGCAACCAGCTCGATCACTACGCAGTCCAGGACATCGAGACAGTGGAGGGACTTCTTTACTTCGACGCCGGCGGGCGCATGCTGCTGCACGAGGACTATCACAATCATCCGGAGTCCAAGCAGGTGCTGGAACGGTACCTGGAGGTTCTCTCTCCGGCCGGCAGCGTCCTATATCGTAATGCGCGCCTCGAAGGTCAAGCGCTGGGCGGCCGCCCGATCCCCGGCGAAGGCCAAAACCAATACTCGAACCGGTCCGCGCGCCTGGCCGACGGAACACCCGTCCGCATGGTCAGCCGCCGCCATGTGCTCGACGGCCACCCGCTGCTGATCCGTTTGGCTTATAGCCTGCGCCCCATCCGGGCGCGCTTGGAGGAGCTCGGCGCGGCGTCGCTACTGGCCCTCCCCATTGTACTGGCGCTGGCAGGTATTGCCGGTTACGTCCTCACCCGGAGCGCGCTCGCGCCGCTACAGGAGATGGCCGGCCGCGCCGGGCAGATTACGTCGGAGCGTCTCCACGAACGTTTACCCGTTGGGGAGGCAGGCGACGAGCTCGACCACCTGGCACGCGTATTTAACAACCTGCTTGCACGGCTGGAACAATCCTTCGAGCAACTGCGCCGGTTCACCTCCGACGCCTCCCATGAATTGCGCACGCCGTTGGCGTCGGTGCGCAGTGTGGGCGAGGTGGCGCTGCAGAAGAACGGAAATCGCGAGGAATACCGCGATACCATCGGCAGCATGCTGGAGGAAGTGAATCGTCTGACCGCGCTGGTCGACAGCCTGTTGACCATCTCGCGCGCGGATGCCGGCCGCATCCAACTGCATCCCACCATGTTCCCGGTTATGGGTCTGGCGCGCGAAGCGGCCGGGCTATTTGAAGTTCTTGCCGATGAAAAAGGCTTGCAAATCGCTCTCGCCGGAGAGGAAGGAGTCAGCTTCACCGGGGACCGCATATTTCTGCGGCAGGCGCTGGTGAATATCATTCACAACGCCGTGAAATATTCACCTGCCGGTGGCTCCATCTCGGTGAGCGTACGCGGCACGCCCGCGGGAAGCATTCAGGTGGAAGTGGCGGATACCGGTCCGGGAATCCCGCCGGAGCATTTCGCAAGAATCTTCGACCGGTTCTATCGCGTCGATGAATCCCGATCGCGTGAGTTTGGCGGAGCGGGGCTGGGACTCTCCATCGCGCAATGGGCTGTGCGAGTACATGGCGGCGATATTCGTCTGCTACCCACACCTGGAGGAGGTTGCACGTTTCAAATCCACTTGCCGTCCTCGGCGGCGGCCGGTTAAGCGGAAAACAAGCTGGTGGTCACATACCTCTCACCGGTGTCGGCCAGGATCACGACGATCATTCTCCCGCCGTTTTCCGTCCGGGCGGCTACGGAAAGGGCCGCGTGTAGCGCCGCGCCGGATGAAGCCCCAGCGACAATCCCTTCTTCACGCGCGAGCCGGCGCGCGCATGCGAAGGCTTCTGCATCCGGCACGGCGATCACTTCGTCGAGAATGGAACGGTTCAGTACCTCA